>Ga0105055_10009567_pt1 | contig 12361 bp, 12 predicted proteins | sample BON03_FD_78090 | JGI IMG/M metagenome (GOLD analysis project Ga0105055, IMG submission 78090) | Freshwater microbial communities from Lake Bonney liftoff mats and glacier meltwater in Antarctica - BON-03 | ecosystem: Environmental > Aquatic > Freshwater > Ice > Glacier meltwater | place: Lake...
ACAGCAGTGGGCGTGTGCGGCCCTTGCTGTGCTGGAGCAAGTTGCTGGATAAGATCGTGAATAAGCGCCACGTCTCGCATCAGCTGCTCCAGATCGAGCGTCAAGGCACCTAGTCTGCGGTCTGATGAGAGATGGATCTGTTCTAACAGAGCACGGTGGTCGAGGATAGCCTCTTCCAACAGTTCGTCCTTTGCCAATGAAACCTCACGAATGCGCTCTTCAACGGTGACGACCTGGCGGCGAAGAGCATCAAGTTTTGGACGGAGCATCACATCGAAGTCGTGCTGCAGCATCTGCATCTTGGTACTGTACTCCTCCATCATTGTTTGGTCCAAGTACTGCGAGGGACCGTAATTTCCGAGGTGCCCAGTGTGCACAGGACGCGGCACGTGTGCCATCCCCGGGTGCAAGCCACCGTGAGGAGCGAAGATGGGTTCGTGTGACGTGATGTAATCCCGTTGGCCGTCTCCATGCCGTCCATACATCATGTTGTTCGAAATGTTGCTTGGCCTGTTGTTTGGCATGTTGCCCGCCATGCCACCTTGCATTCCGCCGTGCATTGCACCGTGCATCCTACCCCTTGTGTCTTCAGGGTATGTGCCCATCTCCTGCCCACCCTGCAAGCACATACTCTCAATCTGAGTTGTCTCGCATCGCCGAGCGAGGTCAAAGCAACCGCAAGCCCAAGGACAACAGGCACGGGCTCTAACAAAATGGAAGACTCACATGCTGGTGGGAGGGCCACGTGCTCATCATGCGCTGATACTGGCCGGTCTGGTGGCCGTTGTCCAACTCCAAATGCTGGTAGTATTGCGCTGGATGAGCTGGATGAGGAGCAGCCCCCGCCTCAGGCTCCTTGCTGCGTGTCTCGCTCCGCGCCGCCTCTGCAGGTGGTGCCGCTGCGGAATGTCTGTGCACGAGGTCTTTCACGAGCTGGCTGATATCCTCCGGTCGTATGCCTGTGTTTGGATCAATGCTTAGTTGCCAAGCGCCACCGCGACTCGTCGGCAGTCAGTCGCGTTGTGCATCGCTCCTCACCGAAAAAAATCACTACATACGGCCAGAACGCCCACAGACAGCGTCCGGCCTGACTGTATGATTTTACACGTAGTATTTGACATCATGTCGCGCAACAAACCCACCTTGCATCACGACAGGTCCACCCTCCGCAGGGTGCATGATTTGAATAAATGTGTGCACGAACTGGTCCGTACCAAGAGAAAACAATTGAAGGAACAATTGTTTTTTTGAAAGGAAAAAACAATTTGTTGTTGGTCTCGGACAGGTCAGCGTGAGCAGCTGCAGAAAGACAAGACTAGAGCACGAGACTCGTGCTCTCGTACTTGACCTACGAGCGGCAACGGAGCCTATCAGCAAGAAGCCTTGCATCTTGCATCCTGGCAAGATGCAAGTGCGCATTTTCTCGCCCAGACGCAAGCCCACGCAGCTGGAGGTGAACCCTGCGGAAACCTTTGGCGCGATCCGCGCCCGTCTTGGCAAGGAGTTTGGCATTGCGGAGCTCTCGGGCGTTGCGGGGGGCAGGGGGCTCATTTTGCACCACGGCGAAACGGTGCGCATGGCATGCCTGCTCCCCTATTTGCCCCGTCTTCTGTGCATTGGCAAAAACGAAGCCTTCGCATGCTAACTGGGTGTGTGCTGGGAAGGTGGAGGATGACGAGCCCGTTTCGAGCCGGCTACATGGTACCGAGGAGGTGAAATTACTCCTCTTGTTCTAGTCCAGTGCCCCGCCCCCAGTCCACTGTCTCTGACTACGTACGTGTGTTTTATCTTTTGCTTTGGCACAGGTGCTCTTTTTCATGGAGATTGCCGACCCACCCAAGCACGTACCACGTGCTAGAATGAACCAGGGGCTGTTTGGTGTTGGTGGAATTCCTGGGGGGCGGGGTGCTGGACGCGGCATGCCCGCGGGCAACTCTGGTGCCGCCAACTTGGCAGCTAGTTTGATGCAGCGCTTACAACAGGCTGGAGCAGCAGGACGGCCGCAGGCGCAAGCAGCGGCAGCACAGGTAGAATCATAGAGCCCTCGAAAATGAACTTCCAACTGCCCCTCTTCGCCCTTGTCTGCCTTTCTTGTTCAGGCCTCTGCCCTTTTTCATTCGAAAGACGTGTTGCAACTGAAACGTACTGTCTACAGGCAGGCTGAGGCACGTCTACACAGGGGGATTTATGGTGGTGACACCTGGGCGTGCAGCGGTGAGGCGCACTGCGCCGAAGCTGCTGCGCGCCAACAGAGTAGGTTAAATTGAGGGAAGGGAAAAATTGGGGTGTTTGTCTAGAGGTGTTTATCGAGGGGTGTTTATCCTACGGCCCGCTTTCGAGCGGGGTCAAGCGTTTCGGGGTCAAGCGTTTCCCGAGCTGTGACAAGTTGTTGCAGGTCGGGAAAAAAATTTTGTTGCGACACGCCAGGGGTTTGGGCTTCTGTCCGGTTTTATCACTGAATTTTGTGTGTCCGGTTTGTCCCCGAAAATTGACTCGTCCGGTTTTGTATCGAGTTGTGAATTTGATCAGTATAGTGACTTGAAAATTCGTGGCGCGCGGCAGCTTCGGGTCTGCTGCGTGCCCAACACTCGCATTTTCTTTCTGACCACGTTCTTTTGGGAGCAGAGGCCACCTCTAACTCAGCAGCAGCAGCAACAGCAGCAGAACGCGATGGCAGCACAAGAGCTGGTCAAGCAATTGATGGAAATGGGTTTCTCAAAGTTGAAGGCTACTGCGGCACTGCGAAACAGCAGCTTCGACCTGATCGACGCCTTGCAGTGGCTGGAGGAGCACGCAGATGATCCTGACTCCATGTTCGAAGGCAATGGCGGCGGTAGTGTCGGCGCTGGCGCTGGTGGAGGTGGTGGTGCAGGCGGTGCCGCACCTGCCTCTTCTGCTCCTGCGCCTGCTGCTCAGCAAGCACCTTCGCCAATGGTGATTCAAATGGCTCCGCTTTTCGCGCCTGTACTGCGCGCCATCGCGTTGGTTGCAAACAAGAACATGCGGCCGCACCAAGTTCTCGACCAGGTTCGTTTGCCGGCAATGGAGGGTGATGGCTGGAAAGGGCTGCATGCTACCGTACGCCGCATCTGGGCTGGCGAACGCAACGCCACCGCTCTCAAGGGAGGGCTGGACGCCAACACATCTTTCTTTGTGGACAAGGTGCTCGAACTTGTTGCTGTTGGTGCCGACGCTCTTGAGCGCCAAGCCGACGATGATACATGGGCGGCCATGCCTAAGGACCCAGAGTTTGATGCAGTCGTTCAGCAGTTGCGCCCAATGTTGCAGCGCATGGCCAAGTTCGCCGTGGCGCGCACACGCGATGCATTTGGGCAGGGCAGTGGCATGCTCGACGAGAAAGAAGAGGGCGAGCTCACCGTCTTTATCGATAAAATGGAAGCAGCCCAGTATCAACTTAAGACCGGATGGGAGATGGTGTGTGCGGGTGTGCGCGAGACGGGCGACTTGTTGGAGTGCGTGTCGCCGCTAGCCAACGGAAAGCCTGACGACAAGAGCGCACGTCTACTCCGCACGCTAGTACAGTTGATTGTTGAGACTGAGGTGGAATGATCTGAATCGTTCTGGAATCTGTGGTTTTTGAATTAGCGTGGAGGGATGGATGTGTGGGGCGTTTGCGGCGGAGGAGAGCATAACTCCTCCCCGCGCCACTCGTGTCAGACTCCTTTCTGTATTGGTTAACCGCCCTAAATCCTGTACATGCATACCTACATACATATCAGATACTGCATAATTACATGCATGAATGAGTTTGTGTTTACATATACATATATATATACATATATATATGTATATATATATATATAGAAATATACACCTATACATATATGATATAATAATATATATATATATAAATACAGCCTGTGGCATTTGGTGTGTGATTTCTTCAATCTCACATCTCAATCGATGATCTAGTCTTCTAGCTCTCTTTTGCCACGGTTCGTTGAAAAGGGACCAATGAGATAGAGATTGGAGATTGAGATCAAAAGACACTCCACATGCAATAGACTGTGTAAATACATATACATATACATATACATATACATATGTATGTGTATGTGTATATGTATATGTATATACGTATGTGTACACATATATATGTATATGTGTGTGTATATGTATATATATATATATATATATGTACATAGATACATACACATGATATGTATATATATTTACGTACATACTTATTTGTATACGTTCACACAGCATATACACATACATATGCCCATACATGTCAAAGGTGATTGTTTTGCGAACGCTTGTACAGGTAATGAGAAAAAAGGTGACAACTTTTTTTATCGAATAAACACCTGGTCCTAACCTGGTGGAGCACGGCGGCGAGGGATGTTCCGTCGCAGATCTGCGACGCCAATGCCGGGTAGTGGCCAAACCAGTAATCCAAATTAAGGACGAACCAGCGATTCTAATTGGAGGGGGGCGTGGTCTGAGGTAGGATTTCGGGCGTTTTAGAGATACGTTTGATACTCCGACATCAGGTCCCACCAAAAATCGTTGCCTTCCTGAATCAAGTGTCTCTCTCTCACTTAGCTGTAGAAGTGAAGTCCGCTAGCATTGACACAGGCTTCCTAAATGGAAGGACTTGTCTGAACTAAAAGGATTTAACAGGTCGATTTTGTCAGATGCAGGGTGGAGAATTGTGTGGAGGGGTTGTGTAAGGACGGTGGATCACAGCAACAATGATGTCGAGTCATGAACCTTTGAAAACCCACCGGTTTCAAGTACTACTACTCGCTCCTCCAGTAGGACTCGCTGTGGAGTCGGAATTTTGAGAGAAGGGGGGCGTTGGCCTAATTTATTACGTATAGAGAGTCAAGAGCTCGCCTCAGGTCAAGGTGGAGGCGAGGGGAGATTGTGCTCGAAATCTCGGAGAAGTTTCCGTTTGGTGTAGACAAGGTGAACCATGAAGAAGAACTAACAAACATCCGACAAGAAGCAATAAGTTGCACCTTTCGGCGCCTGCAATGACATGCTGTAAGATCAAATGTTTCTATTGTAATGCTGCTACTAGTTGCAGTTCTGGTTATATAGATACTGGTTGCTATACTGAGTAGTGGTTCCTCTCCCTTTGTGGCTGGCTGAAAAACGTTCAGAAACATTCACGAGATATCAACAAACGACTAATCCTCGTCGTCAGAATTGATAAACTTGATAGAATTGCTTGCCAAGTCAATGGGGCCGCCTTTGTAGGTACCGCGCTTCTTCTTTGTCTTTTCGTGCCTGAAGTCCTTGCCGCGGACTGCTGCAAGGATTGCTGACGCCTTGGCGCCGTAATCCTCCCGCACTTCGCCCTTTGCCCATTCATCCTTGAACTTGGACTCAAACGTGTTGTCCAGCAGGCGGTCAGCCTCGTCCTTTCCGCCCCTTACCTTGAGGTACGTGACCTCATCGGATTTAATGCGCTGGAAAGGCGTATTGCCTCCACTGTTTTTCCCCTTTACGCCCTTTTTGGGCTTCTCCTCCTCCTCCGCGGCCGGCTCCTGCGCTGCAGCCGGCTCCTCTTCCTCCACCTTTTGGGCCTTCGCGCCCTTTTTTGCCTTTGGCTTCTCCTCCTCCTCCTCCGCTTCCGATTCCGACACCTCCTTCTTCTTGGACTTCTTGGCCTTCTTCTTCGGCTCCTCTTCCTCCACCTCCCCTCGCTTTTTCCGCTTGGGCGCTTCCTCCTCCTCCTCCTTCTCCTCGACTTCCTCCTCCTTGGCCTTCTTGGCCTTCTTTTCCTTTTTCGGCGGCGGCGCCAGGTGCTTTTCGTAGAGCTCCATGAGCGTCGTGGTGCCGACGATCGCTGGCAGCTGCACGAAAATAGAAGAGGGTCGCGTGCGGATACACAAATTCACACACCAGCGGGCCACGTCAATATCGAACGGCTTCACACCGATTGCGCGGGCCAGCCGGCGGTGCAGTGCAGACAGATTGGGCAGAGCCGAAAAATGGGGAACGTAGGCGAAAAATAGGGACGTGGCTGACCTCGCTGTCGAATTCGATCTCGAATTTCTTGGCCGTTTTGCCCATACCCGTTTGCAGTAGCAGCGCGTGCACGTGTGCTGCAAGCATCGGCTCCATGCCTCCCTCCGTCGCCTTCGAAGGCATCTCCAATTTCACGTGCTTCAAGTATTTAAGGTACTTTATTAAGGAAATTACATCTCGCGCGCTTTCTTGACCGCCCGTCGACGTCGTTCTTCCGAGAAAGACAAGGTGTGTAGCGCTTCACGTGTATGTAGGCATTGCGTGCGCTGGTACAGTGCGGGGTGGTTTCGTGTGTGTTTCATGTCGCCCTCTCTATTCACGTCTGTTCCTTGTTGTGCCGTACTTTCCAGCCGGGCAACCGCCGCGAGAAGCCGAGCGCAGGATGTCGGGCAAGGATCTGACCAAGCGCTTTGCGCACAACGGCGGCTTTTGTTCGCTGGCGTACGCGCCGGGCGTCAAGGACCGTATCCTTGTGACATGTGGCAACGACGACCTCGTCAAGCTGCACAACCTCGAGGTGGGCCCGGACGAAGACGGCGGAATCAACGAGATCGACCACTTTGAGGACTCGGTGTTTGCCGTGGCTGTGAGTCCGGATGGCGAACGCATCGCGGCAGGCGGTGCAGGAAACACTGCAGTTCTCTTTAAGATGGAGGACGGCGGCGCCGACTACGAGCGCAACGCAACCAAGTCGACGCTGCCCATCCGCGACCTCTGTTTCAGCCCGGACAGCGTCTGGCTGGCCGTGGCCTCAGACGACGACGAGATCAAGGTTGTCAACGTGGAAGATTTGCAGGTGATCAAGTCGCTGCAAGGGCACGAGGGTGGCGTCAAGAGCATCGCTTTCGACCCCAAGGGCGAGTTTCTCGCCTCTGCAGGTAGCGACCGGTCCGTCCGCCTCTGGTTCCTGGAGACTGCGGCTGAATTAAAGAAGCTATCGGGCGCCTATGAGAAGGTGCCTGCGACAGCAGTCGAAGACGGCAACCCCACCAACTTGTGTCAGCTTTCTTGGTCGCCCAGCGGCGAGTTTCTCGCAGTAGCAGGGTCAAAGGACGTCAAAATCCTGGAGCGAAGCACCTTGAAAGAGCTCGAGGCCTGCGCCGGTGCTCACGAGCACGAAGTCTCAATAGTGCAGTTCAGCAGCAATGGGCTCTACCTCCTGTCTGTCGACACATCGGGCCTGATTGTGGTGTGGGAATTTGGAACACGCGAGTCGCTTCAGCGGTATAAGAACGCAAGCAAAGTGCTCTCTGCAAAGTGGGACCCCTTTTCGAATACTGTTGCCGTCATCTCGATCAAGGGTGAGTACGGACTCATCGATAATGTTGTGCCGGACACGAAGCCCGGCCCCAATGACAAGACGGAAGACGACGATGTCAATTCGGAGATGGGGCAGGAAGATGAGCTCATGCAGGTTGGTGGTGTGCAGTGGGAGGGCGAGCCGATGCTAGATGCGCGTGGAAGCTATGCCATGGCTCGTCGCGAGCCTCCTCAACCTGCCTTCCAGCCGCAGGTTCTTGCGAGTCTGCAGAATAACCCGCTCCTAATGATACCTAGCCCCCTACCTAGCCCCCCTCTTTTTGAGGAGTCTCCAAAATGCTTCTTCCCCCCCTTTTTGTGCATGCACACCAGCGCAAGCAACTCCTCAAAATTTTGCTATCTTTATTTTTTTTCCTCTTGGTGGCCTGTGCCCGATTCTCTTGTTCCCCAGATTCCCCCCCGACAGCTTGTTGCCATTTTACTAATGAAAGGGGATTGTAACTATGTATGTCTGCACATGTGTGATTCTGCAGTCAACACCGGCATCTTCGAAGAGAAGTTTTCTGGCCTATTCTACTGTTGGTCAGATCACGAGCAGGGACGAGACCACGTATCATGCAGTAGAGATTGAGTTTGCGGACATCAACACCGGACGGCCCATCCGCTTCAATGATTACTCGGGCTACACCATGGCTGCAATGGTATCTTTCTGTTTGCAGAATATGTATGAAAGAGAGAGAAGGAGAGCAAGAAAGAAAGTTTCAGTTTTCCCTCATTGCTTGAAACATGCGCAGACATGCACACATTGACATGCCAAGTGTGGTACAGGACATCAATGGCGCGCTATTTGCCAGCCCTGAGGTGAAGGAGAAGGGAGGCGCCGTGACACGGAGCTCTATTAATTATCGTCCGTTTGAAGCCTGGGCACCACAGTCTGATTGGACCATGACTCTTGATCAAGGCGAAGAAGCAGAGGTGTGTATGTGCGCGTGTAGGTGTGTGTTTGCGTGCTTGTATATATGTATGTGTGCGTGTACTTATGCGCATGTTTCGAAGGCATGGGCCAGGGTATAAATATGCACACCAGCATGATAGGTGCTCTGGTGGCTCTGCCATCGCTGCCAGTTGCATGTGCATGTATGCAAGAATTTGATCGATTTCTTACCGCTTCATGCGTGTCGCAGGCGGTGGCCGTGGGCACCACCTTCGTGGCTGTAGCAACATCAAAGCGCATGCTGCGTCTCTTTTCGACCAGCGGTATCCAATTGCGCGTCGTGATGCTGCAAGGTCCTGTGCTGTGCATGCATGGAGTGCTTGATCAACTGGCTGTGTTGTGCCATTCGCCGACGTCGCCTGGAGCAGACGGTAGCCAAGATGTGCATTTCCAGTGGCTGAATGTTGACTCCAAGGCCATGATTGCATCGGGTCCTGTATGTTTGTCTCCCGCCGCCAAACTTGAGTGGTTGCAGCTGACAGATCATGGCTTGTTGGCAATGATGGACTCAGCGGGTATTGTCAGTCTTTATTCTCCGGGAGGGACAGCGGGACACTGGACGCCGGTGCTCGATATCAATTCGCTCGAAAAGGACAAGAAGATGCACAAGAGGGACTGGTTCTGGCCGGTGGCTATTACACAAGACGACATCATCGGTGTTCTGGTCAAGGAGGAGAAAAGGTACCCTGATGCCCAGATGCCTGTAATGAGCAAATTTCCTCTTTCGATGCCGCTGCTGGCGGGTTGCTCTACCGAGGAGGAGGCATTTGTACGTAAAACTCTCTTCACTGACCACCAAGCTACGTTGGTTGCCGATGAGGACGACGAGGCAGCAGTAGATGCTGCACGTGTACAGCTTGAGAAGACGCTGCTGCAGCAGGTGAATGTAGCATGCACGCAGAAGAAGCTGGCGCGTGCTCTGGACTTGGCCAAGATGTTCAGCTCCGAGAAGGGTGTTATTGCGGCAACGACTCTAGCGAACCGCCACAAGCTATCAAATCTTGCCGAGCGGATTGATCTCTATCGCCAAACGCGCTTTCGGGAGGAGGAGGAGGAGGAGATAGAATATGAGGAGGTTGAAGAGGTGTCGTACCGGCAGCCGGCTGCCAACAAGCGCAGACGAGAGGAGGTCGAAGAAGTTGAAGAAGAACAAGACTCACGTCAACAGGATGACGACGAGGACGATCATTCTGGTAGCCCCTCGGCCAAGTCCACTGCCGACACGCCGCCGGTATATTCTCTTCTTGCGCGAACAGAATATGAAACTCTCGAGCGTTTTGATGTGTGCCAGCATTGCAACGTTGTCTATATAAAAATATTGCAGAAATTTTTAACCATTTCTGATAAACAGCACACATTGCAGGCACCCGCACCCAATGTTGGTCAGCGGCGTCCAGGTACAGCAGCGCTATTTGCCTCTACCAAACCCAAGCCCGCTAACGCAGCAGCCGCTCCCGGTACATATTGTATACAATCAAATGCTGATTTGCCAGGGAGACATCACAGCGATTATTGCACATGTGTATGGGCATTTTGTGGCGTCGTCACAAAAAACAGCGAATTCTGAATGCAATGTGCATACATGTATATATATAGGTATATATGTATGTGTATATATATATGTGTATATATTTTCATATATATATTTATATATATGTATACATGCATATATACACACATTCACACACATACACACACACACAACACGCTATATATATATGTGTATATAAATACACACATACACACGCGCACAAACACATAACACGCTCTCTCACACGCGCACACGCACACATACACACACACACACACACAGCGGTCAAGGGTGGTTTCATGGAGAAACTTGCCAGCATCAAGGCTGCAGCAGCGTCGGCCTCTGCACCAGCCAAGCGCCAAATGGCCACCTTTGGCGTCGGTAAGGCAGCCATTGTCAAGGCGCGCGCCAAGGCAAAACGCTGAATGTGTCTTGTTGAAGATTGAGCATTGTAGCAGTAGTAGGTGTGTGTGCAGAGAAAGCGCCCAAGTCTACATGAAGACGCTTGAGTCACAAGCTGTCTCGACTGTCATGTATCTATATCAAGAGATTCATGTGTGTGTATTGTATCAACATCATTAGAAGCGCGCTGTGGTATGTGGAGCACACAGTCTTGCAAACGTCCACTTTTTGAATTTCGAGTTGTCCTTGTTTAGTTCTGCCTTCCACTTGGCATGCCCGGGTTGGGGTACACGTGAATCGAATTTTAGTATCAGTAAAATCAAAATTCTGTGTATAGCACGTGTGGCCTGTCCAGGACAGTCGTCAAGAGCGTTTTGGTGCACCTGATCTTGGATGCAACAAGAATAGAAACAGTGCAAAGTCGACCGTGACAGATGAAATTAATCGATTTGCATGCCGGGCGTAAGTAGCCAAGTCAAAGGATCTGCAAAGTTCAGTGAACTGAGCCGTTAGTCCTTTGAGATGACAATTGACCCTTTCTCTTTACGATCTAGATTGATGTTGAGGGGAAAGGTAGGTAAATTCCACCATCATACAGGAATGTATGCAGATTGCACTATAATGATCGACTCAATTCAATCCCAAAACCAATCATTAAACGCCCAAAGACAGAGGTGGTCAGTCCTCTTGTGAAGGTTTTCTGCAATCACCTTGAATTCAGTATTGGCCTCGATCTCTCCACTAGCAATGATGTGTCCTTTAACTCAAAGAGTCGTCAGTTGATAGGAGCAGCTACAGCTACAGGCCATATATTTCTCAAGTTCACTGAGGACGAATGCGTCGCGCTCCTTTCTCTCTGTATACATTCGAGTCAATTCAACTTAATAATCAATCCTATCAAGAACCTGCACACCTCCTCGGAGCCTAGTCCTTCTCCCCCCCCCCCTCCCTTTACCTCTCAACATGGGTCCTAACATGCTACGGCAGCATAGGGAGCACCAGCGCACCATAACTCCTCCCACCGTGACCCCCTCAAGCTCCTGCCAACCAGAGCCCTGCATAGCAACCCTCTTTGGCAGCGCCGATGCGTACATGAAGAAACCTTCAAGTCAAGAACCTCCGAGCGATTCACCTGAGGCTCTCTATACATAACTTGTATCAAACCCGTATTTACAATGGCATCCGACGGTCCGGGTTCGTGCGCACATCGGAGCCGCTCGCACGGTATGTGTGCGTCGGGAGTAACGCATGAATGTGCCATAGCATAATCGCAAAATTCGTGTCAATTGAAATGGCACCCCCAACGATTCGAGGTCTCATCGTGACTCCACCAACGGCAGGCCCGCCAACCAAAAGACAAACCGCTGGAAGGCCGGTATTCTGCTCGCGGCAAAGGACACACACACAGACACATACGCACACAAACACATACATATGTACATATATACATATATATGTATATATGTATATTTATATATGCATATTCTCATGTATATATGTACAAATCTATACATACATATACATATATATACATATATATATATATATATACGTATATGTGTATACATAAATATATATGTAAATATATATACATATATGATATATATACACGTATATGTGTATATCACATACACAGTCAAGAATAAATGCTTAGAAGAAGCACAAAAGACAAGCATCGTGGAAACATATGCTGTAAGCCACACACAGACTAACTCAACTCAAATAAATCGAGGAAGAGGAAGGGGGGGGGGTAGACAAAAGTGCGGTGGCAGACGACATGCGCGCTCTCGGGGAAAGAGAGATGTGTGAGTGTGGATGATTGTATGGGTGGGTGGGTGGGTGTGGGTATGTCTCTGTTTCTGTGTTTCTGTGTTTGTAGGTATCTGCGTGTCTATGTGTCTATGTGTTCCTGTGTGCCTGTGTGCGTCGTATGTGTCTGTGTGTATATATATATATATGTATGAATACATATATGTACATATATATACCTATACATACAAACGCGCACGCACACACACACACACACACACATACACACAAACACAAACACACACACACACATACACACACACACACACACAAACAAACAAACACACAAACACGCACAAAAACACATGCAAAAACAAATTCATACACGTATATATGTATATATACATATATATAAAATATAC
>Ga0105055_10009577_pt1 | contig 12355 bp, 17 predicted proteins | sample BON03_FD_78090 | JGI IMG/M metagenome (GOLD analysis project Ga0105055, IMG submission 78090) | Freshwater microbial communities from Lake Bonney liftoff mats and glacier meltwater in Antarctica - BON-03 | ecosystem: Environmental > Aquatic > Freshwater > Ice > Glacier meltwater | place: Lake...
TGGGACTTCATACTGACGCTGTCTCATGACAACATTTAAGAGGCACACACAAACAGCTCACCTGTGGAAAGTCTGTGGATATCAGAGCCGGGGGACACATAGTAAGCACGGAGGCCCAATCGGAGGTCGAGATTCACGTCCGCTGAATGCTCCGCAGAACACTAATCTCCCATCCACGTAAGACACTCGTCCTTGGCCGTGTCTACCCATGAATCTAGTATGAGTGAGTTGGGACCCATTCCACCCGGACTGGATTGCATCTGCCACAAACATTGGTATAGCACAGGCTATGACAACCACTCAACACCTTGTCAACATACAACACAAGGACGAATGGAGGAGGGCCCAAACCATGGAGGTGTTGGCAGAAGGGAAACAAGTTACCATGCAGTTCGAAGGAGGCGAAACGTTTATGATGAAAACGGAAGGCCAAGATACAACTACAGGGTACCCATCCCTTCGAGAGGCCATCAAACGAACCTTCCCCACCCTTGTGCGGCTATTGCAACTGACAGAAACAGACCGAATATACGGCAAAGAGTGCCAGGAGAAAGGCAGGAAAAAGAGAGGATGGGCTCAAGCGATATACCCCCTTCGGGCCCGGTTGAAGCAAGTAAAAGAGGCCAACTCCCAACCCGGGAGACAGGGATTCACCCCCGAGGATGCACTAATAAATCTCAGGAATGAGGAGCAAACCTTCATGGCCATCAGACCGAAGCTAATTGGGGCAGGATACAAAACATTGGATTCAAAGTTCAATCCCTCGCGTACAAAAAGCTGGCAGGGTACGTTTCTACTGCCCCCCATCAAAAGGGGTAGACAAAAAAACCCAAGAAATAGTAACAAAATGGATCCAAAAACTACACAAATTCCCGGCTCACTGAGTCTACACACATTGGACATAAAAGAAGGTCAAGCACAAAGAGACCCAGGAGTAGAACAACAATTCAACAATTGGGAGGGATGAAAACAGCACAATTAGCGGACTGATATACTGTTGAACGCAACAAGATACGTAACCAATGTGCCCTCCTGAAGAACACAGGGGAGGAGGGCATACAACACTACCTCGACAAACTAGAAGAGATTATAAGGGCATGCAACAAATTATTACGCACTTGGACGACGGACGGCTCCCCCTTGACAAGACCGAAAACTGAATGAAACCATGTACCAAACAATCTCCAAAACGGCGGATGAGCTAGAACAATGGAGGGAGACTTCGAGCACGGAAGACACACTGACCTCGCTGACTCAAATAGAGACATCCCTAGACAAGATTAGAGGAATGGACACGGCTATTTTGCAAGAGGAAGAAGAAGTTGCCACCGAATTCCCCTCCCTCCTGAAACTACTCACAAAAAAAACTAAATTTTTCGGAAACAATGCACACATCCGTGAGTGGTGGTACGAGGTGATAACAGCCTGAGTCGCATGGAAGAGCTAGGGAAAGCTCTCACAAACAGATGCCAATCTGTACGGAAACTGAGCGAGAACAGACACAAGACACAGAAGGGAACCAGGGACAAAGGAATCAATAGTGAGTCACTTGAATTTGGATGCCAACTCAAAACCCCCACACAAAGCCGAATCCAAGAACTTCTAAACCTCGGGATATCTTCCCCGTACAACCTTTTTCAATCACTTATAGCCAACCAGGACCTGCTGAGACTACGGGAAGACATGTGGCCAAACTAAAGGACCTTAAGGAAGGGGTGGTGTGTCGAGCATATTCTACGGCGATTAATAGACAGTGTCCCACATGTAACAGACTATGGGCCACAGAACAATTTCCCCCCTCCCTGTCACAATGCTACTCATGCTCCCAAAACGGAGCGACAAAGAAACCTTATCAATCTAAAGTCCAGGCAAATGAGGCGGGCCTGATCTTCCAGTCGGCGCTCCCAGAGGACCTGGACTGGGACACCAGGGTAGAGGATGTAGCACTTTCAATGGATGCCATAAAAAGGTGTCTAGCGAATATGCTGGTGGCCTTAGACAGAGACACTCCCCAAACGATGTGAGGAATGGCACTCCCTCTTGCCTGTACAGAAAGAGAATTACTAACTGCCCAAGAACCCCCATGGCCGCGAGTCTGGTTCACCGCGACTCCCAGAACTCATATTCCCAATGATCACGGACGAATATCAAAGGCCAATCCACCCAGAGGTGTAAGAATTCATGAGAAGATACGTCACGGACAAACAAGACTCAGAAAGAATAGACGACGAGGACTGCTGGGGCATGAACTACACAGGACCAACAAAGGAGATCATAAGCAAGTACTCTTATCACAGGCGTGCATTCTGGTGTACAGGAGCTCGGACTCCAAAATAGAAACTATGGAGACAGAACCGAAGGATGTACCCGCTAAACGGAAGAGTAAATTGCCAGTCGAAGAAAACCTCAATCCCAGACGGGGTAAGAGGCTAAACAAAGAAATCCCAGTTCCACAGCCAGACTTCTTGACACAGGCTCCCCACGGATGGGCCTCCCCCAGACATGAAAGAAGGGAAATTGGGACCAATTCTGGATCAGTAGCGGAAATACTCAGAGAAACAAAATTGGAGCCAAAAACACAGTTTGACAACAAACATGGAAGAGGACATAGAAAACCCACAAGACCCGGAGGAACAGCCAAGACAACCCACGGGGGGGCTCCCGACTCTACTCCACCTCATACCTATCGATCTTCCGAGTCAACTCAGCCAAGGTCAGATTGACGATATAACCGGCCTTCTGAGCGAACTGTCCGGCACCCTGATCACCATAGAAATGACTAGCAAATGGCTAGATCTCGAACCTCTGGATCCGGCTACTCCCCACGGACAGCGCACAGAGGACCTGATTGAATGCCTAACGGAAGACCCAGAAGATAACCTGACTTTGTTCATACCCAATATAGAGCTACACATAGCCCGCCTTTAAAAGGCACATGTCCTTGGCTCAGCAACCTCAGCCATAATACAGCATAAATGGGAGGAGGGCATCGACCTTGCAGATATAGGCAAATTCCTCCAAGCACGGGCCCCAGAACCCTACAAAGATAAACCTTTGCGGCGAGGGATGCTACAAGCACCTCTGGGAACAGCACCAACCAATCAGAGTTGGTCACCAACAGACCTGTGTGAATGCATCTTCCAGAATACGGAAGCCACGGATAACGAGAAGGACCTCGTACGGAAACTGAACAACCTGGGCACCTCAGGAGACTCCACGAGATTAGCACCCATTGAAAAACATCTGATACGGGGTCCGGTCACACACGCATATTTCCCCTAATGAGAATCCTACAAGACATTCATAGAGACTGGCTCTCGGACGAGGAACTTTGATTAGCCATCCCCAAAGGGGAAATAAAGAGACGATGTTTCACCCATGCCCCAAGACACTCCTGGAAACTAATGGTAGAATTCTTCCTGGCCTTGAACACTAATGTCGGATCCTGGATACGGAACCTGGACAGAAGGGATATGATGTTACTGGGAGCAATGGCGGGAAACATGTTTGGCTTTGCGGGGACTTATGCCCGACAAAAACAAGCTAGCTTGGCCCTGATTTTAACTGGGTGGAAAAGATGGGTGGAGATGCTCTCGAAGATTGACACCAAGACGCCGAAAATCGGTTGGTTTTTGAACCTGTCGATATCGGGTTCCATAGTGATGAATAAGATGGAAAAAGCGGTGTCTTGGAATGTAGGGCCCCACGGGTACGAGGGGAGTAAGAAGGAAGTGCACAAAATATTTGAGCAAGGACCCCCCATCATCTGCCTCCAGGACGTACGAATACCCAAACGAAGAAAAAACTCGGTTAAAAGAGAACTCCAACGCATAATACCCCGCTACTGGATCTACATAACCACATCCCAGAGCCCACGGAAAGATAGCAGAGAATGGCCTTATGTTTTTTCAGACCTAACAGCCCTGTACTCGTCTTTTCTTCCTAAAGTCATGCAAGTACGATGTCGACACCCCCGACAAATGAAAACAGAGATTCGTCAGGAAATAGATGGTCGTCTCTCTGTCATTCAGGAACGGACACCAACAGATACCACCTTCCAGTTCATGAACATCTACCAGTTCACAGCCTCCAACCCTACGGGGCAAACTGAAATGTGGAAACGACGGAAAACTGGATAACCAAACAGAAAAAAGACTGTATAATTATGCAGGGTGACCTGAATAGTGCACACCTGGGCTGCCGGTGGGACTATGCACAACCCCTTAATAAGGATATAGGAATGGCCGACAACAAACTTGAAAACTTCCTCAGCAGCACCTACGTCAACAGGAGCACACATGGAAGGGGAAGGGGTGCCAAGCGGCACTGGATCACGTGATTACATGGAATTACCATCTCCCACCCCAGGTCGCCAAGCCGAACCCTAAATCTCACAAGAAATTCGACCATAATCAAATCTGGACCCAACCATCTCACATGGACTTCCCCAGACTGGACAGCAATCATCATCAACCCAGCACGGACCCCCCACCAGATTTCTCCCAACGAATTGGCACCGTTTTCTTTAAGCGACACATAAACGACTGGAAAGTACGGATCAAGAAACAGATCCAAGGAGAATTGACAGAAACTCCGACGGGCCAAGCACTAGCTGACCTGATCCAAAAGCAACAAGAAATCGTGGCTAAAGAGGTCAGATGGCTACAGGATAAAGCATGGAAGACGCGCAGACGAGCGGGGGAGAGAAAGGAACACAGGAATAAAAATCAGAATACCCTTCGGCACAGGATTTCCTTGCTAAAAGCAGCGCTAGCGGAGGCAGCGCCGCTACAACCCAAGGACAAGATTAAAGGAGCCACACAGAGAGCCATGCAGGGATTGGGATTCCTCCACTTCAGAGCCACCTTCCAGAAATTGGTTCGGCAACACATCAAATGGAAGACCCTTCTTACAGAGGAAATACGCAAAGCCGAGAAATCAATGGACAAGGAGATTTTGAAGCAAAACAGACGAGATAACAGGAGGGACATCGGAAGAAAGAAAGAGATCTTCAAGAATGGTATAAAAGGGATTAAAACAATCACTGGGAAATATAACACCAGCAAACCACTGACGGAAGTTAAAATCAGGTGCCCATGTGGACTCAAGTGGACTTGGAAAGAGGAAGTATCCTCCTCAATAGCACAACAGGAGCGGGAGATACGGACAACACTGGAGTTTAGCAGTACATTCTTTAATCCATAATCCCACTCGTCGAAGCTGTCCCAACAGTGGGTAGAAATTAGATTGGAGGCCCTAGCCGAAATGACCCTCCTCATACAAGCGACCTCGGGACACGATCCCTCATTTATGATACTGGACCCTGGAAAGGAGAAAACCTGCTGGTAGGAATTGAAACTTTTTTTGAAAAGAACGCGTATCACCCATACGCCACCTGCAGCCACTCGGAATGCGGCAAAACGGGCCCTATACCACTGTCCCGCGTCACCAAGAGCTCCATACCAAAACGACCCTCTCCAACCCGTAGCATAGAGCACTTCTGCGAAGGGGAAACATGTTTTAGGATAGATCCTACACACTTCCGCAGCACAAGACACCTCACTAAAGATAAAACCTTCCTAGATAAGACAGGAATATGTGACTTTCGGACAATAGCAATAGGGGAAACAATCCGAGAACCAGTGAATACCTTCAGAGAATTTTTACAATTTATACAAAGAATGCCCCCCATAAGGCCCCGGGATTTTCTGCGATACCGGCAGACCTTGCAAACAAGCCCCAGCCCCATTCCAAGGGCACATCCACCTCCTAGTCAACGAGATACTGGCCGGAGATTATGTTTGCGACAAGGACCTGCTCATGGCGAAAGTAATCCTCATTCATAAACATAAAGACATCGTCATTACCAATGGAACCATGCGGCTTTTGCCGAGGACTTGTCTATATACGTGTGCACCGTCAGAGACGCCAATAGACAGCTTGACGTGATCCATAAATTCGAGTTCTGGAGCGGCCTCCGCATCTCAATCCCAAAATCTTTAGCCACGGGGGCTATGTATGGCATGGGATCGGAAAGGCGTTCAGAACGGGCGAAAACAGACACAGTCAAGAACCGTGGCTATGTATGACATGGGATCAGAGAGGCGTTCAGAATGGGCGAAAACAGACACAGCCAAGAGGAAAAGAGAAGCAGGACCGGATATTTTGAATCCCCAAATCCGGGCTCTCGGGGTCATGAATGAGGCCTTGTATGTAGACAACACCATACAACGAAGCACAAAAGGACAAGAAGACTGGCAGACGAACCTGGCAACGATGAGTAGACAATGCCCCATATGCAATGGATGGAATTACAGAAATGGCGTGCTTCTTACGTAAAAATAGAGACCTTTCAATCGAAAACAGCCTGAGACTAATCGAGCGTACTCTGGCCCCTCCCCTTGCCTTTTCAGGGCCGGTGATAATTTGGCCGGAGAAAGAATTTAAACGACTCACGGCAGCCTTCGTACGATGCTACAACGTATGGGGCCACCTAACCCGCTGCTGCCAATTCGATGACGGAACACGACAACTTGCAGAAATTACATGCAAAGATGCCCTAAAAAAACACGTATGCCTGGATATGGAGGACCTTCAATTTGAAGTGGAATTCCTAACATGGGACCAAGCGAGTCAGAATTGTTTCGTTTTTGCATGCCACCTCACGAGCGCGCTAGGAATAAAAGTAAGCTGGGATCCAATTCACCCAGATTGGATAGTTTCAGCTACAAATATCGATTTGGCATAGGCAATGATAACGACCCAACACCTGGTCCACATACAACACAGAAACGAGTGGAAGTGGTCACAAACCATGGAGGTATTAGCAGATGGGAAACTAGTAACTATGCGCTTCGAAGGGGGGGACACGTTCACGATGAAAACAGAAGGCCAAGATACAACCACAGGATACCCTACCCTTCGAGAGGACATCCAACGAACCTTCCCCACCCTAGTCCGAATATTGCAATTAACAGAATCGGACCGCATATATACGGCATATAAAACAGGGGAAAAGGCAGGAGAAAGATAGGATGGGCTCAAGCGGTCTACCCTCTCCGAGCTCGATGACAGGAATTAAAAGATGCTAACCTCCACCCAGAGAGGCAGGAAGACCCTCGAAGACGAATTAACAGATCTCAGGAACAGCGAACAGGCCTTCATGGCTGTAAGACCAAAACTGATCAGAGCGGGATATACCACACTGGACTCAATCCCTCGCATCCAGAAAGGAAGCGGGATCAGGTTCTATTGCCTCCCCTTACAAGGAGTGGACAGCGTGATGCAAGACAGCGTAACAAGATGGAACCAAAAACTACACAAATTCCCGGCTCACCTACACGCACTGGACATAAAAGACGCCCAAGCACAGAGAGACCCAGGAATAGAACAGCTGGGAGGAATGAGGACATCACAACTCGCGGATAAATACATCGTAAAACGGAACAAGATTCGTAACCAATGCACCCTCCTGAGGAACCAAGGCGAAGAAGGGGTGCTGTTCTACCTCGACAAATTAGTAGAGATAATGAGGGCATGTGATTAATTCTTACTCACATCCAGGACACACTGTTCTCCTCTGGGGGACCGCAAGGTGAAAGAAACAATGTACCAAACAATTTCCAAGACGGCAGACGAACTAGAACAATGGAGAGACAATTTAAGCACGGATGACACCCTGACCTCCCTAACTTTAATAGAGACTTCCCTGGATGAGATTAGAGAAATGGACTCAGCTATACTGAGAGAGGAGGAGGAGGCCGCCACTGAATTCCCTTCCATACTGAAATTACTGATGAAAAAGACCAGAATTTTCGGAAACAACCCTCAGATCCGGGAGTGGTGGTACGAAGTGATGTCAATACGACCCCCCCCCTGACCAAAAAACGAGGAAAATGATAGAGAGGAAATACTCGACCGCATAGAGGAAGGCTGGCAAGGAGAGGAATGGGCGATCAACATGACACAAATAGTCAACGAAATATTGCCACAAAATCTACTTACAACAAAAACCCCTCCAGCTACTCAAATGAACCATGAAGCAGATGGAATACAACGGATACGTATGGAAGAGTTAGGCAAGGCCCTCACGAACAGATGCCAAGCCGTACAAAAACTGAAAGAGAAGAGACACATGACACAGAGGGTTACTATAGACCGACACACAAATAGCGAGCAACTTGAATTTGAATGCCAACTCAAAACGCCCACACGTAGCCGTATCCATGAACTCCTCAACCTCGGGGCATCCTTCTCGCACAACGTCTTCCAATCACTGATAACCAACCAGGATCTGCTGCGACTTCGGGAAGACATGTGGCCAAATCACAGGACCCAAAGGACAGGGTGGTCGTGCCGAGCATTTTCCACGGCTATTAATAGACAATGTCCCACATGCAACAGACTGTGGACCACGGTACAATTTTCCCCATCTCTGCCACAGTGTCACGCATGCTCTCAGAATGGGTCGAAAAGAAAACCTTCACAATTCAAACTCCAGAAAAATGAGGCGGGCCTCATCTTTCGGCCGGCTCTCCCTGAGGACCTGGGCTGGGACACTAGGGCAGAGGACGTAGCACTTTCACTAGATGCTGTTAAACAGTGTTTGACGAACATGCTGGTAGCCTTAGATAGAGACACCCCCCAAACGAAGGAAAGAATGACACTCCCTCTTACCTGCACGGCACAAGAATTAATGATGGCCCAAGAACCTCCATGGCTCTAGTTCACGCTGCCAGAACTGGGATTCCAAATGATCACGGACGAATATCGAAGGCCAATACACCAAGAGGTTGAGGAATACATGCGTAGATATGTTACGGACGAAAAGGACTGGGAAAATGTAGACGACAAGGACTGCTGGGGGGTAAATTACACAGAACCCACGACAGAGATCAAGGACAAAATTGAATCTATTCTCCACTCATGGGAAGGAGAACACCCAGAGGAGAAACAGGCCAAGATGAGACAACCGAAACTAGAGAGAGAAAGGTTCTCGGTTCCACATGCATCTAGAGACCCCGGAACCTTAAGAGATAGAAACCTGGAGAATGAGGACATCTTTGATATAATCAGGAATCCTCCAGAGGTGGGCGCAGTCCGGATTTTTGAAAAGCCCGAATTCTGGGATACGACAGCAGGCCTCATCAAAGCAGTCCCTACACACGGCATAGCCACGATCTATCTACCATCAGGACCTTTGAGCCTGGACGGAGCACAATGGCATCTCAATAAACACACCCTGGTGAACTCTGAGCCCAGCGCACTTGGAGCCAACATACAAAACAAACTGACACGACAACTCAGGCTGGACAAAGACAAGAAACACAGGTCAATTGCCTGGAAAATATTCCGGACGGTGAAATAAGTCTTCCAAGCCACCAAATACCAAGGGGATACAGCCCTCATCATCCCACCCTTCTTCAAAAACACGGGGAGAGGCAATGAAAGAATTTGGGGAGAAGAAATCGCGACCGCACAACCAACAGTCATTAACTGGTCTGGTCTTGACGAAAAGGAGAAATTAGACCTGATCCTTACCCTCGCCGCAACAGACAACTGGATCCTTCTCACCCAACCGCTAGGGGCGAGCAACAAAACCCAGCCCCCCTTCAGAGAGGCGCAGTTCGTAGCCAGGGCCGAAGGTAAAGGCAGCAGACACAAGGGCTGGTGGCGGGAAGGAAAAGACGAATTAGCCACACACTCCATGACAACGGAAGTATGGATCAGCATCAGAGGAAAGATACCAGCCTGAGACAACACGGACGGCCATACAGGAAGCCCTGGAAGTAGACAACACGAAAGACACTCCCTCTTTTGGATCGGAAGACCTCGAGAAAATATGGGCCTCCTAGGCATCTATAACTTCCCAGAGGCAGTCTACGCCACAGATGAATCTAATGACAAGGGGGTCATGGGGGCGGATTTCTATAGACTAGACCAAAACAGAGGAGGATGCTGACAGCTGGGTAGAGGTGAGGAAGGCAACTCCTCCAACAAAGCGGAACTAGGGGCGGCATGCCTGGTATTGGAAGACGCCAAAAGGAAACAGGACAGGAAACCAGTAATCCTCCTATCAGACTCGACATGCTTCCTATCCTCCTCCCAGAAATGGATAGGGGAGTGCAAACCCCCCTCCATGTGGGGAAACCCTGACGCCGACATCATGAGAAACATAGTACAACTTCTACGAGAACGGATCAAACAAGGCCTTGTTACCGTTTTCATCAAGATAAAAGCCCACCCAGGGGAGTCTGAGGGGACCCTCTAAACGAACTAGCAGATAGATGGGCAGACGAAGGGAGACAGAATGAAAACATTCGATGGTCCCTTCCCACAAACAGGCCCATCTTCTCCTGGACTCATAACGGGTCAACGCACCGAAGACCCATGAACCCAATGGTCAAAAAAAGAGTGGACTTCCAGGTAGCACGACAACATCTCAAGACCTAAACGGGGTCAACAGCAAATTTCTTGACTAGGGAGGACAACTCAAGAGACCTTCTAGGCAAATTTCACAAGGACAGGAGCGTATGGATACGGGCAAGACGGAGGGTCCTACAATGCCTCTCATACCAATTCCCCTGCGCGCTCCAACTTAAACAGTGGGGCATACTCAATGATGTCAAGTGTAGATTATGCGAAAAATATTACAAGGAAAAAAATATCAGAAAACCTCCAGACTCGGTAAATGATGCATCGTTACCCCGATGGCACTTCACCCATGCCTTAAGCCCAGAAGCACACGCGGAGTGGGGGCTTTACAAGATTCTATAATACATGGGATTACATGAGATCTTCCCACCAGGAGCGGGATAGAACAGAGCCAAACTACGAAAGCATATCGAACAATACCACATGGCCTACGACATAGCCTTCGACGAAACAGACATAGACGCCTTTATCGCCCGGAGACCAGATGGCCTAGCCTGCGACAAAGAAAAAAAGTTATGTGTGTTTCCGCAATACACTAGAGCAATGGACACCAATGAGGACTGGGCAGAGAAGAAGGAGCAGGAGAAAATTGACAGATATAGCTCACACTTAGGCCCGGGCTTCATCATCCACCTCAGTAACCGAGCCTAAACGAGCGGCTAGAAAGCCTCTCAAACCAACCTTACAACGGGAGTACGAGGCTCTCTACACACAAACCAATTCTTGACGAGACTGGAGTCTCTCGGGGTAAAAAACAAGAACACGCGAGAAGCCAGACGAAATAGGACGGTTCAAAAAGCCCTCTCTATGTCGGATACAATTCTCAAGTTCTTTCTCATCGCACAAAACTCCAAGACAGAATGGACACTTCAATCCCTACCCACAGAAATTACCAACAAAAACATGGAAAGATTCAATCTACACCCCCGATCATCAAGGACGTGATCAGACCACATAGTTGAGCCAAAGAGTAGGCGCTGCTAACCAAAGGAAAACTTTCACATACACCGGTACGCCTCTTAGTTTAGGGTGAGAAACATATTCACAAAAAACAGTAAGTACAAGAAACTAACACTAGTATTAACTAACAAAAACCACATAGGGAAAAGTCATGCGTACATTCAGCATACATTACACATTATAAAAACTCCCCCAAAATCTCTTAGAAAAGTTACCAATTGGCAACAAAAAAATGAGACGATGTCTATTCATAGCAATGAGCCTTCACGCCCCCCAAGTAGAAAGGAAATAGTTAGTTGAAAACAACTCCTACTCCGTAGCGTTGAGAACACGAACTTCAAAAATTCGGAATCGCAGTATACACAGGAACACGAGCAATCGCAAAACTGTACACAATTCGATCCTACCTAAGGGATGTAGATGAGGAACCAAATTAGGTACCTATAGTGACCGGGGATTCTAGGACTTTCTGTTATGAATAAAAATCTTTCACATCATAAAGTAATAAAAGCAATCATTATCGATTGTCCCCCTTCTCTCTCTCTCTCTCTCTCTCTGTCTTTTTCCTTTTTTGCCTTCCTTTCTTTTGAACTGGGTGTCTTTCGATTTTAATGTAAAGACACCCAGCTCTTACTCCTCTTGCTGAGGTTACTCCTTAATAAACACTCTTAAATTAAAAAGAGTCAAAACACTCATACTCCCTTTGCCCTCCTTGCGCATTTCTTGTGTCTCTCTACCCTCTTCTTTCTGCGTGCGCTGCTTTTTATGTGTGATTCATACATAACCTCGTCTGTATGTGTGAATGTGCTTGGCCACTCTTGCTTCGAATGGCGATCGCCATTCATGTATACATAGTGGGTAGAAGACGTATATCATAACTGGGGGTTCATTCGTGTATACATATACTGGGCAGAAGATGTATAATGGGGGTTTTACAATGTTTTCGAAGTAGTAAAAGCAA
>Ga0105055_10009579_pt1 | contig 12355 bp, 10 predicted proteins | sample BON03_FD_78090 | JGI IMG/M metagenome (GOLD analysis project Ga0105055, IMG submission 78090) | Freshwater microbial communities from Lake Bonney liftoff mats and glacier meltwater in Antarctica - BON-03 | ecosystem: Environmental > Aquatic > Freshwater > Ice > Glacier meltwater | place: Lake...
AATAGTTGGCCGGGTCAGTTGCGTGCGCAAATAATCACTTAGCAAACCATACTTCAATTGATAAACAGTTGTCTGACAGTCGTAAGCGATCTGCGTAAGCCTGAGCCAAACCAGGCTTGCCGCAGGAATTGCTGCACTTTGTACGGAAAGAAACTGCGGTCACTAGTCTTTATTCTAATAGTTATTTATCTTAGAAGCTGTCTAAAATTTAATTTCAACCGAAATGAGGAGTCGGTGAGTTATCCAAGAACTGCTTGCTGACTAACGAAAACGCAAACATGATTTGCGAAAAGTATTTAATGCGCTGTTCTACCTAGTAAAGGGCGGTATTCCCTGGCGGCAGATGCCTAATGATTTACCACCTTAGAAGACAGTGTATTACTATTTTCGCAAGTTCCAAAGGCTAGGCATCTGGCAAGAACTCAATGATGCCTTGGGTGAGAAAGTCCGCTTGAAGAAGGGTCGGAAGGTCAGCCCTTCGGCTGCCATATTAGATTCGCAAAGTGTGAAAACGACCTTAGTAGGCGGGCAAAGGGGCTAGGACGCAGGTAAGTCAGTGAAGGGAAGGAAAAGGCACATCATCGTCGACACGATGGGGTTACTGCTTGCCGTCGTGGTTCACCGGGCCGACATTGACGAGCGACCTGGTGCGGGCTTCGTTTTTGCCCGCCTACACCAGACAAGGGTGAATTTTCCCCGCTTGAAGGTCATCTTTGCGGATGGGGGATATATCGGCGAGTTTGAGGCGAAGGTCAAGAAAACTTCCAAATGGCTACTGGAGATTATCCGTAAGCCGTTTGGAATCAAAATGTTCGTCCTCTTGCCCAAACGCTGGATTGTAGAAAGAACATTTGCATGGCTGACCAATCAGCGACCGATGAACGTTGACTATGAGAGGTCGCCAAAAGTCTCAGAGGCGATGATCCAACTAGCCATGGTCCGTATTATGATTCGAAGATTATAAAATTTAGACAGTCTCTTAAAGATAGGAGTCCAAATGCTACTATTATTAAACAAAGCCCATTAATATAATTTTACACTTAAAAACTTAAAAAGATGAGATTACATAATTTAGTTGTTTTTTACGCCTATATTCTTACACCCATTGTTATCATGATGTCGCTAACTATGCTACAACTGATTGATTCCCGAACCTTTACGATAGCTATTTTGGGGTATGCCTTGGTGTACCACCCGTGGATATCTGGCCTTAGACTTGTGGCACTAGCTGTGATCACTCCTTCTAAACTAATTTATAACTTTATTCCTTTCTGGAACACCAGGTACTTCGATTATCTGTTTATAGATGGGACAAAGAAGGCTTAAACATAAACAGTGCCTTAATACTGAGTAGGGCCCGTACCGGCTGGTGCGGGCCCTACCCTTTGGTTTGAGTTTTCCTAAGGAAGACTCAAATCAACGTATAAAAGCCCTTTGTAAGGGCTAGTTACTCCCCAACAGCACCCTACGAGCACCCATACTTGCTCCATCGAGCGAGCCACCGGCCATTTAATTCTATAATTCTGCCCTCGCACAGCTCCTTAGCCTTTGCTCGGCTCTGTTGAGTAAAGATAATGATTACGTCCTCTGGACGCTGTCAGAAATAGTGCTTTTGAAGACCGCCCGGAGGGCTGCGTCATAGGGGTCACTCGACAGAGCCGAGCGACGGCGGGTACCTAGACATTTTTTGATGAAAGATTTTCTTCTTGTAGGTTTGGTGCAACCAATGAGACGCACAGCGGCCGATTAGAATGTATCATAAATGATCAATATTGATCCCAAAATGAGAATTCTACTATTTTTTGAACAAGCAACATCCTACCGAGAGTCGCCTGTGTTTCGGTAGGATGTTTATTACTTTATCATTTATGTACCGATTCTTGGCTTTACTGTTCTTGCTAGCCGGCTGCCGAGCCATAGATCTCACCTTAGAATTGCCTGCAACTTTGCCGAAGCTTGTCCTATGGGGAAAGTTAGAAGCAGGCAAATCATTCAGGATTCAACTGAGCCGATCATTTCCTGTGGGGAAGATCCCTGCCGACTTGGAAGTAAAGGACGGTACTATTGAAATACTGAGGAACGGTATTCCGTATACTACACTAAAAACATCCACTCAGGCCGGGCTATATGTATCAGACAGCCTGATCAGAGAAGGCGATAGCTACATAGTGGTAGCGACGGCGCCGGGTCTTGAAGAGGCTACATCTAAAAAAATACGGATTCCTTCAAATACCGAAATTCCCGAAATTAGTTATGAGCTCAAGAGAGGGGTTACGGGCATAGTCAATCCTACCGTACCACAAGACCTCCTAAGTCTTTATTTTGGAAAAGGCTCCGAAGCCAAAGAGACGTTTTATCTCCTTTCTTTTCTCTTTTATTACAGATCAGGAATTAATTACGCCCAAGTTTGGCCAGCCTATGACAACGTAGTAGCTAATGAAGAAGGCTGCCTCATTAGGACGATAAATGGGGAAGGTAAAAATCGTGCTTTTACTTATATATTGTCCAGCCGATGCTTGCCAGCAGAAGGAATTCCGTTGAAGTTTTTTCTTCAAACTGGAAATGCAATTATCGATCCGGATAAGAAGCTAGTTTACGAACAACCTTGGAAAATTGAAATGGGAATTGGCACTGTCAGTAAAGATTGGTTTGACTACGCTACCATAGAAAGTAAACAACCCGAAGGGCTGGATTACCTGGTGTTACCACCACAGGCTGCCTATACCAACATCATCAATGGGTATGGGTTGCTGTTTGCTTCTAATGAAACAATAATCGAACTGAAATGAAATACTTTTCGATTATATGCTTGATAGGGTTACTCCTTGCTCAGCGTTTGCACGCTCAACAGGTAGTCGTTAGTGGTACGGTTCGCGATGCCTCAAACGGTGAATTATTGATTGGGGCTGTGGTGCGCGATAGCCTATCGCTCGTTGGGGTAGGCACCAATACCTATGGTTTTTTTAGTTTGAGCGTACCCAATACAACCACTTTCCTCCGTATTAGCTATGTAGGTTATCAGACTCTGGATTTGTCTACTAAGGATTTGGAGGTACAAGTGTTTCCTCTTGATATTCGATTATCCCCTCATAAAAACCTCGAAGAGGTAACCATTCGAGATGATAACTCAACAACTCGTGCCCTGGGGCATATCTCGTTGCCAATCTCACGTATCAAGGCTATTCCTTCCTTATTGGGCGAGGTGGATGTAATGAAAGCCCTTAGTCTGACGCCCGGCGTTGCAAGTGGTATGGAAGGGAGTGCCGGGATCTATGTACGGGGAGGCACTCCTGATCAAAATCTAATTCTGCTTGATGAAGTGCCAGTATATAATGCCACTCATTTGGGTGGTTTTTTCTCTGTTTTTAATCCAAACTCGCTAAAATCGGTCGACATGTACAAAGGGGCTTTTCCGGCGCGCTATGGAGGCCGCCTTGCCTCGGTGATTGACTTGACTATGCGAGACGGAAATAACCAAAAGTTTGGAGGAGAAGCAAGCATTGGATTGATCAATCAAAATTTAACCCTTGAAGGGCCAATTATTAAAAATAAGGCTTCGTTTATAGTATCGGGCCGAATATCGACCCTGGGGTTAACATCTCTGCTCGGTAAAAAACGTCCTGATGAAGGATATGGCGAGGAATATGCCTATCGATTTTATGATCTAAACGCCAAGCTAAATTATCAGGTATCCAAAAAAGACCATCTCTTTGTGAGCTTTTACACAGGGTATGATCGATTTCGGTATACTACCTGGGTAGCCACGGAAGACCTACAAGCCGAAACAATCCTAAGAAATGAATGGGGAAATACTACCGGAACGATTCGGTATAGCAAAATTCTGAGCCCCAAGGTTTTTGCCCGATTAGCCTTTCTGTATTCAACCTACAATAGCTTATTTGCCATGGATATGGTTGAGTCCGATTTGGGGACTGAACAAAAATCTAACAGCTACCGCTACATCAATGCCGGGGTAACTGATTACGGCACAAAGTTTCAGGTAGATTATTTCCCCGTGAGCTTCCTCAGTCTAAAAGCCGGAATAGACCTGACAAGGCAGGTTTTTAGGCCATTTTCCAGAAAAACCAATTATACCGGACAGAACGCCCCCCCACTAGTCGGGGACAGTTACGACAATCGACTTATGGCAACTCGGATTGATGCCTACCTTGATGGGGATTATTCGTTGACTAATAAGCTCTATCTAAATACCGGGATCAGGTATAGCACGTATAGCACTAGCGAGCAGAGCTACCTAAACCCCGAACCTCGACTAGGGCTTTCCTGGTCATTACCCCACCATTTTGTAGCAAAAGGTGGGTATTCGATCATGAACCAATACTTGCACTTACTCACCAATAATGGATTCGGGTTTGGTTATGATGCCTGGCTTCCTTCCGTTAAAGATGTTGTACCATCCAGAGCGAGACAGACGACCGTTGGGCTTTTCAAGACGCTGCCCAAAGCCCGACTGGATATTTCATTAGAGGCCTACGCAAAATCCATGAAGAATTTGATTGATTACCCTGATGGGACCAACTTTACGGGGCTGCTTGCGGATTCATGGGATGAGATCGTGGTCAAGGGTGGAGTTGGTCGTGCAAAGGGTATCGAGTTGATGGTAAACAAAACGGCCGGTAAGTTTAATGGCTGGGCGTCGTACACGCTCTCAAGAAGTGAAATAAAATTTGACGAAATCAATCAGGGAAAATGGTACCCAGCTACATATGACCGCCGTCATATGCTATCTATAACGGGTAGCTATTCATTAAAAACCAAGTGGCGACTTAGTGGCACTTTCGTTTACCAAACCGGCCATGCGGTCACGTTGCCAGATGCCGCTATATTAACCGATGGTTCTTTCAGTCCAAGGTTTATTTATAGTACACGAAATGGCGGCAGAATGCCCGAGTACCATCGTCTGGATGTGGGAGCTACCCGCTTTCTAAAAACAAAGAGAGGCAGAAATGCCGAATTTAACTTCGGGGTTTACAATGCTTACAATCGAAAAAATCCCTTTTTTCTGGAAGTTAACACTACGTACGGTGGGCCGGATTTTAAACCTAGTGCAACCAACATAAGACAGTATTCATTGTTCTCCGTATTGCCTTACATTAGTTATTCTATCAAATTTTAGAACCTCGACAAACATTCTGTATGAAAACCCCTTGCAATCTTGTATTTGGCCTTAGGGCTATTATGTACCTTCACCTGATGGTATTTTTGCTGCTTAATCAAAAAGCGTCAGCCCAGATCAACACCTTCGATTTCTCTGGTAAGGTTCCTGATAAGCCTATGACGGGCTACTTACAAAAAGGAAGTAGATATGTAGGATTAAATGGGATAGGAACTTACAGTAACTCTTCTGATTTCAGTACTGGTTCGTGGTCGGTTACTACCCAGGGTGGGTACTTTGTTGCCAATAGATTTGTGGCCGGAGTCCAGTTATCTTATGGTAAAGTCTCCCAAGCCTTGAAGGCAAATACTTCGTATGTAGTCCCTACGTATAAAATCGTCACATGGGCTCCTGAATTGTTCGGTCGTTACTACATAACATCATTGAAGGTAAAACCATTGCTTCAGTTTTCAACCGGATACAGCTTTCAAGGTTCACGGGGAGAGATCAGTGGATTACCTGAATTTAAATTATCGAATCAATTTATTGCTAATGGTGCGGTCGGGATCAGCTATTTTTTCTCCAAAAGTATCGCTGCTGAACTTACCTATAATCGCCGACTTACAGATAGTCAAAAATTTGATGCTAATACAAGTACTAAAATAAGATTGGGCGTAGCTATATTTCTTGACTAATCAGGAAATAACTGGTAGTAACAGCGAGTTTCTGGCCTTCGCTCGGCTTCGTCGAGCAACGGTGGGAAGAGCTACCGTGTCCTAAGTTTTAGCACCCTTGCCCGTAGTAGGCATCCTTGCCGTGCTTTCGTTCGTAATGTTTTTGTCGTAGCGTGTCCTTCATCCGGGGCGTATCGGGGTTTATTTGCAAGGTCAGATAGGCCATGCGGGCGAGTTCTTCCAGCACCGCCGAATTATACACCGCCTTTTCGGCATCTTTTCCCCAGGTAAAGGGCCCGTGATTTTGTAGTAACACCATTTCGGTTTCGGCATAGCTCAGCCCTTTCGTTGCAAAAGCATTCACAATCTGATGCCCCGTTTGGTGTTCGTAATCTCCCAGAATCATTTCGTCGGTTAGTACCGGGGCGCAAGGAACATCGCGGTGCGTGTGATCAGCATGGGTAGTACCAAAGATCGGAATATCTAGCCCGGCCTGCGCCCAAGCCACGGCATGGGTACTGTGCGTGTGTGATATTCCACCAATTGTTTCCCAAACCTTATACAGAAAAGCGTGGGTTTTGGTATCCGAAGAAGGGCGCATAGTACCTTCCACGACTTTGGCTTCGTAATCACAAATCACGATGTCAGCAGGCCGTAACTTGTCGTAGGCAACTCCGCTGGGTTTGATGGCAAATACCGCCCGGTCGCGGTCCACGGCACTTACATTTCCAAACGTAAACAGCACCAAACCTAGTTTGGGGAGCTGCATATTGGCTTCGTAGCATTCTTCTTTTAGGGATTTGTACATGGGTTATTAGGTAGTAGGTTGTTAGGTAGTAGGTTTTTTGTGATTGCCTAAAAAAGCTGTTAGCCAATAGCTGCTAGCCATTAGCTTTCTTGTCATTGCCTAAAATAGGTTGACCGGTTGAGAACTAAAAAAAGCTGATAGCCAACAGCTACTAGCCATTAGCTTTCTTGTCATCGCCTAAAATAGGTTGACCACTTGTGAACTAAAAAAAGCCGTTAGCCGATAGCTACTAGCCATTAGCTTTCTTGTCATCGCCCAAAATAGGTTGACCACTTGTGAACTAAAAAAAGCCGTTAGCCGATAGCTACTAGCCATTAGCTTATTTAATAGCTAATAACCTAACGCCTAACAACCTAACACCTATAAGCCACCTCATTCCAGCGCAATTCATTTTTTAGCTGCCGCAGGGTGGTACTTTTGTCAATCACCACTAGTTCGACGTTGAATAGTTCGGCAAAATCTTCAATCTGAGCGGTAGACAGGTTTTGGCTGTATACGGTATGGTGGGCCCCTCCGGCCAGAATCCAGGCCGCGCAGCCCGTCGCTAGGTCGGGCATGGGTTTCCAAAGCGCCCTGGCAACGGGTAATTTGGGGAGTGCTTCGGTGACTTCCACTGCCTCCACTTCATTAACCAACAGCCGGAACCGATTACCCATATCCACCAGCGAAACGTTGATGGCCGGACCCGCCGGGGCGTTGAATACCAGCCGCACCGGGTCGGCCTTACCGCCAATACCCAACGGGTGGATCTCGCAGGTAGGTTTGCCCTGAGCAATACTAGGGCAGATTTCCAGCATGTGAGAGCCCAGTACCAGCGGATTGGCGGGGTCGAAATGGTAGGTATAGTCTTCCATAAAAGAATTACCTCCGGGTAGTCCGGCCGCCATCACTTTCATGGTGCGCACTAGGGCGGCGGTCTTCCAGTCGCCCTCCCCACCAAAACCATACCCTTCGGCCATGAGCCGCTGGGAGGCAATACCGGGTAGTTGCGCCATACCGTGTAAGTCTTCGAAGGTATCGGTATAGGCAGTAAAGTTACCCTCTTGCAAAAAGGCCCGCATGCCCAACTCTATCTTGGCCGCCTCTCGCAACGAACCATGCTGACGACCACCTTTCAGCAGCGTGTCCATCAGAGTATAGCAGTCGGCGTACTCGGCTACCAAGCGGTCAATTTCGGCGTCAGTTACCTGATTGATCACCGCCACCAAATCGCCGATTCCGTGGGTATTGACCGACATACCGAAGGTCATTTCGGCGGCTACCTTATCCCCTTCGGTCACGGCCACTTGCCGCATGTTGTCGCCGAAGCGCACTACCTTCATTGTTTTTAGTTCAAAAGCCGCGACGACTACCCGACTCCACGCTCCAATCTGCCCCACCACGGCCGGGTCTTGCCAGAAACCCACCACTACCTTACGGTTTATTCGCATCCGTGAAAGCATAAACCCAAACTCCCGGTCGCCGTGCGCCGATTGGTTGAGGTTCATGAAGTCCATATCAATCTCCGCCCAGGGAATATCACGATTGTACTGAGTGTGCAAATGCAAGAGTGGTTTTTTCAGGATCGTTAAGCCCCGAATCCACATCTTGGCGGGCGAAAAGGTATGCATCCAGGTGATCATGCCCACGCAGCGAGGTGCCACATTGGCTTCCTGACAAATAGCGTATATTTCATCGGGGGTTTTCACTACGGGCTTGAATACGACCCGCACGGGTATGGGGCGAGCCTTATCCAAATAGTCCGCAATCACCTGCGAATGGGCGTCTACCTGTTTGAGGGTTTCTTCGCCGTACAGATGCTGGCTGCCGGTTACGAACCAGACTTCGTAGTGTTTTAAGTCAAGCATGCTAGGTGGTTAGGTTTTAGCAAATAGGTTTAGCTAGTTTGCGTTGCAGATTCAAACTAGCCGTTAGTTATTTTCAATAAAACCACCCAGACTGAGGTACTTTTTATATAAGACATCATAGGTTGCTACCCGCTCAGGACGGGGATGGTACTCGGCGTCGAAGCCTGACCCCATAGCGGCTTGCGCGGCTTCAAGAGTAGGGTGTACGCCTGAGGCCACCGAGGCAAACATCGCCGCCCCCAGCGCACACGCCTGATCGGCCGTAGCTACCTGAATGGGCCGGTTGAGTACATCAGCCAGGGTTTGCATCACAAAGGACGATTTTTTAGCAACACCGCCAATAGCAATCACCTTTTTGATGGGTACCCCTTCCTCCACAAAACGCTCTACAATAGCCCGCGAGCCGAAGGCCGTGGCCTCTACGAGCGCCTTAAATATTTTGGGAGAATCCGTCCCCAGGCTCAAACCGGCAATGGCGGCTTTGAGGGTATGGTTAGCATCAGGGGTTCGGCGTCCATTGATCCAGTCGAGCGCGATGATATCCTGCTCCGTTACGGGGAGCTGCACGGCCTGTTCAGACAGGTACGGAATAAGCTGCTGACCCAGCGTATCGGCGGCCTGATCTCCCAGCAATGCCCGTACCGGCTCAGTAATCAGGCGGGCAAACCAGGCGTACACATCGCCAAAAGCCGACTGCCCGGCTTCCAAGCCTAGCATACCCGGCGCTACGGAGCCGTCTACTTGTCCGCAAATACCCCGGATCAGGCGGCCCCCCATTTCTTCGTTGGGGGCCATCAGGATATCACAGGTGGAAGTACCAATGATCCGGACGAAAGCGTAGGGTTCAATCTGTGCGCCCACGGCTCCCATGTGGGCGTCAAAAGCACCTACCCCGATGGTAACGTCGGTAGAAAGACCCAGTTTTTCGGCCCATTCGGATGAGAGCTGGCCCATTGGCAAGTCGGAGGTATACGATTCCGTGAACAATCGTTGGCGAACACCCGCCAGCAGTGGATCAAGCGTGGTAAGGAACTCCTCCGAGGGCAAACCATCAAAATCGGCATGCCAGAGGGCTTTGTGACCCGCCGCACAGCGTGACCGCTTTAAGGTAAGCGGATTGGTATTGCCTGTAAGCTCGGCGGATATCCAGTCGCAGTGCTCTACCCACGAAAAAGCATGCTCACGCACCGCCCCGTCGACCCGGAGGGTACGCAGCATTTTGGCCCAAAACCACTCCGAGGAGTAAATCCCCCCCACATATTTGGTAAAATCAGTGGGGCCATTGTGCGCTAGCTCGTTGATTTGGTCTGCCTCAGCGTTTGCCGTATGGTCTTTCCAGAGAATAAACATCCCGTTGGGGTTTTCGGCAAAATCGGGCCGAAGCGCCAGAGGTAAGCCCGTTTCGTCCACGGCACAAGGCGTAGAACCCGTGGTATCCACCGAGATACCCACTACCTGCTCGCGCACACCCGCCGGGGCCTGGGCCAAGGCCCCATTGATGGTTGCTTCCAGTCCTTCCAGGTAGTCGAGCGGATGCTGACGAAATTGAGATATGGCTGGGTCGCAGTACAGCCCCTGCTTCCAGCGGACGTACTCATGTACGTGCGTGCCGACGGTTTCGCCGGTATGGGCGTTGACCACGATGGCCCGGACGGAGTCGGTGCCGAAGTCTATTCCAATAACGTATTTTTCAGTTCCCATGAGGATGTTTTATGTGGTTGTTGTGGCTAGTGAAATGATTGATAAGCTGCGTGAGTCATCCTTAGTATCATGAAAAAGGAGTTTTGATGCCTATGCTACTTGTCTTACCGGATGGGAAGTAAAAGATGAGAGTCAGAACGGAATAAAAATTGGGATGGAGTAAATATGTGCTGATCATCCCTTTTCTTTGCTGCCAAATCAACTTGTATAATTTTCAATGAAAAAGATTCTGCTTCCGTTTTTCTTGCTGTCCCTGCTGTTTCATACCGTGCTGGCCAGTCAACCGCCCAAAAGTGAGTTTTACGAAATAAAGGTGTACCACGTCACGGCCAAACAAATAGGCATGATGGACAACTACCTGAAAAACGCTTACCTACCCGCCCTGAATCGCGCTGGTGTTAAAAGTATAGGCGTGTTTAAAGCCATCGAGACCGACTCATTGATCTACGTATTTACACCCCTTAAATCATTAAGTCTACTCACCAAACTGCCGCAGGTACTCGCCAAAGATCAGGCCTATCAGGCGGCTGGAAAAGAGTATATTGAATCGACTTTTAAGGAGCCTGCCTACACCCGCATGGAAACAATCGTGCTGGAAGCGTTCGGCGGCATGCCACAGTACCAGAAATCCGGTGTGACAGCTCCCATGAGTGAGCGCGTATACGAGCTACGGAGTTACGAAAGCCCCTCGGAAACCCGCCACCTGAGTAAGGTAGATATGTTTAACTCCGGGGAGATCGACGTTTTTAAGAAACTGGACTTCAACCCAGTTTTCTTCGCCAAGGTAATCGCCGGTAGCAAAATGCCCAACCTTATGTACATGACTACCTTCCCCGACCGCGCCACCCGCGACGCCCGCTGGAAGTCCTTCGGTAGCGACCCCGACTGGGGCAAGCTGAAAGTAATGCCGAAGTATCAGAACAATATGAATAAATCGGTCGTAACGTTTGTGCGGCCTACTGATTATTCGGAGATATGATCTAATGACTGAATATCGGAATGAGTGAATGAATGAGGGGGTTGTCCCTCGGTGAATAGCAAAGAGGCCTGTACCGGATGGTGCGGGCTTCTTTATGTATAAGGGTTTTTAGGATAAATTGTCAGGGTTCAGCCGAGACTTGCCTGATAGGCTATCCAGGAGACGAAGAGAATTCCCCCCCCCCCCCGCTTTTACTCATTAAAGAGCGGATTTGCTGCTGCAATTGTTGGATGGTACGTTCGTAATACTGCCGCTCTTTGTCCGTTAGGGCTGCACTCTCGGGAGCGGTGGGTTGGAGCACCATTTGATAGTCAAAATCCAGGAGTTGGGAAACTTCTACTTCGAGAATTTCGGCGAGGTGGCGCAGCCGCTCGGGCGAAATGGCCGCAACGCCGCGTTCGAGTTGACTATACGCCGTTTGGCAAATACCCAGGCGTAGGCCCATGTATTCTTGACCGTAGCCCCGTAGCTCGCGTAGTTTGCACACTTTTTGTCCAAGAGTCATAGTGAGGATTGGTGGTCATGGTTGGAGTTTGTGTTAAGTTTTAGCCGTGTGCATCGTACGAATTCCAAAAACAAGTATCTTTTTTATCACGCAAACTATCCGGCTGCTTAGTTATTCAACGGTCAATTTGGGCTTGTAGGAAAGTTCGTGACCTACCTAACGGGAGTACTAATTTAGCACTTCGGAAAAGTGCAATTCCCAGCTACTTTTCTTTATAATTTAGATTATGTAGCCTTTCTTTTGTGCACAAATATACTTTGTGACGTATATCCCTAAATCCGGAAAAGTGCTAAATTAGCACCTAGGCATTTTTGGGGAATATTTTTTCTTCTGGTAGGTTTGGTGCAGCCAATGAGACGCACAGCGGCCGATGTGCGTAGAAGGATACAGGTAAATCGAGCGAAAACCATTTGCATAGGGAGATCAACTTCCCGGATGACCCTACATGTTTGTAATCACTTTGACTAAAAAAAACCGAGCAGGTTTGGCGACACAAGACAGGGGCTTTTAGTCTGCTATCGGGTGGAAACATCCGACAGCAGACTAAAAGAGCTTTTCAAAGAAGCTTTCATATTTATTAGACTTTATTTGGAAATATTGATCTCGTACGCCTGTGCCCGCGAGCTTGCCTGATACAGTCTTTCGGGGTCCACTGCCTGAACCCTGAGATTGTGCATGCCACAAGCCAGCACTCTGACTTGATCCCGAATCTGGGAATCGTGAAT
>Ga0105055_10009592_pt1 | contig 12344 bp, 14 predicted proteins | sample BON03_FD_78090 | JGI IMG/M metagenome (GOLD analysis project Ga0105055, IMG submission 78090) | Freshwater microbial communities from Lake Bonney liftoff mats and glacier meltwater in Antarctica - BON-03 | ecosystem: Environmental > Aquatic > Freshwater > Ice > Glacier meltwater | place: Lake...
ATACATCATCCATCGACCACCTAGTCATGAGAGAGTTCGTGAGTGGACCGCCTAGATACCGCTTAGCTATCAGGGGAATTCGCGAGCAGTTCAGTTGTAAAGGTCTTAGAAACCCTATTCTAAAATCCTGAACTCTGTTCTAAAACCACGAACTGCTCGCGAATTCCCCTGATAGCTAAGTGGTATCTAGGCGGTCCACTCACGAACTCTCTCTTTACTAGGTGGTCGATGGATGATGTATCGCTCGGACCGTGAAAAGCTAGCCACCTTGCAAAATTCTCCTCGAAGGTCCCTCATTGACTTGGGTTTGCCCACGTTGAGAAACGTTGCCTTCCGTATACCAGCACCGCCACCACACGACTGCCAATATACGACAGAACAGTACATTCTCAAAGAGAATGTTGAGAAATGCTGCAGTATAGGACTTGGGTCCACTTTGCCCAGCAAGGCCGGAGCGTTTCCTCGTTGGGCATCATTTCGAGCTCTGACCATCTACATACCTCGTCTGTCTCGTCTTAAGGAATACCTGCGCCGCCTCCAGCCCGCCCGCGTCAGACCCGGACAACAAGTACAACATCCAACTTCAACCCAACGCACGCCACGTATTTTCTACTCTCATCCGACCCTTCCTTCCCAAGACTCTTCCCCTTCCTACTTCAATTTGACCTTTGGAAGACCTTCTTCGCAGACCTTTCCACAAGACATTTCCCCTTCCTGCTCGAGTTTGACCTTTAGAACCGCCTTGCGCGTTCTTTTCATCGGGAGACTACAGTATTGCCCTTTCAGACGATTTCGACACAGTTTGACCTTCGGGAGACTTCTCTCCAAACCTTCATGCTTTCTCTGACGGCGTATTGTTGTTAGGTCCCTACAGTCTTTTTCAGATATAGGGTTCTGCGAGCGTATCGTTTTCTGTTTCGTTGTAGTATCTTCTTGTGTTTGTAATCGATTGATCCTTGAATGGATCATCGCGCATTATTTTGTATTTCTGTGTAGTATCTCCTTCTACATGTATTTATTTGATAGTTTTTCTTCCTCATCTGCAGACAAGTTCGCTTCTACACGCAATAAATCTATTTCGAGTGCTCTGGCCTTGCCAGTTTCTTGAGGGAGACACGCAAAGTGGATAGATAACTTCAGTCACGAATCAGACGTCACGTCTCTAAAGACTTCTTTCTAATTTATAACTGTGTTCCACGTAACTTGAAGAGGCACACCTTCTTAGAACAAAATGCCGACATTCGCCATCTTCTCGACTCTCTAGTCTCTGCCCTTGCAGTTTACGCCACCGCGTTTAGATCTAACTTTCCCTGTATTTGTGTACGTACTTGTCTATGTTTGTATCTGTATCGGTATCGGTATCTGTGTCTGTGTCTGGGACTGAGTCTGTGAAACTATTCTTAAGACAGACCATGAGTACAAGCATGTTTGAGATGTGAGCTTCCAGTGTAGATGCAGAGGATAGCGCACAGGGTGAAGTGGTAGGTGAAAAACACCATCTAAGAGTAGCCGCGCAACCCCATTTCGAGATGCACCCGTCGATCCGTGGAGAAGTTCGAGTCATCCTTGCGCCGGCCGATGACACCGCGCATCTCGCGCACGCCAGCCTCGGGCTGCAGGTACTGCTTGGAATATGCAGTCTGCCAGTTGCTCTCCTTGGCCGACGCCCACTCTTGCTTTTTCTTTTCGAGGAGCGATGTCTTGGCATGCACTGCGGTAGGTACATTGTTGTCGACTTTTGTCACACCCGACCACAGCAGTGTGTCTACGCGTCGCGGCCCCTCTACATGCGACATGGACAGGTCGTACGTCGAGGTCATATGCGTCAGATTGAGCACCTGATCCGGTCCATGTGGCTGCAAAATATTGGTTGGACGTTAGTTGCACGAGTGCCCCATCCTGTTGCTGGAATTTCCACAGCTGTGTATAAATATATATATATATCATATATCATATATGTGTTTGCTGGAATTCCCACAGCTGTGTACATATATATCATGTATCATATATATGTATGTATGTGTATATATATATTATAGCCAGGCATGTGGTGCAGGGCAGCGGACACTCACCATCTGGACATTCGAGCTGCTGCCAAGGGCAGTGACTCTGTTGTTGTCGGGGTCACGATCACGCTGGATAAAGTCGGTCTGCACTGTTGAAATGCCTGTGAAGCTCACGTGGTCCGAGGCTGTTGCCTGCACGGGACAGGGGCGGACGGTAAGCAAACACAAAGCAGAACAAAATCTTGCTGGCAGCCACCTGCCAGGAGACACTTCAATCCGCAACAGGGCATCCCAGGTGCGTCAGTACAGGCCAGAGAAGCACCGAGCAGGCAATTGCGCAGAATACATTCACTTTGCTGCCACAGCATACCTTGAGCACGTCGCCACATTCGTTCTCGACCCAGTTTGCGACACGAACGCCGTTGGAGTAGCGGTTCTGGTGATCCGAGATGCCGATGCCGTTGGTGCCGTGGCGCACCCATGTCTCCTGGTGGACGAGCGACATTTTGCGAGCCGTTGAATTGCCCTGAGGTTCACACGATATCCACGAACGAAAGTTTGTCTTCGAATGGCGCGCTGGCTTCGACTGATAGGCATCGCCGCGCTGCTGGCATTTGCTGCGGCTATTCCCGTCGCGAACCAGCACGGCAGGCGCGGCGCCGACAGATCTGCGTCGCCGGTGCGTGCGGCGCAGCTGCGCGCCGCGGCGGCTGCGGCAGTCGCTTCTGGATTCGCGAGCTTTGAGGCCGACGTGAACATCCTGCACCTCACTGACGTGCACTCGTGGCTCAGCGGGCACATGCATGAGCCCGACGATGAGGCCGACTATCCCGACCTGCTTGCCTTCTACCAGCATCTCGAGAAGATGGCGCACGCGAAGGTAAGTGTTACCATGCCTGCAACACCCTGCCTCTGCTGCGGTGCCGGGCATCTACTGCGTGCATGCCACCGGTCCAGAGGAGCACGCAGTCTTGGTTTCTTTATCTAGTTCCCTGACCGCCCTGGTGTCTCGCCTCGACCTAACGCTCGTGTCTTGTTCAGGGCAAGGACGTCTTCTTCTTTAATAGCGGCGACCTGGTAGATGGCACGGGCCTGGGGGGCGCGACCGCAGTCGACGGCCAGGCCCTTCTACCTATTATTAGACAGGTTCGTTGGGCCACACAGCAGAGCACTGTGCCGCAGTGCAGCCTTCATGTATGCTCTTTTTTCCCTACCAATTTGCGTCTGGTTCGTTCTTTTGACTGACCCGCACTTGTATGATGAGGCGGGGAGCAGATGCCCTTTGCAGCCATCACGTGTGGCAACCATGAACTCTACACCGACTCCACCATTGAGAACTTCGTACAGGTATCAATTCACGACACGCGCCGGCACTTTACTTTTACAAGCAAACAAGGCTGTCAAACCAGAATGAGCATGCACCCTTCTATGATTGAGCTATCTAGTTGAATGGTGGCAATTGTAGACCTTCCCCTTCTCTTGCTCGTGCTATTTGTGTTTGCTGCACTGTGCGCCTGGGCAGCATCATTTGCTCTGCGTGTGTTGTGGGTAAAGACACGGGACTGACGGAGAGAACGACGCAGAGCGGCTTCATAGGCAGCTGGAACGGCCGATATATCCAGGGCAACATCAAGAACAAAACTACTGACGCGCTGCTTGGAACACCTTTTGCACACATTACGGGCGCCATGGGCACGGAGCTGGTGGTGCTGGGGTTCTTGTATAACATGAAGGATCACTGCGACAACGTGGTGGTGCAAGACGTGGAGCTTGCCGTCAAGGAGCCGTGGTTTGCTGAGGCCATGCTCGCTGCTGCCGACCCCAAGGTGCAGGCAATTGTGATATTGGCTCACATGCACGTGGCGGATAAGCTCGTATCCGTCATCCTCAGCGCCATCCGCAAGACGTGAGTTACTTATGCAATCTCCTGTCGGATTGTTAATCATCTTGAACTACAGCTCTCCTGCCATGCATGTGCTCCAGGACGTATGCACCTCAGCACCTGGTGGCATGGGTGTTTCAAAACTACTGCCACCCACCGACATGCTAACGAGATTAATGAATACGACAGAAACAAGCTCAAGCCAGTGCTCTTCTTGACGGGCCATACGCACATCCGTGCTTATGCCACGCTTGATCCGCGCGCCATCTCAATGGAGTCTGGAAAATACCTTGATACTGTGGGCCTCCTTGCCTGCTCCACCACGGTATTATCCACCTCCTCCTCCTCTTAATGCCATGTCCCTCCTGCATCTCTCTCTCGTGTGAGCGCTGGGCCTTGCATCAGGTGTACACATGAGGAGCAGCAAGGTGTGAGGCTCACGCAGAAAGGGGTGGCAGGAGGCAGGACTGGCGTGCGAGCATGATTTTGTGACACCACACAAGCCTACATTCTACAATATGACCTCGACCAGCGCGAGCACGTTCCAAACACCAGCCTCGCTGGCCATGCGCAGTGACATTGTGGTGCAGCGCGCAAAGTTGGGGCTCGACACGGTCATTGGATGTTCCGATCGCGAATATCAGCCATGGGTACCCATCGATGCGCCCACTTCGCTCTGGAACTTGTTTATCACGCAGGTCGCGCCGGCTGAGTTGCCGCTGCCGACGCAAAAGCACCTGGTCTTTGTGGGCTCCACCGGATCGTTCCGCTGGAATCTGTTTTCCGGCAATATCAGCATCGACGATACCTACGTAGTAAACCCCTTCCAAGACCCCTTCTGGGCTACCTACAAGGTGCCAGGTCCTGTACTTGCCGTCGCTCTCTCTGCCATTCTCCACAAAAAGATGGTCTCTCCCCTTACCTGCCTCCCTCGTCTTCATTATTTTCCCGTATTCCATCTCTGTGGGATGTTTATGCGCCGCATGCGTGCGCGGTATTTCCCCGTAGTTTCGGTCGAATTGAGAGATGGTCATGGTGAAGTGTACCAAATGCACATTATGATTGGTGTAGTGTATTGCTGTGGAGGTGGTGGCAGGGCATGGAATCAGAGGGGCTACGAACAGCAGATGCAGCGTGGTTTGACGCGGTGCTGCCTGCTTTCGTGTCGACTGTGGCGCCAGAGGATTTAGATGCAGATGTCATCTACGACCTTACCTGGTTCCAGGTCTCTCTCTACCTTGCTCATATCTCTTCTTTGAATTTGCATGCGCGTGTCGTTCCTGTCGTCATTGTACCGCTTGCGTTGGATGCCGCACCCGTACGCCGCTGCACACTCATTTGCATGCCTGTATGTCTCCTGTTACCTGTATTTTGGTGGGATGTGTGGTGGGTGTGGATGGGAGTCACCAGTTCGACACGCCAGTGGTGCGGGCAGCGCTCAAAAAGGCGAACGGAGGCGTTGAGTTTCCCGTGTCACCCTTCCGCCAAGGCGATATCGACAGCCGCTCTGTCTTTGAATCTTACATCCGCCGCGAGTGGACCTGCCCCACCTCCAGTTGATGTCTGGCCACCTTTGTTGCTTGTATCCAAGTTAGAGCACCCTCGTGCGTCAAGTGGCTGGTCTCAGGCATTTTGATGAATACAGAACCTAATATTCAATGTAGAAAATCTGCTGTAGGATGTTAACGCTCCTCCAGCGAGATTGTTTCGTACAATTTCACGCTTCGGGCCCCGAACCGCCTCATTAAAACTAGACCATGGAAACTCAGTCGTTTACTCAAACGGTTTGTATTTTACGACTCGAATGAATAAAATCCCGCGACGTCTTGCGATTGCATTTTAGTCCTTGTTCTGTAGTTCCGTCACGGTCACAGACGGTAGCAAAGAGGGAAAAGCATAAGTAGAAAGTTTTCAAACTCAAACTGTGACCCGTATCTGTTACCAGGTGAGGTTTCAAATTGGATTGGATTGAGTTGATGATGATGTGCGTACACGTCAGGGTGGTCAGGTATTCGTTCTTTCTTCGATAGTAGGACCTTGAATCCCCCTACGGTGCCTTGAAGTCTAAGAAGGATGTTGAAAAAAGGAGAGCGGTTCATCTGTTCCATGATATGCAAAGGACACAACAGATGAGATGGGGCAAGTCAGGGACACGAGCTTGAAAGTACTATGTGACACTTTACAGTTCTAAAATCGACAAAGGATTCAGCCTTCGCCACTCTAGCTTGTATAGCCTGCTTTGCGCGAACTATGTCGGGAAAAGGACCTTACAAAAACAATCGGTTGACCTGAAAGGGGCTGAACTAAACGCTCTCATGAAAGAATTAATCAGGAAACGGTTTTGTTTAAAATCACCATGACAAAAGGTGAGAGCCTGAGATTCTTTTGCCTTAAGACCTAGGGTGTCACAATGCAGGCGGGGGTGCAAACAGTTCAAAAGAAAAACGCTTAGTTGCACACTGGGTAGGAACACGACAATAGTTATTTTCAGGTTTCTGGCCGCACTGCGTTGGATATTCGAAACGCCGGATCTTTTTTCCGAGGCATATGTGCATATTTAGCCCTGCTCGTCCGCTCTTGTAATCTGCAAGAATATGAATTGCATCTGGTTTTCCTGAAATCTGGCGTTTTTGGATCCCGCTGCTTGAATCTGCCAGGATTTACAGGGTCCCTGGAAACTGTTAGGGCAAGGTAGGGTATGCCCATGAATGGTATGCACTGCTGTGCAGTTAGATCAAGACGCCCAGTCCAGAGGCACTCCCACAATGGAGGGCACCATCTGTATTCAGAGAAAACTCCTCCACTCAAGCTGTGACCAGTCCGTGACATTTGCCAGAATGTACATGGTCATTTTTGCACAATAAAAATCAGACTCGTGGCTCTTTCATTCCAGAGAAAGCAGTCTACATTTGTGGATTGACTTTCATCCTCGAGGTATCGAGTCCCAACAAGCAAGACTTCCAACTCACTAAGGAACGCAACACATACCCCTCATAACGTCACCCCATAAAAGAAGGGTGGGGGTACCATAATAGAAGTGTTCATCAAATCATTGTCTTTCTAATGTTTGTTCGATCAGGAAAAAGATATCCTTCAAGACATGCGCGTTTTCGGTCAGTACACTATTACGTCCTCGCCCTGATCGCATGTCTCTTGGTATTTAAATGAGATCAATTTTCCGTGCAGGTTAGTTTGACCGGGAGAAATCTCTCTCAATTGAATCTTTTAAGAAAGACAGTTGTGCCTATTCCTGCTCCTCGCAATATTAGTAAATCCACATCTGTCGTGAAACCCCAGGCATACAGTAGGTTGTAACAATGGAGGTGAAGTTGGAAATTTTTACAAAAGTAAAGCAGTTGGTTCAAAAGTGCTTTGGAACACGAAATCGGTTATTTGGCAGAAAACCAGGAAATCTGTAGTGGTACGAACCGGGTTTGCTGCTGGTATTGTGTATTTTGTCTGTTGTCTGTAGAATTGTGTCCCTGGTGCAAAACTCACGAAAATTCCAAAAAAAAACGGAAAACCTGCCGGTGTCCGGTATGTACACAAGTTGTCAGTACCAAGAATTCAATTTAGAGCTGTGCCAGTGTCATTGATGGCGTTTTCCGGGCACAAGACGATGATGTACACATTGGAAGTAGGTTCTATATCTGTTTTTACCAATATACTGATTTTGACTGCCGATTTTCCGTACTAATCTTGTTGGTGGGCCCTGGCATAAGGAGATGAAATTTCAAAATAAGGGAGCAGTTCTGGTACAAATTACTCGCTTATTTATTTGAATTGCTCCCTTATTTATTAGTTAACCCCACAGTCAAAATCAGTCTATTCGAGACGAGATCGAGGTCTCGATTGTCATTGTATTTTTAATAGTAGAGTCGATATATACCGTGACTTCGTTGTCTACTGTAAAAGATGGATTCAAGAGTGCTAGAAATCAGGTGAGTGGTAGATTTACCTACCAAAATTGAAACAACTTTACTAATCAAAGATAGGAATCATGTGGGGAGACGCACACCACATACACAGAGACACGAAATGTGTGTACCACACCAATTCCTGTTGCGGTCATTTCAAGTTCAAGAAAATACATTTATTCAAATCAAATAAACCTTAACTTTATGATAGAGTCAAATAAATGTAACTTTGTAATAGATGGTTGAATGGGTTGCACGAGCAAATCCTTTCCTCTTTTAGCTGGGCGAAGCACGCCAGCCCATCGACGGCCCTTTTCCCACTTGCCAGCACACGTCTTGAAAATTTGGCGCCAAAGAATTGTTTCAAGAAATTTTAGTCAACTTGTGTCTGGTACTAATTGGTATCCATAATCATTTGCTCTGCCCTGAAAACCCGGTATTGCTGCCGATATCCGGTATGTCAGAAACATAGTGATTTGAGACAAACCGGCCCCAAAAACCGGTAACAGAATACTTGTCCAAAAGCCGGTTCGTACCACTAAAAATCTGCCTCTCATTAGGTCAGAATATACAACACGCATTTTTGTCACACACAAAAAAAATTGTCACAGGCCCGCACAAGACAAGTCGAGAAGCAACGAGACACCAAAGAATACCGCAGTACAATATCTAGAGTACAACTGCATCACAGTCGGTCACTGAAGCAGGTACTACAAAACCTCCATGAAAAATTTACATCCCAGGATGTTATTCCTTCAGTTATGAAAGCACAAATCTGCCAAAATTCAACAATGCCCTTTCGCTCCGTGAAATAATTGTGCACGCCATACTACCTACAACTATTGATTGATGTGGCTTTTATTACTTCGTAACAAACAGTCTAATAGCTTTGCTGGAAGCTCTATGTGCTCGAATCTTTTCTTTAGATTCGTGAATATCGATTTTTCCTGACATTTGTTTTTGTGTGTGCAAGGTCTCTAACAAAGATTTTCTTCCGCCCCTCTCAACTAGGCTCCTGTGCCTGGTTGTCGTCATTCCTCTTGTGTGCTGATTGTACATGTGTTGTGAGTGTGTGCCTCTGTATGTGCATGTGAAAATGTGTAGGTACAGTGATAAATTTTTAGCAAATATGAGCGAAACCGTGACGATGACACGTGTAGTATTGACATAGAAAACAGAAATAGATGTTCATAGTGACATACAACAAGCAGTGAAGTGGCATGTTCTTAGACATGTGACAAAATGCAATACGAATAGATAAAATACAATAAATGTGTCCGTCTTCCGGACTCTGGGGAGGGGTCTTGGATTGTGATTCCCAGTTTACCATCTTGAGTCCACCATCATTCGACGGGCCCCAGCTTTGACGCTGTACAAGCGTGTGTTCCTCTCCCTATCTCCTCACACGGGCAAATTGTGCCCAATGTTCTCCCTCGATCCTTCTGTAGTTGGTCTCGTACCTCATTGCACCTGCTGGAAGAAGGACACAATCACCCGATTGTGCGATTTGCATACCTGTGTCACATGATCGGCGAAGAGCTTGTCTTTTTTTCCTGCTTGTATGTCAAGCTTTTTGAGCTTGGTGTAGAAGTCGCTCTCAACCACCGATCCGCGGTTACCCACCATAAATTTAATATGCTCAAATTCCCACTCCGGAGCAGTAGCTTTGAGTGCACCGATGATGCTTTTGTGCTGCTCATTTGCTTCTGCGTCTTTCACCTCTAGGAATCCCTCGTCCCTATCTGTCGACCATTTAAATTCTAAAATATATCCGATCTTCAGAGCCTCATTGATTGCAACCCCATTCGGTCGCCTGCCCCAGAAACGATTTAGCAAATCTGTTTCCAAGCTCATGTCACACGATCCCGGTGCTTGCGCACCTCCTCTTCTGCTGATCCTCGTCCAATCGCCTTCCACACCCCGCAGTTCCACGTCGACATTTGATCTTCATAGCTCATCGTACCTTATTTCCGGTGAGGCTCTTGCCATGTGAAAACTGCTCGATTTGTCTTGTCGTGCCATTCCGTGGGAACTTCTTTGCCTGAAATAGCCTTGTCTTCTTGGATGTCGGCTTCTTCATTTGCAGGTTCTCCTCGTTGCGCAATAATCATTTCCAGCGGCAACCGTGGCCGCCCTGCGTGCCTTTTAGGCTGAAAATTGTCACAATATAGCACTCGCTACAGGTTCTCAGTGTGCATGGTCGCCCTTTTATCGATCAGATCCACCGCCAGGCGTTTTCGGGTTTTCCAAAGGAGGACAGGGATGATGATGATTGCTTTTATTATAGTGAAAACGATGGAAGCTTGACTTGGTGCAGGCAAAAGTACGGCCATCAAACAATTTGTTCGTCTATGGCGCACGAAACGGGTGTTGATTGTGGGGTTTCAACAGAAATAACCAACAAGCGCTCCAAGCCGAGATGAAAAACATGGGCAAGCACAGCAAGGTGAAAGTGCGAACACTGGACAGCCTGTGTAGCGCTGCGATGCCCTGTAAATTCGATGTCAGCTACGAGGAGGGCATGGACGTCGAGGAGGTCGAACGCCTAAAACTCGAGTGCCACGAATTGGATTGTTGCTGTCTGGAAGAAACCGATCCAACGCAGGATGTGGACGACGACACTGAGTTGTTAGAGACTGGGGTGGGCGGCGACTCCTGTCATGATGATGACGAATCTGATGGGGAAAATGTCCAGGAAGAGACGTTGAATTTGACCCTGTTTTCTCCGATTCCACATTTGTCAAGGCACATTACAAAGACTGGGACGTCAAAAAGAAAACAAAACACGCTGGTGGGTTCGGAAGTGCTGCAATGATCCGGAATTGTCTTCTGCACCCTCGTGCTGTTCCAACAATCTGCAAATTTCACAAACGTCTCACACTTACGCACATATCATGTAAATCGCAAGCGTGGACGGCCAAGACCACCACCTTTCCCATCAATAAAATCGTCGACGCCAAATCGACATTTGCCGCAAGACGCTTTGTGTGTGACAGGGACAATTTATTGACCAAAACTTTGCGAACTTCGATGTCGTGATTTACGATGAATATCAGGTGTGCGGTGTGTGTGTGCCTGTGTGTGTGTTTGTGTGTGGGTGTGTGCGCGCGTGATGTGACATGTGTATGTGCTTTCAACAGGACATTGCATCTCCAATGGAAATTCGTCTCCTGACCCAAGCTACCTGCCCAATCGTGTTGATTGGAGATGTCCAACAAAGTATTGCCAATTTCCGGCACCAAGTGCCCGAGATGCACTTCGATCCGAAAAGTAAACGCAAATTCCCACAAGAAAATGCGGTTCCAGACCAATTTCCTATCGTGGAATGGTATTCTACGTATCGTCTGTGTCCTCTGACCATTCAAATGATCGAAGACATGACCGGAGCTCGTATGGCCAGTATTCGAAAAGATACCGGGACCATCCTCTGGAAAGGCACCATCTCTACACCCACCTCTTTTATCCTTTGTCGCACCAACGCAAACGTCGTCAAGATGCTTCTACAATACCAAATTCAGGGCATTTGTGTCATCTCTGGAGCCCAGATTGCTGCTCAGCTCAAGGCTGCCAGTCTATCGGGGAGCAGTAAGTAGATGGCCGAGCTAGGTTAAAAACTTCTCAAGGACGGACAACTCACAAGTGTGGTGAAGATGCTCATCGCACGCGAGATGAACCTCAAAGACCTTGCTACAAACAGTGCTCTGTCTGTTTGTTACATTTTCCAGGCTAAAGGGTACGAAACCGAACACGTTGGAGTTCATCGCGACATTCTCGACCATGCCCGCGATGAAACACTGCAAAAATCGACAGACAAGACCGAACGTAACGTGTTGCTTGTTGCGTTGTTGAGGCACAAATTGTCGCTGACTGTCTTGATCGACATCCCCGTCGCTGATGTGGAAGCATTACTACAGCACAATTGACAATACCATTTCCACTTGAGATGAGACCCCCCCCCCTCAGGCTACACACTGTTGAGTCGATGGGTAGGTGAAGGCGGAAAAGCGACGTTAGTAGGAGCGCCAGACGCAGACATTTTACTAGAAGCAATCGAAGAGCTCCGAACAAAAACAACAGCAGGAGCAGCGACGTTTCTGGTCAAGGTGAAAGATGCATAGCTCGTAAACCATTGTCACGCAGATGGTGCCACAATGCTGTCGACGGCCACAGTTGTTTACCATGATGGATGTGCCTTCAGCGCAGATCTCGGTGTCGAGTTGTGCGCCCAGCTCACCAACAAGTTTGCGAGGCCGCATACGCACATGGTCCGCTTCGCTGCCCGCTCATCCGCAGCCAGAATTTGAAAGACAGCAAAGTTTACTATTACAGGACAGCCAACAAAAGGGGAAAAGGACAATTGGATAAGGAAAACTCCTGGATCTTAGATGAGCTCCCTGGCAGTAACAAAAGATTTACAGAAGATTTCGAGCAAACAGATCTTCCAGCAAAGCTACTAGAATATTTCTTGCGAAGTAATAAAAGCAAAATCAATCAAAAAGGAGAGGTGAGGAGAGGGGTTATGGAGAAGGGGTGGAGAGA
>Ga0105055_10009593_pt1 | contig 12342 bp, 13 predicted proteins | sample BON03_FD_78090 | JGI IMG/M metagenome (GOLD analysis project Ga0105055, IMG submission 78090) | Freshwater microbial communities from Lake Bonney liftoff mats and glacier meltwater in Antarctica - BON-03 | ecosystem: Environmental > Aquatic > Freshwater > Ice > Glacier meltwater | place: Lake...
GAGAGAGAGAGAGAGAGAGAGAGAGAGAGAGAGAGAGAGGGATGCATACATATTGGATTATCTCTATCCCCATCGCTCGTACGCCAGGCCGGGCTTATCTGCTACTCCGCTATATATAGGTATAGATATGGATAGATATAGATATATGTATATAAATCGGGTGAACCCTTTGCCCATTTCTTGTGCCAGACTGGGCTGATCTGCCACGCCGTTATATATATATATATACAGATAGATATAGATATAGATAGATAGATAGATATAGATATATGGATATGGATATCGATATAGATATGTATATGTATATATACCGGATTAACCCTTTCCCCATTGCTAGTACGCCAGGCTGGGCTGATCTGCTACGCCGCTTTATATATACAGATAGATATAGATGTGTGTGTGTGTGTGTGTACTCAGTTTTTTCATGTATTTTGGTTCGCCAGGCTGGGCTTATCTGCTACGCCGCAGACGCCAACGGCGGCAACACGCCGCCCCTGAACCCGAAGGTGTTCATATTTTCGCCTACGGCGGTGTGAGAAAACTCCGCAGGAAAAGTTTTGCCCTCGATGCCTCTTCTGGTCTTCTAGCCACCCTCCGGCGCTTCGGTGCTAATCCCGTTTCGGTCTGTGCTCAGCTTGTGTGGTGTGAGTTGTATGTTGTATGATCATTGAGGAATGCAGTTTAAAATATATATATATATATGTGGACCAAAAGACGATGCGGGTGCAACCCAAGCATCTATTTTTAGAACTGTAAGGTCTTAGCGCCTTCAACGCAGTTGGAGTCGCTAGGGCGTTACAACGCCCTGATAGGATCGCTAAACCGTAAAGAGTTTCTTTTATTATCCAATTGCTTAAACAAATATAGCAGTGGGTGCAACCCTAAGGTGTTCATCTTTTCGCCCACGGCGTAAGTAAATGTGGACCATACATAAGACGATGCGGGTGGAACGCGACAAAGATGTAGACTCGTCCATGGCCAAGCAGGCGCGACAGCTAACACCACATTGCGGAGTAGTCGCGCATCTAGGGAATCGGGTCGTTGGGGCTGGGGGTTCACATTCACACGGGGAAGATACACGCGGGAAGGGGCACACAGATCGAACATCTATCGATATATGGGAGTCGCTGTTCTTTGCAGAAAAGGCGACTCCGTCAATCGTCCTCAAAGCGCGTAAATGGTTACTGGGGCATAATTGGGGATGCATGCTCTAATATGTATGTATAGCATCCATATAATATGCATATAAAGCATCTAGATGTAGATACATGTATAGAAACACACCTCGAATGTATCGAGCATCGCAGCGAGCGCGTTCTTGGTGACGAACGCGTCGTTGTTCACAGCAACAAAGAAACAAAACCCTAACACTGGCGCACGCGCAGACAATGCTCTGATGATAACTGGACCACCCCATAGGAGAGCCTGCTAGGGAGAATGCGTGCGAAGCGCGCCCTTAGGCGTGCCACGCACCGCTAGCCGCATACACAAAGAGGACGACGCCGTTTGTCTTGGGTAACAACTCCGCTGGAAAACAACAGGGTGAGAAGAAAACGGCACGGCGTCTGTGCGCTTTGCCGAGCGGGTTGTGGCGAGGTAAATAGGTTAGTAAGTATACCCGCGAGCCGAGGCGGATCGAGATGCTGGCTCAGATCGAGAGCATCGCGGCTGGAACTGACCACGCGAGCGCGGCGGTGGACGATCGCGGGTGCCTCTTCACCTGGGGACGTGCGAGTTGGTATGACGAAACTACCGGCCTGGGCTACGAGCCTGATCGAGCGACGGGGTGCCAGTTGACTCCAAAGGGGGTCGAAGCGCTCTCGGAAGATCGTGTGGTGGGCGTCGCCCTCGGCGGGTGCTTCACGCTGGCGGTGACCGACGCCGGCGCGGTCTTCCCATTTGGGAATTCTTATTGGGCGCTTGGCCACGACGGGTCCACGATCGACGTGTTGCCCCGGCGGGTCGAAGCCCTGTCGGAAATGGGGCGCCGGTTCGTCGCCGTGGCCGCGGGGGTCTTCCAATCTTTCGCACTGACCGAGGAAGGTCAGGTCTACGGGTGGGGCGAAGGAAGCGCCAACGGCCATGGGCACGACAGCACACCGCAGCTGGTAACCGCGCTTGCTGGCGATAGCGTTGTGCTGGTGTATGCTCTAGGCTGCTTATCGTATGCCGTCACGAAAAGGGGCGAGCTCTACACCTGTGGCATCCGTTCCTCCCACAACTTCGACCTCGGCCACGGGGCCGCGGCCGAGTCGCGCTTCCAGCCGATGCGGGTGGAGGCGCTGCGCCATGTCAAGGTGGCAGCGGCTGGGGTCAGTTCCTGCCACCTTTGGGTGGCCGGTGCGGACGGCGTGGTGTTGGGCTTCGGAGACCCCTTGCGTTTCGGCCAGCCGCCAGGGTATGGCATGGAGCAGCCCACTCCAATCCAGAATCTACGCGTGCGGACCCTTACGTAAGCAAGCCTGCCCAATAATAGCGGAGGGCAGAACGAATGCTCATGCATACACCGAGTGTAGAGTTTTGTTGAAGTTCCTCGATAGCATGAAAAATACAACCCGGGAGGTCGGCCAGGCGCCGGGACGCCGGAGAACAGTGAACACAGAGACATGAAAGCTAGCAGCTACGCGCGACAAAGGAACCGGAGGGGGGCAGCCCCCAAACACCGCGAGGGGAAACACCACAAGGGGGGAAACCGCCCACAGGGGAACCCCACCCGCCAACACACACCCCACCGCGAGTCCTCTACAAGAAGAGGGCCGCGGTGCAAGATTGGCAGAGGTGGGAGAGGATCCTCGGGCTTCTGCGTGAAACAAAGGGCACCCCCCACTGCTGGCTCATGTAGCCACAGGGTAGCCGAAAACCTCTATGCCAGCAAAGAAGATCCTCGGACTTCCGCGTGAAACTAGGGGCACCCCCCACTGCTGGCTCGTGTAGCCACAGAGTAGCCGAAATACTCTATGCCAGCAAGAGGCGCGTCCAGCTGCCGCCGGTCTTATTGTCGTACTGCTCTTACTCCTCACTACTGTACTCTGCCATGTGTGATGCAAGCTTTTCCTTCCTGTGAGCTTGCCTGGGTGTCGTGTGGGTGTGGGGCGAGTGAGAGTGTGGCGAGTGTCTGAGTGTGATGCTGATATGTTTACCCGCGGCGCGGGTGGGTGTGGGCGAGATAAAAGGGAGAGGCAGAGCAGGGGTCGTGGCGGGTCCTGTCAGATAGCACGAGAAGTCTCTCTAGCTCTAGCAGCTCTGCTGCTCTGCGTGCTTATGCGTTGTGCCAGTATAACCAGTATCTGCCAGTAGTTTTCCTGTTTTTTGGGTTAACCCGTCATGTACGATAGCAACAGCAGCAGCAGCAGCTTATATATTATATATTATATATATGTATATACAGTATTCGGCGCGTATTAGCTAGTAGTATTAGGAGCTTCGTCCTATAAATATGCAGACAAACTAAATGAGCGGGGGAAAAACTGGTTCATATAGGTGGTGGCAGCCGCGACGGCGGAGGCGGCGGCGGCGGTGGCGGCTGTGGCGCGGCTGCAGCGGCAGCAGCGGCGGGGGTGGTGATGGGGGCGGCGGCGGCAAAGGCGGCTACAGTAACGGCAGCGGAGGCGCGGCGAGAGGCGGCGGCGAGGGCGGCGGCGCAACCAGCGCCAGCACGGGCGGCGGCGAACGCGCAGGGCTGCACAAAGGGGGCGATTCGGATAAAGGTACACGCTCGCGAAATGAGAAGAAGCAAAGGTGAACGGGCATCTAGTAGAGCTAGGAAAGAGGAACAGGGGGGACAATGTTGAGGAGGGATTGAAAAAACGCAAAACGAAAGAAGACAGTGGGGGACGAGTAGCCGCAGCATACGAGCATGAACAGAAAGCAAAGGCAAAGGAAGAGACAGTATACGGAGCAGATGGAAGGAGGATATAGACGGACACGCGCGATGACAGCGAGCAGGGCACGGGTAGAAACCATTAGCATGGGCGGCGGCGGCGGTGGCGGCGACGGCCCATTAGCATGGGCGGCGGCGGCGCTGGCGGCGACGGCGGCGCTGGCGGCGACGGTGGGGGCGGCGGGGGCGCGAGGGGCAGCGGCGACCTAGGCGGGGCCGACGTGGGCGGCGGCGGCGAGGGCGACAGCGATGCAAACGGAGCAAACGGCGGCGAGCGTGCAGAGATGCACCAGGAGGGCGACGAGAACAGGGGGACGAGCTCGAGACATGCGGCAATGAAGGTAAGCGAGCCCCCACTAGAAGAAAAGAGGAAGAGGAGGAACGAGAAGGGTACTACAGCAAAGGAACAGCAGGGCAGGAGAAAACAGAAGTAACAAGGGGGGAACAAGCAACCGCAGCAGCAGCAGACGAGCCTGAATAAAAAGCAACAGAGGGGAAATCACACAAAGCAAAAGAGGGGGGGCGGGAAATAAAAGCAGGGCTGGGGAACCGGCCGCGAAGGTAAAGAGCTTAGAGAACCCAACAAGGTGGAGAAGGACCACGCGAGACGAGGTACAGTTTATGAGAGACTCTAGATAATGGGACACACGATTTCTGATTCTCCCCACAAAAATAGGAGTAGCGGGCGCAAAAGACAACGACACCGATCATGGTCCAATGGGCGCGTGGCGATGTCGGTAGGGGCCACTGCTTCCCTGGGCTCAGTTCAGGAATGGGAGGGGGGCGAGGCGCCCCTGCTGAGTACGGGGTCGCCCTTGGACTCGGACGCCGACCCCACTCGCGGTTAACCCGCCGTCTCCCCCGCCACCGTCGCCCCCGCCCGTGACCGTGTTGACTCGAAGTGAAACAACGTTGATGGCCGTGTTGGGTTAGAGGTAGGGGTGAGGGTTAGGGTCAACCCTAACCATAACGATTTGTCCGTAAACTATTTCAACGTATTGGAATAGTCCAGTCACTCGGCCTCCCGTGCCGGGAAACGGCGCCTCCGCGGGGCGTCTTTTTTTACTACCAATTGACCGCCGGTGGTTTCTTTACGCAAACACCCATTTTGAAATGATGCCATAAAGGCCCGCCCTTATCGTCCACGCCCTTTTGTTTAAAGCAGTCGGCCAAATTGTTACCCCAGCCGGTTTCGTGCGTCCAACCGGCGCCGCGGCTTTCGCAATTCCTTCGGATCATGTCCCTCAACTTGCCGCCCACATCGGGGTAGCACGCTGACCATTGCGCACTGGCCCCCTTCGCGTTATTGTAGAGCGAATTGACATACACTGCCTTGCTCCCATCATACCCCTTACCCTCGAGCGTTGTCACTCTCGTCGAAAGCGCAGTCACTCTGCCATTCACGGTGGTGACGGATGCGGGCGTGGCAAATCTCAATTCATTGATTTTGGTGTCCACTATGGCGATGTCGGCGGGCTTGGCATATAAATTGAGCTTCGTATTGACGTCGTCTTTATAGGTTTCGAATTCGTTGTCTTCAAAGGAATTGAAATCGGAGGACGTGACATAGTTGCCAGAACCCATGGTGCCAACCCCGAGTGCAGTCTGAAAATCGCCAATCGCCGTTTGGTTTTGGCCGACTTGAAAACGCAACCCGCTCGTAGGATTTGTACCTAGTACGGTTTTCATTTCCAAGTACTTGACTTTGAGGTCGTTCGTGGCATATCGCAGCCCCGTTGCATCTGTCGTTCCTACCGCCGTCGCAATCAAGTCGAAGGCCCCCCCGGCATCTTCAACGATCTTCATTCGACCTTGCAACTTTATCATCTCTGTACGCTCGTAATCCACTGCATTGGTAAGCGCGCCAACCGCGTTCGAGTTCGCTTCGACGGACACATTGAGCGAGGTGGTTCACGTTGACCCGGGCGCCATCCCGATATAGGTACTCATCGCAGTGACGTCGGCACATCTTACTGGATGGGTTGTTGCCAGGTAGGACGCAGGTGGAGCCGGCGAGTGCCTCGACTCGATTTGACATGGCATAGGGCATGGGGCATGGGGAGTCGTGTTACTGGAGCCGATACTTTTTGTAACACGGGTGACCAGCCGTAACGGCTGGGCGGGGCGGGTGGCGGGGTGGGGCGGTGGGCGGGTTATTTGCCCCCGTTACGGCTGCGCCCCCATTACGGACGTCGCGAAGGGATGCACTCGGCCCGCTTGCGCTTGCGCGTCTGCGTCTGCGGCCGCATGGGCGCGTGCGTCGCCCACTGCCCCTGTGCGTTGCGCTGCGCGTTGCGCTGCGCGTTGCGCTGCGCGTGCTCGCCCCGCGCCTCGCTTGGCCGATGCGGCTGGTCGGCCTCGCGATGCGGCTGGTCGGCCTCGCGCAGCGGGTATGCATCGAGGAGTGCAGGGGGAGTATGGACCACATTCGGCGTTGTGACTCTTCCGGGCATAGGATGCGCCAGCTCCGGGGAAATAAATAAAACGGCAACGCGTGAGTGGAGGTTCAGACGGAGCCCACCCCGCCGGGTATGTGGCCCAGAACAGACGCACCGGGGCGGCCGCGCCGTCAAAGGCTCTCGTCCCAGGGGTCCACAGTGGCACCACGTTTCCAGGGAGGATGCCCGTCGGTTCAGAGAAAAAGAAAGCCGGCGTGTCCTCGTGGAGCGCCAACGCAGTGACGTGCAACAGCAGGCACGGGACCGTCAGGCCCACCTCGAGGGCCGGCGAGAGGTATGCATGACACGCGCCTAGGTCGCGGAGGCGGTGGGGCGGGGTTTATGGATGGAGCCCGACCTCGTCACACCGACCCGCAGAGGGCGCGGGAGCCGGGGGGGGGGCGCGCTGGTCGCGGCGGCTGCCGCGCGCGCGTAGACCTACGGCGCGGCTTTTGGGCGTCGGGATGACGAGCGGCGTAGCATTCGAGCACGCGGAGGCGCAGGCTGCTGGTTCAGGAAGCACGAGTTCAGGCGGCGGTGCAATGGACTGCGACGGCGAGGGCCGAGACCGTGTCGGGGACACGGGGGACACGTCGGGGAGACACGAGGATAAGGGAGTGTGGTGACGAAGGGGGGGGAGGAGGGAAGGGTCGGCCGGGTGATGCGTGGCGACGGACCATCGGGCGTCGCGAGACGCTCGCGGGAGGACGACGCCCCTACGTAACGCAGGCGTGACACTTCCAGGCGCGGACAGTTCTATTGTAGTTATATGTAAGGCGAGATCACGTGCCCGGGCACCTCCTCTCATCCATGAGACGAGGCGCTTAAGGAGGTGTATCCACGAACACTTTTCTCTGCACGCCACTGTAAAAAGTCGTGCTACATACGAATGAGTTGCGTATGCTAGCTAGGTGCTGCCGCGACTCATTCTTAGGCCCCCAAGCCGCTTGGCCAAGCCTGCGGCACTTTGTGACGCAGGGTTTGCTGCCCTCTGAGGTTGTGTTGGGATGCGGCTTCTCCTTGCCCGTGTGTAGCTTTGTGAGGACCTTTGATTGATTGATTGACACTATACAGGTATACAGCTTCCTACTCACTATTACCATAGAACACGATTATAGCAACTAAATTTGTTGAATTAGTAACCCCTTTGTCCACGCGCGATTGTTGAGGGGTTATCTCACGTTAAACGACGGTATTATGACCCTCTTAGCCTGACGGGGGCATACTGCGTACCACATCTTCACACAGAGCACATGTCTAACAGATTTCATACAGCTGACTTATATATTATATGTAGAGATAGTAGAGATAAACATTCTCGCTGTGTGTACACGCGTATCGACACGACAACTGCTGGATTCACAGAAACGACGGTTATATATGCACACACGCACAGGAGCCAGGAGCACACACACGCTGGGAGCTGGTCCGAATAGCAGAGCTGAAGACACAGACAAATAATACACACGCACTATATGCGCAATCCAACACATGGAATACTAACTGCCAGACTACTAGCCTAGTTACTAGCTAGTTACTAGGCAAAACCCTAGTAGTGCATTACTAGGCTAGTAATGGATTACTAGGCTAGTAACAAGCTAGTAACGAGCTAATAATGTGCATTACTAGCTTGTTACTAGCCTAGTTATCCATTACTAGCCTAGTAATGGCATTGCTAGGGTGTTGCCTAGTAACTAGCTAGTAACTAGGCTAGTAGTCTGGCAGTGTAACGGCGCTCGTCAGGTAACGCGGCTCAGCTCAAGGCTAAGCTCGCGCGCCCGCCTCCTGAGCACCTCGCTAACACACGCATTATATGCGCAATACAACACATGGACAGCACCACGCGCCGACATAAGACACAAGTAGCGGCGCTCGTCAGGCGGCTAAGGGTAAACCCGAGGTGCTCGCGGCTGCACTGGGGCTGGACTGGCGTGCCGAAGCGAGGCGCGACGCCGCCGGGGTGGATGAACTCGCGGCGCATGGGCGGGCCGTGGCGCTTCAGCTCAAGCAGCGGCAGAGGGCGGTCAGGCGGCGCGGCTCAGCTCAAGACTGAGCTCACGCGCCCGCCTCCTGAGCACCTCGCACTCGGGTTAACCCCGCTGCGCCGCGGCGATACCGCGGGGGGTAATACATTAACGGGTAATACCGCAGGGGGTACCACTTGGGGGTTAACCCGGGGCGATATCGCAGGGGGTTATACCGCGGGTTAACCCGGGGCGCGCAAGCTCAGCTCAAGACTAAGCTCGCGCGCCCGCCTCCTGAGCACCTCGCAATCCAACACTTGGATACCACAACGCGCCGCAGAAGTAGCGGCCTCAGGCGGCGCGGCTCAGCTCAAGACTAAGCTCACGCGCCCGCCTCCTGAGCACCTCGCTAACACACGCACTATATGCGCAATACAACACATGAACAGCACCACGCGCCGACATAAGACACACGTAGCGGCGCTCGTCAAGGGGTTAGGGTGTTAGGGTTAACCCTAACCCTTAACCGCGCATGGGCGGGCCGTGGCGCTTCAGCTCAAGCAGCGGCAGAGGGCGGTCAGGCGGCGCGGCTCAGCTCAAGACTAAGCTCACGCGCCCGCCTCCTGAGCACCTCGCACTCCAACACTTGGAAACCACGACGCGCTGCAGAAGTAGCGGCCTCAGGCAACACGGCCAAGCTCTAGGCTAAGCTCACGCGCCCGCCTCCTGAGCACCTCGCACTCGAGCCCCCGCTCGTCGAGCTGGAGCTGCAGCGTTCTCCTCGCCGCGCCGGACCTGTTGGCATTTACAGGAGGGTTAGGATGAACCCGAAGCCCAAGCTGGGGAAGCATCTGTGAGCAAACACAAGAGCCGTCGGATCCACGAGGGTATCTCAGAGACCGAGTTTTGAGACTTATTTGCGCGCTGGGGTAGTCTCAGATTTAGGGTAAGGGTTAGGTTTACTTAGGGTTTAAGAGTTCATCCGGAGTTAACCCGAGCGAATTAGCCTTTACACGATATTGTCATTACCAATAGTGTATGGTGTATGGCATATAAAGGAAGGGTCGGGGGGAGTTCTTACATTGCTTAAATGTCGTGCAATGATATTGCAGTAGTGTGGGCAATGCAGATGGACGGGGGGTAATGAAGGGGTGATTGATTCTTGCACAAACAAACACAAGTAACAGCATATCGGGTTAACCCAGAGGAGTGGCCCTGCAGCGTCGCCACCAGTCGCCCCGTCGCCACCTAAAGATACCGGAGGGGGAAGCGAATAAGGATGAGCAGGCCCTAGTTTGCCTTTCTAATGAGTACAAATCGAGGTAAACCCGAGTCCAACGGACCTGACCACGGCCGCCTCGCTCGCGCCCGCCATGGCGTCCACGATTCCGCGCACTGCCCTCTGCCGCTGCTCGAGCTGAAGCGCAACAGCCCGCCCGCGCGCCGCGAGTTCATCCACCCCAGCGGCATCGCGTCGTGCTTCGGCCCGCCAGTCTATCCCCACTGCAGCCGCGAGCACCGGCGCGCCGGGCTTCGGCGCGAGTGCTGCCGTAAGCGCGTCGATCGACTTATACCTGCGGACAAGCCGTGGGATGCGGTGTCTGTGACACGCCGGAGCTCTGGCGTGGCGCCGCGGGCCTGTGTGCGCGTGTACGCGCGTGTGCTGGTGCTGCCGAATCTTTACATACATACATACATACCAGGCATTCGCCACCCACGCGCCGGGCGAGTCGCTCCGCCCGCCGTCTTGGTCCGACGACTCTCCCGCGCCGCCGGTGAACCCGCGCGCCGCCGCCATCCCCGCCGCCCACGAGAGGCGACGCGGCGGTGTGTCGGGGGCCGGCGCGGCGGCCCAACGGCTTAAGCTGCCCGCCGCCTCGCCCCCTACGGTATCGACCCATGCGGCCTCGCCCAAGATGGTGACCCTAGCGGTATTACCCCCCGCGGTATCACCCCCTGCGGTATTAACCCTTGCGGTATTACCCCGGCGCAGAGTATAGCCCCCCGCGGTATTACCCCCTGCGGTATTACCCTCTGCGGTATCACCCCTAGCGGTATTACCCCCCGCGGTATTACCCCCTGCGGTATCGTCCCCTAATGTATTACCCCTTGTGGTATCACCCCTTGTGGTATCCCCCCCTGCGGTATTACCCCCTGCGATATTACCCCCTACGATATTACCCCGGGTTAGCCCCCAAGCGATACCCCAGGCGGTATCACCCCCTGCGGTATTACCCCCCGCGGTATTACCCCCTGCGGTATTACCCCCTGCGGTACTGCCGCGGGGCAGAGTATTGCTCCCCGCGGTATTGTCCCGGGTTAACCCCCAAGCGGTGCCCCCTGCGGTATTACCCCCTAATGTGTTACCCCCTGCGGCATCGCCGCGGCGCAGCGCGCCCTCCACCACGTCAGCCATCCGCTCCACCTCCGCCAGCGTCGCGTCTAGCGCCGTGGAGGCGGACGCACCGAGGTTAGGGTTAACTCTGAGCCCGGCGCCAGCTTGCACAGCCACATGTCTAGGGTGAACCTGAGCTTGCACACCCACGTCTTTATTAGGCGGCCCGTTCCTGGCTTGCGCGGCTACATGCCTGGCGAGGTCGCCGGCGCCAGCTTGCACACCCACGTGCTTATTAGGCGGCCGGTTCCTGTGGGCGGTGGTGTCGGCGGCGCCGTGGGCGGCACTGTGGGCGAGCTCGTGGGAAATATGGGCGGATGTGTCGAAGGCACTGTGTGCGCCAGCTTGCGAAGCCACGTGTTTAGTAGTCGGTTTGTTGCTGGCTTGCGCTGCTATATGCCCGGCGAAGTCGGCCTCGCGAAGTTCTTCTGTCTCACGCGCCGCGTCCCTCGCAAGGCTGAGCGCCGAGCGGACCTAGGGTGGGAGGGGAGATGTCAGGGTTAAGGGTTAACCCGAAATAACCTAGGGTGGGGGGTCATACATCAGAGACATTAGCAGAGAAGTAGCTTCATCTATGAGCAGGCCCTCGGGTTAACCCGAGAATTTACTTATTAGAAAGGGTGACGGGTTAAACCTCTTCCGTCTCACGCGCCGCGTCCCTTGCAAGGCTGAGCGCCGAACGTACCTACGGTGGGGGGGAGAAGGGTTAACCCGCTAGGCACAATATTGTATGGTGTATAGCATCAAAACGGGGGATCGGAGGGGGTTCGAATATCGGGCAATAGTATTGCAATGGTATTGCAACCGTGTGGACAATGCGGGGGGGGGGGTACAAGGAGGATTGATTCGTGCACAAAGGCCTCGAAGTAAAATAATATCGTGTAAAGGCCAACTCGCCAGGCTGAGCGCAGAACGGACCTAGGGTCGGGGGGGGAGATGTTAACATACGTCAGAGAAGTGGCTTAATCGATGGTCACAGCAGCGCCCAACAGCTAACACCACAGAGGAGAACCGTCGCGCATCTCGAGAACCGGGACTGTGTTCCCATTCACACGGGGAAGATACACGTGGGGAGGGGCGACACGGACCTAGGGTGGGGGAGAAGTCAAAGACATTAGCAGAGAAGTAGCTTACTCCATGAGCAGGCCCTAGTTTGCTATTTCTAAGAAGTGAATTCTCGACGCGAGCGGAGGTCAACCATTTTAATGCAACATGGCGGATAACCGTTTGTTGCTTTAATGGTTTTGGCCTGATTTATTTAGCCATTTAGCCGCCTTCAATTATAACGGCCATTGGGTTAGGGTTCAGGGTTAGGGTGCACCCCCCTATATATCTATATATATGTATATGTATATATATCGGGTTAACCCGAGTGAAACGGACCTGTGCCTCCATCGCCGCCAGCGCCGACTCGGACTCAGACAGCGTCGCCAGGAGGGTGAACTCGAATATGTGTATTTATATACATTTACATCTATATATATCTATATATATCTATATATATCTATATATCTATATATATATACATTTACAAATATTTACATTTATATATATATATATATATATATATATATATATATATATATATATATATATATATATATATATATATATATATATATATATATATATATATATATATACATATATATATATATATACATA
>Ga0105055_10009599_pt1 | contig 12337 bp, 1 predicted proteins | sample BON03_FD_78090 | JGI IMG/M metagenome (GOLD analysis project Ga0105055, IMG submission 78090) | Freshwater microbial communities from Lake Bonney liftoff mats and glacier meltwater in Antarctica - BON-03 | ecosystem: Environmental > Aquatic > Freshwater > Ice > Glacier meltwater | place: Lake...
GAAGGGCGGTAGCACCTCGAATCCGTCGACAGTCAGTTCAAAGAAGAAAGGCTCTGATGCATTTTCATTGGCACCTCCCCGAGCCCCGTTGTCTTGAATCGCGACTTGGATAAGCGCCTTGCCGCGCCCAGCACGTGCTAGCGGCAGGATCAACGTGCCGCTTGAATCCGCAGTGGGTGCATCGAAGAAGAGCTCGTGTCCAGATTGAAGAGTTAATACAAACGAGGCTACCTGCGTGGCAAGCTCATCGACGGGCTGGACGACTTCAAAGGCGCCGTCAATGGTGCGCACAGCATCAAAGAAGACGCCCGTGATTGACATTTCCATAACACATCTCACCGTGCGGTCGTCGCGAAAGATAGCACCATCAACTGCGATGGTGTCAAGCGCCATCACACTGTAAATATTATTCGTGGTAGATCGCTCTGCCCGAAATTGCACTTCCAATCCCGCGCCTTGCAAAAAGCCGCCTGTAAAACTAACGTTGGCCTTTGCCCATTCGTGGTAGTTTGTCTGCGCGCCAGTCTTTTTCCACACACTCGTCCAGTTATGCGCGGGATCACCTCGCGCCAGAAGCTCGAGCGATCCCATGGGGCCAACAAACGGAGTTATTTTCTCATATGAGCCTTCCCCATCAAACATGTGGTAGTAAAACGAGAAGACCACTTCTGCGGCCATATCTTGTCGAGACGTTGTCTCAGTACCACCTGAAATTGCAACATTGATGATGCTGCTAGCCACACCTCGGAGAGGCGCACTCTGGATGAAGCCGTAATCGCCGCCTTTGTAAGGCACTTCGTAAGCATTAGCTGCTGCATAATAGTCAACATCACTGCAGATGTCGTCGACGTCTGCAATGACGGGCAAATCCCTGCAGTTCTTAGCCCCTTGGCCATGTTCAGGTCCAGTCCCATAATAAATTGGGGGAAACCCACTTGATCTCATGGGCACCACACGCCGATCATAGCGTATCCATGGGATTTCGACAGCAGTTACGTTGAGTTGCGACGCATTCATGTAGCCGCAAAAGTCATCCTTAAAGTCACAATCAAAGTTGTGTGAATACAAGGTCGCAAGAGATGCCGACTCGTTGAGGCCAACAGTGTATGTCACGTTGGTCCAGCGGCACACATAATACTTGGCACCGTTGTCTTTGAGGAGCGGTCTGTCGTTGATTGGATCGACAGAGACGTTGATCGCGACGAGTGTCGAGGCCCTGCCGCCAAATTCGACATCAGCATCATCCTCGATTTGGATGAACATGCGAAAGTCACCGGAAAAATCTGTTGCCATCCGGAAAGTGAGATTGCCATCAAGAGTGATAGCAAACTCCGGGACAATCTGGTGCGTGTTGCTCAAGTTCCAGCCGAAGACGTTAATCGGTTCTAGATGTGATAAAGTAAAGTTGACCTTTTGGTATGTTTCCCACGCAAGAATACCCGGTTTGATCTGTGTTGCAAATGAGTTTTGTGTAAGGGTATCCTGTCCTTCGACAAGTTGAAACAATGTTTGAGAGGGAACGAATGAGGGCTTATAGTTGAGCTTCTTTACATTGATGAGGAAAGAGACTTGGGTTGACGATGGAGAGCCACCCGTGACTAGATTGATCGCCGTGCCGTCGTGCATTCGAGCATACAACCGAATCTCTCCGAACGTTTGATCCTTGGCTTCAAAGGATACCAGCCCTTGCAGCACCCCATCCTCATTAATCTGAAAAGAAAATGTGGGAGCCTGCCTGAAGAGGGCTTCCATCTCAGCGGTTCGATTCGGAAGCACGGGCGGCCAGTCGGTTGTGGAATTCAGTAGCGAACAATTGACTCCTCTTGCCCGTTCAGCCATTGTGCGCAGTGCGGCATTCTCAATTCTGCAGGGGAAAGGCTCAGGAGGATGCGTGATGTTATTGACGCCCCATTCCCAGGAGTAGTTTTGAATTCCAGCGCCCTCGGCAAACACATCCGGTGCGAATATTTCAACCCTGGGCCCGGCGTCACCATCCACTTGAATGTCGAGCGTGCTGCGGATAATCGGCGGATCATTGACGGGATAGACTTGAATGATAAATTCCCGTACTACAGGCTCATTGGCAGCGAGCAATTGCCGACTTGCAGCACCCTCCAGAGGATCAGAGGCACGCTTTTCCATGACGACTCGGAAACGAGCCTTTCCAGTCTGTCCTGGGCGAGGTGTGAAGGAGAGAGACCCTTTCGTGGGTCCCTTCTCCACCACACGAGGTGCTCCATCATCAGTAAAAAGCAGCCGGTTCAACCCACTCTCCTCAATGGCCTCTGTGCGGAACACGACATCGCGGCAATTAGCAGGCGGCTCTAGCGGGTCGACCGCCGGCGAGCACAGGTGCGGCGTTGCCGGACTACACAACTGCACTGGAGGGATCTCTCCACAGGGCAGCTGGGTTCTGGGAACAGTGCCCCGGAGTAGCACCGTTGAACACGTGTCGCCTGCCTGAAAGATCTCGGCATCTTTTCCAGACATCGCTGGCCTTTTTTTGTATCCACTGCAGTCTGTGGTAAGTGAGTGGGTAAGCTGCCGGATTCCACGCAACCCGTAGGCAATTGGGGCGCGGATTGAATTGCCGCCGGCAAGAGGCTCCTCAGATAGCACCTGCTCAGATTGAATCAGTACACCTCAACTAACACAAGGCAAACATGTGCATGTGAGTGCAGAAGAGATGTCACACGTGTGAGCAAGCCACGGTGTGACACTTGTGAGCGTCACGGCACGCAGCAACTAACACAAATGCACACGCTGTCAACGCTCCGCAATGACCACTGTCTTAAAGATATTCCAAGGCAGTCCACACGTGCATCGCGACCTCCCACGCAAACCAAATCGTATAATACACACCTGAAGTTGACGGAAATGAGACACCTTGCGCTGTGTGATATCATAGTTTTGGCCCGCAGCAAAGATAGATATTGCATTGTCGTCCTCGGCGGCTACATAGACAAAGTCTTCAAGCGGTGACATAGTGGCAGCAGCCGAACCATCAAGCCCCACCACTTCCTGGAATCTGAATTCATATGCCAAAGCACCCTCGTCGGCACTGGCCGCTATCAAAAGTGTCATCCTCCCTGCCACGACTCCTCCTTCTACTACGCCAGGCCAGCCCATTCCAGGATCACCACCACCGACTACGATAGAACTCCATTGGCGCACGCGCCCAGCAGATATCCTCAGCGCAGCCTGATGCACGAGAATCTCCTCTCTACGAACAGGGGCCCCGCCGAAACGTTTGCCATGCGACTCGTCCGTGTACGCTAGCAGCTCAGAGAAGCGCTTGTGCACGCGGTCCCACTGCAGGATCGATGACATGGGATGCGCCGTGTGGTTGCACTGTGCGTTGGGCTCTGTAGGTTCGCACACAGACTGTGCAACTGCAAGATACATCTCGCCATCTACGTCCTTGAACGAGTGCATAGAAGTGGCTCCGCGCAGTCCATCTCCCATTGCCCAACCCTCTGTCTGGCCGTTGGCCTGGCACTCCAGCGACGCTGGGGATGCAGTGCAGTTTGAAGAATTGGAGGGGCTGTTGGCATCGAAGGCGCGAGGGGTGGCTGCTATGGAGGAGAAGCTGGCGTCTCCAGCTGTTACGTTGCCTCCAAGAATCTGATACTCGTTGAACAACGTGCCGTTCCATTTGAGCAGCGCGGAAGACATGTCATAGTTCGCGAGGTACTGTGCGCGACCGGCGCCGCTCCGCCAGGAAACCTCTGGGGCAGAGGCCTTCTGACGTGCTGCAACTGCAAGGAAGGTGCCCTCGTCGTCGATGTTGAAGGCGTGCAAATGATACGCCGCCGTCACAGGAAGAAGTTGATACTCCGAAAATGAGCCTGCCGACGTTTTGAGAAAGGGGTTGTAGGCGTAACGCACAAACCTGAACATGCGCACGCGCGTCTCATCGGCATTTGCACCTGCAAACTCTGCCACGCCAACAAGATCCACGATCCCATGGATTGCGTGTGCAACTGTCACGTGTTCGACTCCAATAGCACCGCTCGTGGCGATCGGGAAGAAAGGCTCAAAGCCGTTGCCCCAAACTACGCGTCCATTGTCGAGGCGACGTGGCGTGTCCTCATTCCACCGGTAGATGTGGGAGTACACACGCAAACAGTCGGGAATTTCGTGATCAGGCAAATTGATCCCGTTCCTCGACAGCACATCCTTGTTGTCTGCAGACCAATACGCCACTGCCAGGAAGTGTTGCCGAGACTCCCGCACAAAAAAGTGCTTGACTGCTCGAGGCAGCAATGCCAGAGGCTGCACTGCGCAGTCGCGTCGTGTCATAGGGCGCGGCTCAGAGCATGTGTCTTGCGACTGGCGCATGACTGCATCTTTGAAACATGTGCCGCAGATGAAGTCGGTACGATTGTTGGAATGCAGCGCTATCTCCTCGGCTGATTTGCACAAACAAGAACAGCCCGCTGAGTCGTAAGTCAGACGTGCCATGGGGAGAGAATGGTGCAGATAGAAGCCATTTCCATCCCAGAGGTAGACATTGGTCGACCCGTAAGCATTTGCAACCACAAGAAATTCGTTGACCCCACTCTCCTGCGTCTCAATCTCGAAATACACAATGTCAACTGCAGAGCCATCAGCATTTAGCACTTGAACCGTTTCGAACTTGCCAAACCTATCTCCTGCCCCCCCCGAACGCGGCTTCCACTCCATTATGACGGCGGCACCTGCAGCAGAGCGGCTGTCGTCGGATGCGCCGAGGGCTAGCATCTGACGGCCTTTCAAAAGGAACGGACGCACCATCTGCGCCGTGCGCGCCCACGTTTCTTCTTGTTGCTGGCGGGTTCTGCCTGCCCCACTTGAGCCACCGATCCGAGTTGGGAAGGGGTGCGCACTAGGCGTCGGGGCTGGAACTGAAGTGATGAAGGTGGAAATGTCTCGTTCACCATCACGTGCAGCATCCACAAAGGTGAGAGCTCCCGTGGTGACATTTCTGCTGAGAAGAACGACGGATTTCGAAGTGGAGCACGCCAAGAGCATCACAGTGCCTTCACCAAGCTGCCCTAGCGTCATCGAGCGAGGGCCGCGCAGAAAGTATCCCCCAGGACCCAGACCTGTCCGTCCGCGCCTCATGTCTTCATCACCTCCAGGGTCCGAGAAAGTTGATTGCCATGTGAGCTTTCCTGTTCGTGTATCCCTCGACCAGATGTGCACAGCATTGTCATAAAAGGAAGCCGCGTAGAAATATCTACCGTCTGGTGCCATCACTATCGACACAAGACCACGCGTGGGGTACCCATAATTGCCTGCCGCTGGTCCATCTCGCAGAGGAGCATATTGATTTGCTGGCGGCACTGGGCCGTCTTCGGGGACATCATTCGTCACGCCTGCACCCCATGGTGTTGCGGAAGGGGGTGTTTCAGACACACCATCGACATAGGGAAACACAAGAGAATCCAAGAGCTGGATTTCGCCCGTCACTGAGTCCCGCAAATACTGGAAAATACCTCGACTGCGCTCACTGACGACGTAGACGTGCTGACCGTCGGGACTGAGCTCAATAGCACCTGGCGCATCCAGAACTGGCAGCACTTCCTCGAACCCTTGCAGCACACTAATTGTGTTTTGAAATCGCTCGTTGCCACCGCCAAATGCCGCGAATGGCGAGCTGCTGCCATCGACGAATGCACATGCGACCATAGCGTCGTCGTTGGGCTCGGGCACAGACTGCTGTAGCTCCAGCCAAGTTCCATTCCACTTGTACAGGAAGGCCTGCGTGTCCTGTGCGATGAGAAGAAACGGACGATCCAACATGTTGGGCTGAACAAATTGCAGCTGTGTGGCACGTCGTGTGGGCAGCGATTGCAACTCGAGGAAAGGCTTCGCCCCGTCATTGGTGACAAACACTTTGCTCGCTGCCGACTCCGACGCAAACACGATGACATGCACGGTAGCTGATTGCCAGTGCACGACAGCGTGAGCAGTCTCCACGTCAAAACTCTGTATCTCACACAAGACCACTTGGCCCTCTCTATTGCCACCTTCGAAATAAACAGATCCATCTTGGATACAATGAGTGTGATCTTCGAGGGGCACTGGGAGGTGCTGCGGCGTGCATGTAATACCAGCATTGCACTCAGCATCAGCACTGCACGTTTGCGACATGCGATTGCTGCACGTGCACTTGATCTCCGGCGCACGGCCCTGACGCCGTGTTACCACGCAGCCCTGGTCACACTTATGGATGTGACACGCTGTATCGTAGCCGCACACTTGTTGCGAATCACTGCATCTTGCCCAGAGGTGAGACGTGTTGACGCCAAAACGGCTACGAGCATCGTCGTGTGGTTTGCCCATCATGTAGAGCTTTGAAATGCCTGATGACACGCTGGTGTCACTGTTGTAGTAGTTGGCTACCACCATGTACATAATCTGGCCGAATCTAGTCGAGTGGTTCATGATGAAGGTATCAATCTCCATCGCACCCGCAGTGGTGAAGCGGGTTGCATCTGAGGTCCACACAGGTGACCTGCCGATGGGAGTATCAGTAGTGCATTTCATTGCGCCAAGCCTAGGAGCACTCGACGAATAAGAATCTGACTGGTTGACAGCAGGATTCTTGGCACCAATCCGGTAAATAGCCGATCGCGCCACGGTGCTGGTACTGCCATCAGGAAACACCTCTCTGTAATTGGCCGCCACAATATAATCGGCGTCGAGCAGGTTGAAATGATGGAACGAGGCGGCGCCGGAGGTGTTGATGGCCTGCACACACTTGAGGTCGCCCGACGCAGCGTGCCACAGCATCAGGTAGGATACCTCGTGCTCGACCAATTGCAAGCCTTGGGTGGTGAGAAGTTGGCGATTACCCGTGACCCCATCCCAGTGGTTGACCGCAAGCACAAACGTTGCCGTTGAGAATGACAACAGAGTCCTGTTTACCATCTTGGTGCTTGTGACAGAGACTTGCTGGATGCTCGACGAGTTGGTGCCATTGATCCCATTTGGGCCCGGCATGACGCCAGAGGTAGCCCAAACTGTTTGATTCACAAGTATCGTCTCATTCTCTTCTACCGTGACCATTTCGGTGCGTGCAATGTCAAATTGCAGTGGAACGAGTTTAATCGAAGCAGGCAGCAAGGGCCGCACAGACTCGTCGGTGGAATTGCCCCAGATCCCGCTCCATTGACCACCACTCAAGCCGGGCTCAGAGACCAACAGAATACCGTTGTGCGAAGCTGCGCTGTAGCGCACAACACCACCACGCGCAACTGTGAATTTGACGCGCGCTCGATTAGGAATCATGGGAAACACGCTTTCAGAAATGGCAAATTCGGTGCCTGCGTATGCGCACAGAATCTCTGGCGGATTGCCAGACCTGTAGCCTGAGCCGTGATTTTGAATAGTGAAACCAATGACTTGCGGCTGCGGCGTGCCTGATTCGTACACAAGAATGCACCTGCCGACGAAGCCAGATCCCGAGCAGTTCACACCGAGTACTGTATTTGGTGGGCATACAGCTACAGCGTCAATGTAGGGCAAGCCTTGTGGCACAGCATCAGAGGCGATAGGTGTCCCTTGCGGGCCCTTGTTTTTCAAGTCGCCGCGAATATCATTCGAGAGCCCCACCACTCTGGTGATGGAATTTTCCTGCAAGTTGCGTGAGCCCTTGTGATAGAAGACCACACTCTCCTCAAGCATTTCCGTTGTACATCCTGCACCGTGGAACTCGATACTGATCGAAGAAATGACACCCCCCACACCAGCAGTTCCAATTTCGGACAACTCAAGCACGGTGGCTTTGAATGTACCCTTTGGACTTACTCTACAACTGACATTGACGCTACCACTGTAGGACCCCGACACGATCTCCCATGTGCCAGAGTTATACGCCTCGCCGCCACTCACAATCACACCCCCAGTTACCGAATCAGCCATGGGACTGAACGACTCGGGGTGGCACAGTGTGGCGTTGCCACCGTCTTTTGAATACCCCACACCCGCCTCCAAGAGAAAGATGGAGCCATTCGTGCCATTTGCATCAGCACGAAAGCGCGCCTTGAAGAGGCGGCCGCTGGTGCTAGGATTGTCGGAGAAAATTCGGATGGTGCCGCTCAATAAATTCATGGATGTGCCGACGAGCTCAAGGCTGCCGACTGGGCCTGTCGTGGGAGGCGCTGTCATGTTGATCAGATATATGCTGCTGCTCTGCACAAAACGAAAGAGCCTGGGCACCGCGTGCGCAGTGCTGCGCAGCGTGTATCGCCCAGTGTCATCCGGCGTCGCAAAATACATGGCGCTGCTGTACGGCTGAAAACACGCCGCCCCACCAGGGGGGCAGAGGGGCTTCGATAAATACCCACACTCGGCCACGAGGCAAACTTTCATCCACAGCCGTTTCCATTTCCCGTCGTCGCCAAGAGAACTGATGTAGAATTGCGTGACGCGCGGGCCGAATTTCCACAGGGCGGAAAAACAGGAAAGGGTGTTGCCCGTGTAGCCTTCAGGGCTGGATTCTGTGGTGTTGGCAGATGCATAGGAGACCTCCTCTTCGTCGCCTGCCTGCGGTGGCAGGGCGTGCCACTCGCAGCGATGCCGAGCAAACACATCAAAAAATCCGTGCACAACCACCAATTGAGGCGCCGCGGAATGTGCGAAGTCAATCGAGGGCGAGTTGCTCATCTGCTCTTCCTTGACTGCCCACGACCGCACGGGGTTCCTCAACGAGTTGTTTCCCATTTTGTACTTGAGCATGTCAAACTGAGCGTGCACCTCCGACAGCGTCAGTGCGGTCTCGTAGACACGCACCATGTGAATCGCGCCGTGATGTTTGCCCATGCTCAAATAGTCTGAGTTAGCTGCAGGATCTTTGAATTCTACGAAGTCTTTCAATTTGTCCTCCCCATTTTTCCAGCCTCCAATCGAAAAGTTGGCAGGACGCAACGTGCAGTCTCCCCGAGCCACTAATCCAGGGTAATGAATCGCGCCACACGGCGCCTCCTTGCACGCAATTTTCTCAGCAACGCGGTCGCCGTTGAGATAGATATTGATATATTCAGCTCCGTCATAGGTGGCCACCAGATGCTGCCAGACACCTTGTTCGATGCGCGGTTTCACCTCAAACTCGAGAGGCTTGTCACCCAACACAGATCCATCCAGCCCCATGTGAAACCGCAAGGTGGATTTGGACTTCTGGTGCGAATATGACAGCGACCATCCCTGTGAGCAAAATTGGGGAAGAGGATCGTTCACGTCAATAAATGACTCGACCCCCACCAATGCTCTCCGCACGGGGAAATCGTTCAAATCTTGTATAGATTGCGGGTCATCAGCGGTGTGCTCCCGATTGTCAATCTCAGCATCCGCGTCAATAGTGAACCACACTTCGACCGACAGTTTCGTTTGCGGCATCAAAGGCGCCACTTTTTTCATGTCGAAGGCTAAAAACAATCCAGTGTTGAGGTTGTCATCAAACTGCATGGCCTCGACGTCACCATTGCTCACGATAAACGAGCGCAAGTCTGTCTGGTTGCTTACAGCATCCCAGTCATTGCCTGTCTCGCTCCAGTCCAGGCGCCCTCTTGTTTTGCAGTGCTCCGTCGCTGTGCCCGAAGTGCACTTTGACAATTTCTTACATTGCGGCCCCGTGAGTAGCACAGGGCCGATGCGCCCTGTCAGGTCACGCACAGAGGCATACTGCACTGATGTAGGAAACCTCTCGTTGCAGCCGCACACAGCATTCTTGCTTTGAGGGCACCAGTCGTGATCAATCGGTGCAACATGACGCGCAAAGCTGCAACCATTTGATCCACACCTAACCTCTGATTCTCGGCGGTGCTCACCCTTGCCCGTAAAATCGGCGGGGTCTACATTGAATCGTGCTTGCAAATCGCTTTCACTCATTCCTGCCGGGGCAAAGACACTGTCGAAATCGAACATCCAGAATGCTGAGGTATATCCCCACAGACGTGCCGACGTGTTCAGATTCTGGTATTTGGAAACGGCGACTTCTTTGGCCTGTTCGCGGCGTCGCATCACGTCGTTTTCCACGGGCTCAGCACCTTGCGCTGCAAGTACAAAGGCCTGCTTGTCGTGCACAAAGAGCGCAAGAGAAGACAGCGACTGTGTCGCCACGGTCGAAGGCGTGCGATCATAGGCGTTTGTAGCGTTAAAGCCGCGCAAGACGAGGTGGCGCTGCGAATCTTGAATGCGGAAGCGGCGCTCGAGTGTGTTTACCCCCTGCTCTAGTGGTCGTAGGTCGAAGATGGACACACTATCTGTTTCAGCTTCGACAGCATAGAGATGGCGCGAATCAGACGAGACACGAAAGTCAGTGGCGTATGTCATTGGATATTGCCCAGTGTACTCATGCGCCCTCTGCTCTTGAAAGACGAGCAACCCTGTAGTCTCATTTCGTGTAAAGACTGACAGCGATCCAGGCTGATAGCCGGCCGCGTTGGTGATATCCGTGACAAAAGCCTCGATTAACTGCGGACCACTGCGTTCAATGATCTTGATTTTTGATACCTCCCCGGGCTGAAGCACACCTGCGCACACACCTGCTGTTTTCTGGCCCATGGTGGGTGGCGGACACGTACACTGCCCGGGAGCAATATCAGAAATCCGTAGGCAAGCCACGTTGCGCCCCAGAGAAAAATTGGCCTGAGACTCGACGGGCGTGATGACTACAGCAAAATGTTTGGTCTTAGATACATTGCCCCTGCTGCCCTTCGCTACGACACCGTCGTCCTCAAGACGCGTGTACACACGAGATGCCCCAGTGGCGCCGGGATATACGCGGAATGTCAAGATGCCCGCAGCATCAATGGCAGGCAGACGAGAAAAGAGCTCAGCGCCTTGAATGAACTCAATGATAAATGTCACACGCTGCCCCTCACACCATGCCGACTCCGCCTCGCGCGCGCAGTCCTCGTTGCTTTTGCCTGCAGTGATGTCCCTCGCAATTTGCATGGGCACCAGATCGCCAGAGTTTTCCTCCACCGTGACTACCATTGTCGTGAGCTCAAATGTCGGCGGGTCGTTGACGGGTATCGTCCGGATCGTCAGGCGTCGGACGGGTGACGTGCCGGCCCCGCCACGGTTCCGCCCGCCACTATCATACAACATAACATCGAGGTATGCCACGCCGAATTGGTCGGGCGCAATTTCAAATGTCAAGGTGCCCTGCCGTATGCTCGTGCGCTCAAGCCGCGGCTGCCCTTGGGCTGTGAAAAGATTCGGGAAGGACACCGAGTACACCACATCCATGAAGACAGTCTGACATGACGTGCCAGGATTTGCGCTAGTCGCCCGGTCGCAATAGTTGTCATTTTCATCGGAGCACGCCGCGCAACCTGCTGTGATATTATCCACTACTACTCCAGACCAGGTTGAGCTGCCCTCATACACTACCACCTCAGGCACGAGTGCGAACGACGGGGGATCATTGATAGACAGCACAAAAATCGTAAATAGATCTGACGAAGACTGCGGCGCTGATCCGTCATCCACGATAGTCGCATTCATGATGACTTCGCCAACCTGATTTGGTGCCAACCGAAAACGCAGAGTGCCATTGGTACTCAACGTCGGGGCTTCCACAAAGATTGAGCCCACAGAGGATGGCTGCCCTGCTGCCCATGTAAGTGTGAAGGAGATATTCTGATTCATACACGCGCCAGGATATGCAGTAAATGGGTCAACCGACGGGCAGCCGAGGGCCGACTTGTCTTCGTAGAGGCCCGCATAGATTGAAGTCAAAAAATTGGGGTAGACATGAAGCAGCGGCGATCCCTGTGTGCAAATAAATTTCTCGAGACGTACCCCTGCTGTGGGCAGCACAGTGCAACTTGAATCCTCATCCACGTTCAGCGCCGCAGTAGCCCTCACGAACGAGGGCTTGGCATTGACTTTTGCGACAGTGAGCTCCCAAATGACGGTCGAGTTGTCAGCGCCAAAAGGTGTGAATTGACCTCCTTCATTTTTAATGGCAATGGAGATTCGAGTGACGCCGTGCCGGCGAGGATGCAGCACAACGCGCGCATTGCACGCGCTGCTTGTATAACATTTTTTATCGAAGATGATTTCCGCCACAAGAGGCAAGGGCTCCTGCGAGACAGACAGAGTAAGGGGCAAGCTGCTAGTACCCGACCATCCACCCCGCTCAATGTTGGTAAGATTGATCATGATCGGCGCACTATTCTCAAACACCGCTAAAGTCCTGTTTGTCGACTTACTCAATAGCCGCCTCGCTCCTACCTGCCCCCCCCCCCCCCGCCCCGGCAAACACCGGGGGTGGATAACCCTTCCCCCCCCCCCGGGGGCCGGGCGCTGGGGCTTCCGAGGTCTCTGCTGCAAAACCCAA
>Ga0105055_10009600_pt1 | contig 12334 bp, 9 predicted proteins | sample BON03_FD_78090 | JGI IMG/M metagenome (GOLD analysis project Ga0105055, IMG submission 78090) | Freshwater microbial communities from Lake Bonney liftoff mats and glacier meltwater in Antarctica - BON-03 | ecosystem: Environmental > Aquatic > Freshwater > Ice > Glacier meltwater | place: Lake...
ACACGCACACGCACACATGCACACGCACACACACACACACACATACATATAAACACGCACGCACAAATGCACATGCGGGCGCACGCACACACGCACATAAATACAAACACACACAAACACGCACACACAAGACAGACTCAAAGGTAGAGTGTTGCACATACGCAAGGGACATACGCAAAGCCCCCCCCGGCAAACAAGAAGAGAAACAGGATGCTCTCGTCACCCTTGACATCCGGGCATCTTGGCGCCATCTTCGGTCTTTGGAGCCACCAAACAAACGAAGGGTCTTTGGAGCCTTCAAACAAACAAACTCGACAATACCTTGCCTTCAAGCCCAAGCAAACAACTTTCTTTGTACTGGAGGGCAGCCTGCGTATTTTCTTTCTTTTTCGTAATATTAACAGACACCAACAAACAAAACTCGAACAAATTTACTAATTGAAGATCATGATCAATAAAATAAAACAATCGGATAAAACAATTGGCATTCGAGTGCCACCAGTTGTTGTTCGAGTGCCACCAATTGTTGTTCGAGTGCCACCAATTGTTGTTCGAGTGCCACTGCGTCTTTCAAAGTTTCTTTTTTCTGTCGTTGGAGTAGAGCCCCCAACTCAGCCACGTCCTAGAGTGTTACGCGCACTCTTGATGGCCACCAACCGTGGATGTGTACTCAAATATGTTTCAAAAAAACGAAATGGGTCCAATAAATAGAGCCTATAGTACAATATTGTGCAGTCACTTTTATACCTAAATTCAATTGTAAAAGCATCATAGACTAACTTATCTCTACCAGTAATACAAGTAACTCCATTTTTGCGGCACGATTAGTACTATAACAATACAAACCAACCCGCAAAAACTCAGTTCGTGGCGTTTGGAGTGCGATTTCTCCATTCTTTGGCGGTTTCCTTCCATCTGAGACTCCGGGCCGTGTAGGACAACGCCACGACAAGAAACTTTAGAAGGGACACAAAAGGTGTACGTCTTGCTGGATCTTGGTGCAGCCAGACTTGAGTCGCCATGTATTCACGCTCTCAGTCTTGCTGCGATCTGCACCGCAGCACCAAAGTATGCACCAAAGTATGCACCAGTGCGACGGCACCACACAGCAGGCAACACTCATTCCCGGAAAGACACTCATTAAAGACACTCATCACAGGAAAGACACTCATTCATGACACTCTTCACAGGTCTTTCATGACACTCATCACAGGTGTTTCATGACACTCATCACAGGTCTTTAATACCATTGAAAGCCATGAGCGTTGATGACATCACGAGCTGTCCGGACTTTGCTCGTCAAGCGTAAGAGAAAACAGGGCAGACATGCACAAGCAGCCACATGCAGGCAAACAAGGACATCGGGTGCGGCCGCCACAGCAACCTTCAGCATGTTCGGATTTGGTCAAAGTGAGAGACTGTCCCGGACCGTTGCTGCCGGTTCCAAGGTCAAATTTGCACCAGAAAAAGTCTCGATTCGAGTAACATTTAACAAACAAATGATCCAACAAAAAGACGGCTGACCACGAAACTGACGGCTGACCACGAAACTCAGATCCAGCTAACTAGTTCAGTTTCTAAAAATAACAAGGAACTCAACACGGCAGGCCCAGGCCTAGTTAGAAACCTAAATTTGAAAGGGACTCACAAAATGACGAGGAAAATGAATAATTCTTTGAAACGATTTGTAAACGAGGAGGAGATTCAGGATTTTTCAAAATTTGACACCTTTTTGGTTGGAAATTAAAGCAATTAGGATCAAAAACCGCTGCAATCACCTCATTTGCCAGCTAGCCCTGTTTCAAAGTCACTTTCTTGTCTCTTTCTTGTCTCTTTCTTGTCTCTTTCTTGTCTCTTTCTTGTCTCTTTCTTGTCTGTTTCTTGTCTCTTTCTTGTCTCTTTCTTGTCTCTTTCTTGTCTGTTTCTTGTCACTTTCTTGTCTCTTTCTTGTCTCTTTCTTGTCACTTTCTTGTCTCTTTCTTGTCGCTTTCTTGTCTCTTTCTTGTCTCTTTCTTGTCTGTTTCTGGTCTCTTTCTTGTCTCTTTCTTGTCACTTTCTTGTCTCTTTCTTGTCTGTTTCTGGTCTCTTTCTTGTCTGTTTCTTGTCTCTTTCTTGTCACTTTCTTGTCTCTTTCTTGTCTTTTTCTTGTCTCTTTCTTGTCTCTTTCTTGTCACTTTCTTGTCTCTTTCTTGTCTGTTTCTGGTCTCTTTCTTTTCTCTTTCTTGTCACTTTCTTGTCTCTTTCTTGTCTGTTTCTTGTCTGTTTCTTGTCTGTTTCTTGTCTCTTTCTTGTCTGTTTCTGGTCTCTTTCTTGTCTCTTTCTTGTGTCTATTCCTGCGTGCGCCATGCAGGAATGGGCTCAAGAAAGAGACAAACAAACGCGTGTAAAACAGATGTCGACATAACGAATCAATTCGTGGGGGAAATCCAAGGCGTGCGACTCTTGATCTCAAATACAAAAATTCATACAAATGTCTTTTTCTCGCACCCCTCTTTTCTCTCTCTCGCGCGCTTTCTTTCTCTCCCCGCCCCCTGCTCTGCCTCTCTCGCTCTCTCCCTCTCTGCCTCTCTCCCCTGCCCAATTTATGGAAAACACCTGCAAGAAACTGTAGCATTAGGTTTGGCACACTTCCTTATCTTTTTTGGAAACAGGGCCAACTAGGTAATGAGTCGGTTTCTGATGATCGTGAGAAACTGACTTTTTATTTTGCATCATTTCTGAAACTTTCTTCATTATGAACACGTGAATATTGGACTATAGGTCCTTATCAAATCGCCTGAAGCCCTTTCCGCAGCGTCCTGCGCCTTTGAACCCACCTCCTTACCCCCTTCCCAACAAACACGTACACACACACCCTCGCGGGAGTCTGCCCACCCCCCCCCTTTTGACAACACACTAAACGTGAATATCCGCAGGCGCCAGATGTCTCTTCATATCAGCTAATCTCATCAGCGTCATTGGTGGTGATGGACACAGAGAACAGTAACCTAGTTTCGATCCGTTCTTTACTCTGATGGTTGTCTCAACAAATGACGCATTTCCACCAGCGTGCTGTTTGCGGTGCAGGATAAACTTGTCTTGCCTGCCGTACCAGCGCCCCTTAGTTGCACAGCAACTGGCCGTGCACATCCACATGGTGTGCACTCCAGAATCTCCGTTCCATTGCGCGGTTAGGATTTCGCTAGCGTGTTCTCGCACCTTCACGGCGACTTCTTTGTATCTGGCGTACCCACCGATACCATACGCCTCGTATTGCTATTGATCTTGGTAATATGGTGTGTCCCGCGCCAGGCTCATCTTGTTTTTCTCCACCAGTTCTTTAAACGCGTCGTACCCTTCCTTGACGTGTTTGCCATATGTCTTGGGCTGGAGCGTGTCTTCGAAGTAGGGCAGCAGCGCCGCCTCTCCCGGCTTGTCCTGTGCCAGCAGCTTGTGGTACGCGTCGTGCCCTTCCTTGCCATTCTTGCCATATTTCTTGGGCTGGAGCGTGTCTTGGAAGTAGGGCAGCAGCGCCGCCTCCCCCGGCTTGCCCTCGGCCAGCAGCTTGTGGTGCGCGTCGTGCCCTTCCTTGCCGTGCCTGCCGTACCTTTTGTTTGTATACATGTATAAGTATACATAAGTATATACATGTACGTACATTTTATATATGTATGTATACATACATATATATGCTTGTATTCTTACATCTTCACGTATGTTATTCTACGTCCTCACCATCCCTGGTCTCGAGGATAAAAGGATGGTCCTGCAGATATGTGTAAACATGCTGAAACAACCTCTGATAGTCAAGCCAGTTTGCCCCACCCCTCCCTTGGATTGTAAGCGGACTCACGTAATCCGGACCCCTGCGTGTGGGTGTATGACACGTATTTGTTGGGACGTGGTGGTATGTGAATGTATACATGTGCGTCTGATGGCGGACACACCAGTTCGACTCGGAGATGCTGGGTTCGTCATGGGGTGATTATTTGACAGAAAACTTGTATACATGACAGAAACAACGATAGATAAACGCACGAAACACATCAATCAGACCTGAGATCCAAAATATCGCGCAACAACCCATAAGCCACGTTACCATTGCCGCGCGCCATGAGCAGGTAGAGATTTTCGGGTCCAAGGATGTCAAACCCACTGAGTCCGCGCATTTTGCGCTCGAGAGCGACTAGCCCTGCATTGGTGATGGCCGACAGCATCGGGTGAAAGGATACTGGACCGGCCAGGGAGCTCGCCACCGAGCAAGTTGAAAAAATCAAGAAATCGTTGTGGCGCTGCGGTGCCATTACCAAATATATTCCATTTTTGCACTTGTCTGTGCCATAATCAAATTGGCATTCAGCGCTGGTTGTGTCATACGATTTGTAGAAAGATTCCTCCATTGGCACCACGACATACCCGTTTGCGCGTAACCACGCCATTGATACGCGATGGGTGACGACGCCCTCCAGATATACAGTGTCGTATGTCCCGGTCAAAACGATCTCATTGTTCATCGTTGAACATGCTTCGTACATGTTGGCGGCTGGTGCTATGAAGATACCCTTTGTGTCGCGTTGCACGTCGTTGTCCTCGCTGCATCATGATGCCGCCGCATCGATGGAGTGGATGCCATACCCAAGGGTTTGTTGGTCCGTCGCCATGCTCGCTGCCGCCTTCGATGCTCTGCCGGTCAATCGAGTTCGCCCGTCGGCACCTCGATAGTTGGCAAGACTATTGCTTGCTGGACCCTCATCCGACACTGCAGGAGCCTCATTGTACCCGATATTGTCAGCTGGAGCCCACGACGTCAAGCGGCAAGTTCTGTATGCACTGTCGAATCCAAGTGAATGGTGGGAGGATGCCAGACAATATTGAACCGGCGACTCGGGATCGGATTGGAGGGTCCGTAGAATTTGTGCTGCTGCGTCAATCTGATCTGCAGAGCGTGCTGCCACACCGCCGGGAACAAGTATATGTTTCTTGACATCTTCTAAGCGCTCTTTGACCAGACTGTCGAGCATCTGCGTAGCAGGAACCTTCACCTGGAGCACACTGGCAAGGCACGCCCGCGCGCAATTTTGACTTCAGAGAAGTGCGAAAAGCAAGACGAGAGGAACCGATGGAATATAATGGTTCCCCACCCCAGAACAGAGGATCGGAAGCAGCCACAGGCAGAGAGGAAAGACAGAAGGAAATGGCAGAGCAATATGAAAGCAAGAAGGTGCGGGAAAAGAAATGATGGCATAAAGACGGCGGAGGAAGAGAAAGGGGAAAGAAAGAAACAACAGGAAGAGAACGGAGGAAGATACGCGGGTCCAAGACAACATGTCACGGAGGGAAAACACACACACACAGGAGAAAGGAAGAAATAGTCGTGCCTTGACTTCTTCCACGCGCGCTTCGACACGACTGGCGAGCATCTGCGTGGCAGGAACCTTCGCCTTGGGCACCGCTGCCTCGGCGAAGAAAGGCTTGGCGGGGCCGTGCCAAACAAAAAATGTTTTAACATTTACAAAGAATCCTGAATCTTAACAAAAGTTCTGCATCATTTTCAAATCGTTTCATTATTTTGAAGTTTTATTTTTTTCAATTGGTAGGCCGTAAGCCAGTCCTGAGCTTGCTGTGTTGAGTTCCTTGTCATGTTTAGACTCGCTTCGGCGCATTGCGCCTCGCTGCCGCGCGCCCCATTTTACTACACGCGTGTTCGGCCACAGTGCGATTTCTCAATTCTTTTGCGTTTCGTGTGCATTGAAGAAAAGTGATTTTTTTTCCTTTAGTGCATGAAGTATGAACGTCAAGATGCACTTCAAACAGACTTGCCAAATTGTTGTGTCAGCTTTACTTGGCAATGTCTGAGGCCCTCTCTCAGCATGCTCTGACGATCCGCAAGAGAGCACTGCAACGATGCGGACGGCGCGCGCCATGCTCATAAATTTGATTTTTCCATGCGAATATCAGATTGTAGAGGAGATTCAGATCTAGCACTGCGTAGTTCTTAGCACCTTGCGCAAAGAATTCCGCAGCGCAGTGGGTGGATCTGTTTTATCTGGGGTATTTGCCGCAATTTTGAGCCGATCTGAGCACTGCGCGGCGGCATTCTTTGCGCAAGGTGCCAAGAACTACACAGACGTCAAGCTCGTTCTTCTCTACAGATTGACATAAGGAACTTATATTATGTTCGTACGAAAAAAAAATTGATCACCCAGCGTTTACTGTTCCTACACCTGAAAGCGCGTTCCGCAGATCGTGACCGCAATTGAAACTGAGAGAAGAAATCGATTCGTTCGAGATTGAACAGTGACTAAGCGTGCAAAAAATCTCGATACCCTTTGCGACCTTAAAGAGTGCCAAAAATTTGAACGACTCTGTCACGGTGTACACACCCATATACATCACGCTCCTGTGTGGGCCAGGGAAGGCTGAGAAGATCAGCACTGAAAACAGAAAAAACTGTATACTCAAAGACATACCAAACATCCAAATTGGAGTTCCTTTGAATTTTCAGATTGATTGAACTCAGTGTACTTTGTATGCAATGCGCATCTGACTGTGTCCACGAATTTCTTTGGAGAATAGAAAGAACGGATGCACATGTAATTCTATAAACAACTCTTTGAGGGCTTGCACCTCGTGTGGGCTGGACCCAGAGCCAGTGTTTGTATCGGTTTTCTCCGTTGGGGGATAGGCGTATAATATTCGTTTCATACGAATATTAGAAAGTGATTTTCGAATATTCGTATGAAACGGGCTCATTTCCTGGTAGCTAGTCCTGTTTCTAAAAACAGCTGAGGAATTGACCCAAAACTGGCGCTACATTTCCCGATATTTTTAGAAAACACAATAGCGCTACACTTGGACATCAGGTCGTCGACGGTGCCCTGTCGCGGACTGTATCATTCGATCAAGTTCGGGCGACCGCTGGTGCTATTCACCAAGGCGTAAGGTTGTGGTCTGGCCAACGCGAAGCTCCAGCCAAGTCTATTTCATGTGTCTAGATTGTAGGGACACGTGACTTGATAGCCCGAGATTAAACACTGGCCGCCGGGCATCAGGTCATCGCGGGACAGTCTGGCGTGTGAAACTAACATGTTCTGATTTGGAAGTTTGGTTTAACTATAAAGCGGCATCATGTTGCAACTCAATGTTTTTTGTTTGTCGTAGAGCGGCACAAAGTTTTCAAGATTCAAGATCGTTTGATATTGTTCATGGCAACGAAGTTGTTGCACCGTCGGCATGGGCGTGCATGCGCGGGTGTGTGTGCATTATTGTGGGTGTGGCCTGCGCTAAATAGGTTTCTTGAGCACCAGTGCATGCGCAGGTGTGTACCCTGTAACAGGTGTCGGTTGATACCATTGTCCATATTTGTCAGCACAGTCTCAGCAGGGCGTGCACATGCGCTCGCGTGTGCACAGTGTGTTCATGATTGTTAGAGGACGAGGGTAGCACCCAGTGGGAGGGTTCAGCTAGTCAATACAGAGCACCTATTTTGGCGTGGGTGGTTATTTTTGACAGATGGATACTGTAGATAGGGGTGGTATCTGTAATCTCTCTATTCTTGACGGGGGTTAGTGTGTGTGTGTGTGTGTGTGTGTGTGTATACGCACACACAATACATGCGCACACGCACACACACACTGCACGTGGGGTAGTCGAATGTGAGCCCAGAGGTCGGTACGAAACACTTGGAGAGCCCAAAGAATCCAAGTGGACTAATTTTCAGGATACACATATGTGTTTATGTGTACAAAGTACACAATTACTTACATATGTATGTAAATGTATGCGGCGGGATGAGATCTTGGGCTAAATGCTTTGTTTCTTTCAAAACATTTTTACCTACAGAAAAGAAAAGCAAACAATTTGAACATGGTACTAAGAACTCAAATCCACATGGACTTGAGCTACATAGACCCACCCCTCTTTTCAGGGCGCTAGACTACTTTTTAAAGTGGTGAACGCAATCATCATCATCAGGTAGACCTCGGTGCTCGCCCAGTTTTATTTAGATCTATTCGAATATATTTAATACAATTTGATTGGTCATTGCATTGTTCTCCTGATAATCTCATTGGTCTCTTCAAAGCTTCACGCTACCTGCCTCACAGCATACAGAATCTTCACAAGGTCCACGCGTTGGATGCAGCCTTCTGTGCTGTTCCCAAGAAGGGCAGTCTCTTTCTTTAGTATTCCGCATATACATTGATGGGAAGCCAGCGACTGTCTTGAGGCTTGAAGCTGGTACATGGTGCAGACTGTGCATCGCAGCACCTGGTACTGCTTCGGGTGGTGGTGCATGGAGGCAGGCATCTGATGCTGATGCTGTATCAGTGCAGGTATCTGATGCTGCCAGTATTGTTGCTGTATGGGAGGGCGCATCTCATTCTGCTTCTGCCCTGTCTGCTGCTGCTCTTGTTTTACAGGCACACATTGGGCATGCTTATAGGCGCAGAATTGATCATTGACTGAGTCGTGTTTCGTTGGTGCTGAAAGATATCACTGATTGAAGAATCCTTCGTGAATCTCGTTTGGCGTGCAATCCTGTTCTGGCATCTGTGATACTGCTGCGAGAGAGGAGGCTGTCATATGCAGGGAACATGCTACCTTGTATATTGTGGATATGTCTGCCCTCTACTCCCCATGAACGCACAGTAATAATTTTTTCTCCACAAATCACAGCTCAGAATCTTCTGCTTTTAATTAATTAATGGATTAATTAATTTATGAATTAATTATTGATTAATTAACCTTTGGCCAGTCTATAGTACGTTTGTTTTCCCCACTGCAGGCAATCTGTGATCGTTGGTGTTGATATTCCAGAACCACGCGGATTTGTGCACTCTTCATCATGATCTCGGCGCCCACACCGTGACACTCAGTGGAAAAAACAAATTTCTCTGGGCTGGCCAAAGGTCAATGAATTAAATCAGCAATTAATTCATTAATTCATTAATTAACTTGAAGAAAGAAGATTCTGAGCTGTGATCTGAGAAAAATAAATTACATACTATATCAATAGGACAGACTAACCTTCAGGATTCAGCCAAAAAATCTGGCCTGCGGTGCATTTTGTTTGATAAGTTTTGACTGCGGCGCATTTTGTTTCATTCAAAATCTGGCGTGCGGCACATCTTTTTTAATCACGCATCTTCCTCTTGAGCATTCTGTGATGCATTTGATTTGAAGTTTCATATTCAGTCTACCAATTCATTGGTGGTGAAAATGATTCGAACTACAATACCCAGTGATTACAACGACACAATTTGTACCAAACAGTAACAGTGGAGAAAATGTCTAATAACAAACCCTTTGTCAAATCAACCCTCGTAAGATACAAATCGCAAAACACCAATTCAATTCCAAAACAGTTTATAAGAAACAACGTACGTCAACACATGTAACATACATATCACAATTATTTGACTTGTCTCTATTGGCGTGGCTCGACGCTGTGACGACACAGTTGACAAGAAGCGAGTGAGTTCTTGTGTACACTCTCTTTTTTGGAGAGAGTTCACCAACCAAAAAATTCCTCAGTAGAGCTCGGGAATGCTCTTTACGACGCGCTGCTAATGTCACGTTTTCACAATTTCACGGCTGGTGCCGCAAAAGAAATAGACCGCGAGTGTTTTGCAACCGCGCTTTGCAGGGTTTTGATGAATTCATTAATTGCCAAATGAATTTGGGCCAAAGATTCTGAGAAATTTCTTTATTTCACTGGTGACCCCCACCGCTCGCCCTTCAGCTATTTCTCGATCCCCCTATTCTTTTTTTGTGTGCCAAAAAAGCCATTTATCTCTCCAAAAAGTAATTTACTTAACCTGTAGTAATCTAGCCGACTCGGTAACCGGGCCCGTACTGTCCTTGTGAGCTTTGAGCGTCATTGTACTTGAAGCAACCGCAAGCCGTGAGGGGCTAAAATAGAGACGTGGGGGGCGGGGGAGAGACCCAAAAACCCCGGAGATTAGCCCCGTAGCCTCCGCGCGCCACTTCATCAGCCAGAGAACACACAGATTCCCCAAGAAACACTTTCCCCCCAATTTTTCCGGGTTGAGCCTGCTCCGAGTCTCTGGCTCCAGAGCCGTGCTCAACCCGATTTGGGCACGGCTGCGGCATTTGGACGAGTTGGGAGGGGGCCAAAAAGGATGCATTTCGTGATTAGTGGCAGATTTGGCCTTATTTTTGGGTCGAAAAAAAATCGGCATTGAGCCGGCTCAATCCGAATGATCGTAATCGACAACACATTCAAAAGTGTTTGGCCAACCCGCAGCGGGTAAGCCCACAATGTTTGTGGGCTGGCATGGATCCTCGGGCTAACATGTACCAACAAGCAAGTCTGCCTAACTACCAATTTAACTGAGGAACGTAACGCCCATCCCGCACATGAATGGAGAAATCGCACTGTGGCCGAACACACGTGCAGTAAAATGTAAATATTTGTTTCACAAACGCCAAACGAATACAATAATTAGACCCGGTGGTGCAGTATTTTAGACATGTTTCATAGTGGAATTAGGGGTTGTCCTTGAGTAGACTAATCAATTTGAATCAGGTAATCTCAGTAATTGTCGATGCACTACCTGCCAATGCCAAAATGTCGGGAATCGAACCGTTAAGTGCGATTTCTCCATTCTTAGGCGGACCACGGTGTCCCCCCACTAGTAAGAGTAAAAATCCTTCTTTTTTTCTTTCTTTGGTGGCTAATAACCAACTTAATCACTGGAATAGTTGGGTGGTGAGCACCCAATTGATCGCGCAGGACCCGAAAAACTGTAAAATAAGTCTATTGCTTTCTTTCTTTCTTTCTAGGGGGAAAAAAAATGGGTGGCAAATACCCAACTTAATCATGCCCTTCTGGCAATGCGTATTCGGGCAATGCGTATTCGGGTGAATACCCTCGACCACTGCTTTAGCAGCAGATCACAGACCAGACAATTTAAACAAAAATCTTATTGAACAGCGCGCTGTCATGAATGTTTTTCTTGAGAAGTGCCGTCAGGGTTCATTTTCGTGGAAAGTGCACAGTCAGGTTTTTAATTTTCCGGAAGGTGCGCTGTCAGGTTTTCGATGTTTTGAAAACTGTGCCGTCGCGTTTTTCCCCCTGTTAAAAGTACACCGTGACCCACAAAAGTGCGCCGTCACAATTTTTTTGTGTGTGAAAGTGCGTCGATACAGACTTTTTTCCAAAAAACTGTGCGGACAAAGACTTTTTCCTGTCAAGACATGACACTTTTTTTTTCCTTTGTATTTTTGGAGTGTTTATTAATTTTATTAACCTTAGCAAGAGGAGCAACCATTTTCAAAATACGAAAGACACTCAGATCTCAGGCACTAGCTCCCCAGGGGCCTAGGAAGGGAGAAGAGGAACACACGCACAGAAACACAGTTTTCTACACGACGCTTTTCAGGGCCGACGCTTTTCTGTGCACGACGCTTGTTTGTTTGTTTGTTTGTTTTTTGTTATAAAACCCAAAAATCCTTACCTCGGCTTCCGTTCGGGGCTCGAAGTAAACCCCCTAGGAGTATATCCACTTGGGCCGCGTAGCTCTTCCTGTGGTCCTACCAAAGGTACACCACCGCCGAGAACCACTCTACGGACCATCTGAGGTTAACACTCGACAAGTTGACGGACTAGTTGCCCGAAATTGTTTGAAAGTAAGCATTCTGGAGTCAGCATTGATTATGACAGTGTACATGTTTGCAGTGCAAGCTTGCGGTGAAACAAGCTTCCGTTCAAGACATGCTTCCGCAAGGCGGACTCTTCCTCAGGAACAGATGCTGTTCCCGTGGTGTCATGCCAAGTTGCCTTGCACATAATCGACACATACCACTTCCAGCGCATTTCACACGGTGAGTTCCTGCTTGATGAGCTTTGGCAGATGCACCGTCTGCTTCACGTTCTTTGCGTGCACTGTGCAGAACGCGTCTCCTTCGAAATTCAAACCCACAGGCACCCATGAAACCCCTACCCTCTAGCTCCATTGGCAATGATTGCAAGCTTTGGGTTTTGACCCCCGCTCCAATAAATTCCGTTCGTAGAAGGGTGTCGCAGGTTGCGACCTTGACACGGCCGGACGTTTGCCGGGCCTGGACACTTATCGGCGACGCGGTGGAAGACCAGGACGCTTGTCCAGACAGGACTCGAGCAGGAAGCTTTCCAAGGCAGGACGCTTTTCAAGACATGATGATTTTTTTTTTTTTGTATTTTGGGACTGTTTATTAATAGACTGATTTTCACAGGTGTCATCGGTTCAACCGATCACAAAATTATCTCGATTGATTATCGACGATCGACGATCGACCGTAATTCTCCGTAGGTGTAACCGAACCGATCGTCGATATCGACCGTGTTCTCCCG
>Ga0105055_10009602_pt1 | contig 12333 bp, 9 predicted proteins | sample BON03_FD_78090 | JGI IMG/M metagenome (GOLD analysis project Ga0105055, IMG submission 78090) | Freshwater microbial communities from Lake Bonney liftoff mats and glacier meltwater in Antarctica - BON-03 | ecosystem: Environmental > Aquatic > Freshwater > Ice > Glacier meltwater | place: Lake...
ATGAAAACCTGGCGCCACTGGATGCACAGGAACCCCGAAATCGGGTTCGCCCTGCCCAAGACCGCCGCCTTCGTCGCTGACCGGCTGCGCGACTTCGGGGTGGACGAGTTGCACGAAGGCATCGCCCAGACCGGCATGGTGGCGATCATCAACGGCCGGGGGCCGGGCCCCACCATCGGGTTGCGCGCCGACATGGACGCCCTGCCGATCCTTGAGGCGACGGGGGCGGACCATGCCAGCGAAACCCCCGGCGCGATGCATGCCTGTGGCCATGACGGGCATACGGTGATGTTGCTGGGCGCGGCGCGCTATCTCGCCGAAACGCGCAATTTCAGGGGCCGGGTCGCGCTGATCTTCCAGCCCGCCGAAGAGGGGGGTGGCGGCGCCAAGGTGATGGTGGACGAAGGCATCATGGACCGGTTCGACATCAAAAGCGTCTTTGCGATGCACAACGCCCCCGAGTTCGAGCCGGGCTTCATCACCACCACCCCGGGCCCGATCATGGCTTCGGTCGACAATTTCGACGTGACGGTGCGCGGCAAGGGCGGCCATGCTGCCTATCCCCACGAATGCGTCGATCCGATTCCGGTTGTCGTGGCGCTGGTCCAGGGGTTTTCCACCATCGTGTCGCGCAATCACCGGCCCACCGACGATCTGGTGGTGTCGGTGACGAAGATCGCCGCGGGAACCGCCCACAACATCGTGCCTGCCGAGGCGACGTTCGCAGGCACCGTGCGCACCTTTGATCCGGCGGTGCAGGACATGGTCATCGCGCGGATGCAGGCGCTGGTCGCAGGCACCGCCGTCGCCTATGGTGTCGAGATCGACCTCGACTACAGGCGCAAGGAACCCGCCACGGTAAACGATGCGGGTTCGGTCGATTTTGTCGTGGGGGTGGCGGGCGAAGTCGTCGGCCCGGCGCGGGTCGACGGCGCGACCCAGCGGCGCATGGGGGCCGAGGATTTCGCCTATATGCTGAATGCCCGCCCCGGCGCCTATATCTTCCTCGGGCAGGGGGGCAATGCCCACTGGCACGATCCGAAATTCGATTTCAACGATGAGGTGGCGCCCATCGGTGCGTCCTATTTCGCGCGCCTTGTGGAACGCGCCCAGCCCGTGGGCTGAGCGTCAGGGTTCGCGCATCTGGCTGACCAGCTGCTGCATCCCCTCCAGCGGCACATATCCGCGCACCATCTGGTCGCCGAACACGAAACTGGGGGTGCCGTTGATGTTCAGACGCTGGCCAAGCGCCCGGTTGGCGGCGATGATCGCGGCGATTTCCGGATCGGCCATGGCGGCTGTGATGGCGTCGGCGTCCAGCCCCGCCTCGGCGGCGACGGCGCGCAGGGCCGCCTCGGTCACATCGCCGCGCAACATCATCAGCGCGTCGTGTACCGCCTTGTACCCGTCATCCCCCGCCACCCGGCGCGCGGCCAGCGCAAAGCGCGAGGCCAGCACCGACGCCTCGCCCAGGATCGGGAATTCCTTGACGATCAGGCGGATATTGCCGTCCTGCGCCAACAGTTCGACCACCTCGGGATGGGCGCGTTTGCAGTATCCACAGCGGTAATCCATGAACTCGACGATGGTGATGTCGCCCTCGGGGTTACCGCCCACCCAGGATGTCGGGTCGTCGTAGAGGGCTGCGGCATTCTCGGACAGAAGCTGCTGGTCGCCCTGGGCCACGGCGTCGGCCTCGCGCTGTTCCAGCACGGCGATGGCCTCCATCAGCACGGCGGGGTTTTCCAGCAGATAGCTGCGGATCTCGGCGCCAAAGGCGGGCCGGTCGGCGGCGCTCAGAGCGAACGTGGCGGTCTCGTTGCCGCTGCGGGTCAGGGTGACGCCGACGCCGATGACAAGGGCGGCGACGCTCAGGGCGGCAACGGCAAGGGGGGCGCGATCCATGGGCATGCTCCGGGGTCTGGGGCGCGCGCGCGGCGCGCCGGGGTCGCCTGTGGCGTTATCGCGCGGGAGCGCCTCATGCAACCCTTGCGACGTTCACGATGGCGTCGGATTGACGCGGCGCGCGGGGCGGGGCAGTCAGGGGCAACAACAGGGGGCGCGCGATGCGGCAGTCGAAACGCGGGCAGGTGGACCCGTTCATCGTGATGGATGTCATGGAGCGGGCGCGCAGGGCCGAGGCGGCGGGGCGCCACATCATCCATATGGAAGTGGGACAGCCCGGCACGCCCGCGCCCGCCGGGGCGCGCGCGGCCCTTGCGGCGGCCATGGAGGCGGGGCCGCTCGGCTATACCGTGGCTTTGGGGTTGCCTGAATTGCGCGCCCGTATCGCGCGGCTTTATGGCGATTGGTACGGCGTCGATCTTGACCCGGGGCGGGTGATCGTGACCGCTGGCTCGTCAGCCGGGTTTTTGCTGGCCTTCACGGCGCTGTTTGATGCGGGCGACCGGGTGGCGCTGGGCAACCCCGGCTATCCGTCCTATCGCCAGATCCTCAGGGCGTTGAGCTTGCGGCCCGTGGGCATCGAGACCACCCCCGAGGCGCGGTTTCAGCCCACGCCCGACAGCCTGCCCGAGGGCATCGCCGGCCTGATCGTCGCCTCACCGGCCAATCCGTCCGGCACCATGCTGGACCGGCCCGACCTTGCCGCGCTGATCGGCGCGGCGCAGGCCCTTGGCGCAGCCTTCGTGTCGGACGAGATATATCATGGGGTCAACTACGAAAAACGCCCCGTTTCGGCGTTGGAACTCAGCGACGATGTCTATGTGATCAATTCGTTCTCGAAGTATTTCTCGATGACCGGCTGGCGCATCGGCTGGATGGTCGTGCCCGAGGACCATGTGCGCACCATCGAGCGGCTGGCCCAGAACATGTTCATCTGCGCCCCCCACGCCAGCCAGGTTGCCGCGCTGGCCGCGATGGACTGCGACGCAGAACTGCAGGCCAACCTTGCCGTCTATGGCGCCAACCGCAAGCTGCTGATCGACGGGTTGCCCAAGGCCGGGTTCACCACCTTCGCACCCCCCGACGGCGCCTTCTATATCTATGCCGATGTGTCCGGCCTGACCGAAAACAGCCTGAACTTCGCCTCGGAAATCCTTGAAAAGGCGGGTGTTGCCATCACGCCGGGGCTTGACTTCGACCCGGATCGCGGGCGGCGCACCCTGCGCCTGTCCTATGCCCGCGCCACCGCCGACATCGCGGAAGGTCTGGCGCGGCTGACCCATTTCATGGCCGGGCGCTAGTAATCCGACACCAGCAGATGCACCGGTGCCACGTCTTCCTCGATGGTGGAAAACCGCCCGATGGGGGCCTCGAACACGTTGTCGGTCTTGTCGTCGTTGACGGTGCTGACCTCGCCGATCAGGCAATCGCCATTCTCGGCCCAGAACGCATGCCAGACGCCGGGCATCAGCGTCACGCTGGCCCCGGGTTTCAGGCGCAGCTTGCCCCCGGCGGGCAGGGTCACGGGCATCCCGTCCGATGGAACGGTCACGTCGCTGTCGCGGTCGATGCCGCCATCCGGCAGCGGCGCGAACAACTCGATCACCAGATCGCCGCCGCCCCGGTTGATGATATCCTCGGCCTTGAGGATGTGGCGGTGCATCGGCGACATCTGATCGCGGCGCGAAATCATGATCTTCTCGGCATAGAGCATGCCGCGCCCCCGCTCCAGATCAGCGTTGTCGCCGTTGCGCGTGGTGAACAGGAACAGACCCATCTCGTCGAAACGGCCCTTGCCGTAATCGGTGATGTCCCAGCCAAGGCCCCGGGCGTGAATGGCGCTGCCGGCGGCGGCGCGCATCCGGTCGGGGGTCCAGTACGCGAATGGCGGCAGCACGAAGCCGAAGCTGCGGATGAAGGCATCCGCCCCCAGCAGGATGTCGTTGACGTGCGAGCGTTTCATGGCGGGCCTTTCGCGGGAATCACTGTCGCCAGACAATGCCAGATCGACGGCTTTCTCAACCCTCACCGCCCGCTCCAGACCGGATTGCGCTTTTCGGCAAAGGCCCGCGCGCCTTCCTTCTGGTCGTCGGACCGGTACAGCGCCTCGACGGTCGGAAACTGGCTGCGGGTGATGCGGTTCAGGGCGTCCTGAAATTTCATATCCTCGGCCTCGCGCACGATTTCCTTGATCGCGGCAAACACCAGTGGCGGCCCGGCGGCCAACTCCGCCGCCAGCACGCGGGCAGCAGGCAGCAGATCGGGCCCCGGCAGGATGCGGTTGATCAGCCCCCAGCGCGCGGCCTCGTCCGCGTCGATCCAGCGCCCGGTCAGCAGCATCTCGATGGCGATGTGATAGGGGATGCGCCGGGGCAGTTTCAGGCTGGCGGCATCGGCCACCGTGCCGCTGCGGATTTCGGGCAGCGCGAAGGTGGCGTGCTGCGCCGCCAGCAGGATGTCGCAGGACAGCGCCAGTTCCAGCCCGCCGCCACAGCAGATGCCGTTGATTGCGGCGATCACCGGCTTGTTCAGGCGCGGCAGTTCCTGCAACCCGCCAAAGCCGCCTGCGCCATAATCGCCGTCCACCGCATCGCCCGCAGCCGCCGCCTTCAGATCCCAGCCGGGGCAGAAGAATTTCTCGCCCGCGCCGGTGACGATGGCCACCCGCAGATCCGGGTCATCGCGGAAATTCGCGAACACCTCGCCCATGCGGCGCGACGTGGCAAGGTCGATGGCGTTGGCCGACGGGCGGTCAAGGGTCACTTCGAGCACGGCGCCTTTGCGGGTGGTCTTGATCGGATCAGTCAAGGCAAGCTCCTTTCGTGTGGCGGATCAGGGCGTCGGCAGCGATGGCGGCTGTGGGTGTGCAGATCAGCGGATTGATCTCAAGCTCCAGGATTGCGTCGGCATGGGCGGCGACGCAATCCTGCACGGCCAGCACGGCGGCGACGATGGCCGGCATGTCGGCGGGCGGTGCGCCGCGATAGCCGTGCAGCAGCGGGGCCACGCGCAGGGTGTCGAGCGCGGCCTCGACGTCCGGCGCGGTCACCGGCAGCAACAGCGCGGCGCTGTCGGCCCACAATTCGGCCAGCGTGCCCCCGGCGGCCAGGGTCAGGACATAGCCGTGGGCCGGGTCGGCGACGACGCCGATCAGCAGTTCGGCGACGGTGCCGGTGATCATCCGCTCGACAAGGAAGGCGGGGGCGGCCATGCGGGCTGCCGCCTCCAGCACCTGCGCGCTGTCGGCGAGGTTCAGCGCGACCAGCCCCGCCTCGGTCTTGTGGGCCGCACCCGTGCCCTTCAGCGCCACGGGAAAGCCGATCTCGCCCGCCTTGTCGGCGGCCTGCCCCGGGGTATCGGCATGCCGCGCCTCGGGCACCGGCACGCCGTGACGCGCGACCGTGGCCTTGGCGCGCGCTTCGTCCAGCGCCATGCCGGTTTCGTCGGGCGGGGGCAACAACAGCGGCGGGTGGACCCGGGCCATGCCGATCTGCGCGGCGGCGGCAATTGCGGCCAGGCCCTCGGCGCCGCCGCACAGCGCCGGGATGCCGCGCGTCGCCAGCATCTGCACCGTGGATTCGGGCATGTTTTCAGACTGCAGCGCCAGGATCGCCATGGGTTTGCCGGTGTCTGCCCTGGTCTGCGCCACCGCATCGAAGATGTAGTGCCAGGCGCTGTCATCGCAGCGGTCGGTGCGCGGCAGGTCCAGCACCACGATGCCAAGTGCCGGGTCGCCCTGCATCATGGCGGTGAACGCGGCGGTGGTGGCCGGCAGGTTGCCCCAGACGCCGGTCTGGTAATCCAGCGGATTGGCCAGCGCCACATGGCCCCCGAGGGCGCTGCGCAGCCCCGCCATCTGCGCCGGGCCGAGCGGCGGAAACCGCAGCCCGGTGCCCTGCGCAAGGTCGCCCATCACGCCGGCCTCGCCCCCGGAACACGACAGCGACGCGATGTCCGCGCTGCCCAGCGGCCCGATCGCATGCAGCAGCTTCAGCGCTTCAAGCAATGCGGGCAGGGTGTCGACCTGGCCAATGCCGAGCCTGGCCAGCAGCGCCCGCGCGCCCGCCCCACTTCCCGCGATGGAGGCGGTGTGCGACAGGGTGGCGGCGCGGGCGTGATCGGACTGGCCGACGCGCAGGGCGACGATGGGTTTGTCCAGCGCTCGGGCATGGGCGGCCAGGGTCTGGAACGTGACCAGATCGTCGATCCCTTCGATATGCAGCCCCAGCGCGGTGATCCGAGGATCGTCGAGCAGTGCCATGCCAAGGCGGCTGAACCCGGTCTGCGCCTGATTGCCCATGGTGGCGATGAAGGCCAGGGGCAGGCCCCGGTTCTGCATCGTCAGGTTGATGGCGATGTTGCTGCTCTGGGTCAGGATCGCCACACCCCGGTCCACCGGCACCCCGCCATGCTGGTCGGGCCACAGCGCCACGCGATCAAGGTAATTGACCATGCCATAGCAGTTCGGCCCGAGAAGCGGCATGTCGCCCGCCGCCGCCACCAGCGCGCGCTGCAAGGCCGCGCCATCGCCGGTTTCGGCCTGGGATTCGCCGAAGCCCGCCGCAAAGCACACCGCCCCCCCGGCGCCCAGGGTGGCCAGATGGCGCACGACGTCGACGGTTGCATGGCGATTGACCCCGATGAAGGCAGCATCGGGCACGCCGGGCAGGGTGGCGTGGGCCACGACCCCGCCGATCTGCGACTTCGTGGGATGCACCGGCCAGATCACCCCGTCAAACCCGATGCGCGCCAGCGCGTCGATCACATTGGCGCACCATGTCCCGCCGCCGATCACGGCAATGGTACGCGGGCGCAGCAACCGGTCCATCAGGCGCCCAGCGGGCGCAGCAGGTCGCGCGCGATGATGTGGCGCTGGATTTCGCTGGTGCCATCCCAGATGCGTTCGACCCGGGCATCGCGCCAGAACCGCTCGATCGGCAGGTCGTCCATCAACCCCATGCCGCCGAACACCTGCAGGCTGGCATCGGTGACGCGGGCCAGCATCTCGGTGGCGTACAACTTGGCGCTGGCGATCTCGCGGTTCGCGGGCAACCCGCGGTCCAGCCGCCAGGCGCTGGCCAGGGTCAGGTAATCGGCGGCGTCGATTTCGGTGATCATGTCGGCGATCTGGAACCCGACGCCCTGGAACTTGCCGATGGGTTGGCCGAACTGGTGGCGCGTCGCGGCATGGCGCAGGGCCAGATCGAAACAGCGCCGCGCCCGCCCCACCGCCATGGCGGCCACGGTGATTCGCGTGGCATAAAGCCATTCGTTCATCACCGCGAACCCGCCATCCACTGCGCCCAGCACCTGTGCATCGGGCAGGCGGCAATCGTCGAATTCGAGGATCGAGTTGGGATAGCCCCGGTGCGACACCGAGCTGTAGCCGGGGCGGATGGTGAACCCCGGCGTGCCGCGATCCACCAGAAAGCAGGTGATCCGTTTCTTTGGGCCGTGGGATGTTTCGTCCACCCCTGTCGCCACGAAAACGATAATGAAATCGGCATGTTCGGCGCCGGAGATGAAGTGTTTCGTACCGTTCACCAGCCAGTCGCCGCCGTCGCGCCGCGCGGCGCATTTCATGCCGCGCACGTCGGAACCGGCGTCAGGCTCGGTCATCGCCAGGGCATCCATCCGTTCGCCCCGCACCGCCGGTTTCAGATACCGTTCGATCTGATCGCCGGTGCAGGCCATCAGGATGTTCTGGGGCCGCCCGAAGAAATGCGTCAGCGCCATCGAGCCGCGCCCCAACTCGCGCTCGACCAAGGCGAATTCGACGTGCGACAGCCCGGCGCCGCCCACCCGTTCGGGAAAATTGCAGGCATGAAAGCCCATGCCGATCACCTTGGCGCGAATCGCGCGGGCAAGATCGTCGGGCACATGGCCCGCGCGCTCGACCGCCGCCTCGTGGGGGTAAATCTCGCGCTCGACAAAGCTGCGCACGGTGTCGACGATCATCTGCTGCTCGTCGCTCAGACCAAAGTCCATGCCACCCCCGGTCTGATTCGATGCCCCACTATGGCCGGGGCGACGGCGCCTTGCCACTCGCCTGCGATCTTTTTTCCGGCTGGTTTCCATCCCGGCACGGGTCGCCCCAAGCCGCGCCGCAAGTGCCGCAGCGTCAGGACTGAATTCGGCGATCGGCATCTTTCCGTCAGGGCGGGAAGCGCCTATTCCGGCCCCGGACCAAGGGCTCGGCGACTGCGTCCAAGGGCGGGGGATGGGAACCCCCGGCAACTTTTCTCCTGACCATTGTCGCCTGCGACGCTGTAATGATCTGCATCAAAGTGGTTTGTTGAATGCGTGATTACGAATGCCTTGGAAACAGTCTGTTTGTTACGAATTCGTTTAAAGAAAATTTCAATTCTGCAATACCTTGAGCGGTGACGCGTGGGGCGTCAGCACCTGACGACGCAGTCGGTGGCGAACGTGCCGCGACGGCTGGAGGGATGTTTCGGATGGCACACCGGGGCGGAAATGTGTGGTTGCGTGCCGTTTTGCTGCTGGGGTGATCCGGCATCCTGAGTAGGAGGCCTATCGATGAAAGATCAATTGCACGAGGATGCCGCGTTCGACCTGTTGGGCAGCAGCGAGATAGTGCGCAACAACGCGTCCGTCATGGCCATGTTCGCGACCGGGGGCGCACAGGCCGCGCCGGGGTTTGCGCGCGGGTCCGATCTGCTGGCATCGCCTGTGCGGCAGGGCGGCTGGCCGATCTATCGCATCTGGGGCAAGCGCGGGCTTGATGTCGCGCTGGTCCTGCTGACGGCGCCGCTGGCGCTGGCGGTGGTTGTGTGCTGCGCGCTGGCGCTGTTGATCGAGGGCGGCAATCCGTTCTATCGGCAGGACCGCCTGGGCGTCGGCGGGCGGCGGTTCTCGATCTGGAAGCTGCGCACGATGGTGCGCGACGCCGATGCCTGCCTGCAACGCTATCTCGATGCCGATCCCGCCATGGCCCATGAATGGGCCACGACCCAGAAGCTGAAGCGCGATCCGCGCATCACCCGGGTGGGCGCGATGCTGCGCATGACCTCGCTGGACGAGTTGCCGCAGTTCTGGAACGTCCTGCTGGGCGAGATGAGCTTGGTGGGCCCGCGCCCGATGTTGCCCGACCAGTTGTCGATGTACGGCGATCCGTATGCCTATTTTGCCATGCGCCCCGGTGTCACCGGGTTCTGGCAGGTGTCGGCGCGCAACGAGAACCATTTTTCGTTCCGCGCCCAGATAGATGCGCAATACCATGGCCAGATCTCGCTGTTGTGCGATCTGGGGGTGATGCTGCGCACCGTCGGCGTCATGCTGCGGCGCACGGGATATTGAATCCGGCGCCGCACGGCCCATCTTCTGGATCAAGGCCAGGGACTGGTCGTGCGGGTGCCACACCATCGCCGTTTTGCGGCGCTAGACTTGCGATTGCCCCGGCGGGCCGGTCGTTCCGGCGGGCGGGAGAGCGCAGACCGCAACAGGATCGGGTGACGCGATGAACGACATGTCCTCAAGACCCGATCCCCTGGACGAATTGTTCGGGGCCGTGGAATGGGAAGTTCTGGATGATGACCGCGCCATGAGCGAGCATCGCAAGCCCCGGGGCCGTCTGTCCCGCGACAGCGACTGGGCCCAGCGCCTGAACGACGTTGTGGGGCGCGTCGGCAAGTCGGTCTTTACCCCGGGCAATGTGCCCGCCCACCGCAAGACGCTGTTCGCCGATGCGGTTGCGATCGACCACGCGCCCCGCGCCGAAACCTGGGTGGGCCTGCGGGTGATCCAGCCGCGCGCGCGCAAATACGAACTGGGCGGTGCCCCCCTGGCGCACCATTACCGCGACGGCCCGGTGTCGCGCGCCTTCGATCTGTTGCGCACCCGCGTGATGCACACCCTGCGCCAGAACGGCTGGAGCAGGATTGCCATTGCCGCGCCCACCCCGGGCTGCGGTGCCACCTTCACTGCCGTGAACCTGGCCATGGCCCTGTCCCGCGTGCCGGGCAGCCGGTCGATCCTGATGGACCTGAACCAGCGCAAGCCGGGCATCGCTGATGCACTCGATGTCCATGGCGGCGGCGAGATCAGGCATTTCCTGTCGGGCCGCGTGCCGATGTCGCAGCACATCGTGCGCCTGTCCGACACCCTTGCGCTGGGGCTGAACACCGTGCCCTATTCCGACAGCGCCGACATCCTGCACGACCGACGCACGGCCCATGTGCTGGAAGAAATGCACAATGCGCTGGCGCCCGATGTGGTGCTTTACGACATGCCGGCGATCCTGACCCATGACGATCTGGGCGCCTTCCTGCCCCAGGTCGACGGCGTGCTGCTGATTTCGGATGGCACCCGGACCACGGCGCGCCAGATCGCCGAGTGCGAAAAGGTGCTGGCCGGGCAGGCGCCCCTGCTGGGGGTGATCCTGAACCGCGCCCGGGCGTCGTCTCTGGTGCAATAGGGGCTGTTGCGCCGGTCTGTTTCCGTCCGGGCCACAGTTTCGCCGCGTTGCTCTGGTTTGGTGAGGCCGGGCGCGCTATGGTTGTGCGGCCGGGCGCGCCGACCGAAGCTTTGGGATGAACGTGATGGGTCCGATCTATTCGCTGGACGACCTTCTGGACATGGTGCTGCGGCACCTGCGCCTGATCATCGGGCTGGTGCTGCTGGGCTGCATCGGATCGCTGATGTTCGCTGCCAACCAGCAGCACATGTATCGCAGCGCCGAAGTGATCCAGATCGAGCGCCCCAAGATCGCCAACGAACTGGCGCCCTCTACGGTCGCCGGGTCGTCCGCGCGCCGGTTGCAGCTGATCGAACAGCAGATCATGGCGCGCGGCAGCCTGACCGAGATCATCGACCGCTTCGCGCTGTTCGCCGACATGCCCGGCCTCACGCTGACCGAAAAGGTCAACCGCCTGCGCGAATCCGTGCGCATCGAAGGGGTGGCCGCCGTGCGCGAAGGCTTTGCCGACGACGGCACGATTTCGGTGCTGACGATTTCTGTCGACATGGCCACCGCCGCCCAGGCCCAGGCGGTTGCGCGTGAATTGTCGGCGCGCACCATTGCCCTGTCAGTCGATTCGCGCGGTGAACAGACCCGCGCAACGCTGGAGTTCTTCACCCGCCAGGAAGAACAGCTGCGCGACGAGATGACCGCGCTTGAGGACGGCATGGCGGCGTTCCGGGCCAACAACGATCTGGCGATGCCGGGATCGCTGGAATTTCGCCGCGCCGAAATTCAGACCATCAACCAGGCCGTGCTGGAGATCGAACGCACCCTGATCACCGCCCGGCGCCAGCTGGAACAGATCGACCCGAATGCCCGCCGCGCCACCCGCGAGCGGGAAGAGGGCGACCTGGGCGCGCAGATCGCCGCCCTGAACCAGCAACGCGACATGCTGCTTGACCGGGTCGATGTGCTCTCGGCCAGTTTCCAGACCAATCCCGAGATCGAGCGCGCGCTGTCGTCGTTCGAGCGGGAGATGTCGCAGCTTCAGGGCCAGCTTGACGTGATCACGACCCGCCGCGCCGAGGCCGAGGTGGGCGCCCGTCTGGAGGCGCGCAACAATGCCGAACAACTGATGATCCTTGAGGCAGCGCCCCTGCCCGAATACCCCTTCACCTCGTCCAAGAAGCGTCTGGCGCTGATGGGAGGTGTCGCGTCGGTGCTGGGTGCGCTGGGGGTGGCGTTCCTGCTGGACCTGCGCAAACCCGTGCTTCGCACCGCCGCCCAGATGAAGCGCGAAACCGGGCTGTCCCCTGTCGTGTCGATCCCGTTTCTTGAGGCCAAGCCGCTGAAACTGTCGTGGCTGACGCGCCTGCGCTATCGCCTGGCCAACTGGCAGGACGCCCGCCGCACCGCGATCAAGCCGCCCGACCGGGCCTGAAGCGTTTCCGAGGAAAGCGGCCAATCGGTTGACCGCCAATGTCCCGACAGCGCGAAGCGACGCGGGGCGGGGTATTGGTGATCGCTGTTTTTCCCGAAACGCCTAACCTGTCGCCGCGACCATCGCCAGGATCGCCCCCCAGTGCAGCCACAGCGACGTGGCCGCCACCACCACACCGACCGAAAACAGCGCGACATCGTGCACCGGATCCCAGACGCCGTGGTGGCGCGCCAGCCAGATCGCCACCAGATGGGTCAGCAGCGTCGAGCCGCACAGCGCCACCAGCGCCCCGATCAGCCCGTAAAGCGACACGCCGATCAGCAGGAAACCCACCTGCAAGACGGCCCGGACGCAGGAAAACACGAAGAACCGCCGCGAATCCCCCGCCGCCAGCGCCGCCTGATCATAGGACAGCCCCAGCACCTGGGGCAGTTGCGCCGCCGCCAGCAACACCAGGATGGCCCCGGCATGGACATAGCGTTCATCATACAGCAGATCGACAAGCGCCGGCCCGAAGAACGCCATCACGATCACCAGTCCCATGATCGGCAGCCCCATGGCATAG
>Ga0105055_10009603_pt1 | contig 12333 bp, 7 predicted proteins | sample BON03_FD_78090 | JGI IMG/M metagenome (GOLD analysis project Ga0105055, IMG submission 78090) | Freshwater microbial communities from Lake Bonney liftoff mats and glacier meltwater in Antarctica - BON-03 | ecosystem: Environmental > Aquatic > Freshwater > Ice > Glacier meltwater | place: Lake...
AAGCGCCTAATGCATTTCGCAAGACAACGTAACCTTGTTCTACGTTTTCAGGCAGTGCAGTGATCGAACCTAAATCCATTAGAGACCTAGCAACTGCAGGATGTGAAGGGCCTAGCAACTTCTGGCGGATAGACAAAGCCTTGTTGTACATTTCACCGGACATCTTTGAATTGTCAGTGTACTCGTATATCTCTCCGAGGCGCGTATATGTGTGAGCATCCTCCAATGGCCCTCTCTTCTGATTCAACGACTTCTCACAGAGGTTTAACGCGTCCTTCCATCGGCACATTTTTATATATACCGCAATTAGACTGTCGAGGTCTAAATGATCATCTCCGTTGAGTTCCCGATCAATATCGATGGCGCGCTGCTTCAGCTTAAGAGAAACATCAAAATTACAAAAGACCTTCTCGTATATAGCAGCAAGTTTAAGACATGCTTCGCCGACACTCGAATGTACTTCCCCGTACACGAATGTATTTAATACAATAGAGTCACGAATCACATTGCATGCAGCTTCATGATATCCAAGAAGCTCCAATAGAACTCCAATACATCCCACATATTGCGCACCCGATTCAATCTCCTGTTTTCGTTTCCTATCCAATTTATTAAACCCTATTTCCGACTTGCATTTGTTGAAGGCTTCCAAAAGTAAACCGTCCAAAGACATCTGGGTCCCAATTTCATTCCAGAATTTTAGATATTCGTATTTTCTGGATTCATCATTGAGCAATACAACAATCACATCTGGTTGAGCTAGAAAGTTCGCTAATTCCTGAATTCGGTTGGTTTTTAGCAAATGATATGGTAATTCACGCAGCTTTCTATCATCAGTGGCCATAGTGGTAAAATAATCAGCCAAGCGCAGGTGGAAAACATGACTAGCTCCGTTTATATATTTGCCAACTGCAGTTTTAATGGACTCGTGAAAGAACTGCAATATACCGGGGACCAAGCAAAGCTGCTCTCGTACACTATACAACAGTTGCACTAACGAAAGTATGTGTTCGTCGCCTTGAAGAGTGAAATTGTCATGGTTTTTCACAGTTAAAATCTCTCGTATTTCTTGATCAGTAAGCCCGTCTTTTGAATAAAGAATTAAACCTGTCACCCAGTGTACTAAGAGTTTTCCACATTCGCGCCCCATTCTGCTGAGCACCAGGTAAAATAATTCCTCAGCAGATGCGGCTTGAAGAAGAGACCTCAAGTAATCTGTGAGATCGAAGAAATTACCAAATAAGCGAGCTTCGTCAAGCACAGTGTGTAAAAAAAGTGGGTTGCTGCACTGGGCCTTGTATTCCTCAATCAAACTCATTTGGACGGAATCAAATTTCTTAGCATGAACTGCCAGATATTTTCTCACCATTTCTTGCTGAGAGTCATGACCTAGTTTTTGAATTTCATATGTTTCAAACCATTTTCGATTTCGCCAATGTGTCCAGGGGGTTGTATCTGTTTTCATCGAAATAAGTAAGTGTACACCTGGTACGTCAGGTAGCCAGTGCAATGACTGACCTTTTTCATCCAGTTGATCAGCTCCATCAAGAACAAGTACAATTTGTGATTTGCTAGATAGTGCCACAACAGACGCGAGCAATTCGGGGATAATTTCTTGAATGACTCGATTAGGTACCAGTTTTAAAGCGTCAGTGGATGCAACATCAGACTGGGTTTTTATGACAGATCCAAGTACTTGATATCCAAACCGTTTTGTGAAGAACACCGCCATTCGCCTTAGAATGTGAAAGTAGTCAGTGCTTTCTGGGGTGCTTCCTACAAAATGAGAAAATACACAATAAGTATCCGAGTCAAAGTGCCAATTCGCTAAACATGCTGTTTTACCAGCACCACTAACACCATACACCGCGAGACCACGCATCTGATTCACCGCTTCAACCCGCAAGAAACTGGCGATCTTTGCGTCCATTGTTTCATTACGTATGTATCCTATGGTTCTTGATGCTGCGAATGTCCGATGTTGAACTTGGATCAAATCCCAAGAATCCTCCGTTTTTGAATGCGGGAACATGCGCTCGACTGCAACTGATATATGCTGAACAAGCGAGTCAGAAAGATCTTTAATATCCGCGTATTCACAAATGTTTTGTGGAAAGGATTTTCTAATATGAGCTTTTAAATTAGATTGCATCATGTAAGCATGGTCATTTTCAGGCTCATAGTTTGATAATTCTTCCTTTTCGATCTTGTTCTGCATGATTCGCTTGAAACCTTGATGATCTCTAAAATAGAATGTCGCATTTTCCTCCGAATTTCCAGGTTGTAAAAGTGCACCGTACAGCATTTCCAGTTCGGTTACACTCCTATCCCTATAGTTGGCTATCCATGGGTATAGTCTTTCTCCGATGTTCATCGTTGTTTCCAACAGCGATTCATCACCTAAGCCACTGATGTGCCAACCATACCTCTCACCCAGCATGCCTACAAAGAAGGGTCTGCATGCGTCAATCTCTTGCAGACATAGTTTAAGTACGTCACCACCACTACTCTCTTCACTCGTCACGCCCCAACGCAAATCAACAAAGATAAACATGATACCCCGTTCAGCTCCAAAATTTTGAAGCTCAGGCAATGCATGTCGCATTAAATAATCACGTTCAAATGCAAAGTCTCTGAATGTCGAAGAGAGGAATATTCGGACAGTTCTTGTAATTGTAATTGTTTCTACATTTCGAATGATCAGGTCCTCAAAATGCACGCTATCGGAAACTGGGGTGATTGGTGCTACCTGATTCTTCGCGACTGGGAGTCTTGCATGTTCAGGCGAGACTCGATTTGCCGGTAAAGACTTTTTGGCACCCATACAACTAATAATAAAAATAAAAGTCGAAACGGTCAAATTTTTTGTTGTTATTCCTTCTCTCTAACAATCACGGGAACAGACGAAGGTGGAATCATTCCAAACTCGCTTATTATCATAGTTATGAATTCTTGAGGAGTCAAGTCATAATTCAAATTAAGCAAGTTCATATTGGGAATATCTCGCCAATCATATAGACAACTTCGGTTCTCTTCACTGAGAGGAAGAATTAATTCATCTGGGTTTGCAAGTTCATTGTTGGTAATGCTATCCAACTGCACTTTCTCTGTAAATTTATGTCTGGCTGCCAGCACCAATACCGGTTTGTTAAATGCCTTTGCCATCATCGCAACCGAGGCAGTCCCAGCTCGGCCAACCATTGCACCGTTAGACATCAGAGAGCAGGCTCCTAGAAATACTTTGGATACCGATTCCATAACATAAGACATGGATGTTAATAATATAAAAGCACAGTCAATCCCTTCTTCAGCTAGCCTTTTAACAAGCAGCTCCCCTTCGTTTCGAGGTCTCGCGTTGACGATTACAACTTTAAATTTCAGTCCTTCACGATGGGCATTAATCAAAGTTTGCTCCACGACATGGGACCTTCCGAACGTGAGAATGGTGTCACCCTCTGAAATCTTCGATCCAGCAATTTTTACAATTTGTTGCTGGGCCAAAACAATTCGGGTTTGAAGGTAATTGTCGATAACGTCGAGAAGACTCTCCTTGGCCTGCGATTCATTGAGATCAAATGAGAGACCAGTAATGGCATGCCTAACATGCTTGATTGCATTACCCATAGTGATAGAGTGTGGGCGACAGTGTATAAGAAACTGAATCATCGGCTTCAAATGACGATCCAGATCTCTACTTAACGTTTGGTTCTCTGGAGTTTCGTAATCGTTAATAACTTCCTTGAAACTAGTGAGCATGGCTACTGCTCGGGCACTTGATCCTGTAATCACATTGTCGTGGTACTTGAGTCCTAAACACACAATGGCAGGATGGAGTTGCGAGGCTGGGTTCACTTTCAAGGTCAATGAAGATTCTTTCTCGTATTGAGGCAAGTGAGAAAAAAGTTCTACGCTTTTTCGGGCTACAGTTCGTTGGATATTTCCTCGCTTAACAGGCTTGGTGTCAGATGACGGCTTCGCAAGTGACGGCTTTGGTTTTAGAACAGGATTCGATTTTAATTTTTCAAGTCTTTGTTTCTCTTGCAGTTCCCGACGTTGAGTCTTATTAAGCTTTTCCTTTTGGACAACTGTCTTTGTTGCCGCGAAAGCCAATCGACGCTTCTCCTTCTCCAATCGCTTCTGCTCCTCCTCTCCCATGCTATTCATATACTCAATGGCTACCACAATCAATAGTATCGAGCCCCCCATAACTTTAGGAGATTGGCCACTCATTTAACAAACGATGGGGAAGAAACGCAAGTAAGTTAGTTGTTCGACCTTTGAACATGTTTATACTAATGAATAACAAAAGAAATTTGAATCGCAATAGCGATAAACCACGGGCTGAAAGAAGAGAAGATGTTGGAATGTATAAAGTGGTCCCAGCTACAAATTCCATTTACAGGGATTATTACAAATTGAATGGGATCTTCCGAAATGATGCTGATGAAAACGAATTCATGGATATTCTATCGACTGAATTACCTGCAACTTTTCGTTTGCATTCCACCGATACATCTGCTGAGTCATTCGTTCATCAGTTGGAGAACGAGCTATCACAAGGGTACCCGATGAAGTTAGATGCTGAAGTTCTCAAGAGATGTTTATGCTCGGGTAGAAAGAACACTCCTGGTGTGATTGCTGATGGTCCAAAGCGTATATCATGGTATCCTAATAACCATGGATGGAAGTGTGGCACCAGCAGAACCATAATGCGAAAAGCCCCCCAACTAAAGGGCCTTCACAATTTTGTCTACCATGAGTCAGAAGCTGGATATTTAACCCGACAGGAAGAGGCTTCAATGATTCCTCCGTTCTTTCTAGACGTCAAGCCTGAGCATTTTGTACTGGATATGTGCGCTTCTCCAGGGAGTAAAACAGCCCAAATTCTGGAGGCTTTGCACTGTGACGATTTTTCCACCGGTAAATTCGAACCACCATCTGGATTGCTAGTTGCAAATGATATGAGTCGAGATCGAGCCTACTTACTTAGTCATCAACTCAAACGAATCCCTAGTCCTAACTTAATCATCACCAATCATGATGGGAAAATGTTTCCTTCTATTCCCAAGTTCCTTGATATGCAAAGTCACGGTTTCTTCGACAGAATACTGGCTGATGTTCCTTGTTCTGGAGATGGTACTATTCGTAAGTCACCTGATATTTGGCGTCGATGGGATCCTTTCAATGGAATGGACCTGCATAAGGTACAAACGTTGGTGGCTCAACGTTGTGTCCAAGTGTTAAAAGTAGGTGGCCTTATGGTTTACTCCACCTGTTCCTTGAATCCAATTGAGAATGAAGCGGTGGTGGCTGCTCTACTACGAGCGAATGAAGGTGCGCTGGAGTTGGTTGATACAAGCGGCACTTTGCCTTCGTTGAAGAGAAGATCAGGTCTTGATACATGGATACTGGGTCGATCATCTCGCGTTAGCTCGGAGCTCAAGCAACATGGCGTTGATGGCAGTGAAGGGCAATCATTGGAGGTTTTTACTAGTAAAGAAGATTATGAAGCCAAAACGAAAGATGAAAAAGATAGCAAAAAAGCCCCTCACACGGTATGGCCGCCAACATGCGAGGAGGAGAAACAGGCGATGCATTTGGAAAGATGTATGAGAATCATGCCTAATGATCAAGATACTTCCGGCTTCTTTGTATGTTTAATAAAGAAAGTTAAGGAATCGAGAGGGGATGTGAATTTTTCAAAGGAGTACCCGCCACTTCACGAGTCATTGGCAGCACCACCCCAGGAGTCCAAGAATTGTACTCCGTCTAGTGAAGAAACCACGAAGAGTGATGACGCTCTTGAACGCGATGACTATTTCTTTCCAATCTCCGATGAGACATGGGATACTATAAACACTTACTATGGTTTCACTGAGAATCTCAAAGATTGTTTCATGACCAGAGTTGGTGAAGGTCGCATGATTCAGAAGAAGAACAAGAAAACAAAGGTAGAAGACAGTGATGAATTAATTTCCAAAAACATCACCTATGTTTCTCCTAGCGTTCGTCGGGTGATCAATGGCAACACAGATCAAAAGTTGCATATAGTTACTGCGGGTTGTAACGTGATGAGACGGGACAGAGTTCACTTTGACGGAAAGCAGATTCGTGGCTATCGAATTCAATCCGACTCGATCGGATTCTTTTTGTCAAAACTCACCAAGAAAGTCGTCAGACTGACGCTTGAAGATTTGTTTGTATTCACGTGCGGTAAACTATTCGTGACTGAAGATCCTGTTAAACAAGCGAGGTTCAATCAAGTCTGTATTATACCCCCAGAATACTTGTCACCTATTGCGAAATGCGATGAGAGAGGATCAGTTATTGGAACCTTGGTGGATGAAGACGCTGCTAAATATATCAAGATGTTTGGGGAGCGATTCTCGTGCTCGTTCTTTGCTGGATCTCGCGGCTTAAACCCTATGTTCTCAAGGAATGATGCACAACAACTAAACAACCGCCTATCAAAATCTGGCCTGGTTTCCACAGAATTCATTGGTAGTGTTGATGCTGGAGCTATGCTGGAAAAGGGTGCTCAAAATTAAACAAATGAATATTTTCTTTTTTATTTACTCGATGAATTATTAATCCTCAAATAAACTTTCTAAAAAGGAATTCGAAAGACATCTCTTAGGGTCCAGTAAGTCTCTGTACTCCCGAAATTTTTCTAGCGGATAATGCTGTGCCAACTTGTATTTTAATGATTTTAATTCTTGTGGCGTTTCCGGTACTTCTAACTTTGCCCAGTGCACTTGGACGCCTTCAAAGTGACTAGAAACGTTTTCTAACACTTGTACATACTCTTTAAATTTCGCCGATATCGCTTCCCGTTGTTGATCATCTGGAAGATACATAATAATTCCTATCCAGCTATATAATTTGTCTTCCGGATGAACACTGTGGGCTGGGCTCATCGAGGCAGAACTGCCACAAGTCCACCGTTGCTCAATCGGAGACGGAGATGGAAAACCATCAACTTGTTCCAATAGTTTCTCCATGAACTTCAAGTCAACTCCCGTAGGAGAGGCTAAAGTACCACAAGGAACTACGATTTCCAAAACCAATTGTTCTCCGCCGCAATCAAAGCCTAATATGTTTGCGGAATCGTCGCAAACCAGTGAAGAATCTAAACTACTCCAATATGCTGCTTCTGATGTATTCACTTGCTTCAAATATTCAGTTGACAATGGGTTATGATGAAGAAGTTTATCGCGAAGATCTGCAACACTCATTTGAGACACATTTTGTTCCGAGTTTAATAACTTCACCATGGCTGAAGTATCGCCTTTGGGATGTGGGCTAGTGGACTCAACACCTTCAACCATGTTACTGCTGACAACAACCACCTTATTAGCGTGAGGAACCCACATATATCTAACATGTCTATTCTCCCTCAATCTATTCATATGTTCCGGCTCGCTAGCAATAAGGGAATCACTATCATGGACCGTAGTGACTTGCTTCAGCTTGTGTGCACTCACGCATTGCAACGTCACTTGAGTAACAACGCCCAACGCACCCAGACCACACTTCGCCATTTGAAAACACTCGCTGTTCTTGATAGGTGATAAATCCAACACTCCCAAGGCAGGTGTTACTAGCCGCATGTCAAGAACTTGTTCTTCAACGGGAGGAATAGACGCCCCAGTACCATGAGCACCTACTTGAATAAAACCTCCAATCTGCTGCTGATTAATAGACGCAAGGTTTTGCAAAGTCAAGCCAGTCTCATGCAACACCTCTAATAAGTCTCCCACGAGAATACCCGTTTCAACAGTTACTGTTTTGTTCACAACATCCAACTCAAGCACTTTATTCATATTTTCCATGGAGATTAAAACGTCATTTGAAAACCCGAGTCCATTGGGAGAGAGACCGGATCCCATGCATCTAATTTTAGTGCCAGATTCGTGAGCTTGTTTCAGCAAGTGTACAATCTCCTGTTCAGATTCTGGAGTGATGAAATTTCTTGGACGGCATTTATGAGTTTTGGACCAGTTATAAATGTCGGGACCGTTTTCATTGATGGGATGCTTAGAAATCATCACCAGCGACAACAGCGCAGGTGAGACCCTCACACTAGCTCGCCACATCACAATACGTTTCAATTTTTTTTATTCACATGGAACAAACGGTGGTGTCATTAGGACATCAAGTGTTGAGTAGATTGGGAAGTGTAGATGAAATTGGAATGGTTATCCTGGAAGGGAAATCTTATGAATGGATGGATGAGGGACGTAGGCTTGCATTTGACTTGAAGTCTTTGCCAAAACTTTATAGGGCGTCGAGATTACTTTTTAATGCTCAAAAGGAAATTCAGGCTTGTACGACGATTATGCTGCTGCTAAATGGAGAGTTTGAGACCGCGTGGAACTTCAGAAAGAATTTGGTGAAGGAGTCAAATCAATGGGAGAAGGAACTTTTTCTGTGCGATTTAGTTTTGAGCAAACATTTCAAAAGCTCAGCTACATGGGCGCATCGCAAGTGGCTTTTAGATCAGTACGTTGTGGCGGGAGAAAATCATTGTCGGTATTTTGATCACGAGCTTAAAATTTGCCATAAAGTCTGTCAGGCGTACCCACGGTGCTACAACTCATGGAGTCACCGAAATGATATTTGTAAATTCCTGACCCCGAAACAACTAGATGATGAAATGAAACTCATGCGTGAATGGTTTCCAGTGCATGTTTCTGATTTTTCGTCAATGTTTTATATGAAGAATCTCATAACTGCGTCTGGGAATACACTCAATCAACTTCAGAGGGATATCATTTATTGTTCGAGTCTCGTTGCAAAATACCCTGGGCACGAAGCACTATGGAAATACAAAAGTTGCTTAGTGCATGATTATATATCTACCTATTGCTATGAAAAACAGGTTTTATTACGAGTGTTTGATTCCCTCGTAGACGTTGATCATACTATTGATGTTGAGGATGTGGATCTTTTTGCTGGTTTGATTCTTGGTTCAGATCATTTTGAAATTCTTTCAAGAGAGAACTCAGTGGCAAAATTTTTGTATCGAGATTTGAAAGTTTCTTATTCTATGGCGCTCGATGAATATTGTGCCAATAAAAAACGTCAACGTCGTGGGGGGTTCATTTATCTTTCAAAAGCATTTCGAAAACTTTTGAAAAATTATTCGCATGTCTCCGAAATTAGCTCTTCATACCTTATTCCTAAAAGTACCTACGAATCTATGACAACTGTATCTCTTGCAATGATTAAATCTATAGTTAGCTAGTTTTCTAAGTTGCCTTCAATATGCCAGGATACGAATTCTGAATTCGTGGCAATTGCGAATCTTTTATCATACCAGTGACGCTCACGGTATGAATCGTTGAAGCTACAATAAGAGTAGCATTCTCAATTCTATCTATCGGATTCAGATTATCTTGTACAACTGTTTTCATGATTCCTTTATCGAATTGATATGCCTATTGAGATCTTTGTTGGTCTCAGTGATCCATCGTGAGCAAATTCTTCAATTTTGCTGTTAAGCGTGACGGGCAGTTTGGTGTAATAGTCGTTCGAATCTGTTGAACAACTGCAGGGTTCCGTATCCTGTGCCAATTTGTCTTCTGTATGATTGAATTCCTCCTTCATAGTTGCTTTCTAATTCGTATTCTTCAGCAATTTTTTCAGTTGCATCGCCGATGCATCCTGGTTCAGTATGCGACAGCTTGGATTGAATTGTGCAATCATCATCCGGCATGGTTGCCTTCCACCCTGGCTCTTTCTATACTGTATCTAGTATCGCATTGGAGGTGGTCGCAATCTGGTCTTTCAAGATTTTGCTGCTTAAGAGATTCCATTATCTCCAATATCGCACTTGAAGGTGATCGTACATCAGCTATTTTTTGTCCTTCCTTTCGTTTTTATCGCCATCATACGCGACGAGATCCGTAGGGATTTGGAATTCTACTAACAACTGCATGATATCGTGGGACAACCGTATCTCCTTGGGATGCCTTCGTAATACTCGTTCTAGTTGTGGTTTTATTGGGATCAAACACATGGCAAACAAAGTGGATTGCATGGCTCTATTTGCTTGGGCGAATCGCTGCTGTTCTGGAGACAATGTAGCCATGGCATCCCTAAATTCTCTTGGTGAAGGAATCATTTCCAATAATAAAGGTATCTGCAACTCATCTTTGTTTTGGATTATCATCGCGCACTGGGGCTTGAACATGTCGCCAGTCTCTATGGTGCCTGCCGTAAACACAAACGCTGAGAATTGTCTTGCTCGAACGCTTAGATTCAAACTAGTAGTTGAATTATTCGAAAAGCGTGAGGACACATATCCGTGAGTAAAGTGACGTCCTGAGAACGAAATTTTGGTGGATCCAGATAATTGAATACTCATTGTTTGGTAGTAGGCGATCGCATCAGGATCTGTATAGCTCACTGGTTCTCCGTTCCGAGGCGACAGTGCTTCTACAGGCACAACAAACAAAACGTAACCCTTGGGAGGTGACAGAGTGTTGGCAGTGAGTCCATAGTAGGTGTTGTAGTTACGGGCCATAGCCGACCGGTCCAGCTTCACTCTGATGCGAGTGGCATCTGCGTTACCACTGACAGTAGCATATGCGTTTGTCCCAGTGTTCACAGTGGTGGTTTCTATGTAATCTTGGTTGTTGAAGGTCACAGTGCGAGTCTCATTGCAGGGAGGAGCCACAAAGGCGGCTGCAGATTCGCTAAAGTTGTCGTATGCAGTTCCTCTTCCCTGCATCTTACACTGTCGCATGTACACGTTGTTAGATATGGTGTCTCTAGGGCACTTCTTGGGTCCGAAAGCGATCACCTGGCGCTTGTAGTTGGTGTTGAAGTCGTCTTCTACTGCTACAAGTCTGGCACCACTGCCAACCACTGTGGCACGATCGGAAAAGATGTTGACCTTGTACCGACCTACTCCTGGGTCTTGGCTGAACATATCGCACCAGAGAAGCATCGGCCTGTAGGTTTCACCAGTGATGGTTCCACCAGAGTCTGTATACACCTGTCTTCTGCTCTCTGACAGTCCCCAGTAGTTGCAAGAACTGTTAGCTTCGCATTGGCTCTGACACTCGCTAGGAGTGTTTGCAGTAATGGAGCTGCTCACGTACTTGTCTTGCCATCCAGTAGTCGGTTGTGCCAATCCTGCAAGGATGGTCCAGTTTGCCTTCAGTGCTGGTCGAGACGTAATTCACAAAGGTTTCACGACTGGCGAGTGTGGTTCCAGATTCCAGGATATCGTCCTGGAACACATAGTTGCAAGGCTTGCCCACCAGAGATCAGGAGTAGAACACTTCGCCTGTGTCTGATTCGCTTTGCTCGGTTGTGGAGTCGTAACGGTGCATGCGGTGCATCTTCATATAGCTCTCCTCTATGATGCGGTCCAGGGTGAGAGTGGTGTCTACCAAGGTGTGTGTCATATCCGTGTCCACCTGTAGGTTCATCGTGGCTCTAGCTGGCATCTTGGTCCAGCTGTACAGGTACTCTGGGATTCCCACATACCTCGTGTATGGGTACATTGGTGTGTCCGCGAACTTGAACTTGGCCAGATAGGCAAAGTCCCCATTCTGCTTGGAACTTGTCGCCATTTACCAGTGCGCACAAATTTAATTTTACTTTTTATTTACGAACGAAAGAATCCTTTCTCCTTCTTCGCTGCTACTTCGCCATCTTCTAACAGAGAGGTTGTAGATACGCCACTAGAGTTTCTAGGCCTGGAAACTGTCATCTCTATTTGCTTCCCATCTGCGTCTGGTACCCTATCCATGTCCTTGTCCTTTAATCTTTTGTTGTCCCCACTAGCAAAGTCCATCACAAGTGCAACGAGCGCGATACCAGAGATAAAAATAGAAGAGATCACGAGCATAGGCTTCTGGTTCGCTGGACCAGCGTCAACAGGACGAACCACTACTGGGTCGACTGGGAGCACCGGAATAACATCGGCAGAGGGGTCGGGCAATCTTGGAACTATGTGGGTTATCTCGTCATAGAGAGGGAATAGCATCAACGCATTGCAGATCACGGAGACGACCAAGATCAAGAGGAGCACTGTGCGCATCTTTTGCGGTTACATGGACGCGAGATAATTATTGCCAAACGAACACAACACCATTAAAAACAGTAATTTTTTTTTGAAATTTCAGTGTCTACCTGGAAATTCAATAATGGAAATGAACCCATTATTGAAAAAAAATCGATTTTTGTTGTTGTTTAAAAAAATGCGAAAACTTATGAAAACTTATCACCTGACGAGGTTTTAGTTTTGAAGGAGAAGTTAAAGAGAATGAAGTATCAAAATTTTACGACAGGTTCTGGTCATATTTTGATTCCTTTCAT
>Ga0105055_10009612_pt1 | contig 12324 bp, 16 predicted proteins | sample BON03_FD_78090 | JGI IMG/M metagenome (GOLD analysis project Ga0105055, IMG submission 78090) | Freshwater microbial communities from Lake Bonney liftoff mats and glacier meltwater in Antarctica - BON-03 | ecosystem: Environmental > Aquatic > Freshwater > Ice > Glacier meltwater | place: Lake...
CACGTCATCCACGATGCACACGTCAGCCAAAATCATGCGTTTTCCTTGCGGTCCTCTCGAGTATGTTGGGGAACTTTCAATTTGACGCTATTTTATTGTTTCCTGAGTGTCACCCCTGAGGGCGAGTACAGTACTCGTAGCTAGCTTACAGGGGGATATGCTCGCTACTGCACCCCAACTACTGCACCTACTTGGAAGCTAGCTACGAGTAGGGTCAACAAGGTAAACCACGCTACTACGGCCGTCTTCTTCGCTGCGAAACCCAATAGGAGATCGCGTAGTACTACCCTCTAGCTGCTGTAGTACAGGTAGATATGGGAGGGTACCTGAGCGTTCTTGAACACAATAAACTGTCATAGCTTGGTGAGGAGGATTTGACTCAGCACTACCTGATAACTTACCTGGTACTGTACTTGGTAGTAGGTCACGGATAGCCGATTGCGTGCACGCATGATCAGTTTCCGGGCTAGTACTGCGGAGTTCCAAGAGGCGCGGGCCTCACCAGTGGCAGTGTTATGTGTGCATCGAGGAAACAGGCACAATTTCGTGCACTGAGATAAATCGATGGCTGTACTGTCCCGTCATCCTGATGAAGCTACTCGTAGTGATCGAGTAGACAATCATGTCAAGACGATGATATCACCACTGTAGAAATCGTTGCCAAGTGTCTCGCCCAGAAACGATGTGAATGACGGATGACTTTGTGTTTTATGACGGATGTGTTTTGCTGAACACAGCCAGCCAGAAACATCTTGCCCTGATGTCATTAACCGATCAAAGCCACACCCTGAGAGAGTGTTTGAGAGCGTGTGGTGTGGGGTGAGGTGCTCGGCTGTTTTGAGGTTCATATCTGCGCGTGCGTGAGTGCGTGCCATTTTCAATAGTGCATGTTGCACTACTTGCATAAACCTGTTTGCAGACAGCCGGCAACTGCCCCTCGCCATGTTGTTCGCCGCCAGTGAGTTGCCGCTGTTGCTATTCCTGCTACTTGCTGGATGTCCCGTAATTGCCAACGGTGGCAGGGCCACGAAATTGAGCACCATTGCCACCGACCCTCCGGGCTCCATCAGGTAATTGATGTCGCCCACTGGTTCTGTGACTTTCGCAGGCAACTGACAAGTTCGCTAACCCTAAAAGTCGGCTTGATAAACCGCTGGGACTGTCGGCATGTCCAGACGTGACCCGGTTGTCTGCGTGACATTTGAATGTGACCCATATATGCATTCACTGCCCTGGGGCCGGCGCAGAGATGAGGCGCAGTCCTGGATGTCGACCTTGGAGGGGTTTACCAACATGGACGGGCATGGGGCAACTGGCACCGCGGAATACACCCACCATGTCCCCACCAGCGACGGTGTGAACTCGCGCGACGTGAGTCCCACCATCCTTCGCTTGGTCAATGCCAGCCGCGAGATGCTGGCATTGCTGCAGCGGCTTGCCGGCAAGGATGCCGTCGCCATCGCCGCCTTGGAACAGGCTAACACTCTGCTACATGTCGCCAATACCTTCCTGCGCATCGCCGCGTTGTTGCTGCATGTGTCATTGCACCTCCATTCTATGTCTCGGCGCCGTTGCTTTATTCAAGCAGTTTATGCTCGTGCGTTGTTGTTTAGCATTGCTCACAAAGGTGTGTTGTCGAACAACCCTGTGTGTGTATATTTGCCAATGGACGTTGATGAGGTTTAGTCGTTGCACCCCAACGATCATTCCCCTCACCTTCGTCTTTTCTCCATGCACGGTCGCTTTGCACAGAAATTTGTCTCAGTGCAAACTCTCCAGTCTACCGGACGATATTTGGCAGCTACTCAGTCTGGTGACGCTGTAAGACTATCCAGGCATGACATTATTGTTGTTTTACACGTGCTGATCTGATTCATACATCGCCCCCACTAGGGGTCTACCTTTCACACGTAACAAAGACCATTTTAGTGTTCGCCGCTGAGCTCCGTGCAGCGCTCCTCACCCCCCACCCCCCCCAACCGCCCACTCCCCCCCATGTTTATCCGATTCTTCCTCTCTAGTAACGTATCTGGCAACGCCATCAAGAATGTCTCCAAAACCATCCGACAACTGCGGAACTTAACCATGCTGTCAGTGAACATGGTACTTGTTCCTTGCTATGCATTTCCGACTCACATTTTTGACGGATGTGTGTCTCGCGGCGCCTGGCAGTGATTTGTCAGATAATGATCTGACTGCTGTCCCCACCGAGATGTGGACAATGTCCAACCTCACACATGTGTAAGGGACCACATGTGTAAGGGACCATGCAGCTTGCCCGCTGATGCTTCCTTTGCAGCTCTGGCATGATACTACTCTGTCTGATGTCAGCCGCATCTGCATCCATGACTGTGTACACTGCAGAATAATCGATTTGTTCGCAATCGTTTTGTCATACACCGCTGTGCAAATCGGCCGCCATCTCGCAGTGACCTGTCAGGCAACGATCTAGTGAATGTTCCAGGGGAGATCCGGAGCTTGGATCAGCTGGATTACCTGTAAGGAAGAGGAGATTTATTTTTGCCTGCACGTTTTGCCAGCCTTGACTTTCCAGTACCATTATGGTATCTCGTATTGAGGTTTCTCTGCCTCGCCTCTGATGTTGACCTCGAGATGATATCGATGTGGCGATGGTCTGGGTTGGTACTGCTCTGCCTCCCCGTGAGGTTTCGACTCTTCTCCGAGGGTATTGGTTAGCTGTGATGCTACGCTGCAATATTGCCATTAATTGCTGCCCGCCGTCGTATGCTATCTCTAATGCCACTCTGGCATCCGCGAGACCACGCATTATCCGTGCGGTTATTGCTGGTGTCCTTGCGCTGCGCGCACAACATCCTTGCTGACAACTCTGCGCCGCCCGGCAGTGATCTGTCAGGCAACGGCCTGATGAGTGCTCCGCGAGAAATTGGGGAGTTGGTTCGCCTGGCTATTTTGTGAGAAAATATTGCTATTTAGCACTTGCCGTGACTGTGACCAAACATCCCAGTGGCATTAAATGTGGTTCTCGATGCCGCTGCAGGAACTTGTCGGGCAACAAACTTGGGAGTGTCCCGGAGGAGATTGGCAAGATCACTGCTTTGAAACAACTGTACGACAAGCTGTGGAACCTGTTGCCCGACATATGTTGTGCTGCTTCGCATTGATTCACGCTTCTCTTGCAGGTACTTAGCGGGTAACAACTTGCAAAGCATTTCCAAAGAGATTGCAGGACTGACTGCACTAACACATCTGTAAGGCAATATTAATTGTGTCACTGAGCAGCAGACAATTCGCCATGCTTACTACTTTTGTGTCACTGTTGTTCGACAGCGATGTGTCGAACAATCGTTTAAAACGCGTTCCTGGAGAAATTTGGCGGCTGAGGACATTGAAGACTCTGTGAGATTTCGACAGATATGTGTGGCCAGTTGCAATTCCATTGGCTCAGCACCTGTTGATCCACATGCACATGCAATGGTGTCCCGCAGCGACTTGTCAGGCAACTACTTAACAACTGTTCCAGCTGACGTTGCACAGTTGACGTTGCTGATATCTCTGTAAGTTTTGGCACTATGTTGATTCATGCACGGTGATAGATTCGTGATACAGCTCACTATAACAGTCGTTTCGCAGAAATTTGGGTACCAATTTGCTGACCGAAACGAGCATCTCAGTGAACTTGGGGAACTTGTTTTCTTTGAAGGAGCTGTAAGTCCGTCGGTGGCAATCCATTTTATTTATTCGACGTCAGCTGCCGACATTTATCTATTCGTACCTGGGTAGTGTGCTAATATGCTATTACATGATTGTGTTGTGTCTGCAGCGACTTGTCACATAATTACATCACAGAAGTCCCGGCCAGCACTTGGCGGCTGTCATCCCTGAAGAGTCTGTGAGGCACTGTACTTCATGTGCTGTGGGCAATTGCGTGTTTGGTATGGTTACTCTCATCCAAATGTTGTTTCGCAGCAATGTTTCATACAACCAGCTGAAGACCGTACAAGGGCATATCGGGCAACTGGTCAATCTGACAACTCTGTATGTGAGGTTGCTGAGACATTGCAACTGCTGGCACTCATTTTCTTGCGCAGGCGTTTGTCCTGTGGGAAGTGGCAGCTGTCGCAGCAGACTACTGGCACTCATGAATTGCTGCCTCTGGGTCGGCTTCAGCACCACGCTGGCGAACTGAGCGGCCCTTGGCATGCTGTCTTACACCTTGATGCAACTTCCAGGGACCTGTCAGCGAATAATGAGCTGGCTAGTATCCCAGAAGACTTGTGGCGGTTGACGGCTCTCACATTTCTGTGAGGCATGCATCTCGACTAATGTTTGGCATTAGAGACAGTATTTTATTTATACGGTCACTAACTTGCGTCACTTGCAGCGATTTGTCGGACGGCGATTTAACCGAAGTATTGCCCGGCATTGGCAACCTTGCTGCGTTGACTACGCTGTAAGGCATTGCATAATGTTGGGCTTTCGATACTATGCCACTGGCGCGAAATGTTTCGGTCGCAAACTATTGACCTAAACGTTAAAATAATTGCAGCAAATTGGCAAGCAATGCCCTACCGAGCGTTCCGGCAGAGATATGGCGACTAACGACACTAAGACATCTGTGAGGCGCTTGTCTTGGCGCATCTGCGATCGTTGGTTCCCCATTTATCATCCATTCGTGTTGCTGTAGTAATCACACATATGCTGGCATGCTGCATCTTGGATTCATCTGCAGCGATTTGTCGGGCAACGCCCTGGCTACAGTCCCGATAGAAATGTGGAGTCTGACGGCCCTGCAATATCTGTGAGGCCTCGGCATGAGTTAATGTTTAATGCAACATCTCCGTCAAACTTTCTGCTTTTTGCCTAAAAGGTGTTGCCGTTTCATAGTTGACACTAACAAGCATATTTTATTGTAGCAACTTGAAGTCAAACAGGCTGTCCAACATCCCATTGATTGGACCGATGACAGCTCTTGTTACCCTGTAAGTAGTATGTTGACACAGTACCTATTGCCATAGTCAGCGCATCCTCACCCCAACACGCGCCATCACTTTGCAGCGACTTGTCTTACAATAGTCTCACAGGCCTGTCTGATATCGGGCACCTGACGACTCTCAAACAGCTGTAAGATTCTTGTGTTGTTGGCATTGACTTGCGGCGGTTATCACGCACTTACCAAGCTGATCGGGTCGAGACATGACTTGCAGATTCTTGGGATATAACCACATTTCGCACATTCCTGAGGGGATCGGCCAATTGACTGCTCTGACCAAGTTGTAAGCCCAGACGAATCTGTATCACTGCCAGTGGCCGCTCCCGCATTTTCACGGGCCATTAACGCTGCCCTGCAGGGGGATGCCGGACAACGCGCTTATCGATATACCGCCGGAGATATGGAAGTTGACCGCCCTGACCTATCTGTGAGACTGGCCCCGACAGGTTGCAATTGCGGCATTACTCTTAGCTTTGCAACCACTGTCCCGAAACTGTTCTTGGTACCGCTGTCCCATTTCTTTGAGCTGCAGCTCTGATTGTATCCTCCAGCCACATCGAGTGTTATGCCGCTGTATCTGACCATGCTGCTCGTCCCAGCCACTTGGCGGGCAACCATCTCAAGGATATCCCGACTGACATCAAGCAGTTGACTGCTCTGACCGATCTGTAAGCCCTCGTGCGGCCTTGCACAAAAGTGCTTCCCAACATAATTAGCTGGCTGAGCCTGGGGTGGCCATGGGCAGCTGCGCTTGTATCGTATCCCCCTTTCCCCCAAAAAACAAGATAAATCTAACTCCTGCATTTTAATGTGGTGTGGCTGTTTGCAGAGGCCTGGCTGACAACGGCCTAACAATCACTCCCCATGGGATTGATTCCCTCACCTTACTCTCCGCGTTGAACCTCGCTTGGAATAATATTCACCAGTGGCCGCCGCTGCAATCATGGCCACTATTAAGGACTCTCCATCTCAGTGGCAACAAATTGCGTCACACCCCAGAAGGCGCATTTGGCACCCTTCATCATCTGGAGGAGTTATCCCTTGCAATGACGGAAAGGTCGGGACCGCTTGACGAGGCTATTGGCCAAGTTTGGAGGACATTGCGCGTACTCAATGTCAGCCACAACCCAGAACTCTCCTCAGCCAATGACTCAAAGTGGCTCGGCCCGAACACTTTGCTTGACATCTTGGATATCTCCTCGACAAACGTCACCTTGGTCAGAGAAATGTGCACGGAGGATATTAGTATCTTTGCGTCTTCGACCCCGCCCCCAAGCGACGGGTTTTTGTACGTTGTTCAGAGCTGCGCTCATCCGGACTTCAAGGTGAGGCTTATAGACATTTCTGCCGATAATGCCACCGAGATCCAAACCGCTCTGGGGCCCACGTATCAAGAACTGAGAAGGAAGAAGGTGGATGGCGACGATGAGTGCAGATCTTCCGCGAGGAATCGTATGTTTCGCTTCCAAACCAGCAACTCTCCTGTTGAATGTGCCGTGCGGCAAGGCATCAAACCCGGAGGGACGCATGCAGACTCCCCCGTCCTGAACTACCAATGCCACTGCTCCAGCGGCTACGTGCAAGACACCGACGGCGTGTGCAGGCTGTTTTGGAGCCCTGGCCGCCTCGCAGGGCTTCTTTTCGGAGCCGGTGCCCTCGCACTGCTTGCCTCTGCTCCATACTTGGTCCGGCTCTGGCGCCGACGCCGTCGGTTGGCCTTTGACTTGGATCTGCACAGGGGCCTGCTGGAGGAGACGGCCAGCGACGTGGTGGCGCTGAAGCGGGCCTGGGAGATTGATTGGCGGGACCTGACTCTAACCACGCGCATCGATGAGGGCGCCGAGGGTGCCTTTGGCGAGGTCGGCCCCCTCTCAGATGTTCATTGAACGCGTGTCGTTGACCGATTCATACATGCCTCATCCAGCGCCGATCTGTATCGCTCCACAGTGTTTCGCTGTGCGAATAGGTTCATGTAGGTCTTACATCCTACCCCCACGTTGTCGTCTACCCTTTAACCTGCCGCTTGCTATTTGCAGGTGTGGCGTGGCAGCTGGGACCGTATGGAGGTGGCAGTCAAGGTTCTGCGGCGTAGCATGCTGGAAATGGGCGAGGGTATCGAGGAAGAGTTTGAGCGGGAAATCGGTTTCATGCAGCGGACGCGGCACTCCAACATCGTCCGCTTCTTCGGGGCCGGCCGCCAGGAAGACGGCACGCCGTTCCTCGTCGAGGAGCTCATGTCCGGTGGCACCCTCACCAAGCTGCTCCGTGGCACGAATTCGCGAGCGCTGGACTGGAACACCAAGGCAGCGTTAGCCACCGATGTGGCTCGTGGCATGTCCTACATCCACATGCAGGGTCATGTCCACCGCGACCTGAAGAGCGGCAATGTCCTCATCACGGAGTCATTGCAGGCAAAAGTGGCAGATTTTGGTTCCGTGGGTCGACTGCTATCGGAGCGTCCTGCAGATCGGACATCGTCGCGGCTGTCGGTAGCTTCCTTTGCGTCCGACAGCGAGCTGGAGCTGACACAGGGAGTGGGCACACCAATGTACATGTCGCTGGAGATGCTGCGCCACGCCGGCTATGACGAGCGCACGGACGTGTGGAGCTTTGGCGTTCTGCTGTGGGAGATTGCCGCGCAGGCGCCGCCGGACCTGCTGCAGCAGGAGGGCTTCAAGCGGGGGCCGGCCTTCAGTGGACTCCTGCGGCTTCTGGAGAGTGGCTGTCGCTTGACAATTGGTGCCGAGTGGCCCGATCCGTGGCGGCCGCTGGTGGCGCAATGCATGCAGCAAGATCCTGAAGCACGGCCTGATTTCCCCTCCCTCGTCCGGACATTGGAGGGCATCAGAGAGGGCTCTGCTGCCCAAACGACTGTGCCAGCACCATGATGCTTCAAACAGTGCAGCATTTGTGACTTCTGTACATCGGGATTGCGAGGGCACGCGAAAACTGTTGGTGCGTCTGTGCAAGATGGCGCAGGCAACGGAGTAAGCGTAGTTTCGCATAATTATCGGGATGACGCCGCAATACAGTAATTGTGGCCACCGGGATGAGCTCAGTTCAATGAGGTGGTTGCACGACGTATGATTGGGAGCTGCTAGTCCGGTGCGCCATGTCCGATAACCATGCCTACGCACACCGGCGACAACCCCAAAATCACCTCCACACTTGTTCTGTCACGGCATAGGTACCTGCAGCAGCAATCTTGTCGAAGCCGTCCCCACCCTCCTCCTCCACACACGGGTTTTATCCTCATTGACTGGAGGGAGATTGGTCTCGGGTTTATCGCGCAAGATCACGCCGCATGCATGAGTCTCTGCAAATCCACAACTCAATGGGCGGCGGATTATATAACAGTGGAATGTTCTGACGTCCCCGGCGCTCCCGACCAGCGTGGCAGCCATCTTATCGCGAGATGCAGCCGCGGAGGAGCTGTGTATTGGGCGCGAGCTAAGGGCACAGGACATTTGTGTCGCGACCACAATCTCTGTCCGCTCTCAGATTATATTCGCTGAGGAAGGCGGGAGATAGATCAAAGAGGGATGGCCCTGACACGGAGGGGAAGAGAAGTCACAAGGTGGGGAGCAGAGTTGCGTGAACAGCTAGAGGAGGGCAAAGAGGCAGCCTGCCCTTGCTAGCACTCCTCTTCTTCCGGGTCATCTGCCAACGTCACGCCTATCGGCAGGCCGCGCTTTCGGGGGGCGTCATCCTGAAAAGGTGCGGCAATAGCAGCGGCGGCGGCATGATCATCATCATCATTAGCGTCAGCATCCGGGGTGTTTGGTTCCAGCCAGCACCATGCAGTCAACAAGCGGGCCCAATAAGGCAGCAACCCACCACTGCTCCATTGCCATTGGCCGCAAAGGGTGAAGTCTCCTTGGCGGGTGGCCCAGCGCCAGATGGAGTAGCGGCGGCAGTGGATGCCTCGCGCAGCCTGGCGGTCAGGGCTGCATTCTCCGCGCGAACCGTCTGCAACTCGCCGGCTGTGGCGGCAAGTTTGGCAGTCAGGGCCGCCTGTGACCCTTCCAGCAGCTCGACCTGCGCCTCCAGCTCCGACACAACGAGCAGCACCGTCGACAGGTCGTTCTCCGTCTCCACCAGCCGTGCCAGCTCCTCTTCTAGGTGCGCAATGTGCGCCGCGGCCGCCTCGTCCACAAAACCCGCGGCAGGGGCAGGGGCGGCGGGGGCGGCGGGGGCGGCAGGGGCGGCAGTGGCAACGGCTGACAGGGCAGCCTTGAACTCCATGCTGCGTGCGCGCTCGATGTCCAACTCCTTGCGGTACTTGCGCTCGTTGGCCTTGTGGGCAGGAGATGGACGGGGAAGCGGGCAAGAGGCAGGAGGCGGACGGGTAAGGAGCAGCAGTGTAGTCGGATAAAGGGGGCAGGAGGGTGGGCGGGTAGGGGGTAATGCGGACGCCGAGATGGGCACAGGTGGAAGCAGGGGATGCCAACACGAAGGAAAACGGGGGAGGGAAGGGCATGCAAAGGCGGCCGCTAACTCTGCTCAGCTCCAGTTCCAGGCGCAAGGCCTGTGTGGCCGCTGTGTCCTGCGCCGCAGGAGCAGCCGTGGGACCTGTACTGCTGGCAGACAGGCTGCGCCGCATCTCTGCGACAGCCACCGGGATCACGCAGAAAAAACAAGTGTCATGTCAGGGTGGCGCGCGTGACATCGACATCGTAGGTGCCACAGTCTTGGGTCAATGGGCAGAGGTTGTGAAAATGCCGCCGAAGGTGACATGGCCGATGCCACAGTGCCGGGACCAAAATAGAGTACCACCGCAAGATCCTTCATCCAGCCAGCAACGATGCAAGAGTGCAACGATGCAAGGATGCTATGCATGCATGCAAGCAAGCAAAGCTAAGTTGAGCTGCGCTGCATTGTCAAGGGCAAGATCCGTCAGCGACACCTACCCCCCTTGGCCGCAAACTGGACCACCAAATTCATGTCCTCGACGAGCTGTGCCTTCTCGTTGAGGACAAACCAGCAGGTCTGGTCGGGGCTTGCGGCGTCCGCCTCGGAGATGGCCACGACACCCGCCCCCATCAAGGCCATGACCCATGACCCGCTGTTGACGTAGACAAAGGCGTATAGGCCCGTCAGCGGCCCGTGGGCGTCCCCTGCACATGTGGTGGGCGTGTGCAGACGAATGCATACATAGAAAACACGTTGTTCGTCAGTGGCACAAAACGCACAAATGGTGACGGCGGCGGAGATGTCACGTCAAACGGAAGGAGAGGGCCAGGGTCTGTGGCGGTTACATACCACGCACAGGCGCTGAGCAGCGGGCATGCGATGGAAAGGTACGACAGAGACACGGACGTTCAGCCCGAGTGCAAATGGGAGCGGGATATCGACGAAATGCTGTGAAATGCGTGCAAGCGACCTTTAATCGTTCCGGAGGGCTGCCAATTCATGAGGATGGGGGGGGGTGCGTGCGTAAGTGCGGCGCCGAAGGAGGTGTGGGGCGCCGGGGGAGCGCAGGCGGGATGAGCGTTCGACACTAACCAATAGGCTGCTGCATCTTAAATGCAGGCAAGCCATCGCAGTCCTCCTTGAGCTGCTGGAAGCTGCTGTTCATAAACGTGAGGTAGCCACGTCGACCAGAGACCTGCGGACCCCGCGCAGCAGGGGGAAGGAAGGGGAAGGGGGTGGGGGCGAGGAGGAGTTGGGGTAAGTTGCTGAGGCGAGTCATCATGTACCGTTATTTGCGTTATGTGAGTTTTGGTGTGAGCGCGCGTGTGTATATGTATATGTGTGTGGTGCTGGTAGGATGGGGAGGGAACAACATAGCACAGCACTCTGTACCGGCCCCATCCCCGTCCCTGCCCACCTGCAGCAGGCGCCCGCCGTGCTTGTAAGGCGATTGGATGACATCATCCGGCGGCGGTTGGAACTCCGCAGGTTGCCGCGGGGACACGGACGGCGTCAGCACGTTTCTATCCGCCGGCTCGTTGCGGCTGGCGGAGAAGCGCTTCTTGATGCCCTGTCCCACACGCTGCCGCAGGCTGCGTTTGCGCAGGACGACCCCGTCCTCCCCGACGGCCAAACCCTCGTCCGGCGGCGGTGATTCCGCAGGGGCGGGTACACCCCGCTGGCCCGGGATGAGGGTGACCTTACTCGGATGGAGCAGCACGCCGTACTTGGGAGCGCACCTGGGCGGCGCCAGGGCGAGGGCTCAGCTGCGGGTTCTCCAACAGCACCGGCGGTGGTGGTGGCGGCGGAGGCAGCGACAACGTGGGACACAGATGCAACAGCAAGGGCAGCGCTGATGCAAAGGACACTACCAGTATTACCGAGCAAAAGCGGCAAACAATCCGCAACAGTGTCAACATCACCATCACAGGCACGGGCACAAGCGCCAGCACAAGCACAAGCACAAGCACAAGCACAAGCCCCAGCACAAAGCATCATAAACAGGAAGGGGCAGCAGCTCCTACTTGAAGTAGCGCACACCATCCACCGAGCCATCGTGTAACCCTCCTCCCTCGTCCAACTCAACGCCACAGCAGGGGGTGCCGGACTTGCTAAAGCCGACGTAGCGCAATGTCCCAGGCCCGAAGCTGGACACCGTCACTGCACTGCCCACGCTGTTAACGGTGAGGCCATACCCAACATCGGCCATCTCGCCCGCGGACGCCGCGCCTGGCGGCGCCCCTTCGGCCTGAGGGATGGAGACAGGGACAGGGGTAGACATCGGCTTCGCCAGGGGTGTGGAAGCCGGTGGTGGCGGAGAGGCGGCCGCAGTACTTGATGCAATGGCAGCGGCGGTGACGCCGGGGACAGCAGCAGGTTGGTGGACGGCAGCGGCGGCGGTGGCGGGGACAGCGGCAGGTTGGTCGACGGCAGCGGCGGCGGTGGCGGAGAGAGCTGCCTCCTGGCCAAGCTGCCGCGACCCATCCAGGTACAGCTTGGCCGCATGCAGCACGGCGCGGTGGCAGAACTTGTACTGGTCCATCGTCTGCACCATGTAGCGGCGGCACTCACGCAGGCGGACAATAGTGTCGTGGACGTCGATGTGGGAGTTACCGTCCTGACCAAGATATGGCAGGTACGTGATGCAGGCGTAGACCACGCAGAACACGCCCGTGCGGCCCACACCCGCGCTGCAGTGCACGGTGATGGGTGGCGGTTTCGCCTCCCCGTTTATCTTTGCCTGGCTGGCTGCCACGCTCTGCTGCGTCATGGCTGTGCGTAAGAAGTTGAGGAAGATGACGGAGCTCTCGGGGACACCGCGATCGGGCCACGCCATGAAGTGCAGCTGTGTCACACTGACAATATCATGGTGTAAAGGACTGTTAGCACGCCAATGTGTCGTGTGTGCCTCAGAGAGAGAAGGTGGGGGAGATGAGCTG
>Ga0105055_10009615_pt1 | contig 12321 bp, 6 predicted proteins | sample BON03_FD_78090 | JGI IMG/M metagenome (GOLD analysis project Ga0105055, IMG submission 78090) | Freshwater microbial communities from Lake Bonney liftoff mats and glacier meltwater in Antarctica - BON-03 | ecosystem: Environmental > Aquatic > Freshwater > Ice > Glacier meltwater | place: Lake...
GCACTTGTCCCCTTACAGACCACTGCTGAAGATCCTCGAGCCATTCAATCTGCGGCCGCCCTTTTGGGATCTCCACTGGCCGATTGGCTGGGTCCGCGACACTTGCGTCTTGCGCGGCGATTATCTCATTGAAAACCTCAAGGACCTCAGCGTCGTTCATGTTTTGCAAGATAGGCCCCAAGAGCAAACGTGTTGTGCCATAAGCAGTATCAGCATGTTCGATGATCGCATATTCACCATCACGCGAAATATGCACTTGATCGATTGTGGCTTGTGGGGGGCGTCGCAAGCGCAATGCAGGTCTCCAACTGAATGACAGGGCTATATTGTCACGACTTTGCCGCCAAGACAGGATATATCCCGGTCGGGATGGACAAAGATTGGTCGATCAACCTCTTCAAATCGAGCACATGCTGTTGCGACGCGCCGGTGACATTCAATGTCGCCACAGAGAGGATCGCCTCTGCGCCTTTCGCGCCGATCGCATAGCGCATGCAGATCGGATCGGGCGGCAGCTCGCCATGGTGCGGATAGAGCAGCATGACATTCGGGCAGTCATAAAGCTGGCTATAGGCCATGAGCTGATAGACATCCCCTTGGCTGACTCCCTGTTTCGGATCGTCGATCTGCGGCGTCATCCGCTTCCATTTCGTGTCGATGACCATCACAACCCGCTCACCCTGCCGGATGATCAAGTCAGGTTTCGTCCGAAATCGACCTACCTCGTCTTCGAACAAGCAGTTGCGATGACCACCTTGCGCCACGACCCGCAGACCGCTGACGGCCAAGGCGCGGGGCAGAAGACGGGCGACATAGTTCTCGAACAAGGTGTTCATCTCGAAAAGCAGGGCGTGGCCATCGATTGATCCCGCGCTAGTCTGCTGATGCCGGTCCGACAGGAACAGCTGCGCGAAGGCCAGTAGATCGCGCCAACGTTGGTTTGTGCGATCGAGGGTGATGAGGTCCCACCGCAATGCCTTGACTGCCACATCGGTGACATCGGCATAGGCGAAGCTAAGCTCGCGCAGCATCCGCTGATTGTCGGGTGCCTGCGCCAGACGCTGCAAGCGTGTGATGGCCGCGAGCATCACCCGATTCAGGGTGATGTCAGGGGAGAGGTCATCGAAACGGCAAGCAAGCCTCTGGGGGGCAACGGCGTGTCGCGAGAATTGCCGTGTGACATCCAGCCGACCGCGTAAGGCAGGCAGGTCGTCTTCGTGCTCCAAATAGTGCCGGGGCATCCCCTGGCGCACAGCATCCGCAAGCCGTCTGCAGAACAGGCGGATCAGCAATTCCAGCACGGTGTCCCGCTGCCAGCCAAGCTGCGCCGTAGACCCCGCATCGATGGGCAGGTCATGGACGACGCCCAGCATATGGACCAGCCGTCGGCGCAGGTCGGCTTCTTGGGGTTCGCGTTCATCCACCCCTTCGATCTTCGGCAGTATCTCGAGTTGGCATCCCGGCGCTGCGATAACACCAACCACGCCCCGCGCGCGCAAGCTCTTGCGGCCATGCTCCAGCACACCGTCTCCACCGCGCCCCGCAAAGGCGGACTGCTGTGCAATGGCGGCAATCCGGTCTGCATGAGCCTCCGGGATCGATGTATCATCATCGCCATAGCCTATACGTTGCCATTCGCGCAGCGTGCGGCGGATCATGGGGCAAGGACCCGCGTATAGTCGAAGCCCTCATCGACGGTGCGCACCGACCAGCGAAACCAGGGAAGGGCCTCTCCATTGTCTAGTCCCGGTGGCGCCTTGAGCGCGGTGCGCTTGAGGAAGCCGCCGCTGATGTCGCGGTCATGCGTTTCGAGATCACCCAGCACAGCGGCGATCTTGGCCCAATCCTCGAAGAAATACTCGGCCAGAAGTGGGATCACCTTGTGACGCATCACCTCGTCGACATCGGCGCGTGTTGCGCAGCCGGTGAAATAGGCGTGCCCGATCTGGTGCTCGCGATCATAAAGGTATTCGATGCGATCATTGATCGTGACCAGCAGCAGGGGTAGGTTGATTCCCGTGCGCTCCGCGGCGTCATCCAGAACGGACGGATCAGGCATCAGTTCGCGGAACGTGAAGCGCCGCCGCAGCGCCGTGTCCAGAAGCGCGATCGAGCGGTCTGCCGTGTTCATTGTGCCGAGGATATGCAGGTTCGATGGAACCCCGAATTCATCCCCCGAATAGGGCAGGCGGACCTTGATTTGATTTGGCTGGCCGAGCCGTTTGTCTGGCTCCAACAAAGTGATCAGCTCCCCGAAGACCTTCGAGATATTGGCGCGGTTGATCTCGTCGATGATCAGGACGAAGGGTTCCGGGTCTGTTTGTCCTTCAGCCCTCTGGCTATTCATGTAACGTTCGAGCGCAGGCACGTTCAGCTCGCGGTCGTAAAGCATGTAGATTGATTTTTGCGCAAAGCGGCGTGAGTAGATCTCTTCGACTTGCACCCCCTCCCGATCCACCCAGAGCCATCGAACAGCCCGTCGATGTCCATAGTCGCCCTCTGGTCTTGGCTGGAATTCATAGTCCCCCGTGAACTCTCCAATTGCTCGAAAAAGACCATTCCCCTTTGAAACGACGACAATATCGCCTTTGTGCACCCAGTTGCGGAAGATGAATGGCATCTGAACCACGCCAGATCGGGCATCGACATTCGCGTTATGAGCGCCTTTCGCCTTGCAAGCCTGGATGAACATCTCCCGCGTCTCAAAGCTCTTGTCGCTCCAATCGATATCCTCAAAGCCAAGGATCGTGTATCCGCCCCTGATCGCGTCTTCGAAAAGATGGGCGTCTTCAGGGTTGTTGGCCTCGCCGATCGACATCTTGAACACTTGTCGTCCGGCAATCTGAACGCTGTCTGCGGCGGTTGCGCGTCCTCGGCTAGTGTCGGCACGCTTGGCGATGCGCCGGAATGTGCCTGGCACGGTTTCGAGTCGAAACCCAGCCGAAGAAACCTCTTCCCCATCGTCGGTTCCAGTCATGGGCTGCCGCCCTTCGACAAAGTCCTCATAGGCCATCGATTGGTGAAACGTCACGAATTCGATCCTCCCCTCCGCTAAAAGCCGCTGATAGACTTCCATCAACGCTTCGCGATCGGTTGGCACCAGTTCGCCGCACAGACGGACAGCTTCTGCCGCAGAACTGTAGGTCTTTCCTGTCCCGGGTGGACCATAAAGGATCAAGTTTTGCGCCATAGCACTGGCTCCTTTCGCTATCGTGTCGACCTCTGCCTGCGCGGGCTCTGCCGCTTCCCACAGGCGATCCAAAGCACGGACCCCGGCTGGTTTGATGACAATACCCGACGATTGCGGGCTCCAGTCCTGCCCGGTAATCTTGCTGGCTAAGAGCTCCACAGGCACGAATGCATCCATCGCAGAATCACGGATATCCTCGAATTCGACATCGATGAAATCAGTTGTCTCCCCGTTGTGCGCCTTTGCCTCGTCCCAATGTGCGTCGGGATAGACGGCCTTGGCCACTCGCCCGCGTGCGATGACCCCGCGCGGTTCCTGCCCCGTGCGAAGCAGATAAACACGATCATCGACCTTCGGTTTCTTGGAACTGGTTCGCCAGCGATGCGTGACAGTCCTGCCCGCGATCGTGACCTCCCGATCTTTGGCGAAAGACGGCCATTCCCAACGCATCGGGTTCCAGCTGATTAAATAGGTTGCGCCCCGATTTCGCCAATTGCTCTCAATATCCGGCTCATAGAAATCGATGGGCCGACCATGCTCATTCACCAGCTTCTTGCGCAAATTGAAAATCGCCGCGTCAAGTGAAGCAGTGGCCATCTTGTTGACCTCGCGACGGGTCGCGACGCCGAAGCCTTCGAGGATTTCACGCTTATGGCGTGGGCTGGAAATGCGCTCGAACTCGTCAGGAAACAGGAGGTGAGGCAGGATATGGCGTAATTGCCGACCTGCAACGCCCGGCGCATCGTCCAGAAATGCCGTGAACCGGTCAGACTGCGTAAGGGCGTCTTCCCTTTGCTCCGTTGACATTTTTTTCCAGCGCTGAAGCGCGCCGATCACAAAGCTCAGCTCGCGCCACCGGTGGTTGTTGTAGGCTTGCCCGGTGTGACCAAGACCTTCGAGAATGCCATGATCCAGGAAAGGCACGGCATCGGGCAAATCCTCACCCGACCAGGACCAGATTTCACGGACCCGATCTTCCTTCGTTGACGGGGTAATATCACTTGGAAACGCAAATAGCAGCCAATGCAGCTCAGCCATGAGCTTTCGACTGTCAGGCGATCCCCGCGCCACTTGTTGCCCCAGTTTGACATAATATGTGCCTTCCCCTTCATCGGGGTTCTGGACGAATGATCGATCAAGTTCGTCCAGGTTCTCGGGCGTCCAGAGCGTTTGACCCGGCTGCAACACCGACCCATCGCGCAACAAGCAATCCGTCGCGAATTCACGCATCGCGGGGTAAAGTTTGCTGTTGTCGTGATGTGGATTAAACCTTGCCATGTCTTCTCGTCCTTCCTCAATATCTCATACACGTGGCTGTTTATCGCGCCTGATGCGGTATTTTGCCAAAGTCTGTGAAAGCCATATTACGCAATCATTCCGTTGGAACCGGCTGTCATAAGTTCAGCCGCTCTGCCACATCCTCATAGTTCGGGTCAGCGGCATATAGACGTTCAAACTCGCGCCTTGCCTGTGCCTTGCGGCCTACCTGTTCATAGAGCACCGCGCGATCATAGCGGATCTGATGCAAAAGCCCGTCCGGCCGATCCTTGCTGCGGCGATTTGCGAGCGTGAACACATCAATCGCCGCATCCGGCATGCTCAGCGCAGCCAGCGCTCGGGCGCGGTAAAGCAGGATAGCGGTGTCGACCGGGGTCTCGTTTTCGACATTCACCGTGGCGTGCACCACCCGGTCCATCAATGCGCGGTCATCAGGGGTGTCGAGTGCCAGTTCAGCAAAAGACACCAGCACCACGGGATCGATTGGGTCCAGTTCCATAAGTCGTTCCAGATGCGTCATGGCATCACTGGGGCGGCCCATCAGTTGCGCGATCTCCACAAGTGCCAAACGCGTGCCGTGCTCGCGCGGGAATACATGCGCGAAGATGTCCTTCGTGATTGGCAAGCTGGCCTGCGCGGTGATCTCGTATTTGGCGAACAACGTGCCCAGATCATCGAGCATGCCCAGTGCATGATGGAAATGCGCCTCTGCTCGGTCGAACTCCTCGCGGCGGAGCCTGATCATTCCAGCCATCCAGGCAGCATCGGGCAGGTCGCCCGCGTTTTCCAGCGCTGCTAAAGCTTCGTCCTGATCACCGTCATTCAGCGCGCGGATGCCATCAATGAATCGCCGCTCATCTGCTGGTGTCATCAGCCGTTGAAAGAAGCCAAGCTTCAAACGATCACGCTGCTGTACGGCTGGCGCAGGCGCGGCCCCATCCCGCCCCGCGCGCTTGCGATCATGGACTGTATAGAAAAGCCCGGTCCCGGTTAGTCCCGCCGTCATGCGGTTTCCGTTCGGGCTGATGGTGTATTTCGCGCCGCGCGGGCCCAGCGATAGCGAAGCCATCGTTTTCGACAGGTTCAGCGTGACCCCGGGGGCCAGACGCACGCGTTGCCAGAAGCGGAATGACAATATTCTAAACCTCTATCAGCAATGCGGAACAAGCTGTGTCCATATTAACATTTTCTTGGTTTTTGTCCCAACCCGCATAGTTGATGTCAACCCTTTTTCCTTGGACTTGCCGCGCCGTTTAACAACCGCCTGCACTGGTCCATCTATGCACCCACGCAGCAAACGTTCGCAAGCTAAGCAAAGCAGCCCCTCGCAATTTCGTCCGCGCAACCGAAACTGCTACCGAAGGGGAGCCGGAACCATATGTCAGGTGGCGAACACTAGTTCATGCGAGAACCTCCCTGTGGTGTTTCCGAAATGACACGTGCAGCGCGCCAGTGGTTTCATCTAATTCAGGCGCAGCAGCTCTTTCCCCTGCGCCGAGGGTTGGAAAAATCAACAACCGGATATAGCATTGGCCAACAGTACCTATTGAGGGCACCACATTGAAGTTCATTCGGATCGTTTTGTTCTATGCCCTCTTTTTCATTATTGCGCTGATCGTCGCAGCGATCTTCTTCAAGCCAGGGAACGAAGGCTTCCTTTTGCTTTTTTCGTTCATCGCTCCAGGAATAATGGTCTGGTGGTACGAAAAGCACCGCGCACGCCGTCTGGAAGCCAAAACTAGTGTCCAACCAGAGACACAGTCGACGACAGGCAACCAGAGCACGATCCGGAAGCGATCAGCAGCAGCCACGGCGACCGCGCAAGCATCTCGCTCATTGAACCAACCCCGCATTTCAGGAATGGCACCAACGGCCGGCCCAGCTCAGCATACGGACCCACAGACTGCGGTGTCCACTCGCCACCAAGGATGGGTTCCCAAAGGTCAGACCGTTTCAGTGCACCGGCGAGATATTCGCGGAATGATCTATGTCGGGACGCCCCCAGCCATCAACAGGCATGGCTATGGCGAGAAATGCCGATCCTATATTGACCCGTTCCTTCCAGTGGCCCGCGATGGAAATGACAAGGCCGGATCGGGTATGTCCTATTGGCCGGGTTATTCTACAATTTCACCAGAGTGTCGGGCCACCTATTTAGATTGGCTGGCGGGGGGTGCCACTGATGGCTCCTACAACCCTGGCTACATGTTTTTGTATTTTTATGGGTTGGAGCGGCGCTTCTTCGTCGATGAACCGACACAAGACGAAAAGCGCCAGCTTCTCGATGAGGCGCGTCGACTGGTTGATGTTTTCGCCGAAAATCGCTCGGCTCAGCAGTATCTGAGGGAGTTCATCGAGTTCGCTGTTGTAGCAACCACCGAAGTCCATACCATCCAACCCGTATTCGATAATTCCGGTTGGGATCTGCCCTTTTCGGTCAAGCTAGCTATCGGCGCGCGCCTGCAAAAAGGTGAAAGCTTAGATTCGAACTGGGTGCTCAGCTGGTTCTTGTGTCATCCGGAAAAAAACCTACGCACTTCAGCGAAGCGGTGCCGTGATGAATTTATTGCCCTGTTCCGGCTCCGGTTTGAGGAACGGTTTCCACAGGGACTGAAGGTTACCAAGCCAAGGCCCACCCTCAAGGCCAGCTATCAGGCAGCATCGCGCGAGTTCGATGGAACGGTGAACCCTTCTATTGATGGCAAGCCAATCCCGGACATTTCTGGTCTGCGCAAGCCCATCGAAATCGCTCAAGAAATAGCCGATGAGGTTATGGAGGACCTCGAAAAATTCAGCAGGTACTTGGGTCGCAACCCCGAAGGGCGTGGCAGTGTAGAGGCGCATGCGCTTCTACCACAGGATTTGCGACGCCTATTTCCATCGGATGAACTGGAAAAGATCAGGGCATGGGCTGCCGGTATCACTGAATCGGGCGGCCTAGTGCCCGTCGGCGATGTTCTGGAACGCCTTGAGGGCGAACGCCCGGAGAAACCCGGTAAGCGTCAACTGACCGGAGCAGCCGATGCTCTGGCACGGGTGGGCTTCGGTCTTGCCCCCGATCCGCGCTTTGCACTGCGATCCCCGACAATTGGCGAACCGGTAGTCCTGTTCGATCTGGGCGGCCCGGTCGAACAGCTGGAGGACGTGTCGACGTCCTACAAGGCTGCGCTGATGGAACTGGCGCTGGGATCCTTCGTCGCTCACGCGGACGGTGCCATTTCCGAACACGAAAAGACTTCCCTTGAGGCACAGGTCCGATCCGTGACCGGCCTTACTGACCATGAACAGCGGCGCCTGCGCGCAAATCTTGCATGGTTTGTAGCCGTCCCCCCAGACATGGCGCTCTTGCGGCGTAAGCTCAAGGAAACGGGGGCAGACCAGCAATCGGCCGTTCGGGCCGCGCTGGTGGCGGCGGCCCATGCTGACGGGATAGTAAAACCCGAAGAAGTCGCCGAAATCGAGAAATTGTATCGCGCCCTCGGGCTTGACCCGAACCTCGTGTACTCCGACTTGCATGCCGGTGGGGTTCCGGATGCACCAACACGCGTGCGTGCGGCACAATCCGGCGCGCCGGGCGAGACAATCCCGGCGGAGCTACAGGCCACTCCGCAGAGGCTTGATGCCGCACGCATTGCCAGCATTCGACAAGACACTGATCGGGTCTCGGCGGTTCTGGCCGATATCTTCGTGGTGGATAAACAGGAGAACGAAGATTTAGAGGCCGTAGCCGCATCACCTCTTGCCGGACTTGATGAAAAGCACACTGCGCTGATCCAAGAGATTATCACCCGCCCACACTGGACTGAAGATGAGTTTTCGGAACTGGCCGCACGTCATGGGCTGATGGCGGCGGGTGCGCTAGAGACGATAAATGAATGGGCTTTTGGTGCTCATGACGAAGCCCTCCTTGAAGAGTATGAGGGCTATGACGTGTCCCCAGATATCGCCGACGCGCTAGCGGATGCGTTCGAGAAGGAGAATTGAGATGTCGAAATTGAAACCCCGGGAGCGGGACGCAATTGTCCAGGCCCTTCGCGCCGGAGTTGTGCCAAAACTTGGCCTTCGGCATATCCAGGTCGGTCGCGTTCGCGAAATTGAGGAATTGGTAAAGGACATGGACCGAATAGCCGATGGCGGCGCGGCCATTCGGTTCATCATCGGAGAATACGGATCGGGCAAGACATTCTTCATGAACCTGATCCGGCTGATCGCCCTCGAGAAAGGCATGGTGGTCATGTTCGCCGACCTCGCGCCGGACCGGCGCATTCACGCCACCGGAGGGCAAGCGCGGGGTCTCTATGCTGAAATGGCGAGGAACTTCTCGACCCGCACCAAGCCTGACGGCGGCGCGATGGCCAGCGTGGTCGAGCGTTTCGTGTCGCAGGCACACAGGGATGCAGAGGCGGAAGGGAAGCCTACCGGCAACGTGATCCGCGAGCGCCTCGGTCACTTCGAAGAACTGACCGGCGGTTTTGACTTTGCCGAGGTGATCCGGCGCTATTGGGAAGGCCACGAGACCGGGAATGAAGAGTTGTCTTCGGCCGCGCTGCGCTGGCTCCGAGGTGAATATGCGACCAAAACCGATGCGCGAAAGGCACTTGGTGTGCGTGCGATCATTGACGATGCAAATGTCTATGACCACCTAAAGCTGATGTCGCTCTTCGTACGAGAAGCTGGCTATAAAGGCCTTCTGGTTGGCCTTGATGAAATGGTGAACCTCTACAAGCTATCTTCATCGCAAGCGCGAAACGCGAATTACGAGCAGATCTTGCGTATTCTGAACGATGTTCTTCAGGGCAGTGCAGAGCATCTGGGCTTCCTAATGGGCGGCACCCCGGAATTCCTGATGAATACTCGCCGCGGGCTTTATAGTTATGAAGCCCTTCAGACCAGGCTTGCCGAAAACAGCTTTGCCCGGGATGGTCTGGTAGACCTTTCCGGACCGGTGGTGCGACTAGCCAGCTTGACGCCGGAAGATCTGTTCGTTCTTCTGGCGAACATCCGTGCGATCATGCAGGACGGCGATGGCGTCCTTCCGGATGCGGCGCTTGAGGCGTTCATGACACATTGCTCTGATAGGATAGGCGAAGCATACTTCCGCACCCCGCGAAATACTGTCACTGCATTCGTCAACCTTCTTGCCGTTCTTGAGCAGAACAAGGGTGTCGAATGGCATGACCTAATTCAGCGGATCGAACTTGCACCTCACCAGGGCGATGACCTGTCTGACTTGGACGAGGCTACGGGAGCGCCTGTTGCCGCGGATGATGATCAGCTAACCAGCTTTCGTCTCTGAGGCGCACAAATGACCCAGGCTTTCGAGAAACTGGCGCGCCCGATTCAGAAATGGATCCGGGCGCAGGGTTGGAGCGAGCTGCGCCATATCCAGTCTCAAGCCGTTAATGCGATCATCGGAGGGACTTCAGACCTCATCATCGCGGCCACCACCGCCGGTGGAAAGACCGAGGCTGCGTTTCTGCCTCTGATCTCTCAAGTTCTGGATGCTCCAGCGCAGGCGGGTGGCTTTGATCTGCTCTATATCGGTCCTCTAAAGGCGCTTATCTCAGATCAGTCAGGACGGCTCGAAGGGATTTGCCACGAAGCCGAACTTCCAGTCACCCCATGGCACGGCGACGTTTCCGCGTCGGTGAAAAGCCGCGCGCTGAAGTCACCTCGTGGCATTCTCTTGATCACCCCTGAATCCCTTGAAGCCCTGTTCATTCGCCGCGGGCTGGAGATCCCCCGGCTTTTCGGCGCAACGCGCGCGATCATCATCGACGAGCTTCATACGGTCCTAGACAGCGAGCGCGGTGTGCAGATGCGGTCTTTACTGACTAGGTTGGAACTCGCTATCGGCCGACCCGTCCGTAGGATCGGTTTGTCAGCGACGCTGGGCGACATGGAGCTGGCCCGAGGGTATCTGCGACCCAGCGACCCATCAGGTGTCCAACTGATTGAGGCCAAGGGCGGTGACGCTGAACTTATGCTGCAACTGCGGGGCTACATCTCCGGCGACAAGGACGAAAAGACCCCTTCCGCTTCCCATCGAATTTCAAAGCATCTCTTCACCAACCTGCGCGGCACTGACAATCTGGTGTTCGCCGGGTCCCGGCAATCGGTCGAGATCTACGCCGATCATCTCCGTAGCCTGTGTGAGGAAGAGCGCCTTCCACAGGAATTCTATCCGCATCATGCCAGTCTCTCGCGCGATCATCGGGATTTCGTCGAACGCCGCCTGAAAGACGGATCGAAACCTACTACTGCGATTTGCACTTCCACGCTGGAGCTGGGTATCGATATCGGCGATGTCACGTGCGTCGCTCAAATCGGCGCGCCCTTCAGTGTGGCATCGCTGCGGCAACGCCTCGGCCGGTCAGGGCGAAGGGCGGGCCAGCCCGCAGTGCTGCGCCAATATGCGGTAGAGACGCAGTTGACCACTGAAAGCAATTATGTCGACAGGCTACGCTTGGGGATGGTTCGGTCCGTCGCGATGATTGATTTGCTTCTGGAGGGATGGTGCGAACCACCACGGCCGCAAGCACTTCACCTGTCCACACTCGTCCATCAGATCCTTTCAGTGATCGCCGAGCGCGGAGGGGCCTCGGCGGGTCGCCTGAATCGTGTCCTGTGCCAGGAGGGTCCCTTTAGAAAAGTAGACACCCACATCTTTATGGACGTTCTCAGAGCTCTCGGTCAGCCGGAAATCGGCTTGATCGAACAAAGCGATGACGGACTGCTCCTGTTGGGTCGGGTGGGCGAAAAGCTGGTCGAGCATTACAGCTTCTATGCCGTCTTTCAGACACCAGAGGAGTACCGGCTGATCTCTGGCGGGAAGGAGCTGGGTACACTGCCCATCGTGAACGTGATGGCTCCCGGCATGATGCTGATCTTTTCGGGGCGGCGGTGGATCATTCAAGAGATTGATGACCGCGACAAGGTCATAATGGTAGTCCCATCTAAGGGCGGCACGCCCCCTGTATTTGGCGGCGATCCTGGCGACATTCATGATCGCGTCATCGAACAAATGTTTATGGTCTTAGAGAGCGAGGATAAGCATCTCTACGCTGATCAGACCGCACGCGATCTGCTGGACGAGGCCCGCAGGCAATACGCCCAACTAGGGTTCGCGACAGCATCGATCATTCCTTTTGGAGAAAGCAGTTTCAGCCTTGCAACGAGGGTCGGGACCGTAAAGACGACCACTCTTGCGCTCGCCCTGCGCGCCAAAGGTTTCGAGGTAGATGTTTATGACGGCTTCTTGACCGTTTCCTCGAAAGACGGAACCGGCGACATCAAAGCCACCCTTCATCGTATTGCGGCCGGGGAGCCGGTCAGCTTGTTTGGTGATCAGACCAACCTGATCTTCGAAAAGTTCCACACTTACCTGTCACGTGACTTGCTCCAAATGGATGCATTACGGTGTAAGGTTGATGCAGCTTGCTTGCCGCAGTTATGTCACCAAATCATTTCTCATTGAATAATCGATTAATGCGGTCGAGACTGAAGCTCGTCAGACGGGGTGCGCAAAGTCCAGCACAGCTATCCGAGATGACTCAAACGGAGGGAGCTGGGCTCCATGGCACATCCCTGTTAAAATATTAGTATTTGTTATCAATGCGCTGCACGTTTGTGTGCACGGTCAGGGGAAAATATTGAGTCAGCGTTGAGTCAAATAAATAAACTAAAACCCGACTGTTTAAGTCGGGCTTTAAGTAATTGTTATATTTAGTTTTTTTGGTTGCGGGAGTAGGATTTGAACCTACGACCTTCAGGTTATGAGCCTGACGAGCTACCGAGCTGCTCCATCCCGCGACGCTTAAGTCTTGCGCAATTATCGCAAGGGGGGTTTCGGA
>Ga0105055_10009618_pt1 | contig 12318 bp, 11 predicted proteins | sample BON03_FD_78090 | JGI IMG/M metagenome (GOLD analysis project Ga0105055, IMG submission 78090) | Freshwater microbial communities from Lake Bonney liftoff mats and glacier meltwater in Antarctica - BON-03 | ecosystem: Environmental > Aquatic > Freshwater > Ice > Glacier meltwater | place: Lake...
CTTATTCTTACCTTAGTTCCCCATACAAGTAAACGTAACAATGACATGCATGTGAGAATACATTGAAACGCAATGGAGACATGACTCAATCAAAAAAATTATGATTGTAACACACCTGATTAACATACACAATGAAATGTAAAAATGAAGTATTAAATCTATTACTGCTTAACATAAACAATGACTAAATAGAAACATTACTGAAAACAATATAACTTGTAAGTAATCAACATCAACAATAAAATAAATCAAAGTTTACATTCATTCCTATTCAAAATAATTCTGTTATTGTTCATTTATGTTTTGTTCTCTTCCTCTGTTGTATGTCTGCGTATGCGAATGTCTACTTCAAAAAAAATCAAAAATTTGAATGTATACGTCAAATGAATATTCTTATGTCCGGGGTCCATTACGGGAGTGCCTTTGAGCCAGGCGGCTCCGGCCTACCTTATTACTGTACACCACCTGTGTGCGTTTCGACTGTACTCGACGCGCTAGAGTGTGGCGGCTTCAAACCAAAAAAAAAAACAAAGGTTCCATATCCTTTTTAAGTAATGTCTGACGGTATCGGCGAAGTGCGACGCCGGCACCTGCGAATCAGGCTGCGATGCCGAAAGTGGATTTGTATCTTAGAGAACAGAGGTGTTCATGTATACCTACCACGGAAACTGTGTTCCCATACACTATACCAGATCTGTCATCAGTCGTTCCGGCACCGCGCTGTGCCGACTCGGATACAGTCGGACATTATTTAAAAATGATATGGAACCCAGGGGAGAAATTTTTTGAAAAATCCTCCGGCCAAAATCCTCCCTTGGGGCCACATAGAAAAGCCTCTCCCCTGGGGTTGGCAACGCGTAGGGACCGGAAGGGGATGGACGCAAACCAGGATTGTACAATTCTTTGAGGTGACAGTTTCCCAGGGTCTTACACTTGTGTTTTGAGCACAATGTACACACAAGTGGAACTTGACAGGTCAACTTGACAAATTGCGCGTGTCGAGTTGACTTGTCACCCTCGCCTCCGGTCCCTCTTCAAACCACTTGACAGGTGACAGTTTGTCAAGTCAACTTGTCAAGTCAACTTGAAAGGTGACCCCCCTAAAATCACATCCGCAAGCTGTCCCGACAACCCCCCCCCCAGAGGTCCGGGGGGGGGGGTCAGGTCACGGTCATAGCCAAAAACGAGGTCAAAATCGATCACTTTTTAATATTTTGCCCAACAATTTTTAGGTGAAAATGATGTTCTCGGAATAATTTTGCGATGTACTCCACCACAAGAGGCCCCACTGCGAATTGGCAGTGTTGCTGAGGCGTTGGTGGATTCTCCGCAACAACTCAACCCTGGTTACGTTTACAAACACATCGAAAAGTTAGACATGGACAAACGGGCGTATGAGTGGCTTCCTCTCATGGCCTCCTCTTTGGGGGGTCAGATAGGGGTTTTGTGTGTCAAAAGTTTTTTGTGAGCGTATTCTTTCTGAGGCCAATAATGTGTGTAACGATGGAAATACACTTCTCAATACGGAAGAGATCAACATATTGGTTGTGTTACGTATGAATCGAGAATTCATACAACACATGCGTGAAATCAAACCCAAGTTGAGTGGTCAAAATTTCAACGGAACATTAGTATACGTGGCCTTGGGTACGAAACTTAAGCCACTTCAAATTCTGGAGAATAATTTTGAAAGAGAGTATTTTTTTTTAAATCGAAGTTGAAACCTTGCAGATTTTCGTCGGGTAAAAATATCTTGGATTCCGGGAACATATACACTACTCATAATCAACAACTGCACTCAGACGTTCTGCGACGTTGATAAGTTTGTTTGTTTGTTTCGTGACTGTTTGTAACGTGAAAAAGATGTGGGCGGGGGGTTATGTCACGGTCATATTTCACATCTTGTCCATTCAAAAACACTGCTTTTAGACAGACTACAACACGCAAAAAAGGACCGAAAAATCTCGCAAACACCTTCTCCGACGCGCTAGCGATTCTCAATTTTTTTTGCCGGCTGACGCCGGAATTTTTTTTTGCGTACGTGACAACTCCCACTTGCGGCGACAAGTTCCACTTGACAAACTAGTCAACTTGACAGATTGACTGGTCACCCTGCCCTCTTGTCCCTCTTCAAATCACTTGGCAAGTAATAACTTTTCAAGTTGACTTGTCGAGTCAACTTGAACAATCATCATATCATTACAAGTGTAGGACTCTACAGTTTCCACCTAGAACCCACTGGGTCAGAAATTTTGATTTTCTTTTTCTCCCCGAAAATCCAAGGGTTACGCTGATTTTTTTAACTTGACATACATGCCAAAAAGTGACCCATAAGCCCAACCAACCAGCCAACCCCCTCCCCCTTTTTGTAACACGCAACGTATGGCCTTTTTTTCGAAAAAATTCAATTTTTGGCTCCAATTTTGAAATTCGGCAAATGTTCTTAATCAGGGTCAACCAATTTGCCTTGATTCAACACACGTTCCTGATGTACTTGGCGCGTTAGGTGTGTGGCGACAAAAAAAAATAAAAAAAAACATACAAGCGAGCGGTGACAACAGCGTGAGCTCTGAAACAGCTCCTGTCTGAGCCCGTGTATGATTATTCGGATGATGTGTATGATTATTCGGATAGAAAAAAAGATTTTCTTATACAGACATTGAGTGTATTCTGCAAAAAAACATTATGGGTTTATGAGACCTTTGGCGCCAGCGAGGAAAGCCCTATAGTTGCAGTATGGAAAGATGGTACTGTCAAGAATAATCTGGCTTCTTTCAAATTCTGTACCAAATTCGAAATTGACAGAATCTGTAGGGTTGTCAAATTTTTTCATTGGAGATGACTAAGTTCTTCGCAATTAAGGAGAAAAATATGCAAAGCCAGCAAAAGACCAAGGTCTTCTGTTATTTTTGTTTCGCTGTGGTCGATCTATGACACTCCACTCTGTGATGGGTCTGATCCCAAATTCGTCTGCAAAATATTGTGTATGAATGCCCAGAATGTGACAGACATGATTGTACGATGGGATGATGGGTATGAATTCGTTTTCACTCGCGTTCAATTGTCATTCCTCATGGAGGCAGTGGGGTTCTCAAAAACTGTTATCATCAACATGTGGGTACGCCCAGAATGTTCTAGCGACCATGAAATGCTTACTAGTCTGGGCATCTTTCGAATATTTATCTTTTACGGATTTTCCAACAACACATATAGTCTCTTTTTGGGTTGAAAAATTCAAACAGCTCCACCTCGTGACAAGGAATTCAGCTCTTCTTTCTGAAGTGACGTGTATGCAGTGCGCCAAATCAGTCTAAAGCAAAAATGGCAAGAACGCTTTTGAACATTACTGGATTGGCAACGCGGGCAGCCGAACTTTAGTATTTGCTCTCGATTCTGTATCGAAAGAATGACACCAAATTTGTACCGTAATCAACACTATCACAATACGCAATAGATGATACGGGCATTTCTCTTCGAAATTGCGCACGCTGAAGCGCTGGATATGTCAGATTTTTTTGATATCAGATGGGGAGCGATCACGATGAGCAGAATTTAAGTTACTTTCACACTTCAAGGAAATCAGGATCAAATTTTGATACAGTGATGATTGAAGAACTTGTGAGTGAAGTTCGCTTCTTGACTCGGTCGGATCTGATTTATGGACGCCACCCAGAACTGCGTCGGCCTTCTCGCAGTCTCTCTGGACCTTCCGTCGATCTTCTATACCCACCCCCGATTCTGGGCAACCCGCCAAACCGTAGTCTTATTACGCTTGCGAACGTGTCCTTGTCAAATTGTTCAGTTGAAGGTAGGCGACGTGCCACTCTCACAGTCTGTCACTGGAATCAGTTTTTTCCAAGGACAAGATTGATTTCGCCAGTATTGCTGACGAAGAATTTGAAGGAGTCAAAGTCAAATTGTGTAGGCCACGGGGAGGTATGCACGAACCTAATGGTTGAATACAACAAAGTCCTCGTCTTTCCTTGTTTTTCTGTGTCAGTTTGACGCAATCCTGTTGTCCCATTTTTTTGTTGTTTCCCAACTTTTATTTTTCCCCGCCAAAAAATTCAACTAACAATTTGTACCACAAAACGGTTTGTGGTACAAATAATTTTCCAAAAGAAAAGCCTTGGTTCTTGATCTGACACCCAACCAAGCAACCCCCCATGTATGTTAGGAAAATGACGATAAACGTACGCCTTGCGAAAATCGTGCAAATATAAGCCACTTTTTCCAAAATTTCAAATAGGCCAAAAGTTTGTGCCTTTTTTAATTTTATTTTTATTTGATAACCCCACTCTCACCTCACCAAGAAACAGGTGAGGTGAGAGCAGCAGCAGCATTGCAGGCACAAGTGGTGGTGAAGCAGCTGCAGGCACGCTATCTGGTTCACCCGCTACCATCACCGGACCATGGTGCACACGACGCATTTTCGCAAATTGTCTTCTTGGGCAGTATTCACTCCTGTGTCCATTTTGCGCACCAACAAAACTGTTGTTTCACAACATGCACTTGTAGTCTCAGTCACTTATTTTGAGTTGAGTCAAGCGTACGAGGCGCATGAACGTGCTTAGTCATGGGAGACATCTTCACATGCGTGGTTAGCCAACGTGTGTGCAATTGAAATGTACAACAGTCTGATACCTGTGCCTGAATCTTCGAGTATTCCCAGTAATGGTTTGCGTGGTGCTTGGTTTCATGAGTTACTTCAACTTCGCGCTGAAAAGAACATGTCTATTGGAAATGTCTCTGTCACAACCCCACTTGAAGGTTCCAGTGATGATGCAATCAGCAATATTCTGCACCAACCTTTGTCAATTCATTTACTTTGGGACTAGGCATCCACTCTCCACCACACAATGACTCAGTAGTATATGTTTGCACTGGCCGCTGTCTGTTTCGACCCGCGGCTACTACTAATTTAAGTTTTCAGAATCCGAAAATCTACGACACTTTGAAAAAAATGCCAAATAGGATTCTGGGGGGAGTACTCGTTAGTGGTGCATAACGAGGAGCGACGGGGCGGAAGTCAGAAATTCTGAAACACACGGGTACATCATCACTCATGCAGCCGACCGTGGGCCCTCAAAGCACATGACTGGCATTCTGATGGGTCATGAAAATAGTCATGGAAAGCCCTTTGTGTTAGTCATGCCAGATGTATCTGTCTACAGCCCAGCCATGTCAGACAGTCTTATCCTAGTGGGTTGTCTTATCAAAGCAGGCTTTACAAACAACCACAGAACACCATCTCAGGCCAACGAGGATGGACTTTCCCTCAAAGCGTTCCGTGCCATTTCAGACAGTCTTATCCTAGTGGGTCGTCTTATCAAAGCAGGCTTTACAGTCAACCACAGAACACCATCTCAGGCCAACGAGGATGGATTTTCGAATACGCCCAGTACACATGGCATCTTCCCCTGCCATCTAACAAGCGCTTCTCAAAACTGAAGTTGCCACCGCACGCTACTTCTGAATTTTTTGTTGACACGCGCTCGACCGGCTCTTACATACGTAATATACATATATAATTCATTCCACACGCTAGAAGAGTTCCACAATGTGCATACTGAGGATTACATACCTGCTTACCTCACTTAGGATCAGATTGAGGGACGCTCTCAGCAACGCTACAAGTTCATGCTTAAATGACGAGGGATGGTTGGAATCTATCACACTTCTCGCGGACACTACAACAACCGCCAAACAGTTTAGAATTTTACAGTCAAAGGGTATTGCGTACAACAATTAGAAATGCTACATTCTGTCATACAAGTGGAATGCTTGTAATGCAGCACCGGGTCGTCGCCACCATAAAGTGAAACCTACAACGAAAGCAAGGCCAAGTCAAATTCAAAGACAGCAGCGCCAGTAGCGAGGGCCCTTACTACAGGTTTCGACTCGCAAAATCCACTTGCAGAGTACCTCGATTCGGAATTCAGTACAATCACAGATGCCATTGATCCCACTGGTACAATCACTGAATCCTTGGCTCGTCTTTTTCACCACACGTAAAAGAATCCTTGTGACTACCTGACATGATTCAGATGCGTAATATGCCAGACACTGCAAAAGACCATAGAAATCCCGGCATGGGTAAAGGCGCTACAACAAGCACCACTACAACAAGACCACCTTTCTCACTACCTGGCACTGATCTGCGCATGGATTGGGGGGATGCCTGCAGTCTAGGCTGTCTTCCCGATCTTAATCGGTATTTCCTATTGGTCATAGACAAAGGTACCGAGTACTTTGTGTCCTTTCCTACCAAAACTTGTGCGTCTTTTCTTGCGCTTCTGAAACAATTTGTCACCCTTACTGGTAGAAAGATTTGCTACTTGCGAATAGACAGTGCTAAAAAAATTTCAATCTGATGAAATCACAAGACATTGCGCTGAAAACGATGTAGTGTTCCAACTGGTGGTAGCATACAATCATACAATGAAAGCCCGCGTGGAGGGTGCGAGTGGCTGTGTCAAACAACACAGCCGAACGTCTTTGTTACACGTTAACATGCCCACCCGTTTTGGGATGACGCAACCAAAGATTTCAGTATAAAGAAAGTCTACCTCTGGGCTTCACCAGAACCTTGCGGCAAACTTCAAACACCCCACGATTGCATGCAGCCGGCTCTCTTCGGCACCTACAAATCGTTGTAGTGCCTTTCGGCAGCCGAGTCATCGATCAATTGCCTCGTGAACACCGCCTGGTCAAGAATGGATCATTTGGTGATCGTTTCGTTGAAGGTACGTACCTCTATAGTTACTCTGCCACACTGTACATCTGGATTTTCAGTATCACCCTCCAAAGCAAAATCAAAGTGCAAGATTTCAAGTTCTATCCTTTCCAATTTCCTTTCAAAGACCCGTGATGTCTTACGCGCAACACACCAACGATGATGAAAGAAATGTCTAAAATGCACGAGGAGGATGCACATGACGACAATTTGATCGCTATGGAGACATCTAATCAGATGCACACTCGCGCTCAGATGCGTGGAGCTGAGAATACTGCTAACTCGCATATCTTGGGGTCTACTGATGAGGACAAAACACCAACTCGCCACTACTTGCGTGCATGCTAACCCAACTGTGCCTGCTACTAACGAACACGACAACGTCACACTTCTACCATGAATTTTGCCGCCACGCACCACTTCTGGCAACGATATAGCCGCTGCGCGCCATTCAGTTCAACACAATGAAGCTGTGGGATCAATCTACACGCTAACCTTGTAGATTACAGCGAACTCGAGATCACAAAAGTACTTGCACGTCGTTCTGTCGAGATAGGCCTGCCAAAGCATTACACCCCGGATCACGTGGTCCCAAAGGGCAAGATGCGCGTCTTTGGAATCAAGGCCAAGAAATCTCATCGACGGAAGCTGTCTTGATTGTGAAATTCATTTCACCTCCATCCTTGAAAAATGTGCAGATACAACTGTTCTGCACAAGGCTCGAACCAAAGACTAAGTAAGGGCAAGAAGCCAACTTGACCATTATGACAGCTCTCAAAATAACAAACCCAAGTGCAAAATCACTTTTTGACCTTGGCGTTCGCTGCAAGCCACGCTCTGATACTACACGCGGCATGATTGCATCCTTTGATAGCATGCTGGCCGGCACAATTTTTGACGACTGCAAGCGTCATCTGATGACTTTGAGACATCAGAGCAAAATCCTGTCGGTGATGAGTGCCACTTGCGATCATCTCGGGATCCAGTCGGCTATTCCAAAGGCGCACCCAACCCCAAACGCCACGGTCAGGTGATGCGAAGCGCAAAACAGAATGGATTAAGAGTCAGACTAGCGAAATGGACAACCTGTGACGTCGCGGTGTCTTTTAGAAAGTTCTCTAGTTCTCTCTCATCACTCACCCCACAAGGCCGTGTTTTCACAAGCTATTCCCATTACAAGATAAAGCGAACAGGGGGGGGGTTTGATAATTGTAAAGAACGCCTAGTTGTGCAAGGGCAACACATGCGCCAAAAAGGTGAAGATGGTGTCGGCGATTACAACGACGCTTTTGGCCCTGTACCGGCTGTTAGCAGATTCCGCACCATTCTCAATTTGGGAACACAACAAAACATGTTCACGGACCACGTCGATATTTCTCAGGCCTTTGTTCAGGGAGAAATACTACCCGGAGACAGTCACAATGACAAGGTGAATATTTCTTCACCTCCAGGATATGATGAAGATCCTCTCTACGTGTATCGTGACCTTAACCTACTTTACGGCATGCCCTCTGCAGCCAGAGCTTGACACACCACCATGAGCAATTTCCTGGCGAAAGAAGGATGTGCCACGGTGGGATTTGAAAAGAACGTGTGGACCGTCAGGATTGATGGTACTCGTATCCTCCCAGGGGCCCACATCGACGATTTCATGATCGCATGCGCAAATCAGCAGGTACTTGACGGTTTCCGTGCACGCCTTCTAGACGTTTTTGAGGGCACCTATGAGGGGGCTCTGCAACATACCTCAGTGTGAGGTGACACACGACATGGACAAAGGTACTACGTATCATTCACAGACCCACTACGCCGAGGAAATGCTACGCACTTACAATTTCTAGAATGCCACTCCTCGCCTTACACCCATACAGCCCAGCATGCGCCTCAACAAAGACAACTGTGACAAGAATCCTGCCCTGGATTTCCATCAGTGTTATCGTGGTATAGTCAGCATCCTAGGATATCTTGTCACATTGAAACACCCAGACCTTGTTTGGGCAAACTCAGAGCTCAGTAAGTATGTGCAATTTCCAGGAAAGAACCACATGCTTGCTGTCAAATATATTGTGTACTATCTTCACGGCACTTGAAATCAAACAATTCGCTACTCTCGTGATTCTCACGAAAACCCCAACGTTTTGTGGGGTTGGGTAGATGCAGATTGAGCTGATGACACTGACATCTGCTGATCCCACACTGGATATATTCTCATGATGAATAGTGGACCCATTTCTTGGAAAAGTCAACAAAAAAACAACGTGTCCCTTTGTACTTCCGAGGCTGAATTTGTCGCAGCCAGCCAAGCAGGCCAAGAAGTGATCTACCTACGTGGAACGTTAACTGATTGTGGATTTTCTCAAACTAAAGCCACTCTTCTGTACAAAGACAACCTCGCTTGTGTTGCGATGAGCGAAAATCTGGTGCGCCGAAATTTCTCCCGCCATATTGACATTCGTAAGTACTATGTGCGTGAACTCGTACTGAATGGCTTAATCAAACTCGTGCCTTTATGCACGCACAAAATGGTGGCGAATGCCTTCACCACAAGCTTGCTGTCCCCGGCTTTCGTCAGGGACCGCCAGATAATGACTGGTCATGCTTCCTTCGCCGCTCGACTACTATGTTGCGTCGGCGGCTAATTTTGAGCGCTGACTTTGAGCACTGCGTTTTCCCTTATTTTTTTCGCTTGATTGTCTATATTTTCCCTCACCTTTTACGTTGCATCCGGGGGTTTTGAGCTGCGATTGATTATTTTTTCCCACTTCTTTGTTTATGCACTTTTTTTTCATGTTTTCATAATTCTTTCTTTTTTTGGTTTGCCCAATACTGTCTCTCTAAGATCCCACTATTGTGCATGGGGGAGAGCGATAAAACGCACACGAACAAGATCTGCTGCCGCGGCCGCGCATCAAGTGAGCAATGCCCACGTACGAGATGTTGTCACGAATCAGAACGTTTGGTTTAGGCCCTTTTAGGCCAAACGTACCTTTTGGAAAGTCTTTTTCCCTATCCAGTTCGCGAGCAGCTGGCGTTTTCAGCCAGTGGCAACGGGAGAATTCTTTGTCGAGTTGAGAAGCACAAAATTGTCACATGTACACTTGTGTCTCTGGCTTGTCCCTTCTCATCTAACGTGTCTTTTGTCAACACAGAATAGATGAATCGCTGTTAGGATGCCTCAAAATGTGTTTTTGCTACAACTCGTCTGATCAATTTGGCATGTGTGATGTTGACAGTGATTCTCACTCGAGCAAGGACGCTTTGTCTTGCAAATCTGTGCGCGGTTTGTCCATCCTCTTTTTGCAACCACATCCCTGTGTCGCTATCACTTACGGACAAATGCGTTCAAATGCCTTTGTTGCAGTGTCGTGTAACACTCCGCCCCCTGTGCGGCACACGCTTTGCCCCACATGTCTACATATGATTGACAATTGTTGCCTCACTCTTAGCGCATGGTCTTGGCATACTAGTATTTTGACGTGACTCACGCACATGTGTGATGTGACTGACATGTTGCCAAAATCTTGCTAATTACATGTGACATGGCCAGTACACACGTGTGATACGTCTCATCAATTTGAGTGACATGACTCATTCATATGTGATGTGACCCATTCTCATGGGTGCAGTGACGTATGCATACAGTCACAGTACGACATGACCCATCCATGGGTGAGATACTCATTATCACTGAGCGCCCCAGACGAACAAAAAGTCCGTATTCGCACGAAGCAACAGGATGATGGTCTGTGGCGTCTGCCAATGGGCTAAAACCCCTTGCTGCCGCGTGCTCAGGACCCGCGGACATGCAAAAGTCACCGCAGAAGTGCGAAGATACAGTAACCGGGTGTTGAGGGTGCGGGTGCGTAGTTTATTGTTCCAACCTCTCAACACCTCGAAACTTTCTCATTCCCTGCGAAATGACAAGTGAGATAGGGTCGTTCCGGGACATAAAACCCACTTTTTTGACGCAGCCAGCGAGTTTCTAAGCACAAACTGATGAAGCCAGAACCCAGCCTGCCAGCGATGTGTCTATAAACCATTAAAAAACTGCCACCCAGCCAGCGAGTTTCTATACTCCCCGTAGAAACTCTAACTTTGTAGTGAGAGATTTTATGAATCGTTAAGAAAATCGTAGAGAAAATCATTCAAATTTTCCATAGAGAAAATCTGAGATTTTCACACCGAAAATTAAGATTTTCATAGAGAAAATCATAAAGCAGTAAAAAACTGCCCAAATCGCTGCCAGCGGGTTTGATTGATGTTGCTTTTATTACTTCCTAAGAAATAGTTTAGTAGCTTTGCTTGAAGCTCTATTTGCTCAGGTTTCTAAACCCACAGTGAAGAAACCGGCCAAATTCCAGACCACAGTTTCTATAAATCATTAAGAAACTGCCCAAATCGCTGCCAGCGGGGTTCTAAACCCTCAGTGAAGTTACCAGCCGAATTCCAGCCTGCAGTTTCTGTCTGCCAGTTTCTATGTCCCGGAACCCTACTGTATGCGTAATGTCGCGCGCGCCCCGGCTATGGTCTGCGGCAACCTGTCCCTGTACCGTCTAATTTACTATTTTGCTTTGACTTTTTCCTCCGCTGCCGTGCGCCAATGGCCCGTGGACATGCGAAAGTTGCCGCCGAAGTGCCAGAAGATGGCCGGGTGCTGAGGGTGCAGGTGCGTAATTTAGTGTGCCGATCTCTCAACACCACGAAACTTTCTCATCCTCTCCGGAATGGCAAGTGAAAGACCGCCCGAGAAGCTTCCTGAAAACGGGGTTTCGACCCCTATACCCCTCGTGAGATATGATTATCTCGAACAAAACCTGCATTTTAGGTTAGTACCAGAAAACCAATTTTGAGTGAGCCGGAGTCGATACTAGTGGACGGGTTTGACACCCGCCTTATTCCAAGAAGCTTTTCGTGCGGCGTAGGCAATGGCAAGTGAAAGACGTAGGCGAATTTCCGATATTGCCTACGACATTTGGGGAAAACTGGAGTCACGGCCGACCGTGACAAGATTGAGTTTAGGTTGTTTAATTCCAGTTCGATCTTTAATATAACCCTTCGCGAAGAGTTATTCTCTTTACCAAAGCAAAACCAACCATGCTGTCTTGTACTGGTTTCATGGCGCTAGTCACCTGAGTCAAGTTCCTTGGAGAGAAGTTGAAGGCCACTATTCACCTGGTGATGAGCCTTCTGTAACGCTCGCGCAGTTGCACAACGAGCTTAGCTCGCGCGCATCTACGACGATCAACAATGCCTTCAACAACATCCAACGATCTGAATACCTCCGCAAAATGGGATGGATCAAACGAAACTCACGACGGATACAAGGCGTGGGTGAACGACGTCAGCCTGTGGGCCAACAGCAATCAGATGGCTTGGATTATGAAGATCGCCAAACATCTTCAAGAAGCGCCAAACTTCAGACGTCCCGTTTCCAGAGCCCTACCCCTGCGTGAGCAGTTCCTCGACGAAGCGCAGGCTACACGCGAAGAACTCCTTGCCGAGATCCAAAAATCTGCAGAAACTGACGCAGGTGAAGATCCTGCCGAAGACGAGCAGGCTGACAACGTGACCTTTGGCCACAA
>Ga0105055_10009621_pt1 | contig 12314 bp, 13 predicted proteins | sample BON03_FD_78090 | JGI IMG/M metagenome (GOLD analysis project Ga0105055, IMG submission 78090) | Freshwater microbial communities from Lake Bonney liftoff mats and glacier meltwater in Antarctica - BON-03 | ecosystem: Environmental > Aquatic > Freshwater > Ice > Glacier meltwater | place: Lake...
AAATAAATAAATAGATAATATATAATAAATAAATGAATAAGATTAGTAAAAGGCTAATGGGCCTACGGATGGAGGGAGGGAGGGAAAGAGGGAGGGAGGGAGGGAGGAAGGGAGCGAAGAAAGGAACGTACCAGCAGCATAAGCATAGACGCCCGTGAGGTAGGTGCCATACGAGCCCGTCAACCCATTAGTCAAAGTCCCGACACACAGGAGGGAGGGAGGGAGGGAGGGAGGGAGGGAGGGAGCGAACGTACCAGCAGCGTAAGCATAGACGCCCGTGAGGTGAGTGCCATACGAGCCCGTCAACCTATTAGTCAACGTCCCGACATACAAACAAATAATTGCGGCCCGATAGGAGGAAGGGGAGGAGGGCACACCAGGCGTGGCGGCAGTGGAGGAAGAGGCGGAGGACGCAGAGAAGGAGAGAGCGAGGAGGATCAAGCAAATGTTAAACAGCGCGCCACAGCTCGTGAGAATGACCGCTTTTTTCCTCCCCCAGTAGTCTGACATGGCCCCTAGGGTTCCAATGGTCAGCGTGGCACAGGCGAATTCTAAGGTGTACAGGTACTGAGGGAGGGAGGGAGGGAGGGAGGGAAGGAAAATCAGAAGGAGGGAGGGAGGTAGAGAGTGGGGGGGTGGCACGTACCTTGATGGTGAGGACGGAGGCACCGCTAATCTCGGGGCTGTTGCAATCGGAAGCCCCTAACCTGTCGCATTCAAGCTGGCATGTGAGAGGGAGGGAGGGAGGGAGGGAGGGAGGATTAGGGAAGATCAATCAGAGACATAAAGAGTTATCCAAAAAGCGTCGAGGCTGTTTTCTGAGCATGGCATAATTTCTATGGAGGACAAGCACGGTAGAAGGGAGGGAGGGAGGGAGGGAGGGAGGGAGGGAGGGGAAGACGAACCTGGATGATGAACTGGGAGAGGATGGGTTGGATCCCAAAGAGGGAGAAATAGAAGAAGACGCTAGGGAGGAAAGTAGGCCAGATGGACGTGGCCAGTGCAGGGTTCCGCACGATGGTTGCCGCTGCTGTTGCTACGGCATGGGTGCCGGTGGTGGTGGTGTCGTCTTTGATTGGGATGAGGAGGGGCTGGGCTAACTTGGAGGAAGGGGTGGAGGAGGCGACGAAGGAGGAGGAGGAGGAGGAGGCGGCGGCTGCTTCCCCCATCGTGCGGCAGGGGGGTTGGGCTGGCTGGCAATGAGGCAAAGCGAGATCCCTGGGCAGGTGGTGGTGGTGGGAGGAGGGGTCAGCGTGAGCGTATAACGTGTGTTTGGGGAAGGAAAGGAATGCGAAGGTCCGCCCTGGTCGCTGGTTTGCTTGGATCACCCACGCAGCAACACTCGGCGGAAGGATGACGTTGATGATGTAGATGATGGTGATGAGAAGTCGAAAATGGGCCTCTAACCAGGGGGCTTGCCAAGCACACCAAATGCAAGCCACGCCTGGCTAGTGCCAATGGATGCTTATTGTAATAGTGCTTGTGCTTGTGTGTGGGTGGACCTCTCCTTGTTTTTGTCGGTGTTGTGGTATTTTGTGGTAAGCAAGTGCGTCTGTCTTGCTTGCTTGCTTTGAACGTCGTATTGTGTTGCTCTGCCCCCGAACATTATTCCCAAATACCTGCATTCATTCATCCTCCCTCCTCCCATACAACATACACACATACACACAGGAGACACTTCTACATACGCCTTTCGAACTAACCGAGCACCAGCCACACGCCACCGGCGTGGACTCGCACCCAAAACCCAAACCATGGGCCGCCCTCGCCTCCACCACCCCCTCTCCCCCCGCACGGCACCCCATCCCTTCCTGGTCCTCGCCGTCGCCCTCCTCCTGGCCGTGATTCCCACTCCCTCGCACGGAAATGCACGCGCCATGGTGACGGGCAATTGCAATACGCCCCTGGTACGTCTTAAGAGGATGGGCGAGGGGCAGGGGAGGGAGGGGAGGGCAGGGAGGAAGGGAGGGTGAACGTATGCCTTCGTCCTCCTCCCCCTTGACTAGACAAGGCCAGCTTTGTATCATGGTTGACGCCAGTAGAATAAACTGTATACGGAGGGGAAGGGCTTAAAGAGTGCCTCTTTGCTTCGCGTGCGGGCCCTTCCCCACCCACCCCCCACACACAAATCTCCTCCTCCCTCCCCTATCCTCACCACCACCATCAACACCTAACCCGTCTCTCCACCCACGATCACCATATAGACGGCCGGCACTCAAATCATGGGCGCCCCCGCCGAGCCCTCCACCTTCACCCTCTCTCTCTCCCGGGCCGGCGTCGCCCTCTCCCCTCAACCCACCTCGCCTACCACCTTTCTCTACACCCCTGGCGAAACTCTCAAACTCTCCCTCCCCGGCGTCAATGGGGAGATCGCATGGGAAGCCACCGGTGGGGCTGCCTTTACCACCGGTCCCGGCTGCGCAGGCAACAAACGCTCGGCGGCAAATGGCCCCTTCCTCCAGCTGCCCTCTGACGGCGTGAGCAGCGTTCAGGTGTGGGCAGGGCACGCCAGTGGACATACAATCGTAAAAATCACTCCTACCGTCACGCTCACCCCAAGTGCTCCTACGGCCAGTCCATCTCCTCCTTCCCCAGCACCGGTGGGAGGCGGCAGCAGCGAGAATGGTGGCCCACCCCCAGCACCCAGTCCTCCTGCTGCCCCTTCTCCACCTGCAGTTGTGGCCCCCCCTTCCTCTCCTCCCCCTCCTACCCCCAGCAGCAAGGTTTATGCCGCCTACTTCATCATCACCCTGACCAGCCTCCCCCTCCAAGACTTCAAAACCAGCATCGCTAAAGCTCTCATCGCCGACGCCGCCTTCCTCTCCCCAAGCCAAGTCTACCTCGAGGCCACCACCCCCTCCCTCCTCAGCCGGCTCTGGCACATCCGTCACCTCCAAACCAGCAGCAGCAGTACCGAGCTCGCCATCCGCCTAACCAACCTCCCCGATGAACCTACAGCCACTGCCCTAGTCTCGACTCTCGGCCCCTACTTCACCTCTCCCCAGCCCACGGGCTTCGGGTCGCAATACACCAAAGCTGCCAACCCTTCCTCCACTGCTCCCTCCCCCCCCGTGCTACTGCGAGAGAGCGAGGCCAGTGTATTCACCGTCGAGTCATTCCGTTCCTCCTGCTCGCTGGACTCAGCGCAAGGACTTACCTTGTCCTGGGAGATCAACGACGCCTTGACGGCAGTAGAGCTCCAGGTGGAGGGAGAGGGGGAGGGATGGATTGCGGGAGGGGTGGTGAACGAAAATACCGCCATGGTCACCTCGCCGGCGCACCAAGTCTTGCTCTTTGATTACGCCACCGGCGCGGCCCAAGCGTTGGCGCTGCGAGGCTACGAGGCGAGCGACTTGAAGGAGGTGGAGGTGTCCGCTTTGGGGATGACGCCTCTGCTGCTGCAAGGCGCGGCTGGCAAGCTGTACATGCGTTACGATCAGTCCCTGGCTCAGGCAAGCGTGCCCGTGGACCTCACTGGCACCACCAACTATATGTGGGCGTGGGCCGAGTTTGGTTACCCTGCCATCCACGACCACTACGGCACCGTCAATATTGACTGGGCCGCGGGCACGTGCAAGCCCATGATTAAGCAACCCCTCCTCGAAGGCTACTGGCTTCTGCTGCTGCCCTTCCTTGGCCTGCTCTTGACCTGGACAGGGCTTCAACAGACGTCGTGGGGTCACAGCCTCTTGCAACGTCGCCTGGGCCCGATCCCCTCCCAGCTCTCGTCGTGGGTGCGCACGTTGACAGGGGGCGCGATCCCCGCTTTCCTCAATTTAAAATACGGCGAGGCGTGGATGATGTCGGCCTACGGCATCCTGCAAGTAGCACTCCTGGTGTACTGGACTATGGAGGAAGGAGAGGTGGGCGTCCGAACTACAGGCATTGCTTTTGGCAAAGCCGCGCTAACCAATCTAATGATGACGTACCTCCCTGTGACCAAAACGACGTTGTGGGTGCGTGTGTGCGGCATCTCCTTCGAGCGGGCTGTCAAGTTCCATCGGCAATTGTCGTATCTGGCCATGGCGACGATGACCATCCATCTTGTGTGCATGACGCTCAAGGGCCCCGTGTGGGATCGCACGCCCCTGGCCAGCGGCGTCGTCATCGCGTATGGTCTCCTGGCCTTCCTTTCCTTCGCCTTCATGTCCCTCACCGCCATGCTCCGACGCTGGTGCTACGAGTTGTTCCGGTACGCGCACTACCTTTACATCGCGGGCACCGTCTTTGTCCTGTTGCACGCCCCCGAGGCTTGGCAATACCTGGTCATTCCTTGCGTGGTGCATCTCGCGGACTTTCTGTGCCGGTGGTTTGTCATCCTCCGTAATCCTACCTGCGCCACGCTCTCCACCTTTTCCAGGGACGTCACGCAGGTGAATGTGACTAGTGGCAAAAAGGGACACGGCGGCAGCATCACCAGTACCAATAGCGACGCGAGCAGCGCGGGTGGTGGGAAGGGCAAGTGGGGCATGCCCTTGATGCCCGGCGGCTACGTCTGGGTCTGCATCCCTCGGCTGTCTCTTTTCCAATGGCACCCCATCTCCATCTCGATGGCAGGCTTGCTGCAGGAGGGAGGGGAGTTGGGGGAGGAGACGCCGCTATTCCGCATGCACATCAAGAGCCTGGGTAAGGGTGCTTGGACCAATGACCTCTATCAACTCGCTGCGCGAGAAGCCGCGACCCCGCACAGCTACGGCTCGACGGTGAAGGAGGACAACGCCCCAAGCGCACCAACCATGTTGTCGCCAGCATTGAGCATTTTGGTGGACGGGCCTTACGGGGAGCTTTCCATCGATTTGCGCAACTACCGCCAGCTGGTGTTGGTGGCGGGGGGAATTGGCATCACGCCCTTGACTTCGGTGTTGTCTTATATCAGCCACCACACCCGCAAGGGCACCATGCCTCAACTCGAAACTGTTACCTTGGTGTGGATTCTGCGGGATATGGCCTTGTTTGATGGCTTCGCCTCTTTCTTGGAGCAGATCGCGGGGGAGCTGGACGAGCATGCAATGGAGCACGGGCAATCGCAGCAGCCGCCGCAGCAGCAGCGCATCCATTTCACTGTGCAGATCTACGTGACGGCTGGCGGAGGCAATGCTGTGAGCGAGGCGGGCGGAGTTGGACTGGAGGAAGGGAGCAAGGCCATGCAAAAGCAGCTGGAGGGGGGCATGCGGGTGGTGGACGGTGGGGGAGGAGGCAAGAACCACGTCCGCACACTGCATGGCAGGCCCGATATCAGTGCCGTTTTTGATACATTGGTGAATGATGCCGAGGAAAGCCAGCCTGCTGCTTTGACAGGGGTCCTGGCCTGCGCGCCCGAGGGATTGCTGCACCAGGTCCAACGCCAGTGCGTGCTCCGCACCCTGGACGTGCATATGGAAGAGTTTGCGTTTTAAAGATGAAGAGGAGAGGTGATGAATGATGAAAGTATTATCCTTGTATGATGCATGTGTATATTCATGAAAAGAGAAGTCCTACATGTGTACATGTCTATGTGAAAAAGCAAAAGCAAAAGAAGCAAAAGAAGCAAAAGAAGCAAAAGAAGCAAAAGGAACAAATGTGGTGGTTGAGCTTCTCGTGCGTCTTTTTCCTTGATAAATTGGCATTTCCTTGACATTGGTTTCGCTTGGAATATAATGCAAGCACGATGCGTGCGTCGACTATAAGTGGTTGAGTGCAAATGGTGAGAATATGCGGTCGTATGTACTGTGTCCTCACACCACAAGCACCGGCCGCATCTAACCTCCTATTGATACCCCCTCCGTTCTCGATCTGTTCCATGTCATCCACCACACCTCTTATTCTCCACAGCCAGGCCATGCACAAGCGCCTACAACGCATGGCAACACATTATTGCGACATGCCAGGCATGCAGGGGCCGCCAGGAGCCTTGGTGGCTCATGCTAGAGGTAGGGTCGCCAAGCCGTTGCGATTTGATTTTGATTGGCTGACCAGCCGTTCATTTTTTTCTGACCTCCCACCGATCGAGATTTTGATTGGTTCATCATATAAAAACAAGGCAACTCGCTGTGGATTGGTTGATCACGCGCTTGATGTGTGATGAAGCAGTCATTGCTGACTTTGCGCTTCTTTCTGTGCTGTTGGGCGTGGGCCTCCAAGTATTTACTTGCCCGGCCGTCCAAGCATGGCCCTGTGCCTGGGCACTCCGGCCTCGCCAGGCACGTACTGAGCTAGTGCCCATGTATCGCCATTTCAGGCCTTCTTACGGGGGCCCATGATCATCATTGCAGCAAGAGTGCTGTTGATGCTCTCGCTGCTGCATCACAAAAGCTGGCACTCACCCTTCCCGCATACACCCCACCCGCACACACACAGCAGTGCTCCTCCTCAAGCCTTGCGTCCTCCTTGTCGCGCACAGCATCGAGAGCCATGCATCGTCGTTCCGGCCACGCCAAAGAGGGCGGCTCCTTCCTTTCCTCTGCTGCCTCCCTCGCCGTCCTCCTTCTGGGCCTGGGCAGGACGCCCACGGCCCATGGCTGGGCTAGCAGCATGCTCCAGGCGGACCTCTGTGCGACGCCCATGGTACGAACTCTTTGTCTCGTGTATGGCTAGGGTGCTTGATGCCACTGTGTGTATGGCCTGACGCCCATTTCTCTGTTCTCCGGGCCGAATCCATGCCCATTCACATGCACCCCGTCTTCTTTGCCTGTGCAGGCCATTTCATACACCACTCATTCTCTTGCACACACTCGCACATACATATAGACCGTCGGAAGCGTAATAATGGGCGAGCCCGCCTACCCCACCGCTGCCAATGTGTCTATTGGCGTGTCCCGCAACGGCCTCCTGCTGAGCCCCCTCGACATGACCTACTACCCCAACGAGACCTTAACCCTGAAGCTGGTGGGCACCCCGGACGAAGTTGCCTGGGAGACTAGCGGAGGCGCTTACTTCGCCGGTGGTGGCGCGGGGTGTCCTGGGAATTTTCGCTCGGCGAACAATACCCCCACTGTGGTCATGCCGGCGGACGAAGTAAGCACGGTCACCATCTGGGGTGGGCATGCTGCTGGGGAGGTGGCTGTGGGCATCATGCGCACCATCACCCTCCTGTCTAAGGTTGGCGCTGGCGCGGCCCCGCCTACCGTGGAGAAGCCCAAGCCTTCCGAGCACGCCGCCTATTTCACAGCTACCATGATGGGCCTCAGTGCCTCGGCCTTCCAAGTGCCGGCGGCCAGGAGGCTGCTCGCTGAGACGTTGGGGATGCCCTATAGCCAAGTCTACCTGGTGGCCTCGCCGGCCGGTCCAGCTGCTGCGGCCTTCGGTCCCCACCTTCTCAAAGCAGTCCAAATACAAGAGGGAGAGCACGGTCGTCGCTTGCAGCCCGCGCCGATTCCTATCGCCACGGACCTGGTCCTGCGCCTCACCAACTTGGGAGACGAGGCGGAGGCCAATTCTTTGCTCACGCCCGTGGGCGATTACTTGTCTTCCCCCTTGGCTAATGGATTTGCTGCGCAGTACCGCAATGTCACGGGCACTTCCACCAGCGCGCCAGCCACCTTTGTCGTCCTGCGGCAGAGCGGGGCCACCATGTTCAGCGTACCGGCTCTTCAGGCCTCGTGTGTCTTGGATGCAGGGAGGGGCATGGCCCTTTCCTGGACGCTGGACCCGAACCTGGACTACGTCGAGCTGCAGCTGGAAGGAGGTGGGCAGGGCTGGATTTCGGGGGGGCTCGTGACCGTGGACAAGCTCATGGTTTCAAGGCCCCGGCATAAGGTCCTTGTGTATGACTATACTGCGGGCAGCCCCATTTTTATCTCCATGGAGGGGTATTTGGCCGAGAAGATGGTGGAGAACAACGCTTCGACCTACGGTGTGACCCCTCTCCTCACGCAAGGCGCCGGTGGCAAGCTCTTCATGCGTTACCGTCAGCTGATTCACAAGGCCAACGTGCCCGTGGATTTGTCCCACACCACGACTTTCATGTGGGCGTGGGCCGAGAACCCCTATCCAGATATGCACAACAGCTTTGGGAGCGTCATCTTGAACTGGCGCGATGGCACCTGCGAGCCCCCTCTTGTCTTGCCTGAGCTCGAAGGCTACTGGCTGCTGCTCTTCCCCTTCTTCGCCGTGCTCGTGACTTGGACGTGCCTTCGCAACACACGAGAGGACGACTGCGGTAAGACTTTGCTGCAGCGTCGGCTGGGCCCCATCGCGCGCATCTCTGCATGGCTGGATTGGGCCACGTGCGGTGTCATTCCGGATTTGTGCAACTACAAGTTTGGCGAGTTTCTGTTCACAGTGCTGTTTTACGTGCTGCAAGCCTTGCTGATTGTTTATTGGGCCTTGCGATACGGAGAGTTTAGTCACAAGAGCATGGGGATTGCCTTCGGGAAGGCTGCAGTCACCAATTTGATGATGTGCTACCTCCCTGTCAGCAAGACCTCGCTTTGGGTCCACGTCTTTGGCATTTCTTTTGAGCGGGCTGTCAAATTTCATCGGCACCTCTCTTACCTGATGTTGGCTACTACGGCCCTTCATCTCGGCCTTCTCATCAAAATTAACCCTCTTTGGGGGTACCCGCCCAAGCTCAATGGCGTTGTCATGGCCTATGGACTGTGGGCTTTTATTGCCTTCCTCATCATGGCAGCCACTGCGCTGCTCCGTCGCTGGCACTTCGAGCTGTTCCGATACACGCACTATTTCTTCATCCTGGGTACCGTGCTCACTCTCCTTCACACGCCCAAGAGTCTGCCCTATATGTGGATTCCCTGTGTCTTACACTTTGTAGATTTTGTCTGGCGTTGGTGGGGCGTGCTGCGGGACGTTTCTGTTGCCAAGCTCTCTATCTTTCCTGACCACATTGTCCAGCTCGACGTCTTCTCCCAAATTCCCGGCGGGCCCAGAAGCATTTTCAGCAGCTGTACTGGCCGCAGGGAGAGGAAGTGGGCCAAGCCTCTCGGGCCTGGCAGCTATGTTTTTGTCTGCATCCCCCGCATCTGTCCTTGGGAATGGCACCCCGTCAGTCTTTCGACGGCGGGCTTGGGCGTATCTGGCAGCGGGGCCGTCGAGTCCTCTTATAGCTTGCACCTCAAGGGCCTCGGGATTGGCACGTGGACGGACCGCATCTATCAGCTAGCCGCGCGCAGGTCGCCGGCTGTTGCGGCTGTGTCGGAGGACATGGGGCTGACGGGCTCCGTTCCCACTTTCAGCCCAGGGGATGTCGCCGTTATGGGGAGGCGTGGAAAAACCAGCCCCAAGCTGGCTGCCACCAAGGCGCCGGCTGTCGCGGCTCTAAATGCGGACATGGAGCTGACGGGCTCCGTTCCTACGTTTAGCCCGGGGGATGTCGCTGCCATGGGGAGCACTGGAAGGAGCAGCCCTCGCATGTGGGGCCGTGGCAGGGCCAGCCCTCGCGCTTTGGTCTCGCCTGTGAAGAAGATCGAGGGCCTGACGATTTTGGTGGACGGGCCTTACGGGAAGCTCTCCATCGATTTGCGCAACTACCGCAAGCTGGTGCTGGTGGCGGGTGGGATCGGCATCACTCCTATGACCACCACACTCTCCTTCATCAGCCATCAGAAGCACCATGATCTTTTGCCGTTACTCGAGGGCGTTACCCTTGTGTGGGCTGTCCGAAGCAAGGCCCTGGTGGATGGTTTTACTCCCTTTTTCGATCAGATCCTCTCGCAGCTCAACACCCCCGAAATGCCTGGCTTCTTTAAGGTGGAATTGTATGTGAGCACCGGGTCTAAAGCCCCCGCCGCTGCTCCTGCTGCCGCGGACACGGCTGGTGGTGCGAGCGTTGCTGCTGCTGCTGCTGGTAATGGTGTCGACTCTGTGGCGGCGGTGGTGGTGGAGAAGGATGATACACCGGCTGACGTAGAGAAGGGGAGGGTGAAGCTGACGGTCAGCACGGGAGGCGAGGGGTTTGTGGATGGGGGTGGGGCAGGAGTGAGCGCGGCTTGGAGTCCCTTTGCTACTCATTATGGACGACCAGATGTTGCGAAGGTGATGGAAGGGTTGTTGGGAGCGGAGGAGGATGCAAGCGAGACAATGGGTGTGATGGCGTGTGCGTCGAAAGTCCTTTTGATTGAAGTACAGCGACAGTGCGTGCGCCGGGACGTTGATTTGCACGCAGAGGAATTCGCTTGGTGAGATTGGTGCGGAAGGAGGGAAGGAGGGAGGATAGGAGGAGGGGAGGGAGAACTTGTACGTGCATGACAAAGTCTAGCTGGTAGAAAGCGAGGGTGGGAGGGAGGGAGAAACTGTACGTGCATGATAATATTAACCTGACTGTGAAGCGAGAGAGAAGTAGGGAATGGAGGGAGGGAGGGGGTGACTGTATGCGCATGACATGCAATGACCTGTCGGGCAGACAGCAATCAGCTAAGTACAGCTCAGTGACCAGGGAGGAGGGGTAGGAACGCACACGACAGTAAGGGTGATATTTTTAGAGGGAGTGCTAATTTAGACACGAGACACTGAGTGCCCCAAAATGTGTAGAAGGGTCAGATCAATATCCTTTTACTGAGTAAGCAATGTCAGAGAGAATAGATGGGAGAGAGAGAAGGAGTGGATGTGAGGGAAGAGGTAGAGATATAGAGAGACCAACCTGTCATGATACGCGACCATGAGTTAATTCAGGCTATGAAGCAAGGCAGCGTGCAAGCAAAGGCCTTTTATTTCCTTGTTTGCGCCTTAAATTTCATCCTTTAGGCTTTTAAATGTGTTTGCATGTGCATGCTCTAAAACACACGCGTAACAGCCGCCCAAAATCTTGTTTTGTTTAGTAGCATATATTCGGTTATGCGTGTGCATTTAGAACACGCACACAGCAAGCAAAAAGTCATTCATATGGGTAGAGACGGAAGCAATCAATAAAATAGATGAATAGATAGAGCGGCGGACTACTTTTTCAAATTTAGTTTTGGCGGCGGGTAGGGCAATGGTGTTGCTCTTTCCCCGCCAGAGCACCACAAATCAAAAAGCAAGAACAATCACATTTTCTTAGCAGCCAGGCAGATCGTAGTAAGCACGTCAAAAAGATTTTCTTTTACGAATACATATTTGATTCTCAAGTTCCCCGATCTTATCTTTTTTTTTCCTCGCCTCTAGCTCGCTCAGATCTAAGTAGATTATTGGCCTTCCCTTGGTACCCTCTCCCCTCCTTTTTAATCCCTTCTCTCTCATCACTACATGCACAATCTGTTATTTCTTTCCTCCCCCCCCACTTCTTTCCTTCGAGAACCAAAGCACCCACCCTCATCAATCACAAAATCGAAGGAGTCCGCCCCCCCTGTCCTTCTCCCTCCCTCCCTCTCTCCCTCCTTCGGCTAAAACCTAAAGCTCCCACCACTTCTTGTTCGTCTCCCTTTCTGCCAGCGCCCTTGCCGCCTCGGCAAAATCCATGGCTCCCACCTGCATGCGCTCTGTCCGCTCGGTCATTCGGTTCAGTCGCTCGCCGCGTTGCTAAAATGGGGGGGGAGGGAGGGAGGGAGGGAGGGAGGGAGGGAGAGTGCACTATTTAAATTGGATTTTTTTGCGCACTTATATCAAACAAACACAAGAAGGAGGGAGGTGGGGAGGGAGGGAGGGAGGGAAGGAAAGGTCGTACCTGCATCAGAATCATGTTCTCACTCATCACGCCCTGTGCTTGCGCGGCCGCACCTCTGGCATGTGTGCTCATTTGCTTCGCAGATACCACCCCAGGCCGTGCCCCAGGAAGGGCAGACCCCGCCGCCCCTCCCTCCCTCCCTCCCTCCCTCCTCCCCTCCAGCCCAAGTTCCCGCTGATTCCTCGCGTGGAGGGCATCGGCGGGCGACGGTTGAGGAGAAGGGAGAGCCACAGGGCTAGGGTGAGGGAGGGAGGGAGGGAGGGGGGGAGGGCGGGTGGCGGCTTTGGTGTGGGCGAGGGTGAAGCAGACGTCACAGGCTCGCTCGAGGGTGGGAGGGGAGGACGAGGAAGGGAGGGAGGACGAGGAGGGAGGGAGGAGGGGGAGCTTTTTGGAGGAGCAGTTGGAGCAGGCCACCACGCCACAGGCCCTACAATGATGCCGTCGGAAGAGAAGGGTAAACGAAGCCGAGCACAGCGGACAGGTAGTATTACTACTGCTGCTGCTGCTGCTGCTGCTGTTGCTGCTGCTGCTGTTGCTCCCAACCACCCCTCCCACAAGAAGAGCACTCAGTGCCTGCCCCACCCCACCCCCCACCCGAGCACTCCCACTCGTCGACCCCACTAAAGGCGACAACACCATCCCTCCCCCCCCCCCCCCCCCCCCCCCCCCCCCCCCCCCCCCCCCTCCCCCCCCCCCCCCCCCCCCCCCCCCCCCACCCCCCCCCCCCCCCCCCCCCCCC
>Ga0105055_10009622_pt1 | contig 12313 bp, 11 predicted proteins | sample BON03_FD_78090 | JGI IMG/M metagenome (GOLD analysis project Ga0105055, IMG submission 78090) | Freshwater microbial communities from Lake Bonney liftoff mats and glacier meltwater in Antarctica - BON-03 | ecosystem: Environmental > Aquatic > Freshwater > Ice > Glacier meltwater | place: Lake...
ACCTAAAACGATATCCGGAAGGTTCTATTTTTGCACGGAGGTTGATCCTGAATGTAAACATAGTTTTCGGTTGATAAATCAACCCTAGGGTTTTAAAGGATATAGAAACACAATACCAAAAGTATGGCTACCGTTGTCGAAGTCAAGAAAAAACCCAAGAGGACCGACCTAATTGTGGCCACCGTAGGACGGGTGGATCAAGGTACGATCATGTTGATTTGTTGTAACACTCCTTGTAAGACTCATTAAACGTTGATGTGCAGGCAAATCGAGCACCGTGGGCGTGCTCACCGATGCCAAAGGCGTATTGGACGACGGAAACGGTATGGCTCGGGGTAGAATTTTGGTGCATCCCCACGAGGCCGTTCGAGGACAGACGTCGGACATTTCTCAGCAGTACGCCACCTTCGGGAATAACCGGGTGACTTTTATAGACTTGGCGGGGCACGAGAAGTATCTCAAGACCACCATCCGAGGTATTTCCACTTACAAACCAGACTTTGCACTGGTGTGTGTGGCCAAAAACTTTGGGACGGCCGAGGTCAAGGACGGATACGGAGATCCTTCGGAGGAGCACGTCAAGCTCTTGTCGTGGATGAAAATTCCGTTCATAGTGTTGATCACCAAGATTGACCAGACTCCGGTCGATGTGCAACAGAGAACCATCCGGGAGTTTAAGGAATTTGCCAAAACTGAACTCAAGAGGAAGGTGTACGAAATTAAGAAAGAGTCCGACTTGGACCTTGCTCTCGACACAAAACTTGTGCCCCTGTTGAAAATCTCCAACAAGACCGGAGAAGGTCTGGACATGCTACGTCAAGTACTAGGTCGCATCGAGGCCCAGCAACGTCGGGTGCCGCCCTGGTTCACCGTGGACCACGTCTATACAGTGCCCCATACCGGAGTGGTAGTTAGTGGCTTTACCGGCCTTGAACTCAAGAAAAACCAAACCCTACAGCTCGGACCCTACGACGAAAAGGACACACCGTGGGTAGAGACCAAGATTCGGAACATTCGAGACGACTTTGATTTTGATGTCGACTCGGTGCAACCCGGTCAACGGTGCTGTCTCTGGCTCAAGTGGAAGGCTATTGACGCCCACAAGATTCGCACGGGTCACGTATTGGTCGAAGACCTCAAGACTGTCAAGATCACCCGACGCTTCGAGGCCACGGTAATAATTTGGCACCACCACACCACGATCAAGGCCGGTTACGTGTGCTTTGTTAACTGTGGTGCCCTAAAGGAACCAGTCAAGTTCACTGCCGTCAAAGGGGCACTAACACTGAGGTCGGGCATGAAGGCCAAAGTGGACATTGAGTTTGAACAACATGGCAACATTGTCAACACGGGTGACGTCTTTTTCTTTCGGGAAGGCAACACTCGAGGTATTGGCAAAGTGATTCAACTGTATGATTGACGAAACGCATTAAACGTAATACATTTGTCAAGTCTTGAAGAAAAATCAGACATGTTAGAGAGCAAGACGTTGCGCATCAATTGGTGTCGAGAAGAGGGAGAGCTCGGTTTGGGAAAGTGCTACGGCACCTACGACTTGTCTCAGGATGCATACGGGTGGAAAGAGATTTTTACGATTCTAGATGACATGAGCAAGGGTGACAAAGTGTATTACAAAGTGTCGGATCAACCACGGCAAGAGACGGAGCCCTTTGAGGATTTCAACCATGCCTTGGTCCTTCATTACTTTGGTATCGATGTGAATTACTATTGATAGGTCTTCCCGCTAGTGTCTCAAACTGTTACTAAAGAAATTGGTTTCAAAAAGGCTCGTTTTTATTGAGCAGCATTACTAGTGGGGAGTGGAGGAAACTCCTCAACAAGATAGTTACTCGAATCCACCAAGTCGGCTCGAGGCGACGCTTCTCCGTACGGGACATACGGTTTACCCGCTTCGTACGGTTTACCCGCTTCGTACGGTTTACCCGCTTCGTACGGTTTACCCGATTCGTACGAGTTACCCGATTCGTACGAGTTACCCGATTCGTACGAGTTACCCGATTCGTGCGGTTGAGCGTGATGCGAATACGGTGGCAAAATGTACGTTTGTGTGGTCACCAACATTTGCAAGCCCTGATGGTTCACAGTGTACGAAAAGTTGTGGTGCATCTTCTGGTCCAACAAGTTCCGGAGGTTCATGTACATATGACCTTGACACAAGGCATCGTCCAAGGCATTGTGGGTGTACGGGGCGCTACCCGACAGAGCCACCATAAAAGCTCGTTTGTCTGTTATATTATTACATAATTCGTACGCCCTCATGAGGGACGATAGATCGTGACAATAATATCCTATTTCCGGCTTGTGGTGCGGTCCGTACGTCTCGTAGTAGGTCTTGAGCCACATCCAATCACAGTTGGCCGGACGAGCCACCCACTTGATGGTGTAGTTTCTTTGGTGCTTGCCCAACCAACGACTCATATGACCCATGATGACCGACGGAGGTTGCGCCTTATCTTGCACTTCCTTCCACTGCTGAGGATACTTATCCCAAAAATTTCTCATGGTGCGAGGGTCAGGCTCGTAAAACCGACCTTCAGCGTCGACTTGCGGCTCAATGGTCATGTAAAAGGTGTCTACCAGACCGTTGTCTTCCGAAAAGAGTGCAATACCTATGGATCGCATGGAATGTCTCATAGGGTTGGTGCCGTCGGTTTCGACGTCGAAGGAACAAAAGGCGGCAGGTTTGGTGTTGCCACCTCCTCCACCAGCATCGTTCGTTTCAGTCATGGCTTGGTTTTGTTAAGTGAATCAAACGATAACAAACCGATTCAAACGAGAGTGATGTATTGATTTTGTGACCGCGCTTCGATGCTGTTTGTGTAAACGTGTATTAGTCTTTAATGTAATTTTTAAGGAAATGTAGAGTGGTCGTCAATGCGACCCATAGTCGTTAATGTGACCACTGTCATTAATGCAATCTATGGTCGTGGTTCGGAACAGAGTCGAGCGGACAGGTTCTACTACTTTCCGTACCGACTCTGCCGTGCCTTTTGTACGGCTGTTCTACACCTCCATGGGCATCTCAATTACCATATGTGACAAGTTTTGACAACGATTCGGTTTGGGAATTGACACGGAATAATCACATGACAGCAGTCTCGTTATTTCTGAACAAGGTGGAGCATCCGGGCAATCGAAGTTGTCAAAGTCGGAGACATTAGAGTCGTCGGAGACATTAGAGTCGTCGGAGACATTAGAGTCGTCGGAGACACGAGAGTCGTCGGAGTCGTTGGAGTCGTTTCGACGAAACGGTTTCATCCGATTCCAGACGTCATTCATCCAAAATTCTCGTGGCGAGCATTCCTTGCTGTCCTTGCAATGTCACTCGTTCCTTTCACGCCACCGCGTGTTCCTCACCACCGTCTACTGCCACCTGCTGCTCCTGCCCGTAGGTAAGGTCACGAGTCGCGATTTCGGGTGGTCAGGTCTAACGAAACGGATGAACAGGTTGTCTACACCCATCAGTGAGATTGATAATGACACACGCATCCTCCGTCTCTTGACCTTTGACGATAACGTTAACGTTCCGGCCCACAATCTCGTCCACGAGATGTTACGCGCGTACCACAATGGTCCAGAGCATCTTCTCCACCTGCTTCATCAAAATAGGCAACGCAACCAGGCCCCTCACCACTGTGACGTGGTGTGCGATGACGACGATGACCGCAAGATTCACATTTTCGATGCCGTCTTTGCCTCAGATCCCGAGCCACCACTCAAGCGTCGTCGTTTGGACCGCCGTTTAAACCGCGTCGAGGAGTCTGTGCTTCACTACAAGTTGAGGCCTCGAATCGTGCAGTTGCTCGATCGCCATCTTTCCCGCATTGTTGAGGAGTTGTACCATCGCAACCACCTTCGTATGAAGGATTTATGTGCACCAAAGTTCCACTCGTTTCGAGCTTTTGACTTTGTGCGCATATGGGCCATGGTGGAGATTAACCACCAGCAAGGGTTGTGTTACTCGCTTCCCACCGACTCGAACTGTTTTTTCTCGGGCCTTAACGTCTTTGAAAATCCGATATTGACCGAACTCCAACGTCGTGTAACCACAGAGCTGCAAGTTTGGCTGTGTCCTGATACCAGCAATGTGGTCTGGTCATACCTGTGAGGCACCGGATTAAACCTAATTTTTTTCATCTATCGACAGCCCAAACGAAAGAACCTTTCGCTCTGAAATAAACTTGCCAGCATGAGCGTTAACTGGGGTGACAATGCGACGTGTCTAGGCTACGATCTCTTGTTCATATTATTGTGGGTGGCGGTATGGAACTCTGCCGATATTATTGTGAATCACTATGTCAAAACCGATCGCAAAAAACTGTGGCTGTATCTAGCGTTACTGGCCCTCATGATTATCGTACTCATTCTGGTCAATAGAGGGTGTTCCGGTACAGTAGGGTAATTTTCTGGATAGTCGTCTCGCGACCTGATAGTCGTCTCGCGAGATCCTAGTCTTCAATGTTGTTAAAACATCGCACAACCATAAAACCAATCCTACAACCTCTCAGGCTACCAGAGCGCCATGTGTTTTTTGTGTCAAAACCCCGAGGCAAAGACCTTGCAAACCTTGACCTCTCTGATTTGTTGTTACTGTCCCAACCTGACCCGACTGCCCTTGATATCGGCCTTGACCTCTCTGAATTGTTATGGCTGCCGTAACCTGACTCAACTACCCTCGCTACCGGTCTTGACCTCTCTGAATTGTTCTCGATGTTCCAGTCTCACCCAACTACCCTTAATGCCGGCCTTGACCTATTTAGATTGTGCCCAATGCCCTAACCTTACCCATCTGCCCAAGTGGTTATCGACCTTGACTCGTTTTTATTGCGCGGAGTGCTCCAACCTTACCCAACTACCCTCGCTACCGGCCTTGATCGAGCTGAATTGTTCTGGTTGTCCTAACCTCACTCAACTGCCCTCAATGCCGGCCTTGACTGTTCTGTATTGTCGGCAATGCCCCAGTCTTACTCAACTGCCCTCGCTGCCGGCCTTGACCGAGCTGAATTGTTCTGGTTGTTCTAACCTCACTCAACTGCCCTTGATGCCGGCCTTGACTGTTCTGTATTGTCGGCAATGCCCCGGTCTGACTCAACTACCTGAAATATTGGCCTTGACCTCTCTGAATTGTTCTCGATGTCCCGGTCTCACCCAACTACCCTCGCTGCCAGTCTTAACTTGTCTGGATTGTAACCAGTGTCTCAACCTCAAACAACTGCCTGACATACCCTTTTTGACCGAACTAAATTGCGCTGGCTGCCGCAACCTGATCCAACTGCCCGAGCTGCCAATCTTGACCTTTCTGAATTGTGCTGGTTGTACATGGCTGTATTGTTCCCCTGGCCCATGGTTATTTCCACCAAACCCCGACTATGAACAGAATGTGAGGCAATTACTTTATCTACAAACGTGGTTCCGGCGCTGGGCACGGTTGAAACAAATGCAACGTTGGGTCCGCTCTGAGGAGTTTAATGCATGGTACTACAGTCCGGGACAACCCGGTCAGCTCAGGTCTGAAAAACGCTGGCGCATCAGTTGTGTCAAAAGACCGCGAGAGGACGAAGAAAGTGGCGTCCGAAAAAGATCTCGCTATGAACCAGAAGGACTCGAGGCAGATTTGTGAGGAGCGGGAAAGTCGCCTCGCGACATCCTAGTCGCCTCGCGACATCCTAGTGTCACGACCTCTTAGTCTTCAATGAATTTAAAAATAATCCATAAAATCAATGTCTAAAACTTATATCATACCGCCATGTGTCTTTTATGCGAAAACCCCGAGGCAAAGACCTTGCAAATCTTGACTCGTTTGGATTGTCGAAATTGCCCCAACTTAACTCGATTGCCATTGCTGCCGGCCTTGACTCGTTTGGATTGTGATCATTGCCCCAACCTCACTCAACTGCCCGAGTCGTTGCCGGACTTGACCCGTCTGGGTTGTTTTGGCTGTCCCAACCTCATCCAACTGCCCGAGTCGTTGCCGGCCTTGACTTATTTGAATTGTGCCTATTGCCCCAATCTCACCCATCTGCCCGAGTCGTTACCGGTCTTGACTCAGCTATATTGTCACGATTGCCCCAACCTAACTCAATTACCCTTACTGCCAGCCTTGACCCATTTGGATTGTTCTAGCTGTTCCAACCTGACTCAACTGCCCTTACTTCCAGCCTTGACCTATCTGCATTGTTTTAGCTGCCCCAACCTGACTCAATTACTCTTGCTGCCGGCCTTGACCCATTTATATTGTTACGATTGTCCCGGTCTCACCCAACTGCCCGAGATGACGGCCTTGAAATATCTGGATTGTTTTAACTGTTCCATTCTCACCCGATTGCCCGAGTCGTTACCGGCCTTGACAAATCTGCATTGTTTTAACTGTCCCATTCTCACCCGATTGCCCGAGTCGTTACCGGCCTTGACACATCTGGATTGTTTTAACTGTCCCATTCTCACCCGATTGCCCGAGTCGTTACCGGCCTTATCATATCTGGATTGTGCTGGTTGTGCCTGGCTGCCTCGTCAGAACCCCGACTATCAACAGAATGTAACACGTTTACTTCGTCTGCAATCATGGTTCCGACGCTGGGCACCGCTGAAACGAATGCAACGCTGGGTCCGTTCTGAAGAGTTTAATGCATGGTACTACAGTCCGGGACAACCCGGTCAGCTTAGGTCCGAAAAACGCTGGAAAAGAAAATGTGTAAAAAGACCGCGAGAGGACGAAGAAAGTGGCGTCCGAAAAAGATCTCGCTATGAACCAGAAGGACTCGAGGCAGATTTGTGAAGATAAATCGTCGGGTGAAACCGACAGAATCGTCGGAGCCGCACTCTCAATATTCCCAATAAAGACGAAACTGTCACACTTCCAAATCACCTGCCTTTATTGCCTCATCATGCTTGCTCTACTACTTACATGGTTCGCCACATGGTTGGTGACCGTCAACGGGTTGGACATCCAGGGGTTGGTGGAGGTCGAAGGACTGTTCAACATAGCTCGAGTGCATCGAGACTACTCGGAAGCATCTGTACCATGTTTTTACCACGAATACACACGAGTGCTCAGCAAATGGACTCACGATGTCGATGCCGTCTACGACACCCTGACTCTCCAAACCCGCCGGGGCCGGTGCATCCACTTTGCCGCTCGGATGAGTCGTGCAGCCAAGCGCTGCGGTCTCCCATATCGCTTCACGTTCGGACACCGCCACGTTGATCTGGAAGTGGCCTTAACCATGTCTCAGCGTTCGACGTTGAAAACACTGCAAGGACGCGCAGTTCAACACTCGCGGTCGGCGCAAGGCCATCAGTGGTTTGTAGTAGGCTACTACATTGACAAGCATAGTCGCGGTAGTCGAGGTTGGGTGGGCCTCAAGCAGAGCATGACAAAGAACGCCGTCATCTACTACCCCGAGACCCTCACCGTTAAGAAGGTGTCATCGAAACATGCCACACAAACTGCCAAGAACCGTGGACGACGCCAGGCCGAAAAGGTCACCCAACTCTTTCGACGCTGGGTGCCCAAACTGCGCCAAGACTCTTTAGGACATCGCGGCATAACCCGAAAAACCATCAAGGAATGGAACAAGGGTCAAGACATCGGAGCCCTGTTTGGTGCCATGGGTATCGGAGAGATGTTTGACAAGTTTCTCGAATTTCCTGGCGCTCAGGAACACATGGATCAGCAAAAGATCGACCCCAGAGCCTATGACCTGTATGGTCTCTTTGTGCATCGCGTTTACGGACTCTCCAAGCTGCGCAGCATGACGGCTTTAGAGCTCAATCGTATTGGTGCGGCACATTTTGAACAAGGGTTTCAAATTTGATAAAAATCAAAGTTGCAAAAACAGAATTTTAATGATATTCCAACAAAGAAAAGACCTATACATGGCCGCTGCTCGAGCAACAGAGCAACCTTCCATGGGCGAATACTGTAAAGCCAACTTGAGAGCCTACCAAAAAATGCCCGCCAAATGGATGGTGGATCACCCCCAGCAAAAAGGACTCTATATTTATATGGACACTGGATCCGGTAAGACTAGAGCTGCCGCCAACATTGTAGCTGGCTTTATGCAAACGGGCTTGGCGCAAAAAATTGTGGTGCTCACGCCCGCTAAACTGATCGAAAACTTCCGTAAAGGTGTAGAAGAATGCACCGGTCTCAAGCGTCTGACACACCACGAGATTCGTATCACCAGTTTCGAAAGTCTGCACAAGTTGAGAGGGTTTGAGATTGACCACAAAACCTTGGTGCTCATTGACGAAGCTCACAACCTGCGTAAACCCGGCACCAAAAAATACAAGTTGGCCCTGAACGTGGCCGATCGTTGCGGACACATCGTGCTTATGAGCGCCACCCCCATGATGACCAAAAACACAGACCTGTTTGCCCAGATCAACTTAATTGTTCCAGAAGACGAACGGGTGGCCACCTCGAGCGACAATATAAATCCCGAAGATCTCTTTAATCTCTTACGTCACAAGGTGGCGTTTTTTACCCTAACTGGTTCGGACTACGACACCCGTCCGGCGGTCAAAGTGTTCAAGGTGTTGGTGCCCATGGACCCTGTACAGGAAGAACGTATCTCCAAGGCCATGAGAGAAATGCAGATTGGCAGTGCCGAAGAGCTACACGACATACTGAATCGGGTGGACACGATGCAAGACGTGCCCGCCGAGGATGAGAAAGCTGTGACTAAGAAGAAGAAGAAGAAGAAGAAGAAGGCCAGCTTGTCGAATGCTTTCATGAACAAGGTGCGTCGTTTTGCCAATGCAGGTTCTACCCACGATTGTTCTCCCAAAATCGAAGAGGCCGTCAAATTAATCCAAACCAGTCCCGGACCTACCATGTTGTTTTCCTTTTGGATTTCCATGGGCGTCAAACTGGTGAAGCATTGCCTAAAAGAAGCCCATTATCCCGAGCGAGACGTAGTTACTGTCACCGGCTCTACTTCCAATAGCCAGTTGAAGAAGATTATGAAGGCGTTTAACGAAGACCAGACCGTCAAGACGTTACTCTTCTCTTCTGCGGCCTCCGAAGGGTTGTCCACCAAAAATGTGGAACGCTTCATCATGCTAGAACCTCAATGGCAGCGTCTAGCCGAGTTACAAGCCATTGCCCGGGCGGTGCGCATTAATTCGCACTTGACCCACGATCAACCCGAGGTTCACGTCTACTACTTGATGAGCCACGCCGACGGACACGACTTGGTAAATGTGGATGAATATATGTTTCAATACAACCGGGACAAGTACGCCAAAATGTTGGTCAACATTGATGTGATGCGTCAAGCCAGCATTCCCATGTCGATGGAAGCCGTGGTCGACATTTCGTTTAGTCCGGAAGAACTAAAGAAGGCGGTCGACGCGGGGTTGGTGGAAGATATCGAGACCTTACGCATCTCTGATTCGTATGCAACCACCTTTGACAGCCCCATCAAGAGAGGCCTGAAAGAAGGGGGAATGGCGATGGACTTGGGTCAGAAAAAGAAAAAGAAGCCCGAAAAGAAAAAGAAACGGAGAATGGGCCTTTATCAATCCGACACGGCCCGAGTGTCACCGGAAAACGAACCGCTGACCGGTCGTTCTGGCTGGAGCTGCACCATTCTGTAACGTTGAAAATTAAAGTTTATGGGTCCTAGTCTTTAAGGTCGACAGAGTCCTAGTCTTCAAATTGAGTCCTATCCTTTAAACGCATGGCCTTTCACTCTCCCAGCCCCTTAAAATGACGAGTGTCGACGTGGTATGCACTTCTTGTCGCCTGCCTATCCTACCCTCAGACAGCAAAACTAAAGTCTGCGACAAACGAGGTTGTCTCTTTCATCCGGAGTGTGATGTGTTAGAAACAGAGTCTCTCGTTCGATGTACCATGTGTTGGAGCGACTTTTCTATTTGCGACAATTGTGATGTGGAATTTGAACTTTGTAAAGACGGAACATGGTGTCCGTATTGTTCTTCAAAACTGTGCTACGATTGTGAGCCGCGTCACACATCTTATTCCTATCATGATTCTTCGCAGGAATGGGAGTGTCATGGTTGTTTCTCCGCGGACGCACCTCAATGTGAAAAATGCGGAAAGGAAATGCTTATCCCTAACTGTGATCAATGTACAGCATTAATGCAAACTTCTAGACGACAATACGCTCTTCGTCAAGGGTTTGGATGTACGTATTGTCGAGACTGTGACATAAAAATGAAAACCGAAATGTTGAAAAAATAAACCATTTACTGAAGAAGCACACGACTGAGATATTAACTTAACAAAACAAAAGTTTGTGGAAAAAAGTGATTTAACAAAGATCTTTGTTTTTAAACCAATTCCAAAGAGCGGGAGTTAGCTCCTCAAGATGCGACTCGTATGGATCAACTCCTCTTTCTCGAAGAATAACAAACCGCCATCCTGACATGCCAAAATACAAGTCTTTCAGAAACTTAAGTGGTGTTTGTGTTTCCTGATAGACCTGTTCGGCCAATTTCCCAACGTTCATAGCGTCCCAACACTCGAGGGCGGTGGCTTGATCGATGTTCCATAGAGTGTCGTAACCTACTTCGACAATGGACGTGTATCGCCATGTTTTACCGCGCAAAATGTTCCAAAATTTGTCATACTTAATGCCCATAGATATTGCCCATTGACGGTTATTTTTCCAAGGATCTGGAAAACATCCATGTTGTTGTGCAATAATTTTCAATACTGGAAGAATATCGGCCTTATTTCCTTTAGATTTTGCAGACGTTTGCACCCAAGTGGGTCCAAAAGCGATATGTTCCAAAGCGACACAATGTCGTTCACGACACAAATGAATAGCCATTTCGTCCAAGTTCTTTCTCTTGAGTCTTTGATACTTCACCATGGCGGCCGCTGCATGCGGTGTCACTGATTTATCTTTAAAGGTGAATTTTCCAGACCCGGTTTTATAAATGGTCCCTTGCCAAAGAAGGCATCCAGTTTTCGTCGGTTCAGAAGGTAGGTTTTCAATTTTGTCGTTTTCCCATTTGGCTGTAAAAGCTTGAATCCAACCTCCTTTTTCTAAGGATTTCAGTCTTTTTGTTCGTTGTAGTCTTTCGTGTTCTCGATTTTCCAATTGTTTCTCGTCCCCTTCGGTTTCTCGGGCACGTTTTCTCCCTGTCCGAATATCTCGGACCATGGATGCTGTAACAGGATATTCAGTTGCCACTTGACGAGAAGACAAATCTGGTGGAGAATTCTTAATCTCCAAAACTTGCTCAGTTGTAAGTTTGCACCGAGGATGGCTTTCACCATAATGATTAGTTCCAGCATTGTCTCGGTCCTCCCCGGTGTTTTGAAAGTTGTCATTCAACGCCAAATGGTCCGGATTAACACATGGGGGATTGTTGCATAAATGCCGAACATGTAACTTTCCGGCCGGCGATTCGGGGTGACATAAATCATACATCACACGGTGCGCCGACATTGTTTGGGTAGCTTTTTGAAGAAGACCGTGCCCTTGATGAGTCCTATTTCCAGACCATTCTACACAATCTCCGTTGCGAACAGTTTTGGCCAAGATGTCATCCTTGTGTGAATAAGTTATACCTCCTGATGTTCCTGTATTCTTATTTTGGAATCCGGCACACACTCGACACTTTTTGTTGTCCATGAAACGGTACACCGGATATTCAAAATAATGTTCAGCGTTATTCGGACAATGAAAGAGGGCGATGTACTGGGAAGAAGGCAGTACTTCAGAGGCTTTGCAAAGATTAAGATGATCCCAAAAGCGTGCAATATCGGGGTATTTTGCCTCGGCCGATCGATCAAAGGGACATGAGCGAGGCGCGGGACCAATACCGGACCATTGTAAAACCGTTGTCAAATTTCCTTGAGCATTAGGTATCGTTGACCGCCAGTTTCTGTTTAAAGTACTCATTTGGTTATGTGTGGACGACCACTCTGTCAGAATGAAACGCAGCGGATTGGTCTTGAATGAGATTGATTACAGCTAGACTGAAAAATACAAATGTTTATGGGAAAAGTGATTTATTGTTAGCTCAACATACCAAATACGACTAGGTTATACCTAGTAATATTTTAGTAAGTAACCTAATGACATTTTCTTGCTTCCGGCGCGTCCGGCCTTGGGTGCGCGGTAGCCCTTGGATGACTTTCTGCCGTGGCGCTTGCGGCTAGCCTTCTTGGCGTAGTTGGCTCCGGTCATAAAAAGCGAAGTGTCTTCGACGGGCATGGTCTTGCGCGTGCGAGACTTGCGGCTACCACGAGACTTGCGTGCCTTGCGCTCTCGGGACTCGCGAGACTTGCGAGACTTGCGTGCCTTGCGCGTGC
>Ga0105055_10009623_pt1 | contig 12312 bp, 17 predicted proteins | sample BON03_FD_78090 | JGI IMG/M metagenome (GOLD analysis project Ga0105055, IMG submission 78090) | Freshwater microbial communities from Lake Bonney liftoff mats and glacier meltwater in Antarctica - BON-03 | ecosystem: Environmental > Aquatic > Freshwater > Ice > Glacier meltwater | place: Lake...
CAACGAGATAGACCATTGGCAAAGAGCTAAAGATAAACTAGATGCTATTTATAAAGAAAAGCAGGATACAGGTTATAAGTCATTAGATGATTATAGACTTTTATATCCATCTTTAAAAATTACAAATACAGAAAGTATACTATCTTTAGGATTTACACATGATACAGATGTATTAGGTAGACCTTTACCAATGTTAGCTAATAAATATAGGGATGTAAAAAACATTGAAGCAATGTCAGGATTTGTCCAGCCTAAGCTTAATGGTGTAAGATGTATATCTTATTTTGATACACCACATACTCTGATGGACAATATTATGAAAACTGTAATATATAGATCAAGAGGAGGAGAAGTTTACTTTTTACCTCACTTAGATAGAATTATTTCAGTCCTTATAGAAGAACTACAAAGTATACTATCTACTTCTGGTAGAACTTATGTTTCTCTGGATGGAGAAATATACAAACATGGTGTATCTTTACAGACTATTTCTGGCGCAGCTAGAAGAAAAACCTTGGAAGCTAAAGATTGGTTAGAATACAGAGTATATGATTTCATATTATACAATGAGCTAGGACAGTCAGTAAATCTTATAAATGAGTATAAACAAACCATTTTAAAAGAAGCTTTTGAAAATTTTAAAGAAGCAGAGGAAAGATTATCTTATGTAGAAACTATCAAAACAAATTTTGATCGAGAAAGTGTAAATTATTATCATAGTTTATACAAGAATAAGGGATATGAAGGTATCATATTAAGACCTTATCAATTAGAATATGAACCAGGAGTACGTTCTAATACAATTATCAAAGTAAAAGAATTTCAAGACGGAGAATTTGAAGTTGTTGATATTGTAAAAGGGAATGAAGCATTACCTAGGGAATGTGTAGTAATGTGTAAATTGAAGACAGGACAAACTTTTAAAGTTAATCCTAAATTAACACATGAAGATAGAGAAGCTCTCTGGTATAATAGAGAGGAATACATTGGTAAATTCTATACTATTCAATTCTTTGAATATACAGATGATAATATACCATTTCACGCAACAGGAATACATTTTAGACCGAAAGGAGAGTAAAATAAATGAAAAGATTACTTATATTAATATTATTTATAATAGTAACTAGTTTTACTAATCAAGACAAGACATTGTTTCAGTCTTTTAGTATGTCTAATAGTTTAAGTAGTTCTACAAGAGAGTTCGATAATTGGAGTTCTTCTTCAATACTAATCGAGATAAATGGGAATGTTATTAGAATACTTTCTAATAATATTTTAACATTACACGTAAATAGTAAAAATACTTCTAATAATATCTTATCTTTTACAGGAATGGATTCTGACGGAGATATTTTCTCTGGTAGATTATATCAGATTACTGATAACATATATAGAATAGAAGTGTATTATACTTTTGGCGCATTTTCGTATAAGCTTAGAAAAATTTAATCAATAAAAACAAAACAATGGAAAACTTAATAATACTATTTGCTCAATCAGCTGCATTAATAATTGCTGGTATAATTTTAGTCTTAGCCTATAATAGAATAGGAAAACTTAAATCTCATTTAAAAGATGTTGAATTTAGGTACAATGATGATAAAAAGTCTTTTGATGCTATTAATGAAATGCTTCTTAAAGTTCAAGGTGAACAAAAAACTTCAAGAGAGCTAGTAAGTACTTTGGAATCGCAACTGGAAGTTGCAAACAATAGGATTAAAAATTATAGAGAAATTAATAAGGATTATGATGTTTCTTTAAAGAAACTAGTAAACGATAGATTTGTTTCTTTCCTTTCTCCTATTAAAAAAGTAAGTCTAATGATTGAGGTAAGTACTGGAATTAAACCTTCTTCTAAAAAAGTCAATCTTTTAGTAAAGGAGTTTAATAATTTTGATAAACCAATTGCTGCTTTAATAAAAGACATTATAGTGGATAGTGACACAAGAAACAAATTTTTAGCTTTTATTAAGGAACAAAAAGGTAACACAAAGTAATATTATGACTATAGCTGAACTAAAAGACGGTAAGCCTAGATTTGAATCTACAGTAGATATTTCAAATCTAGGTACTTACCTAGTTATTGAGAATAGCGGAGAAATAGATATTCAAGCTCTTGAATTACTAGGTGCTTCTACTAAAGATGGAATAATTTCTATAGGAGAATTTGGCTCTGGTAATAAATATGCCTTAGCTTACTTCGTTCGTAATAATATAGATTTAACTATATTATCAGGAACAGAAGAAGTAAAAGTCAAAAAAGAGAGAGTAATGTTCAGAAATCAAGCTTTTAATAAGATAATAATTGGGGATAGAGAAACATCTATAACTGATAATCTAGGAAAAAAAGATTGGTCAATGTGGATGGCAATGAGAGAAATTATTTGTAATAGTATAGATGAAGAAGACTTTAAAATATATACTACAAATAAGATCATAAAACAAAGTAACAAAACTCAATTTGTCTTTTTGTTAGAAGCAGGAGTTTTAGAATATGTTTTAAAAATAGAAGACTACTTCGCTTGGGATAGAAAAGTTATTTTAGAAGGTAATGGGATTTCTTCTGGAACTATTAAAGTATATGAAAAAGAAATTAAATCTTTTTTAAAGATATACAGAAAAGGAATATTAATAGCTGATTTTAAAATACCTAGTTTATATGACTATGATTTAGAAAAAGTAGAAATTAATGAATCCAGAGTTTTAAAAGACAATAGCGAAAAAGATAATATATTACGGTATGTTGGAGAAAGTAGTTATTCTAGCTCTCCAACAGAATGTTATTCCTATATTGATTCTATTGTAAGAGCATCACAAATTTTGATAATAGAAGAAGATGCAAATGGTGGTATGTTAGATAATTTTAATTTATTTGAATTTCAGTTACTAGAAAATATAGATTATCAATGTGCTAATATATATTATTCTAGGTTCTTCAAAGACCTTTATTTTGTGAATTTTTTGTTGTACCGTAAATATGAGGATGTAATAAATTCTAACTTAGGTAAAATAAGATTAGTTCCTCATTTAGCATATACGGAAGCTAAAAGGATGAAAAGAAGTATATTTGATATGAAATCTTCTCATATAGAAGAAAAATTTACAGAAAGAGAAGTTCTAATGTTAAAAAAAGTAGAGGAAGTTTTTAAAACTGTAGATTTAGTAATACCTAAAGTAAAAAAAATGGCTTCTGAGGATACTGTAAATTTTACTGGAGAAAGAGAAACAGGTACTATTCATTTATATGATGAGGACTTTAATTCTATCATGGAACTATTTAGTATTCTTATAAAAAAACATAACGAATTAGCTGGTAGAAGCAATGCCCATTTTCTACAGTTGTATATTAAACTATTATTTGAAAAACATTGTATAATCCTTTAACCAAAAAAAATCAGATGGAAAAATTAGAAGAATCAGTAAAGAAAGCAAAAGAGTTTGGTATTGAGTTTACTGTTGAATCAACAGTTCCTATTAGAAATAATGCATCTTCAAAAATAACTATACTAAGTGAAGTAGTGGAAAATTTGAAAGCAGGTGAATCTGTATGCGTAGAACATTCCGAAGAAAATCGTAAGCTACTAAACGCAGTAAAGACAAAGATATATAGAATATATAAAAAGAGTCAATTTATTAGTCCTTTGTTGAAAATTATTGGTAATAAAGAGAAGAAAAAGATGTATCTTTATGTACAAAGAGAAGCAAAAGTAAATCGTGGAGATATTGGAAACCCAATTATATATTAGTAATCATAAAGTCTATATTAACGAAATAACTAAAGTTGTTGTGTTGGTTCTGGGATTAGGAATCTCAGAACCTAACAACAAAGTTGTAGTTATATATAGAGAGCTAACTAAGGGAGATTTACGAATAGCTACGGAAGATTATTTTATTAAAAATTTTATATTAACTACCATAAAAACATAAGTAATGATAGTTCTGTGCGAAGATGATTGTTATAGAGAATTTATACCCGCTGCTCTACCTACTGGTCGTGTGTATGTAGGTGATCCTGCATATTGTAAACATTGCAAAACTACGTTTAGAGTTAAACCTACTAACGAACAAAAAGAATTATGGATAAAACACAGTTGTAATGGTTATAGATCAAAAAAGATTAGAAATTCAGAATGAGTTCTTGGATTTGTATTGGAAACCCTCTAATGCAATAGGTATATTAGAAGCAGTTACAGGGTTTGGAAAAACTTTTGTTGCTGTGTTGGCTATATTAAGATATAATAAAAATAAACCGTCAGGAACTATTCATGTTATCGTACCATCTTCTAAACTTTATGAAGATTGGACTAAAGAAAAAGGTCATATTAAAAACTATGATTTAAGAAATATAGAAGTATTTGTAATTAATACTTATATATCAGAGGTTAGGCATTGTGATTTAATGATTGCAGATGAAGTACATCACTATGCAAATCCTGATAGTGTTCATTGGAACTTATTAGTAAAGAAAAATATATTCAATTACTTTTTAGGTCTTAGTGGCTCTATAAATAAAGAAGAAAGACAATATCTTGAAAGAGAAGGTATAAAAGTCTTACTAACTATTACGGAAGAATTTGCTACTAAGCATGGTTTTATTACTGATTCTATCACGTATAATTTAAGTCTTAATTTAACAGATTATGACAGAGATATAATGGAAGACTTGGATAAAAGAGTAAAGTCATATCAAGCTAAGTTTGAATATGATTTTGGACTTGCTAAAATGTGTCTTGGAGGAACTCAAGCATCTAAGGACACTAGAATGGCCTATGCTAGAAAACAAGAATGGAATGGAGAAAGAGATCATGTTTGGTCACCACAAGCTATTGGAAAATATGCCGCTTTTCTATTCAAATATATAAGAGAGAGAAAAGAGTTACTTTATAATGCAGAAGCTAAATTAGACGCAATAGCAGACTTAGTTGAAAAATTTCCCGTAAAGACTATTGTGTTTTGTGAAACTACATATTTAGCAAATAGAATTTCAGAAACACTTGGTTCTAAATGTAGGAGTTATCATACAAAGGTAGAGACTGAAATAAGGGAAATAAAAATTTATAATAAAGGTAAAGTAACTACTAAACAAAAGAAGTTTGGAAGAAAAAAGCTATTAGATGAAGCTTTAGAGCTATTTGAAGACCCTTATTCAGGTGTAGATGTTTTGGCAGCAGTAAGATCTCTTAATGAAGGATACGATGTAAAAAACATAGAGTTTGTAATAATGGCCGCTTATCCATCTACTGTTAGAGATGACATACAAAGAGCAGGGAGAAGTAGAAGAATAGATGCAGAAAACAAAGATAAAAAAGCTCTCATAGTAAATCTTTACATTAAAAATTCTCAAGAAGAGAAATGGGTAAACTCCAAACAAGCATTAAAAAGAAGGGTAAATTGGGTAACTAATATTGAAGATATTACTATAAATTCTCCTTTTGGATATAACAGTTTAAAACTAAATGTAACATGAGTGTAAGATACAATATAGAAATAGAAACTTATAAAAGTATTAGAGTAATTAAAAAAATCAGATTCTGGCTCTTTTCAGTATCTTACACAACAACTGTAGAGGAACAAAAAGAAGTTAGTACACACTTGTTAGAAGAAGAATCTTTACAAACCATAATTAATACTTTAAATTCCATGAAATAAGAAACTTAAATGCTTATAACACCAGATAAATATATTGATTTTCTAGTTAAGAATAACTTAACAGAACATCAATTTTTGATTTGTTACCTTATATATACAAAAGACGTAAAGAATATAATAAAATATAATAAAAAATTTCGTTTTAATAGGGAACAAATAATGGATTTAATAGATAAGGATTTTATAATACCTATACTAAATGAGGAAGCACATCTTTTTGATCTTCTAAATCTTAATGTAACTGCAAAGTATTATGATGAAATTATAAGTGATGAAGATGATGCTGAGATAGTGTGGAACTTGTATCCTTCTTATTTAATGATTTCAAATATTAAAGTGTATTCTAAATCAAGTATGCTTAAAGAAGATTTCTTTAAGTTTTATTTAAAGAGTACTAAAAGAAATAAAAAGACTCATAGTAGGATTGTTACAGTTATTGAAAAACACTATAAAAACAAATATGCTGAAATGGGTATTGATAAGTTTATTGGTACTGAATATTGGAAAGAACTAGAAAAAGATAATAAAAATGGAGGAAGCCAAGCAGGAACTAGATTTGTATAATTCAGGTTATACTCACATTAAAAATTCAGTTGAACGTACTAATCAAAAGATAGAAGATATAATGTCTGGCAAGTTAAAGCCACTAATGACAAGTTCTAAAAAAGAACAAGATAAGATAGGAGGGTTTTTTCCATCTGATCAAATAGTCATAGCAGGTAGAACTGGAACAGGTAAAACATCTTTTGTACTAAACTGGCTTAAAGATTTTACAAATATAGAGTTAAACGAATTTTATGCGAATAAGATTATAATACTGTTTGATAGTTGGGAAATGCCAGATTGGAGATTAATTCTTAGATTGTATTCTAATAAATTGGGTGTGAGTGTAAAAGAAATTTTAAACTACAATCAACCATTAGAAATGCAACAATTTGATAAAATAAAGCTTATAGGAAAAGAGATGTATGGTCTTCCTATATTCTTTAATATGTACTCTTCAAATGTAGAATTGTGGTATAATAGAAAAAAGAATATAAGGGACAAATATCCAGACCATCAGATAATCAATATATGCGATCATACTAGATTAGTTACTAAATCATCAGAAAAGACAGAAGAAGCTTTAATTACTAGTTTAATGATGAAAGGCATGAGATTAAAGAATGAAGAAAACATGATAAATATATTTTTAAGTCAAATGAATAGAAATATAGAATCAGGCAAAGCAGATAGAAGAGATATAGGTAATACACTTCCTATTGCATCAGATATTTTTGGAGCAGATTCAGTTTTTCAATGTTCAGATATTGTAATAGGATTACATAGACCTGGAATGTATGGGTTAGAATCATTTGAAGCTGGTAGAGATCAGTTTATTCCAACAGGACTAGACCCTAATGATCCTACACTAGATGATAACCTTTTAATAGAATGTATTCTTAAACAAAGAGAAGGGTGGACAGGAAATATAGTAAGAAAACACAAATTAGCACACAATTTAATAGAAGATTATGGAGTATAAACCAGCAGAAAAGTATCAAACTGTAATAGTAGACACTATAAATCAACTACAAAACAACTTGTATTTAAAATTATTGGATGATAAGGGTAAAGCAAGTTTTGATGATTGGAAAGATTATGGAATAGAAATACTAAAACTTTACGAGTTTATTAAATCTTTACCAGATACAACCTTAGTACAGATACTAGGATTTGAAGGAACAGGAAAGTCTTTCGGAACTAAGTTTCTCAATCCTAGTGAAACAATGTACTTTAATATAGATAACAAGCCCTTAACATGGTTTGGAGCTAGAAAAATGTATCCTGTTGATAATAAACTAAAAAATTATAGTGTACCAACAACTTATGAAAAAGTTAAATCTAATATTATGCACGCTCATAGTAATAGAAAGAATCATCTTGTAGTTTTTATAATTGGTCATATTGAGGTATTTAAGGATGCTGAAACGTTAGCGCATAGACATAGATTATTAGTGCTTGGAAAGATGGCAACTAAATTTAACATAAATGGAGCAACTTCTCATACTTACTATACTCAAATAGATTCTACCCTTCCAAAAGAAGCAGGTAAGTATTCTTTCACTACTGAAAATAGTGGATTTAATACTTGTCGTAGTCCAGAAGGATACTGGGAGGGTAAGATTGATAATAATTATCAACTTGTAGTTGATAAGATTTTGGAAGATTTAAACTAATAATCAATCTACTTAAAAAATTTTAAAAATTTTCTATTATAATGAATAGAGAGCTTGCATAGGAACAAAAAATTTACTATATTTACGTATAAGTAAGTCAAACAAAAATTTCATTTTAATTAATTCTTTAACCAACAAAATTTCAATTATGTTTAATTTAAGTAATTTAAAAGCAGTACAAAAAGCTAACCTAAGAAAGAACACAGTAAAGAGAGGTCAGAACTTTGAGTTCAAGTTTCGTAGATCGAATACCGATAAGAAAGGTATTGATTCTAAGTTTATAGTATCAGACGAACTATGGGCTAGACTAAATTTGGATGCAGATTTTGGACTTATCGAATTACATGACGAAGAAAACAACACTGTTTATCTTGGAGTTGTTAGTAATGATGATGCTGTATTCTGTAGAAAGACAGAAAAAGGTGAGAAAGGCAAAGCATTTAAAAATACTGTTATGGAAGGCCATTTAGTATCTGCTGGTTTACTACCAGAAACTGAAGAAGGTAATGTATTTTTCGATGTTACAGTAATTGCAGAAGATCAAGATATGAGTGGTGTTATGCTACACAAAGTTTTGCAGTTGTCTAATTCAGAAACTGCTTCTGACGAAATAGAGTCAGAAGAAGAAGAAGAAAACGAAGAATTATAAGAACATAGTATCCACTGGTGAATGGAACCATATCAAAAGACTCTTTCTAAAGGTAACGCAATAAAAGAGGATGGGCATAACTAATCTTTTACACCAATAGAAAGAAGGCTTAAAAATTCACTAACCTAAATTAGTGAGTGATTAAAAAGGCAGAAGGTAGTACTTCTGCTTTTTTTTACTTAAATCTTAAATAACTGTTAATCAAAAATTATAATATTATGTTTGGAAGTAATAAAGATGTTGAATTTGATGGTATTGGTTCAGATGCTAATGCCAATCCTGGAATCTATATGGTAACATTGAAAGATGTTAAATATGAAGAGTCCTTTAAAACAGAAGATGATAAAACTATTAAAGCTCGTATTAAATTTAATTTTCAAATTGAAGATGTAATTGAAAGAGTGGGTAATTTATCATCTACTCAAGGAGCAGGTCATACTCATATTGAATATGAAGTAAGATCAGATGAACAAAATGCAGAAGTAAAAGCTGCTAATTTAGTAAAGAGAGTTGGTCATATACTTTCTAAGTTTATTGCAAAAGAGCAATTAGCACAAGAAAATGAAAGTTTTGACTCTTATGGTAAGTGGGTTGCAGCAAAACTAGTAAATAAGCCATACGCAGGAAAAAAGTTCAAGCTTGTAGTAGCTGGTTCAGTGTATGATAAAAAATCTAATTCAAGATGTCCTAATTATCCTCCTTTTATCGCAAGAGAAGCTGATAATATTGCATTTGATAAAAATGCAATGAAAGGAAATAATGAGTTTCTTGGGATGATAAGTGCAGCAGCAGGTGATGCACAACTAGACGCAGCTATGGGTGGAAGTTCACCAGCTAGTGATTTTGTATAATAACATTATTAACCAACAAAAATAACAAAAGGAGGACTTGCAAAAGTTCTCCTTTTTTATTATATTAGGTACTAAACTACTAATGAATTAAGATGTATCAATCCAAAGTTACACTATCTAAAAAATTAATACTAGAAAATGTCCCACAAGAACAAATATTTGAGAGATACCTAGGATATTTTCCTAGACTAAATAAAGATTTTCCTAACCCTCTTAGAGACGATACAAGTGCTGGCTGTAGATTTTACTATAGCCCATCTACAGATATGTTAAAGTTTAAAGATTTTTCTACTGGATGGAATTGGGATTGCTTTAATGTGGTAGAGTTTATTTATAAATGCACATTCAAAGAGTCCTTAGAAATTATAGCAAGAGATTTTAGAATTAATGGTATCCCTGATTATGATTATACAAAAAAAGAATATACTCCAAGAGAAAAGGAAAAGTTTATCCTTACTGCTAAAATAGCAAAGGATTTTGGAAAAGAGGATTTAAAATTTTGGAATAGATGGGAGATAGATAAAAAGATACTAAACTTCTTTAATGTTAAGTCTTTAGACTTTGTTTATTTTAACGGAGCTATGACTAATAGATATAGTGATAGTAATTTACTATATGGCTACTATACAAATGACTCCTTTCTCTATAAGGTTTATTTGCCACTAAAAAAGAAACCATACCCTAGATTTTATAATCCTTCAACAGACTGGCTACAAGGATATGAACAACTACCAAAAGAAGGAAGAGAATTAGTAATAACTAAATCACTTAAAGATGTGATGGTATTATATAAATTTGGTATTCCAGCGATTTCTACATTATCAGAATCAGTTATACTTACAGAAGAACAATTTACTGAGCTATATAATAGATTTGATAACATATATACTCTAATGGATAGAGATAGAGCGGGTATGATTAATGCTATTAAACATAGAGATTTATATAGTATTCCTGCACTACTTTATACAAAGCAAGATAAGATAATTGGAATTAAAGATACAGCCGATTGCTATGAAAGACTTGGCTATCAAGATATACTTGATAGAATAGAATATTTAAAAAGAATTAACTATTAAAATAATTAGATTATGGTATTAATGGTACACAGAAATATAACATTTAGTTATAATGAATGTTGGGTAGCGTATGAGGAAGGAATAGCTGAAGAAAATAGTGAAAGAGCTTTAGGTTTTACAAGAGTTACCTTACCTACTGAACATATATATAGAATGAAAAAAGAAGGACTCTTTAAAGAAGTTAAATATAGAGGAAAAACTTTTAATATATTACCTCATACTGAAATAGAAGATTATAATATTGGAAAGAAAAATAGAATACTGCTAAATGAACCAAAAGAGTCTATTAATACAGATTTAAACATTGTATATTTCTCATGGTTATTAGGTAAACAATCCAAATATCTTGTAAATATAGAATGTGAAAATCCTTATTGGATATTTCACGATATTGCTCATACAAATGATGTTGCAGGTTCAGAAGTTTGTTGTTTAAATTCTAACTTAGAAGAACACAGACTAAAACAAGGACTTGAATTAATGATAGAAGCAGGATTTCAGCCAGAATTTTCAGATGGTTATTATGAACTAATTAAAGATTCTTTTTATAGTAGATGGAGAGTACCGTTGGATAATAACATATTTAAACCTTACATAACAGAACAATCATGGGAATAATAGGAATTTCAGGAAAAATTGGTTCAGGAAAAGATACTGTAGGTAAAATTATACAATACTTAACTGTTTCTGATTATGATGGTGTTAAAGACATTCTCAAAGAAAGAAATAATCGAGACATTTCTATAGAAGAACATTTTAATTCTTTTGTAGAAAGAGACTTTAAAGTTCAATGGAAAATTAAAAAGTTTGCAGATAAACTTAAAGATATAGTATGTTTGCTTTTAAATTGTACTAGAGAACAACTTGAAGATGCTGATTTTAAGAATAAAGAATTGGGAGCAGAGTGGATTAGATATGGTAGAGCTAATGGGTTTTATTATCATTCTGATGGTAATCCAAGTAGAAAAATAATGGATAATGAACCTTGTTCTAAAAAACAATATGAAGAAGAAGTTATAACTAATTGGCAAACTGCTTACAAACTTGCACTTACTCCTAGGCTTTTATTACAAGTACTAGGTACACAATGTGGTAGAGACATTATTCATCCTAATATATGGGTTAATGCTACGTTTACTAGTTATAAACCTGTTTTTAATAAATGGGATAAAAATGGTAATAATATGTTACCTAATTGGATTATAACAGACGTAAGATTTCCTAATGAACTTGAAGCTGTTAAAGATAGAAAAGGTATCAGTATTAGAGTTAATAGACAAGGATATGGTACATCTATGGTGGCATTAGCAAATGATCATGAATCAGAAACAGCTTTGGATGGTACTGAATTTGATTATGTATTAGATAATTTTGGTACTATTGAAGAACTAATAGAAAAAGTAAAACAGATTCTAATTAAAGAGGAAATATTATGAAAAGAACAATTGTAGATTCAACAGACAAGATTATATACAAAGGTGAAGATGCAAACAAAGTAATGGATTTACTTAATGCAGATATTTGTGGAATTACAGAGGAAGACGAAGTAAAACATGAAAAAATATTAAGAAGCGCAGAGTGGACAGGAAAACTTAGCATTAAAGTATTTATAAACTTAAGGTTTAGAGGTATAGATGATTGGAATAGAGGTGTATATAAAGATGTAGATGGTCCTCTTCACTTTGGAAGTGTAAATCATTTATTCGGTTGGGGTGAAACAAAGGAAGAAGTAGATAAATACTTTAGAGAAAACATGAAAGAGTTAGAGTATTATGGAAATAAGTTTCCATGTGAGTCTCATGGAGGAATACCTAGTACTTATGTATTAACTATAATAGACTAACATGGAAGAGTATAAATTA
>Ga0105055_10009626_pt1 | contig 12312 bp, 10 predicted proteins | sample BON03_FD_78090 | JGI IMG/M metagenome (GOLD analysis project Ga0105055, IMG submission 78090) | Freshwater microbial communities from Lake Bonney liftoff mats and glacier meltwater in Antarctica - BON-03 | ecosystem: Environmental > Aquatic > Freshwater > Ice > Glacier meltwater | place: Lake...
CACGCCTCAAGCTCGATACGGTCTGCTGAGGAAAGAAAGCCGGGACGGATCATAGGCATAGCTGAATCGTTCCAAACCCAGCCGTCAAGACATCAAATTCGGCTTCTGCAGGACTCGGAGTATCTAATAAATTTATTCGCAGTTTTAAGCCAGGGTCAACCCTCCAGGGCACGCTGAGCCGTGGTTCGGGCATAGGACGCGAGAGGCAGTGCCAGCAAATCGTGTTGGCGCGAGGGCCTGATGCGAGCAGCAGCCTGAGCACGTCCCGATGGCTGCGCCCGGCGTTGTCACGGGCGACGTGCCACCGGCCGTAAGCGGCAAGGTGCTTCGAAGCGGGACCGCAGAAGGGCTTCATTAAGCTGCGAAACCGGCCGATGATGGCGTTCACGGTGTTGATGTGGTGGCTGCGCGGGGTGCGCTTGGAGTGCCGTCCGGCGTTGAGCGCGAAGTGCGGGATGCGCTCGTCCTTCGCGATCCGCTCGTGGGTCGCGTGACCGTCCGAGCAGAGCACCGCGTCCGGCGCCATCACGGGCAGCAGCACCCCCGAGATCGCCGCCTGGCCCGCATCCGCGATGGCTTCCAAGGTGCGAAGCCCGGCGCGGTCCGTCGCCGCGAGGAGCTTCTTCTCCCAGGCGCCAGCCGTCGGGAGGCGCCGTCGACGACGTGCCTTGCCGCCGGTAGTCCCGCCAGCGCAGGCGCGGCGGCGCCGGGTGGGTCCCGGGCACGCGCCGGTGGACCCACTCCCGCGAGCCCTTGCGGCTCTCGCGCTGTTGGGCTTCGTCGGCCTCCACGATGCCGGCGAGGGTGTCGTTGGGTTCAGGCGCCAAGGCGCCGATGATGGCCATGCGCCAGCGCCAGACGGTGTTGCGCGACGTGCCCAATGCCTCGGCCGCGCGACGGCACGAGAGCGGCTGCGGCGCAGCGATCATGTCGCGCAACAGCGCGGCGACCCTATCGGGCCGATGCACCCGGGCGAGCGGCGTGTTGCTCCGGCCTGACGAAGTCGCCCCGCAGCCTGAGCAGCGCCATCGCTGCGCACAGGCCTGTGTCCGCCCCCACCCGGACGCGCTCGCCGCCCCCACAGTGTGGGCACGCTGCCACCGGTCCCTCCGCCTCGGCGCGGGCATCGATCTCGACCAACGCCTCGGTCCGTTCGCGCGCCTCGGCCACCAGCCCCTCCGCTTGCCGCAACTCATGGGGCGTCAAACGGGCAAGCATGCGGCCGAACTCGGACGGATCGAAGCGGGGCATGGCGGGCTTCCTGGGATGCAGGGAAACTCCAACACTAACCGACTGGCCAAGAAGAACACAGACGGAGCAAACACAGTTTTCTGACACCGCCACGCGTGATCTGAACACAATTGAACGCCATGGAATACCAGCACGAACTAAAACCCGAGCTGTTTAATAAAGGCTCAATTCGCATTAGCTATGCAGGTCTTGTTGATGTAGAACGTATCATGAACGCAGGAGGCGCGCATGGACCATCACGACTATCTGGCCTGGCTGTCCGAGATTGATGATCTTTCCCCGGACCAGCGGATTGCAACGGTTCGGCTGCTGGCTGGTCAGCCATCGCCGGAAGCCGTGATCGGACTGCCGGAGGAGCGGATCGGGGCCGCGCGAAGTTGTCCGCACTGCTTGGCGACGCCGTCGCATTGACGACCAAGCCAAATCGTCGGCACATATGCCGATTTTCGATCTTGACGACCACAAGATCCAGATTTCGCTGCTGATATTCCGGTCGACAGCGGATATGCGCAAAGCGGTTAATGCAAGACGCACTGAGCCCGATTCAATTGTCTTGATCCGGGGGCGCCCCTCAGCGGAAAAGGTCAGGTTGACAGGCGTCAGCTTCCATTGCGCCAGTGACCAGCGAGTTTGCAGATCAGACTCTGCGGTTGCATCACGGCTCGCGCGGGCGGATCGTGCCAGTTGCCGCCGGATCGGCAAAGGGCGTGGCATAGCCGGGTCTGTGGGCGAACCGGATCATGCCCAGCCGCAACTCGGCCACGGCCCCGGGGGCAAGGTCGATGCGCAGCCAGCGTCCGTCAACCTGCACCGCCGCGCCGTCCAGCGTGGCGAGGGTGAAGCCGTGTTCGCCGTAAGCGCCGGCCTGCGCGATCACCGCTTGCGCACTGGCAGGATCGGTGTTCGCCAGCGTCACTGAAACCCCCGCCGCGTCAATCGTGTGAACCAGTGCCGCAACTCCCGGCGGCAGCCCGGGCCGCGCGGCGCCCGCATCGAACCACCGGACCGAGGCTTGTTGCAGCCCGCCGTGATAGACATGCGCGGGCGCGCCCATCGTCAGTTGCACCAGCGCCTCGCACAGGACCGGTGTCATGTCCTGCCACATGTGGATGGTCATGCTTTCGCGGTAGTGATCCATGGTCAGCGGATCGTTCTCGGGCGCGCGGAACCGGTCGATTTGGGCTGCCACGGTCTCGAGCGTGGCTTGCAAGCGGCGTTCCGGATAGTCTGGATCGCGGCCCCGGATATAGGCGAACCATTGCGCGGTATTGCCGTTGAACCCCATATGCCCGCCGATGTTCCTGGCATAACCCGAGAAGGCCGGGTCGATCGTGTCAAAGGTGTTCGACAACCCGCGTTCGGCGCGTTCGGCATCTTCCTCGGACAGGGACATCATCCACAGATAGACGCCATACATCGGATGGTTTTCGCGCCAGTCGCGCCAGCCCGCATCGTAATGGCGGTTGGGGACCAACATCTTGCCTCCTTCTTCGCGCCGCAGCGACCACAGCAGGTCGAGCTGGCTGCGCGGCAGATCGAGATGGGACATGTCGCCGGTCAGCAGAACGGCATTGGTGGCCGCGATGCAAAGTGGTTCCAGGATGGAAAACGCGCCATGCGGCCAGCGCCAGCCATAATAGCCGCCCCACCATTTGCCGACGTTATATTCGCCAATCTGCCCCGAGAGCCCGATATTGTCGGGCGTGATGCCGCCGTTTTGCGCGGTGCGTTCCGCCCAGGCGGCGGTGTAATCCAGCACCCAGTCGCGAAAGCTGTCGTCGCCGGTATGCATATAGGTATGGGTCGCCATCGCCGTGGCCGCCAGGTTCAGCGGCACATCGCCCCGCGCCTGACGCGCGTTGATGCGGTCCAGAATGGCGGCATAGGTCGCGTCATCCGACCAGTTGCAGGCCATGGCATAGGGGTCGGTGCCGGGAATATCCTCGAACGGGGGCAAGTAATTGTCGAGGATTTCGCGGTGGGTGGACCAGTCCTCGGCTGTTTGCACATGCCTTGGCCCCCTGCTGCCGGTGATGGGCGACCGGATCAGGCGCAGGGCGGCGTCATAGTTGCCCGCCCGGTCGGTGGTATAAAGCGTGGCGAATTTCACCGCGCGCTGGCGTTCCTTGAGCGATGTCGGATCGGCCAACCCCAGGAAATACTGGAACAGATACCCCTCGCCGTGGTGCATCCAGTCGTAATAGGCATCGAACTCGTCATGGATCTGGCCGTATTCCGTCCATTGCCAGGTGATCCCGTCCCAGATCACCCTTGCCCGGTCCAGCACCGCACGACTGCCCCCCAGCGCATAGAACAGGGGAAAGTTCATGAAGCCTTCATAGGGATCGTCGGACCCGTCCATTCCGGGCCATGCGTCGCGCCAGATCAGCGTGCCATCGGGCCGGGTAAAGCGCGCGGCAAACTCCAGCGCGGCGGCGTCCAGCACAGCGAACAGATGCCGTTGCAACAGCGCCCAGGCAGGCGGCGCCGCACGACTGGTGGCACGGACAGCAGGTATGACAATCGTTCCCCGGTCTCAGGATCAAAGAAGTTCAGCGCCGTCATGTCCACCGCCAGATCGATCGGCGCACCGGTGGACAGCGCGATGCGCGGCGGCAGACGGGCCGTGATCTCGCGCGTGCCGACCCTGATGACAACCATCGTATCGGGGCCCGTCGGCTCCAGCACCTCGATCCGGCCCTTCAGCCGGGCGGGGCTGTCACCGCCCAGCGTCAGATGTTCGGGCCGCACGCCCGCGATGACGGCTGCGCCATGCGGGGCAGGCGCGCGGTCCAGCACCAGGCGCTGGCCATCGTCACCATAGATCAGTGCCGGAGTTGGCCCCGCATCGACGGTGCCTTCGATGAAATTCATCGCGGGCGATCCGATGAAGCCTGCCACAAACATGTTGGCGGGCCGGTCATAGATCGTTTGCGGATCGGCCAGTTGCTGGATCACGCCGGATTTCATCACGGCGACCTGTGTGCCCAAGGTCATCGCCTCGACCTGATCATGGGTGACGTAAACCACGGTCGTGCCCAGCCGGTCATGCAAGCGCTTGATCTCGGTGCGCATTTCCACGCGCAGTTTCGCGTCGAGATTCGACAGCGGTTCGTCGAACAGGAACAGATCGGGGTCGCGCACGATGGCGCGGCCCATCGCAACCCGCTGCCGCTGCCCGCCCGAAAGCTGCGCGGGCTTGCGCTCCAGCAGATGCGCGATTTGCAGCATGTCAGCCGCCGCTTGCACCTTGGCCTGCCGCTCAGCCGCAGGCAGCCCCCGCATTTCAAGCCCGAAACCGATGTTCCGCCCCACCGTCATTGTCGGGTAAAGCGCGTAGGACTGGAACACCATCGCGATGTTGCGGTCCTTGGGGAACACATCGTTCATCCGCCGGTCGCCTACCACCACATCGCCCGCGCTGGCCGGTTCCAGCCCGGCGATAATCGACAACAGCGTGGATTTTCCACAACCCGAGGGGCCGAGCAGGACAAGGAACCCGCCATCCTCCAATTCCAGATCGACCGATTGCAGCACCTCGAGTGTTCCGAAACGCTTTCTTATGCCCCGCAGGGAAAGGGTCGCCATGTCAGCCTCCTTTATCCCTTGACCGCGCCGGCGGCGATGCCGGCAACCATGGCCCGCTGCACGAGCGCGAACAGTACCACCACCGGCAGGATCGAGATCATCCCCCCCGCCGCGAGCATGCCCCAGGGCAGTTGGAATTCGCCAACCATAAGCTGCAATCCCACCGGCCAGGTCCGCGATCCCTGACTTGTGGTCAGCATCAGCGCAAAAAGAAACTCGTTCCAGGCGGCGATGGCGACAAAGATGCAGGTGGCCAGCACCCCGTTGCGCGCAATCGGCATCACGATGCGCAGCATCGCACCCAGCCGGGTCGATCCGTCGATGCGGGCAGCACTTTCAAGCTCTTTCGGGGCGGCATCAAAGAACCCCTTCATCATCCAGACAAAGAGCGGCAGCAGGAAGGATGTATAGGCGATGGCCAGCCCGATCCGACTGTCGAGCAATCCGACCTGCCGCATCACCACGAACAGCGGGATGATCATCAGCACGGCCGGGAACATCCGCACCACCAGATAGGCCAGCATCAGCTCTGTGCGGCCCCGGAACTGGAACCGGGAAAAGGCATAGCTGGCGATGGTGCCCGTCAAGAGGCAGATCGCGACAGTCACGCTGGTCACCACCAGCGAATTGGCCACAAGGATGGGGTAGCTCGACTGGTTCCAGAGCTTTACATAATGGTCAAAGGTAAAGCGTGTCGGCCAATAGACCATCTCGCGCGTTACGATGTCGGTCTCGTATTTGATCGAGGTCAGGAAGGTCCACAGGATCGGGGCCACGCAGATGAACGCGAGGAAAATCAGAACCGCATAGGTGATCCCGTCCCAGAGGCGCGAACGTTGCATGGGCCTACTCCTGATTGACGCGGCTGAGCCGGATATAGGCCCAGGCAAACAGCATGAGCAGGACGAACATGACGACGGACAGCGCGCCCGCATAGCCAAAGTTGAAATCCTTGTAGGCGGTCTGGAACGCATAAAGCGACAACACCTGCGTCGACCGCCCCGGCCCGCCGCTGGTCAGCACCAGCAGCAGGTCGGGCGAATTGACCAGCCCGATCACCCGCAGGATCACCGCCGCCGCAATGATGGTTTTGAGCATCGGCAGCGTGATCAGGCGCAACTGTGCCAAGGCGCTGGCCCCGTCGATGCTGGCCGCCTTGTAAAGGTCGGTCGGGATGCCCTTGAGCCCGGCCAGGATCAGCAGCGTGAAAAAGGGAAAGCTGTGCCAGGCCTCGACCACGATCGCCGCAGCCATCGCCGTGCCCGGCTCCGCAAACCAGGCCCGATAGCCGTCAATCAGCCCGACCTTGAACAGCAAGTCGTTGATCACCCCCAGACGGGGATCGAGCATCAGCGCCCACATATGGCCCGCGACCACATTGGGCAGGAAATACGGCAGCAGGATCATCACGGCGAGGATCCGCGTCCCCGGCAGGTTCCGGTGCAGCGCCAATGCCGCGATCAGGCCGATAGCGAATTCCAGGATGATCGAAAACGTCACCCAGACGGCGGTATTCTTGAGCGAGAGCCAGAAGATCGGATCGTTGATCATCCGCTCGTAATGTTTCAGCCCGACAAAACCGGTCCCCAGATCAGGCCGGTTCAGCCGCATCTCGCGAAAGCTCATCTGCATGCCGTAAACCGTGGGATACAGCACGACAGCCGTGATCAGCAGCGCAGAGGGCAGGAGCAGCAGATACATCCAGTAGCGCGTTTCCGACAGATCGCCGATCATGCGCACCGGATTGATGGCATGCCAGATCGATTTCGGGCGCGGCGTTGGTCGGGTCGTCATCGGACCTCTTGCATAGGGAAACATGGCCGAGGCGCTGCTGCCTAAGGCGGGAGTATCATGACAAAAAAGTGAAGAAACAGCGGCAGGATGCGCTGACGGGGCGCAGCGGGAAGAAGATCCCGTCGCGCGCCGCCTGTCGCCTCGCTGAGGTGCCTGCTACTGCACCGCCTCTTCCAGCGCCGCGATCATCTGATCGACGGCCTCCTCGGGTGTCAACTGGCCGATCAGAACAGACTGGAACAGCGGCAGGACCGAACTTTCCGACCAACCCGCATAGCCCGGAAAGCTGGGCGGCGGGCCGCCAAAGCCCAGCGTTTCCGATGCCGGCGCATAAAGCGGATTGCCCGCAATGCGCGGATCTGCAGCGGCAACGCTGGAGGCAGGGAAATATCCCGTCGCCTCAAGCAGCGCCACGGCGGCATCCGGTTCACCCCAGAAGCTGATCCAGTCCCAGGATGCATCGGCATTGGCATCGCTGGTCATGCAGTTATAGGCATAACCCAGCCGCGCGACCCGGGCCGCAGGGCCCGCAGGCAGCGGGGCCGTGGCAAACTCCACCCCGGCTTCGAGCAGGTTGGACATATCCTGAAACGATCCGGTATGGTGCCAGACCATGCCGGTCTGTCCGGTCTGGAATGCCTCCATGATCTGGCGGAAACCGTCATTGGGGGCGCTGGGCGGCACGGCGGCATGCCGGGTCATCAGACCCGCGTACCAATCCACCGCCTGGGCCGCGACGTCGCGGTCAAGTCCGATCATGCCATCCTTTACGATGGGCGAACCAAAGGCCTCCATCACGTCGATGATGAAGGATTGCCCGCCCGCGCCGCCGCGCATGCCGAACCCGAACCGGCCCTGCGCGGGATCGGTGATGGCGATGGCCGCAGCTTCGAACTCGGCATAGGTGGTGGGTGCGCTCAGCCCTTCGGCATCGAACCAGTCCTTGCGGTAATACATCCACGGGACAAAGGCAAAGGCGGGCAGGCCATAGATCCGCCCATCGGCATCGGTGATCGAGGCAAAGCGCGAATCGTCGAAATCGCCACGCCGGTCCCACGCGGCCAGCCGGTCGGTGAGGTCGATCAGCGCGCCCATGGCGTGTAGATCGGCAAAGCGTTCGGAGGCCACCATCGTCACATCGGGGCGGCTGCCCGAGACCACCGCGGCCGTCACCTTGGCCATGAATTCAGGGTTGGGGATGTTTTCCTGCGTCACCATCACATCGGGATTGGACGCATGAAAGGCAGCCATCACCGCTTCGAGTCCGGCGAATTCGGACTGGCTGGTGAAGGTATGCCAATAGTTGATCGCGGCCTGCTGGGCCATGGCCCATTGCGGCAACAGGGCAGTTGCGCCCGCCACGCCTGCGCCGGTCTGAAGCAGCCGCCGCCTGGAAATACTGGTATTCATGATGATCCTCCGTTGGTTGCGATAGGCAGGGCGGCCTTTGCGGCTCTGTCCCTGTCCGTTATATGGTCTCAGAAATGCCGTTCGCTCACCTCGATCTTGGTCAGCGCACCCGCATCGAGTGCGGCCGGATCGGCCCGGTAGCCCAGACCCGGTTCATCGCTGACCGTCAGATTCCGTCCACGATCGCAAGCAGTCCGAGGTCCTTGAGGCCGTTGATCTGGTCGGTATTCATGACGAGTTGTTCGTAATAGTCGTTGTTGCTGATCGCGCCGCAAATCTGCGCGTTTTCCAGCCCCATCCCGTGCACCTGACAGCGCATGCCGAAACTTTCCGACATATGGGCGATCTTCATCGCGCCGGTAAAGCCGCCTTTGTAAAAGCTCGACACCCGCGTCATGTCGAGCGCGCGGGTCTCGATCCAAGTCGCCATGTTGAAATGCACCCCATCCGAGGTTTCGGCGGCGAGCACAGGGATATCCAACTTCTCGCACAGCTTGGTATAGGATCCCAGATAGAATTCGCGCATCGGCTCCTCGTACCACAGGAAACCCTCGTCCTGCAGCGCCTTGCCGACGGTCAGCGCATCGACATAATCCCAGCCGGCAGATCCATCGAACATCAGATCGGCATCCGGCCCGGTCCAGCGGCGCAGCGCGCGCGACAACGCGATGTCGCGTTTCACATCGCCCCATGCGTGCAGCTTGAAGGCAGTAAAACCGATGTCCATGCAATGCTTGATGTGCCGTTCGTATTCCTCCAGCGTCGGCCATGTCACGGTCGATGCATAGGCGGGCACAACCCGGTCATGACCGCCCAGCATCTGATAGATCGGCATCCCGGCCGCCTGCGATTTGAGGTCCCAGCACAGGATATCCAGCGCGCCGAGCAGGCGCATGTTGATTTCCTCGATCCGGTCCACCTCCCAGATCAGTTGCCACATTCGTTCTGTCAGCAGGGGGTTTTCGCCGATGAAATGATGGAACCGGCGGCGCACAAGGTCGATCACCGCATCGCCACGGTTGAATTCGACCAGCGCCGAGAGCCCCGCATCCGTGTCCATCCTGACAAAGGCCTTGCGCGGTCGGCTGCCCTTGGGAATGTCGCCATGCGACCCCGGGATACCATCGCGCCAGATGAATGCAGGCCCGGGATCTGCCTCAACCAGCCAAGCGGTGAATCCTGTGATCTTCATCAACTCGCCTTTTAAATATATCAATTAACAAGACTACGGTGATCAAGATGAAAATCTCAAGCACAACTTTCCAAATGATAGCTTTTGTTCATTTTTTGTTCTGATATTTCAGCAACGCACCGCACTTGAACCAAGGTCACTCACGAAGTTTGATGTATAAAATTTGTTTTCTTGATATATCAACACGCACCGCACTGAATGGACCAGATATCACAATGACCGCCATCCACCGCGAAAACACCGAACAAGAGCAATGGGCAACCGCCGAAAATCCCGGGTACCGCCTGTTTCGCGATGCGATGGACCGGGGCGATCTGCAACCGGGCATGAACATGACGCAAAGCGACCTGTGCCGCATTTTGGGCCTGTCGTTGACACCACTTCGCGAAACGCTTGTACTGTTGCAGGCTTATGGTCTGGTCGACATCAAGCCACGAACGGGCATCCATATCGTCTACCCCGACGTCGCCTTCATCCGCGAGAATTTCCAGTTTCGAATCATGATAGAGATCAATGCCCTGCGGATTTTTGCCCAGACCGATCTGACAGATTGGCTTGCCATGATGTTCGCGGCGCACGAACTCAGCACGCGCGAATTGTCCGATGCGGGCAATATCGACGCCGCGATTGCCCGTTTCATCGCGACTGACCGCCGGTTTCACGCCGATATGGTCGGGGTGTTGGGCAACCATGCAATATCAGGCACGCATGGCAGGCTTCAGGAAAATATCGGCATGGCACGGCTGACCTACAAACGCACGCCGTTCCGGCAGCAGTTGCTCGATACCGTCGAGGAGCATCGCCGGGTTCTGAACGGGCTTGCCGCCGCCGATACCGACCGGGCGGTCGAGGCGCTCGAAGCGCATTTCCGTGCTTCGACGCACCGGACGTTCGCCGCCTGAGACCAGACGTCGTCCACTGGCAGGTCTGGGCCAGCGTGCTAAATAGCCCCCCGGGTTGGGCCAAACCACAGCAAGAGTCGGCAACCCACGTGAGACAGCAGGCCGACGAAAGCGTCCAGCCAAAGCCAGGCGTGGCCACCAGCGTGACGCGCCGGAACTGAAGTTGTGCGCTGAGCTGGGCGAAGTCGAAAAACCTCTGGCTAAGCGGGGCGTCATCTTTTCCCATGAAAGCATCCGAAGGAAAGCGGCTTGGCAGAACCGACCATCAATGCTTTGCTCGGGCGATATCAGGATAAGTGAGAGGATAAGTGGCGGACGGATCAAGGCGCGCACCGTGCACGATCTTTGCGCGCAACTCGCAGCCGCCCAATAGCCCGCCAAAGTCGCCTGAGAGTCATTCGTTAGGCAGGTTCTCGCGGAAAATCACCTGCAACCGGGGCGGCATCGGCTCATGCGTGTCGCCCCTGATCGCCGATACCAGCGTCGCCAGCGCCTCACGCGCCTCGACCCGCGCATTCTGGTCGATGATCGCATCGAGTGTGCCATCGAGCAGCAAAGCCTTGTTGCCCTCGGTCGCATCATGCCCGATCATCACCACCCGCTGCGCCATCGCGCGGGCCTTCAGCGCACGGCCAATGCCGCTGGTGCCGCCGCCCACATTATAGATCGCGGTCAGATCGGGATGCGCGTCGATCAGGGTCATCGCCTCGCGATAGGCCTTTTCGCGGTCATCCAGCATCTCGCGCAGTTCCACGATCTGCAGCGCGGGAAACTCCTCATGCAGGATCTGGCGAAACCCCATCTCGCGTTCCTGATGGCCATGATAGGACAGCGACCCCGCAAAAAGCGCCACCTTGCCGGTGGTGCCCTTGCCCAGAAACCGGCCCATCAGATACCCGGCCAGCCGCCCAGCCTGCCGGTTGTCCGTGCCGATATATGCAATGCGCGGCACGTTCTGAATATCCGAGGCAAGCGTCACGATCCGCACCCCCGATTGCGCCAGCGACCGGATCGCCTCACGCACGATCGGATGGTCTAGCGCGATAAGCCCCACCCCTTCGATCTGCGGATCAATGGCGGCCAGCCTGCGGGCAAGTGCTGGCGGATCGAACCCTTCAATCGTCTCGATCCGGCATTCGACCGCAGTCAGCAAGGCTGCCTGCTGCTCGATGTGGCCCTGCAGCATACGAATGAAAGCGTTGGTGCCAGCAGGCAGCAGAAACGCCAACCGCACCTGCCGCGCGGCAGGCTGATCTGCCACCGCTTCCGGCGCCGCGAAATATCCCAGTTGCTGCGCCACACTCATCACATGGGTGCGGGTAAGGTGACGCACGCCTTCGCGCTTGTTCAGGACGCGGTCCACCGTCGCCGACGAAACCCCGGCCTCACGGGCAATATCACTCAACGTGGCGCGCATCCGGTATCCCAAAGCCTGTCCCGCCCCGGACGCTAAGCCCGCTTTGCGACCAAGGTCAACAGCCCGGCCCAAGCCATCGCAGCGCACGGCTCCAATAATGATGTAATCAATCATATTGATTGAAGTGCTGGCAAGGTATTTCAGCCGTGATCCGCGTTTTGTCAGTAAACCAGCCATTTCGACTGCTTTCTGATGGATTTTGGGCCTGCAATCCTCACTCTGCGCCAAGTTATCGCATTTTCATGGCCCGCAAAATCCATCATCGTGAGGCATATCAGCACAAAATGATTGACCCGATGACGCGAATCGGCTGACAACCTGTCACCGAGCCCTGGGAGAGGGCCGCAGGGGAGGTTTGACATGATTGGTCGTCGCATGACGCGGCGCGGGTTGCTTTCAACCGGCGCCAAACTGGGTATTTATGGATCGGGGATCTTGATCGCCCCGCGCTTTATCGGACAGGCCTGGGCACAGGATCTCGCCCCCGGCATGATCGGCGGGCCCACCGGCTTTGATGGCTGTGAACGCTACCAATATGGCCCCGACACGCCCGAAGGCCGCGCAGTCGAGGCCGCCAAGGCACTCAAGGCCTCCGGCAACGCGCCCGAACGCATCGTGCTGGGCCTCTCCGATGGGTCCATCGGCCAGTTGACCCAGCCTTTCCCCGCCGGCGCCCCCAGCATCAAGGAGCTGTGGGAGCGTGAAACGGGCATCCTGATCGAGATTGTGGGTCTGCCCAACGGGCAAGAGTTCACCAA
>Ga0105055_10009634_pt1 | contig 12305 bp, 10 predicted proteins | sample BON03_FD_78090 | JGI IMG/M metagenome (GOLD analysis project Ga0105055, IMG submission 78090) | Freshwater microbial communities from Lake Bonney liftoff mats and glacier meltwater in Antarctica - BON-03 | ecosystem: Environmental > Aquatic > Freshwater > Ice > Glacier meltwater | place: Lake...
ATCCACGCTGGAAAATTAACGATCAAAACCCATTTTCGACCGTTATTAGGACCGCGGATGAATCCAATTGCCAGAGTTTTCGCTGGTATTGAATCAATTCCAGAGTTTGGGTAGTGTGTATTACTGGAAATTCTAACAGTGAATTCTTCTTTTTGTGTGAAACAAGAGAGGCCCATGCGAACGTTGGGCGCGAAATTTTGAATCGTCTTTTTGTAGAATTCAAATGTGATTTCAAGCGCGAATCCGTCGCTGAAAATTATTCTGAATATGAAATTATGCCCCTTGGTCGGTATTAGAATGGAAACAACCAGGCTTGGAAAGAAAAGTCTTTATAGATAGAAACAGTTTGAATATAAATCTTATTTGGAGCATTTTGGGATCACAAAGAATCCTATGGATTCTTGAAAATTTTCGAATCTTGAAATCTGAAATCATTATCTGCATTTCCAGTTGCTCTAATTGGTGATGCTATGCATTACCTTTGTTGGGAGCTTTATATTGGGTGGCAATATTACATTTTGGCGGCGAGTATGGAACGTTAGATAGCCATATACATGTACAATCAAAATGTTTAAAAATAATTGTTTTGTAGTTTCTAGTGTTTCAGAAACCGGTAATCACTGCGATATATTGAGTCACTGAACCGGTTGTGCCGGTCTATCATACAAAAATTATTTGAATTTTATTCAAGAGGGACTACTAACAAGGAAGCTGTTCGAGTTGATCGGTTTGCAAACATTCATATTATCAAGTTCGATTCTGCTTTGGGTTGATGAAGAATTTTGATTTCAAGATTTTCCAAAGATTCATTATGCGAAACGAAAAATTTCCATTCCTGAAAGCAATTGAAAGATGAATGTACGTAATAAAAGCAAATCAAATTGTTTAAATTTCGCCGCTCGATATTCGCGTCCTTCGTTTCATATTATTAATATAGTCTAATACTTCAATTTAATGTTGCCACCTTCAGTGAGGTCAACGATTAGTATCCCTGATAGTGCACAGACAAGAATAAGACCTAGCAGAAGCGGAACTCTCTCTTGTACCATATCGCTAAAGTCGTTCGCCCTAATCTTTCTATTTCTCACGCTGTACATCCACGCAGCAAACGCAGAGAAAATCATAGCCACTGGAGTCAGCAGTTGTCCCATTGCCATGGTAGCACTGACACCGTGGGGTTCCACCAGACCTTTCAGTTCACTGGCATGTGTTTCAGAGGCAGAAGCACTAAGCAGACCTGCTGAAACCCCCCCAATGACGACAGCCATGTGCATCCATGCTATGTAGGTTCGTTCGTTGGATAAAAGAATCTTTGCATCAACAAACATCGTTGGAATTATGGACAAAAAATAAAAATGGAATCACTGGTAGATGATGGGAGCAGAACCATACAACGACAAGTAGATGTCGATACCTATACTACAGGTTTTTTTGATGTTGATCGAACCGTGGAGACTATCGTCAAGTATGGATATCGAAGAATTGCATTGCAAATGCCGGATGAGATGCTAAGTGACAGTTCTTCGGTGGTCCATCAAATTCAAGAAAGAGTTCCTGATGCTATCGTTTTTGTGCTTGGAGATACCTCTTATGGAAGTTGTTGCGTGGACGAAGTGAATGCCAATCACCATAACGCCGATTTTATTGTGCATTATGGCCAATCATGTCTTTCCCGGACTACCGCATTGCCCATGTTGTTGGTGTTTGGCAGAAAGGAATGGAACGATTTGTCAAAGTGCGCTGCGCTGGTCAATGCGAATAAAGAAGAGAGTTTAGTTATTTTAAGGGATGTCGGGTATGAATATAAAATCGACAGTTTTGTGAAGCTGTTGGCAGAGTTGGGGTTTAGAAATGTCTATGTTCCGCCGCTTGACGAGTCGTATTACGACCCAAAAGAAGAAGATGTTGCTTTGCCCTCAAGTTCTATAATTTTAGGGCATCGAATGGAACTAACAGATTTTGACAACTGTGTATACATCGGATCCCCTAAAAATCAAATAGCGCAGATTAACCTGAAACTTTGTAGAACGCGTATCATGATCCTTGACCCTTCAACTTGCACTATTCAAAATGCAGAGCGATCTATTATATCAAAACGATTCTTAAAGATGCAACAAGCAAAAGATGCCAGCGTGTTTGGTATACTAGTCGGTACCATGGGGGTACAAGGCTATGAAAAGGTAATTGCTCATTTGAAATCCATCATAGCGAATGCAGGAAGAAAGTCATATACATTCTTGATGGGGAAATTAAACCCTCAAAAGCTTGCTAACTTTCCTATAGTTGACGCTTATGTCCTGGTTGCTTGTGAGCAAAACTCCCTGATCGATTCCAAAGAATTTTTTCAACCGATAGTGACACCGTGGGAGATAGAAATTGCATTTGGCCAACGGGAGTGGTCGGAGCATTACTCGTGTTCGTTCGCTGATCTTTCAATAGACAAGCCGCTACCACAACATGACCACGACTTGCCTCACTTCTCAACAACATCAGGGACTTATTTAAACCCGACTACTTCGAAGAGAGCTGATGCAGGAGATCGCCATATCACCATTCAGTACGCCAGTGTTGCTGGAGATGCATTGTCTACCATGTCATTCAGAGGCTTGGAACCGAATAAAGGTGATAAGGAACCGGCAAAAGCCATTTCAGGTCAAGTAGGGATTGCAAGTGCATTGTACTCTTTGGATGATTCGAAGAAACAAACTCCACGATAATTTTCCATGCTCTTTGAAGAAATACTTTTTCGAACAACAAACATCAATTATTTAGAACACTACAAGTAGTGAATAGAAGCCATCAACCGCTACTTCTTAAAAAACAAGAGTATTTAATCAAAAGAAGGAGCCTGACTACAGTCTCACTGTGAAGCAACATTTTCATTTGTATTGACAGTTTTATGTTTTATTTAAAATAGGACCTAAATCATCATCTTTCAAGGAGCCTTGTATGTACCACGGACCTCCTTCGTCCTTAATTCGAATAACTTTGAACAATATTTTACTGGATACGTCGACTACCTGGGACTCACTTTCAAAATGATTCAAGGAGGACGAGTATTTATATTTGGATGGAATGTTTTCAAGATCAATGACGACTTGAAATGCACCACAAACCAATAGATGAACATGGCCGGCAGTAACCTGATTAACAATTCCAGTCAATCTCATATCTTTGCGTGCTGCAAACACCAAACCTCTTGCTTTAACCCGTAGCTGCATTTCTGCAACGTCGTCAAACACCCTACCGAAGGACTCGTGCAATTTAACATTAGAGAAACTTAAGAGAACACCACTAAACTGACTATCGTACTTTAACAACTTGGAGTTGAGGATCTCCGAGACTCCTTGCAGCGGTTTGCCAATATATGCCGGAGAAAGACTCATGGTACATTCAAATTTTAAACTTCGAAACGGGGATTCAGAGGCGGGGATTTTACTCACAGAGTCGGATCGAGGTCGCTTCATTGCTATAAAGTAAAGTGTTAGACGATTTTAGGACTGAAAAACATCAGAGGAGAACCAGCCAGACAAAAATACAACTGTCGATCTTGCCCTCATTTGACGCTGCGCAGCCTCATTGAAAAAGAAGACATGGCAGATAACACGGGAGGGCGGAAAGGGATGTCGATCACCGCAGGTAGTAAGACAAGGCATGGGATGCCGACTGTCAAACTGTTTTAGGTGCACTGTGTTTCTATACGCTGGCTTTTCAAAGACAAGTGCTTAGAGAGAGCAAGAGCCCGTTACGACCAGCGGTAATAATCCATCATACAAATGCCTCGTTATTTATTCTCAATGCTCACAATGGTTAAACGGAACGTTTACCCTTCGTGTTCAATCTCGTCATCTAAACTTGTTTTTATAATCATGTGGAACAATCTTGTCTGCCGTCTCTTCTATGTTGAATCTTTCATACGTACCAACCTCTAGTCAACCAAGTTGACGATTTGCCAGGATACGATATTCAAAAAATGTGAATGGGTGGTTTACACAAACATCAATAACATGGTCTACCTCACTACTGCAGTGAATAATTATATCATACGAATTCTTGAAATGTGAATTTAGTGATTCCACATAATGTTCTTGCTTCTGATTACCGCACGGCAGGCTCTTTTCTTTCAACAAGATACTCTTGTTTATTAATTAAGAAATTAGTATTTGATGGCTTTTATCCACCTGTAGTGCTTAGAAAATCGATTTTTGTTGTGTTTAAAAGTTAAAAGAATTTCACTTTCAGGTGCTTATGTATGATATACGCGAACTTCACGTTCTTGTATGGTTTTCTTGGTTGTTATGAATTCGGTTGGCAATAATCTGTCTTACAGGCTTTTAATGGGATCTCGCTTTTGAAAACAAATTTTTAAGAGTTCCTCGTTGACAAAAGTTATATTCAGGGCTTTCCAACGGATATATAAAGTATTTCGATAGCTTTGCAGAACACATAGTTCAATAGGTGATTGATTTACAAGAACTTATAGTTTTTGAAGGTCGTTTATGGTCGTTGTACCATCTTTTAACAATAGTTTGTCTTTCAGGTTTGATGTGGTCTCGCTTCTCAAAACAAAATTTAAGAGTTCCTCATCTTCAATGTTCGAAGATTATTTCAGAGACATTATGTCGCCATATTTCGAATTTCAAAAGTTTAATAGTTGTTGTAGGTTGATCCACATGGGGTTTTAAATTTTAATTATCTTCTGTTTGTTCTAAAAAGAACCTAAAAAACCACAGTCATGTTACATGCGACAAAAAAAAGAATCGAAAGCACAAATCGTGGAGGAATGAATGCATCACAATGGTTGAAATGGGATATTAACAGTGAAACTCGCTTACAAGTGGAGAAGATGACTGAAGAGGACAACACAGAGTTGTTCGAACGACCTAGGATTGCTTTTGGGACAGCAGGGCTACGAGCAGAAATGGGTCCAGGTCCTAGTCGCATGAACGATCTAGTTGTACTCCAAGCAGCTCAAGGTCTCCTAGCATACCTGAACTCCACATCTTCTTCCAAGTCGTCCATTGTTCTGGGATATGACCACAGAAAGCGAGGATCTCTTTCCTCTAAACGTTTCGCAGAGATCACGGCCAAGGTTTTCGTTGAGAACGGATGGAAGGTTTTTTTGTTCAAGCGCACTGTTCCGACTCCATTTGTTCCATTTGCAATCAAGAATTTCAGTTCTGCTGCTGGTGTCATGGTGACTGCATCCCATAACCCGAAGAACGATAACGGATATAAGGTATATTGGGGTAACGCTTGTCAAATAATCCCTCCACATGACATAGGGATTGCTCAGGCGATCATGGAAAATTTAGAGCCCCAAATCACATTTGCAGACAATGAACAGGTTGATACCGAAGAGGATCCTACTGATCTGATCAGCGATCTGTACTTCAAGAATATTAGCTCAATATTGAAACGAAGACCAGCATCTAAAAGACCATTGAAGATTGTTTACACGGCCATGCATGGAATAGGACATGAATGGGCGAAAAAGTCGTTTGAAAGTTTTGAGTTATCGCCGTTTATCCCGGTGCCAGAACAGGTGGAACCTGATCCTGAGTTTCCCACTGTAGCTTTTCCAAATCCAGAAGAAGGAAAAGGAGCGTTGCAATTATCGTTTAATACTGCCAAAACTCACGGAGCAACTCTCGTATTAGCGAACGATCCTGATGCTGACCGATTGGCTGTTGCAGAGCTAGTTAGTAATGATGAATGGAAGGTGTTTACTGGCAATGAGATTGCAGCTCTTTTGGGTTGCTGGGAGGTGGAGAACTACTGTGAGGATAAAAGCAAAACTGCCTTCGTTGCTTCCACAGTTTCATCCAAATTTCTTCAAAGGGTAGCTGAGGTTGAAGGCATGAAATTTTTGGATTGTCTGACTGGATTCAAATGGATAGGCAATGAGTCGCTGAAACTTCGTGAACAAGGCTATGATGTGATTTTTGCGTTTGAGGAAGCAATTGGGTTTTGCATAGGGGACAACGTCCCGGATAAAGATGGCATTTCTGCGGTTTCCGTGTTTGCAGAAATGGCCAATGCCTTGCATGGACAAGGCCTCACGTGTTCCCAGCGCCTAGTCCAATTGCAAGAACAATATGGATACTTTTGTTCCAACAATCATTACATTGTGTCCCATGACACTGCTAAGAATCACCAAGTATTTGACAGTCTGCGAGCTGATGGATACATAAAGGAAGCTGCGGGATACAAGATAGTGAATGTCAGGGACTTAAAAGCGCCTGGATACGATTCACAGACAAAGGACAACAAGCCAACATTGCCTATAGGTGAAAACATGATTACTTTCTATTTTGAAAATTCATGCGTAGTAACCCTTCGAATGTCTGGGACGGAACCAAAACTAAAATACTACACGGAGCTTCGAGGGGATTCGAAAATAGAGACCCAGAAAGCCCTAGACGAGTTGGTCGACAAAGCTGTACTTGGCTGCATGCTGAAAAGTCTAAGATAAATTCTTCATTTATTAATTAATTAAATAAATAAAAAGGATCATGCTACGTCGCATCGTCAATAGTCTTTGGTACATGCAAAATGTCCCTTTGAGGAGTGAATTCCCGGGAAGTCTGACTTGTCAATTCCAAATATTCTCCATCAGGGCCTGAATAATAAGACTCGATTAAAATCTATATATAAAACAAAAAACAGTTGAACTCACCAGTGAAGTAAAAGGACTCCCATGTTGTATGCTGGTCTCTTCGCGGAGAGTATCCGGATAGATCCGAGTCACTGTGATACAATATCGGAGATGCAAAATAACCCGCATCAATCACCTTCCTGCGATACCCTCGGAGTTTGTCGCCGGGAACATTAAATGCCACGTGGTTCACGCTTCCTACAAAAAATTACTAAATCCCATCGAACCATCTCCATGCAAACGTACCATGTGCAGTGGAGAAGTCACCCATAACCGCCTTCTGGATATCTATGGAGGAAACACCTGGTTGAGGTTTAGATGCATGGGGGAACCAAAAGTATGCAATGGCGGCCCCCCGACCACCGTCCAAAAAAAAATGTTGGCCACCATCAGGAAGAGCGATTGTTTTAGTGAGTCTCAATCCTAGAATTTCACCCCAAAACCAAACTGTTTTTGACATGTCTGAGCACACGAAAGCCACATGCTGAAGTAGAAGATCAAGTGGAGTACAGCTAGTGCCATTACAAAACTTACATTGACTCCATCGATCACCACTGCATCTTCTTTAGGCGTGCCATAGCGGGTTCGCAATTCGTTCAAGTCCAGACGTTTCACGTCGTCTGCTGATAATTGATTCGTTATCTTCTTAATTCGCTCCATGATAACGAATTTAGGCACTTGAGTCCGACGCCTGGGGACTATCCTCAATTTCTGTTTGAAATAGAGCATTGAAAAGTTACTAACATAAATGGAAGGGTATTTCTAATTTTAAAATTGAGGTTTGGCTGCATAATCAAGTCCGTCGACATATTCAACACCAACTTGAGTATTTGAATATTCAGGAGCACCATTAGGGTAATCAGAATATTGTTCACCGAACTGAAATAGGCGAAACATGAACATAGCTCCCATTAACGTCATTGCACCAGTAGCAAGTGTGACCCACATAATTCCGAGCCCAGCAACTAAACCGTTGCACAAGCCAGTGTAAAACATATCTGTTAGGATTGGATTGATGTTTTTGCACTCGAGGAAATCAAGAGCATCGTCAATGAGACCATTAGCTTCGAGAAGCTTTACAGTGAGGGCTTGCACGTTGGATGCGCAATCATTTGCATCAGCTGGTAAAGCGCCTGGATTAGTAGCGGTAATATTGGCAATGGTTTCGTTGATCTGGAGCGACAGATCACCGAGCAATTGAACCACCGAGTCGCTCAAAACCAAGTCAGCCGTGAAATTCTGAGAGATAGGATTAAGACCGTTGCAAGATTGATAATAACAAAACAGCTCATTCTCTGATGTAATAACATCACAGTAATCTTGACCCACAACGTAAGTATCAGTAGATATTGCAGCAATACTATTGATGGTATTCAGTGGATTTGGAACACAGAAATCAGAGCCTACAACAGTTGTAGTTCCAATGGAGACTACAAAGATCCATATAACCACCAGCATGATGATTCCGAAAGTAAATAGAAATATTCCTGAGCCCTTGTTTAACGTCCTTGCAAACGTTGAGCCTGCTCCTGGAACTTTATCGAATAGCCTCCAAATAGTAGATAATGTGAATATTCCAACAATCACCAAGACTGGAATGATAACGAAGATATAGTATGTTCGCCATGCGCTGAGGTAAGGCGCGCTCTCGTCAACAATATCATCTAGAATCTTAGAGACATCTCGGATTTGGGATGTTGCTTCGGCAAGAGTATCGTTTAATGATCCACTGAGATCTCCAAGGTCTGCATCTGGAAATACGATAGCACCGTTAGTAGCATTAAAGAGAGCGGCGCAAGAATCCTGGGTCTGGTTCGTCAATAGCTCGACACTCTCGACATAAGACACGATGTTATTTGCATCATCCAGAGTTTCCTTAATCATGTCGTTAAGTATGTCAATCTGGTCCAACATGATCGTCGCTCCATTGTTTGCTTGGACGCTACCGCCGATAGAGTAGAAGAAACCGAAAATCGATCCTGCAATGAACACGATAAACAATACGGACGGAACCTTATTTGAGGAATCCCTGCAGCAAGCGTTTCTGCAGCATGAAACACAGCAAATGGCAAACAGCCAAATTATAAATACCACCAATAGCACTGTGGTTCCCGAGGCTGCACCAATACCATAATAGATGACATCAGAGGAGCTTTCAGAGGTGCTATTGTTGATAGTGTTGCCTACAATCGTGACGATGTCGTTCGAGCTTACGAATCTAGCTTGCCTGTGCAGCATGTTTAAGATGCCCGCAGGCTCAAATGTGTCGGGTACGAAGGACATGATCAATGTTTGAAACACAGAATCACAAGTCGTAAAATAATTGGTACACACCTCACTTCTATAGGTTTTCTAATGAAAACAATAGGACTGGATGAGCACACGAGTAGAGAAACTGGCAGGTTCAATTTTAACCACCACTAGGTGCTGGAACTTTTTGGTGGACTCTTTTTAGAATTTGGCAACCAAACAACAATAAAAAAGTAGAGATACTTGTTTGAAATGTTGTTGAATCACAAGAGCATATGTTCGGATACAAAATAGGATATCGTTCATGTTGCTGGTTCGAACTCGCGTGGTTTTCATGTTGCCTACCAATTATGCCATAACAACAATCACTGTAGCACAATCTATCAATTACACTTTTTAAAAATAAATATATAGCCAGCTAGATACCAGGCCCCCAAAGTACAATAGTCAAGACTCGGGGCCTACTCTTGTTTTTAAGAAATTAGCGACTGATGGCTCTTTTTCACTGCTTTGAAGTACTTTCTAATTTTAAAATAAGTTCTGTGCACAACTTGTATTGGTTTAATCGTAGTTTGTTTCCAAAGACATATTTGATTTAGAAACGTTGCTTTGGTAGTGTTCAATAAATTTTATTAATAATTAATAAGAAACAAGCGGGAGAAAGAAAAGAGCCTGTATCGGAAAAAGAGCCTATATCGGAAAAAGAGCCGTTAAAATATCGTATGGTGGCAGTGCAAGTTCGTGTATTCACCCATTCTGAGAAGGTCTCTATAGAGCACGCTTATTTACTGGGATCTTCATTTGGAGGTCTTTCTGATATATTGGATACCTTTAATATCGACGAGCAAACCTGCACTATAGCAAGACTCCGTTCCTATGTTGAACTAGGAGGACCCAACGGAGGTGCTTCTGCCAAACGCACGATATTATTCCGGGAGATTCTTCATGAGTGTGAAAACTCAAAGAATTTTCATTGCTGGGACGATCGTGTGAGAAGATCATCCTACAGAATTGGATTTCTCTCGAAGAATGACCAGCCAGTACTTGTACCTTTAGAGATGGAAGCCGAAACAATCGCAGTACCATTTATACGAAAGGAAGCCAAGCGAAATCCTAATTTGCATGCTGTGGAAATTGTTATTGTGCCACTCTCTCAGGTTGGTCCGGGATGCGGTTCTATTTGTAACGGATGCTTGAAATGCACTCAAACAAAACTCCCAGAATCTAACATTGAAACTTCCTATTTTCTCAACGGAAAGATATACAAATCCATGTGCAATGATGTTTTATTGTTTGAAACACAATAAATAGTATTAGGAAGATGCAGTATCAAGACTCCATTGCAAAAAGCAAATGTTTATAAATAAAAGATAGATACTGTAGTACTTAATGTATTTGAATTTTAAAGAGCTTACTTGAGCGACCCGCAAGAAAGTAAAAAACTTGAAAAAATCAAATTTCAGTTGCTCGTTGAGTATGCAGCTAGTTCTTATCAGGTGCCGGATTTCCTCATGGATCTACATCAATCTTTTCTCAACATCATAGCAATCGATTGTTACTTTTCGTGTTGGATATATACACCGAATCTGGTGTGATGGATATTTTCGAGTTTCGTTAATTAAAATTGGTTGTGGTTAATTAATTGAATTCAAAAACACCATACCTGGTACTGTACCAGTGAAACAATGGATGTAGGCATAGTTGACAATAAATTCAAAATAAAAGTATTTTTAAATACTTTGGTGGCTACTTCATGGAACGCGTTTGCAGGCGACATTGTTGTCAAGTCGAGGGACGCGATTAAATTACATCAGTAGAAATTTAATGTGAATTTGACAGTGATTCCACATAATGTTCATGCTTCTGATTACCTCATCAGGCTCTTTTCTCTCAACAAGATACTTGTTTATTAAGAAATTAGCATTCGATGGCTTTTATCCTACTTGAATGCATAGTGCTAAAAATATTGTGTACCTGGTATTGAGTATATTCAGTGTCCACGCATTTTAATTTTAAAGTCCTGTTGTAGGTTGAGTACCTCGTTTTGACAAACTACCTCTCTTTGAACTTTTCATACTAGGGAAATTTATCATAGTATCGAAGCGAGACAAGGTAGCCAGTGATAATGACTACGTGGATAGTGTACTAGCAGAAATCGCTCAGACGACAAGTACTATAGGGAATAAGGTCAGCAAAGTCTAAGAAGACATTTTGAAGGTGGAGGCCATTCTGCACAAGATCGGAAATTCAATCAACGAAGCATCATTGGAGCCCCAAGATGAACGAGTGAAATCTCTTCTCGCTAACTTAATCGACGAGAGGACCTATCAACGAAAGGACAAGGAGTTCCTTCAAAGAAAGCAGGAACTCCTCCAAAGGGACAAGGAACTCCTTCGAAATAAGGAGGAATTCCTGCGAGAGGAGAATGCCAAGGAGACGGAATATTTGTGACAGAAAAATTCGTTTCCATGATCCCTGTGAGAACGTCTCAATCAGCCAGGAACCTATGTTACTGGATTCGGCAAGCTCCAGAAATGCTCCCAATCTGGGCTGACCTGAACCACAGATATGAAACAACCTGAAAACGTTATTCAGTGGGATTTTATTCTCTTATCAAACGTGACATTATTGATGACGTAGAGACGAATAAATCATTCGATTTCGACAATGCAATTGATTGGGGATACTTTTCGGAAGCCACCGTGATCACCGGGTCAATAAGTCCGTTTTTAAATACTGTGCTAGTTAAAGGTATCCGCCTCTTGATATCTAACCGTATTTGCTACGTAACCGAAGGACAGATTCCAACAGGCAAAATTCCTGATTTTACCTTTTATCATATTGATGCAGACAATAATATGAAGTATTTGTTCCCTGTTGAGGTAAGAGACCCAAATAAGTACCCTAGTAAAGGCGCTTACATGGCTGATGTGGATGTCATGTCGGCTCATTGGACTAGTCAAGAGGTTATGAACACAGATGGAGCCCTCTTAAGTTCAAGAAGCCCTATCACACAGGTCTTTACGCATTCATGCCTATTAAAGAGTCATTGCTGTGTCCTTACAGCTGGTGAGTTTACTTGGTTTTGTAAGCGAACTCTGGGTACCCTAAAGATATCGCAGGCATTCAGGATGGACAGTGAATCGCCTTCTCTTGCCCAAGCTTGGGTGATATTTGTTCAATTGGCATTCAATGCAAAAGGCGAAGAAAAGGAAGTCACACCAGATTTCGAGAATTTTGTCCTTCTTAAGTCGATCGAGTTGAAAGAAAATATCGTCAAAAGGGTGCAGAAATCCAAGGAAAGTAAAATGAAAAACAAAGAGGCCGCTCTCAGCAGGAGTAGCAATGACAATGTATCAGAGGCCGCTCTCAGCAGGAGTAGCAATGACAATGTATC
>Ga0105055_10009636_pt1 | contig 12304 bp, 12 predicted proteins | sample BON03_FD_78090 | JGI IMG/M metagenome (GOLD analysis project Ga0105055, IMG submission 78090) | Freshwater microbial communities from Lake Bonney liftoff mats and glacier meltwater in Antarctica - BON-03 | ecosystem: Environmental > Aquatic > Freshwater > Ice > Glacier meltwater | place: Lake...
AAAGTGACGATCGTCTATTGACTGTTGAATCTGAAGATATGAGCGCCGAGGAAGTATTCAAAACAGTAATAAAGGCAGGCTTTGTAGCCAAACCGGAGTAGGTTGATTGGATAACTCCGCTGCACGGGATTTGTAATCCCGTGCTCCTATCCTCGAATTTGCAATTCGACACTACAGAAATTCCATATATTACCTCCGTCAAATCTTCCTCCCCGCTGGAAATAGTCGCTGCAACGCTCCGCTGCTCGGGATTTGTAATCCCCTACTACTATCCTCGAATTTGCAATTCGACACTACAGAAATTACATAAACTACCTCCGTACAATCTTCCTCCCTGCTGGAGATAATCGCCAATTTCCTTTTCACTTAAAGCATTAAAGGAACTTAGAACGCTGACTTTTGATCAGCCTTCACACGGTTTTTGTTAGGGAAAATGGCTCGGGAAAATCTCCGCTGCTGAAAGCGCTTGCGATCAAGCTCCACTTACCTGCCATTGGCTGTACAGATTTGGAAAGTGACGATTCTTTGGATAGGGGTAAAATCCTACGGTGGAAACATCATTATACAATAGACAAATAAAGTTTATCATGGCATTTTCTTTCGAGCTGAAGACTACTTTGGTTTTGTGAAGTGACTTCGAAAGCTGGACGATGAACTGAAAGGTTACATTATAGACTTCGAAAATAGATTGAGTGGTTCAGAGTTGAAATTGGCTGTGGGAGCCGTACAAGGTCAAAAGATGTGCTAATTCGGAAGTGTGGAAACCTGATGGAAATATCTCACGGCAAAGGTTTCTTAAAGGTCTTGGAAGGTATATTGCCAGAAGGAATTTACCTGATTGATAAACCAGAAGCAGCACTCTCCCCACAGCGTCAATTACCAATTTCTCCCTGATCAAAAATCTGGCAGTAAATCACAGTTGTCAGTTTATAATCGCCACCCACTCCCCGATTCTGATGACGCTTCCTAATGCGACAATATTTCAGTTTGTAGAAAATATCGAAAAAGTCAATTACGAGTAAACGGAGCATTTCTCCATTCTCAAAAACTTCCTAAATAATCCTGAGGCTTTTTTAAGACATTTGTGATTCCAAGCTAGCATCCTCGAAATAGCAATTCGATTGAATATCTTTAAAAATAAAAAGTATCTATCTGTACCAGAAAAGCACCAATGAAAATCCTTCTCCTCGCCTTCTTGATCCTTTTTTCCAGCCAAGTTCTGGCGCAGCAAGCCCCACTCCTTACTGTGGTAAGATCTGAAATCAGAGGAATCAATATTTTTGGCAAGCCAGTGGATCAACAAACACGCTGTCAGCATTGGCACTCGGATCTGGATATAATCGCCATCAAATTTCATTGTTGTGAGAAGTATTTCCCATGCTTCTCCTGTCATGAGGAAACTGCAGATCATGCGCCAAGCGTCTGGCCAAAGGCCGAATTTGACACCAAGGCCATTCTTTGTGGAGTCTGTGGAACTGAGCTAAGCATCAGCGATTATCAAAACTCAAACAACACCTGCCCCAATTGCAAATCAGCCTTTAACCCCGGTTGCAGCAAGCATCACCATTTGTATTTTGAGACAGATGAAAGTCCGGTGAATTATATCCGGTAACCGGAGCAGATCAATATAGGTCTCGCTTCAAATTTCCACATGACATTTCCATCTTGCAGTATTCAGTAGGCAGAATTCAGTTTGCAGAAAGCAATCTTCAGGAACCAAAGAACTGGCATTGATCATCAAACATCGGGCATCGGGCGTCGGACACCCAGCACCCGACATCCAACACCCAGCATCGGGCATCAAACTCCCGACATCAAACATCGAGCATCCACCACCAAACAACCGACACCCAGCACCCGACACCCTGCATCGGACATCCAGCATCGGGCACCCAGCACCCGACACCCGACATCAAACACCCAACATCCCTCATCCAACTTTTTCCCAAGACAAATCACCGGTATAACGATCGGATACTTTTCCCTCACTATTCATTGCCAAGAGATAGATCCAGCCATTATCACAGAGATCTTTGACACCCTGATGTTTTTCCAGAATGCTATTCATCGCTTCAATAGGCGCTTCTATGATGACATTCAACTTTTGGGGTTCGTGCTGATATTTTTCACCGTCATGGATCGCCTGCATAGGTAGCCCAACTCTCAGATCTCCGGAAAAACCTTCGAGTACGCCTACGCCGGCCGTTACATTATGCAACGTTTTATTTCCCGACCCGAAATTCTTGTTATCCACAGTGGAGCCATAGTATTGAAGATTGATCCAGCTAGTGACCACCATTGGAGCTGTCATGATGAGTTCCAACACTGAAAAACCCTGATCTTTTTCCCATTCATAGGAATGCAAAAATGACTTGCCTTCTAGGTCGATTCCTATGGTTCTTTCCCGCGGTGCTACTACAAAGGCGGAGCATCCTGCCAGTCCCCATTCAGGGCGAGTTTGTGACCAATCTTTGCTTCTACCCAGGATCATCTTATCGATATTGGAGTTGCTTTCAGTTGACATCCGGAGGGAGCGTTCCGTTCTGGCCGTGTGTCCTGCCATTTCTAGAGATCTTTTCAGCGCGGTTAGTTCTTCTGCTCTTTCTTTCGGCACGTCTTGCTCATTGTAAATAGTTACCTCATCCGTAGTGGTGTCATGTAAGCAAGCCAGGAAAATTGTGTTGATAGGGATAATTATATTTTCTTCCAAAAGCCCTACTCTGACTTCGCTGTTGTTCAAAACCGCAGCCGCCACTCTAGCATTTGCTTCTCCGGAATGTCCGCCACAGGCGCCACAGTCGTATCCAGTTGCGTGGGGGTTGTTTACAGTTGTAGATCCATGTCCGACAATCAATACCAATCTACCCAGATCATCTGCCAATGACATCGCTTTGAGCGCATTCTTGGCCATTTGAATCTGCCGCTCCAAGGGAATTCCCACCGTTTCATTACGATGGCGATCCACCTTCAGACTAATAGTTTTTTTATCATAATCGAACTGAGACAAGCCCTCTTTATCTGGATGAGGGACTGGTCTGGTCAATCCAAACGAGTCCGTAAAGATTTTCGGAAGATAAGAAAGTCCCATTGGACTGACGAAACTGAAGCAAGTGACTGCCCCTGATCTAAAAGATGTCCACACCTGTTGGATCTGACGATTTAGAAGTCTTCCGGTGATTGCTTTTTGATTTTCATTCTCATCCGATAGCTGTTCCATTATCACCGGCCCAGTTTTCAAAAGAACTGGACATTGAGCTTCTCCTTCTTCATGTCCTATGGGTACATATTTGATCGCAAAGGCAAAGAAACCTGCAAATCCAAGTGTCTCTATGGAGCTATCGACCAATTCTAAATTTCTTCGAAATACCTCTGATCGCACATCAATACAGAATACAGCCTGTGCTTTTGGTTGTCCTGACTTTTGGAGTGGCACATGCTTGACCTTTGCAAATTTTTCCAGAATATTTCGCTGAGTTGCAAGGTCAAAAGCCTCCTGTAGGATCAGATTTTGAGTCAATTGCTGGTTTAGCCCTTCTTGAATAGTTGTTTGTGAAAAAGTCAACTTCGCTTCGCTCCACTTATGGGTTAGATCGGAACTAGCTAAACTTTCCAGAAGACAAACCTCCCAGCTGATCAGCACCGCCAAAAATTGGATAAGTTTACCGTCTTTTCCCCCGTACAACTCACTGTCCCAGTCCAACCGCGCAGCATAGGCAGACCAGCCTCCTACTCGAAGTAGAAGACGATGTAAGTATAAGGAGGAATTCGCAGTGTCAATCCCTAATCGCTTCAAGGCTACCTGTGTGGCTTCTATTGGATGATCCGGCAATGATTTTACTGTCTTACGAAAGCCTTTCAAGCCCATTAGTTCAGGGGTTCGGTCTATTTGAGCCTCAGTTTTCCAAGCAAAAAATAAATCGTCGGATTGGTTGGCAGCAGACCAGATCGCCTGGCCGGTATCGAAATATGAAGCCGCCCAAAGAGAGATCCTGGAAGTAGCGAATCGACTCCAGTCTTTATTGGTCACTTCAGCGGCAACGTCTGCAACCGAAGCAATTGTTCCGGGCACTTCGATTGAATCTGGATTTTTTTCAAGAGTCTTGATGAATTTATTTACATCCGTCTTCTTGCCTTTTTTACTTAATACTTGAGCTAGATCTTGGTCCGTTATCTTACCCTCTTTCAATTTTTGCAGATAAAACGAGGTATCTAAGGTCATTTGAACCCCTCCTACTGCTGCTAATTCTTGAGCTACATTTTCGAATTTTTTGTTGGTAAAGCCCAGGTATGGATTTACAGCAACAAAATTTTCCAAGGGCCAAACAGGAGCTATTTTTTTGCATGCTTCTCTTAAGATATTTAACAGTAGCTCTTGCTTGCTATCCAGGTTTTCAACGAAGTTTTCTGATATGTTTTTTTGGCTCATTTGACGGTCTTTTAATTGGTTCAAATTATTGGTAGTGCTCATTTGTAAGATTAGGCGGGTTGATTTTCAAACCTTTCTGCTTCTATTGTTTTCTTCGCCTGTATTGTAGCTTTCACTACTGATTTATTTTCCGGATTGTGAGAATAAAGCGATCTGACCATTCGATCAAAAATCGTATTGACATACAGTTCATTTCTCAAATGGATTGCGATTGTCTGATAGAATGGTGATTTAGATAGCGTGGGGGCCAATATTTGGATAAAGACTGTTGCTCCAAAGGCCAAAAGAATGATAGTGATGAAAATAATCTCAACCATACCAGGGCTTACCAATTCCGGGATTTGAGAGGAAAGTATATAATGGGAGCCAGACTCTAAGCTGAAAAATGCGATGGTAACCAGAATCGATAAGAGACTGGCGGTAAGCATTAATCTTAAGCTTCCATTTGAATCAATAGCAGAGGTGAATAACCGTGACAGTCCCAAGACGATGATGCCCCCCAAAGCGAGCAGGGATAATTCTTTATCCGGGTCAATGCCCCATATTAAAGCAAATCCTGTGTAAAGTCCCAGCGCCAGGAAGATTCCAAGAGCAATTCTGGAAGGACTGCCGATTCTTTTGGAAGGAGTTACTTTGGACGCTCGGACTACCTCGATCACACTTCCCGAGGATAGAAAGGCATGCGCTTTATAAAAAGAGTGGGCCACCAAGTGTAGCATTGCCGCTGGATATAAACCGAGACCGCAAGTCAGTAAGCTGAATCCCATGTGGGCAACACTTGAGTATCCCAAAGCAGTCTTTATGGACGTTTGTGTCAAGAAAACTACAGAGGCGAACAGCGCAGTAAACCCACCCAAAGCAATAAGCAATAATGGCGCATAGGTGCTGGCCTCTATGACAAAGGCCATTCTAATAATCAGGAAAGGGCCAGCATTAAGCAAGCCGGCATGAAGAAGCGCTGACACTGGCGTAGGCGTTTCCATTACCTCAACCAACCAGCCATGAGTTGGAAATTGAGCAGATTTCAAAAGTGCTGCCGCAGCAAGCAGTAATGCAGCAGCTTCCATGCCGTTCATTGCTATTCCGCTTGCCAGATTATTTTTTATTTCCAGAAAAATAAGCTCCAAGTTGCCAGTGCCAAACTGAGAGTATAAGAGGACAAAAGATGCCAACAGACAGATATCGCCCAATCGCGCAAAAATAAATTTTTTCCGGGCAGCGATAATAGCTCCTGGTCTATCCTTATAGAATAATAGAAGCCGGTGAAGCGATACACTCGTAAGCACCCAAGAGATAAACAGGATTGCTAAATCTCCTGATAGAACAAGAAGCTGTACCGAAGCAATAGTAGCTGCTAATCTTCCAATAAAAGCTCCCTGCTGTGGGTCACCATCGAGGTAGTTGAGGCTGAAGCGTACCACAATAAAGCTGATCAAGGCTATCATTGCGAGCATTAGAATGCTCAATGCATCCAGTCTTATAGTTAATCCAAGTTGCGTTGCGCCAGATAGTGAAGCTTCCATCAAGCCGTATTTGATCACAAAAAAACCGCTAATTGCGGCAGTTGTAATACTGATTAGCGTAGCCATCATAGCTACTTTTTTCACCTGTAATGGGCGAATGCCCGATTGAAACCAAGAGATCATTACGGTGGCCACAAATACTGCTGGTGATAATAGCGTCAGTAAGACGACAAGGGATTGATTCATAGTTTATTGGTTGTTTATATAATTGGATTGAAATTTTAAATTCTTTTTAAAGGTTTAGACCGGTACTTTACACTTGAAATCAAAACATTGATTGAGCTATATTCTTTGGGATCTCTTTTTGTCTGGGGCAAAGTTTAAAAAACCAATTCATAAATTTTTATTTATATTTATTATGTAATACATAAACATAAATTATGAACTATACCATCCACCAGCTTCAGATATTCCTCAAAGTGGTTCAGACTAAAAGCATTACTCGGGCTTCGGAGGAGCTTTTTATGACTCAGCCAGGCGTTTCAATCCAGTTGAAAAACTTGCAGGATCAGTTTGAAATACCACTTACGGAGGTAGTGAGCCGTCAATTGTATGTAACTGAATTTGGAAAAGAAATTGCGATAATCGCGGAAAGAGTAATCCAGGAATTGGAAAACATCAATTATAAAACGCAGGCATTTCAAGGGATCTTGACCGGCAAACTCAGTATTTCGGCTGTCTCTACCGGGAAGTATGTAATCCCCTATTTTTTATCGGAATTTTTAGAAAAGAGCGTTGGAATTGACCTTGTCCTGGACGTCACAAACAAAAGTAGGGTCATAGAAAGTCTTAAAAATAATGAGATTGACTTTGCGCTCGTGTCTATACTTCCGGAAAAGATAAGCATTGAAGAGGAGCTATTAATTGAAAACAAATTGTATTTGGTAGGAAATCAGGCCATCAGAGATGAGAATAAACCACTGATTTATAGAGAAGAAGGATCCGCTACTCGTCTGGCAATGGAAAAATATTTTGATGTTCATCGGGGAAAAAAGAGAAAGCGTATGGAGCTTACATCCAATGAAGCGGTCAAGCAAGCAGTAATTGCAGGTCTTGGTTATTCTATTATGCCATTGATAGGGATTCAAAATGAGTTGCTCAACGGACAATTGTTCATTTTGGAAACTGAAGACTTACCTATAAAAACTCAGTGGCGTTTGATTTGGCTCAAGAGCAAAAAACTACTCCCTGTAAGTCTGTCCTTTCTAAAATTCATACGGGCTGAAAAGCAAAAAATCCTCGCAGAAAAATTTAATTGGTATTTAAAATATTCATAAGGCCGCACCATTTTCGGATGATACCAAAAGCGAAATAAATATTTCCCTTTCAACATCAAATTACTTTATTTCAATGTTTTGTCAGCAGATTATAAAGAAGAATTTAGTGAGAAGCAGTCTAAAAATGCGGAGCAGTATCTGGTTTAATCGGATAACTATCGGAACCAGTTTCGGCAAACACTCAGATTAACCTTCAAAAACCAAATTCTTAAAAGTCTTTTAAGCCATTTAAAAAAAGAATTGCTACTTTCTTCAAATTATTGAAGCAGGTCCAAAAAACGATTACTAAAAATCCATTTTATGACTTATCTTTTGGTTATGAAGACGCAGGTCTAAAGGGCATACGGCTTTTTGGCTTTATTTTTCAGGAAAGGGATCGTCTTCCGGAAATCCTTCTTAAGAATTGGATTATTGGTTAAGCGGTTTGAGCGAAGAAAAGCTTAGGCATTAAAAACGAAAAGCAATCGCGAGACCAATTGACAATCTCATTTAAAATATTATGATTATCTGCTACTTTTCAGTAGGCAAAAAAGACAAGAATATAATTAGTGCCAAATTAATATTTGGGCGTTTCCGTCTTCCCTGCCTACCGGCAGGCAGGCGTCTTCTGTCCCAATAAGCAAAGAATATAAGGCTACTGGTGTAATAGCGGATATACATATAAAATATTAGGTTGTGAATTTTAATCAAAAATGTGCTGTCGATATTCGGCTTATAATTGCCGAAGCAAGGCAGAAAGCTTATAAAGCTACTATTAATGCTATGGTAGATGCTTATTGGCTTATAGGAAAGCATATGCGTAGAAGAAGAATAGCAGGGATTAGAAAGAGCCACTTATGGCAAAGAAACGCTATTGAATTTATCCAAGGAGCTAGGAACCGGATTTGGAACAAGAAATTTGAGAGACTTCAGGCAATTCTACCTCACCTTCAAAGATTGGGAGATTTGGCACACACTGTGCGCCAAATTGAATTGGTCCCATATTCGATTGGTAATGAGAGTTACAGACCAAGCCGCACAAGCTTATTATCTTAAAGAAGCTAATGACCAAAACTAGGCTGTAAGAACACTCGAGAGAAATATCAATATGCTTTACTACAGACGTCTATTGTCATCTCAGATTCAACAACCTGTAATAGGTGAAATGATAGGAATACAGTAAAATATTTGATGTGTCTGATTTCGGCTCTTTTCAGATTCCAGTTTTTCAACCTCAGCGAGATGAAGAAGGCAATATTATTAAGGACTGTAAAGGAAAACCAAAGTCTGACACCAGTCTGAAAGATGTAGAAAATGTGCCAATGAAAGAAGATATTCAAGTTTATTTTGAAAGAGAAGTAGCCCCATTTATATCTGATGAAGGGTATGAAACCAAAGGTGCCAAAATTGGGTATGAAAATCCTTCCAATAAATATTTCTATGATTTTACGGCATTAAGAAGCCAAAAAGATAGCAGTAGGGATATTTTCAAGCTGGAACAAGAAACCTATGGCTTGCTAAAAGAGATCATAGAATGATGGATAAACAAGATTTAACTAAGGCAAGCCATGTGCTTTATGAAAATATCGTAGCGCTTGTAGAAAGAGCAAGAAGTAAAGCAGCTCTTTTTATAAATGCAGAAACGACGCTGCTTTATTGGTCTATCGGTCAATACGTCGAAAACGAATTGAAAGGCAAAGATGACAGTGGCTACGGAAAACAAATTCTTGTGACACTGTCGCAACAATTAACCGAAAAACTAGGAAAAGGCTTCTCCTACTCAGCCTTGACAAGGATGGTCAAAGTAGCAAACTGCTATGATTCCCAAAATATTGCGACGCTGTCGCAACAATTGAGTTGGAGTCACTTCATAGAATTGGCGGCTGTAGATAATATAAATAAGCGAGAGTTTTATACGCAGTTGACCTTGCATCACCGGTGGAAACTCAGAGCACTCAGAGCAGAAATTGACGCAATGCGATACGAACGCACGGCTATTGCAACGAAGCCAGAAGAACTAATAGAGCAATCTCTTAAATCCTTCAGCAATGTGAAGGAACTTGATCAAGACCTTGTTTTCAAGAACACCTACGTGCTAGACTTCTTAAATTTACCAGCCAACTATTCTGAAAAAGAGCTGGAAAATGCACTAATTAGCAATATCGAACAGTTTCTATTGGAACTAGGCAGTGGGTTTGCTTTTGTAGAAAGACAAAAACGAATTCCAGTAGATGCCACTGATTACCACTTGGATCTGCTGTTTTATCATCGAAAGTTGAAGCGACTAGTTGCTATTGACCTGAAACTAGGCAAGTTTAGAGCCAAGCACAAGGCCCAAATGGAACTTTACCTACGTTGGTTGCAAAAAAACGAAATGCAAGAAGGTGAACAAAAACCAATTGGACTTCTCCTTTGCAGCGAAGGCAATACAGAGCATATAGAGCTGCTGATGCTCGACGAGAAAGATATAAAAGTGGCACAATACCTCACTGAGCTACCAAGCAAAGCATGGTTTGCGGACAAACTGCATAGAGCGATAGAACTAGCAAAATCTCAAACTTCCAACTATAAATAAGCCAGCGCCCTTTCTGAAAAAAACAGAGTCTCGAATTGAAACTCCTTTCAATCACTGGCTTGGTATTTTACAATTACATCTTCAAGTGCTTTGTAATTATAGAGCTAAAAACCGAAAAAATTACCCACCAAGACATTGGACAATTGGACATGTATGTGCGCATGTTTGACGATTTACAAAAACGAGAAACTGACAACCCTACAATAGGTATTTTGCTTTGCACCGAAACCGATAAGACTATAGCCAAATACGCTGTACTTAACCAAAACTCACAACTCTTTACTACTAAATATATGACCTATCTGCCTACCGAAGCAGAGCTAATTACCGAAATAGAGAGAAAAATGAATCCTAAAACAACAATTTGGAGATGATTATAAGTGAATTGGCTATATCAAAATCGAAAAAAGTTGGTAAAACGGCAATGCAATAAACAGTAGCGGGCCATCTATCGCTCATCAAACACCAAACATCGCTCACCTGGCAACGGACATCGGTCATCAAAAATCGGACACCCTACATCGGTCATTCGGCATCGGTCATCCAGCATCCAGCCACCGGCATCAAACATCGGTCACCCGACATCCTGCATCCAAAAATAAAATCTTTTTCAAATTAATGAGGCAGGTACATGTAAGGATTACTAAAAATCCATTTTTTGCCTTATCTTTTGGGTATGAAGACCCAGGTCTAAAGGGCAAACGGCCTTTTGGCTTTATTTTTCAGGAAAAGGATCGTCTTCCAGAAATCCGACTTAAGAATGGGCTCTTGGATAATCGGATTGAGCGAAGCAAAGCTCAGGCATTAAAAACGAAAAGCAATCGCGAGACCAATTGACAATCTCATTTAAAATATTATGATTATCCGCTACTTTCCCAATAGGCAAAAAAGACAAGAATATAATTAGAGTCTGTCCATACAGTCGGGTTTTTCACGGATAGATTAAAAAAATCCATGCTCTATTCTTGATGCCAAACATTTTTGTTGATCATATTTGATTTTTTACTCAATATTCCGCTCAATTAAGCCCTGATAGCCCAATTCTGGTCACGTTAGGGCACATGTATCCCATTGGCTTTGCTTTTTCAATAAAAATTGCCGCTTCTTTAGAGCTTCGTCAATACTATTGCGGTCATCACACGTATGTTGTAGGCGATGACACTCCACAAAACTTTTTGCCTGAAATGCGGTTCTCCTTTCCAATTGCATCGAAATATATTGTAACCGCGCTTTAAGTTGGATATCACTGCTTCTATACCGCTGCGCCATTTTTTCAAGCGGGTTTCCATGTTTTTACTGCTCGTAATATTTTTCAAACTTCCTACGATCTTGTTGAAAACAATATTCACAATGCCTTTACTTTGGGCATATTCCGCATTAAGTTTTGATGCGTACCCCCCATCGGTTGAAACGTCCCTGGGAACTCTGCCGTATTCTGTTAGTATCCTGTCTATCGTGCTTTGATACAATGAGGTGTCTTTTGGATTTCCACTTACTATTTCACAACTCAATATCAAATTGCTCTTACCACTCGAAATATTTATTTTGTGTCCGAATTGCACTTCCCGACTTCCCTTTACAATAATGTCTGTATGTAATTCATAAATGGAAAATATTTTTTTATCGTTGGGCACTATTTCCCCGTTTATTTCCCGCCGCTGAGTCATATCATACACTTGCTTCATCAGTGGTAACAGATCCTCCAAAGAGCTTATTAATGCAGGCGCAACACTGTTATAGCCGGATTTTTTTTTTACTGCATTGGATACCTGATTAATACATTTTGTAAATGTGGTCAATTGTTTTCTGAACAAGTCTATACGTTTATCCCCACTTTTGGTGGTATTGATTTTGAAAAATGTTTTTTTAGCATTTTTGGTATAGTCCCGATAATCCAACTTATTGACTTCGCCAGCCAGATGCGTGAGGAGCCGGTGGCTTTCTTTGATGCAATCCCATACCAGAGAATTGTTGGTAGGGTAATGGATGTTGGTTTCTACAACTGTGCTATCCTGGCGCAGCTTTTTAATATCTTCAAGCCCTTCACCAATCGCTATTTTGTTCAATTGCACCAATACTTTTTGTAGAGTATCTTCACTGATCTTTGAAATGTATTTTTGAAACATCTGGAAACTGAAAGGCTGTCTATTGTCCAGTTTGACAAACTGCTCACATATTCGAGAATCTGATTGTGCATATTCCAACTCACGATAATCAAGTCCTTTCATTTCTTTGTAAATGGCCGCCCTGACAATTTGTTCAACGCTTGGCATATCTTGACGCCCAAAGTCGCTTCGCTTGGAGCCTTGCAGAACATCATCTTCTGCCAACTCAATCAGGTAAGGATGTTCATTTAATATAGTGTCCATCAAACCGAATTCAGGATTCAGCGACCAGTCTGGACGTTCAAATTTTAAGCGTAGTGTTTCGAATAGTTTCATTCTCATGCGAAATAGAATAGCAATAATTGTGCCGCAATCAATTGATTATCAAATTGTTGTAATTAAAAGACAGACTCTAATTA
>Ga0105055_10009641_pt1 | contig 12297 bp, 13 predicted proteins | sample BON03_FD_78090 | JGI IMG/M metagenome (GOLD analysis project Ga0105055, IMG submission 78090) | Freshwater microbial communities from Lake Bonney liftoff mats and glacier meltwater in Antarctica - BON-03 | ecosystem: Environmental > Aquatic > Freshwater > Ice > Glacier meltwater | place: Lake...
CCCCCCCTGGGCCACCATTGCCCCCGTCGCCTACACGCTCGTGACGCGCGACAGCCGCGAGGTGCAGCACATCGCGAGCCGGCGGCAGTGCATGGAGGCCGATGGGTACGAGACCAAGCAGTTCGAGTCGACGTGCGCGTGTGGCCTGCTCGAGGCGGCGGCGTTGAAACTGCGACTCGCGGTCGAGGTGGTCGGTGCGACGGAGGGCGCCTGGGACGGTGACGACGAAGAGGGCGAGTGGGGCGAGTGGGAGGCGCTCGGCGCTCCCTTCAGGGCCAGTCTTGGGCGCGCCCCACTCGAGTTACACCGAGTCTAGCCCACAACTCTAGCTCCTGGCCGCATATGCACCCGTGCCCCTGGGCCGTGCACGCACACTACTGGTCGCACGCGCGCCCCTGGCCGCTGGGGCCCAGGGGCGCGCGCGCATGCCTGGGGTTGCGCCTGGCTGCACGCGCTGCGCTCGCTGTGCCCGCTGCGCTCGCTGCGCTCGCTGCGCTCGGCCCCCGGTGTAGCATGCGGCGCCACTCTCGGACAGTTGGCGCGCGTGTACCACTTGGCACCTCCACCTGGACCCGCCCCGGGGCGTCAAGGAGCTGCGAGCGTTTCAATGCCCGGGGTCACCGTTCTTCGTTCTGTGCTAGGGCGGCGCGGGTGCCATCGAGTTCGGAAGACAGGCTTGCGCAAACTTCAGAAGGTCGGGATCCACCGTCTCCTTGCGGCAGCCCTTGTTGGTGTCGTATGTGCAGGTGAACAGTTCGCCACTGGACGGCCTGTGCAGGACATCCGGCAGCGCGTCACACCGTTTCTGCTGTTCCGGCCCCGCCCCCCAGCCCGCGAGCTGACCGCACCATTTGTTGGTGTGCAGAATTTTCTCACAGAACTCCAGCGGTGGTGACGTCAGGTCTGGCGTCGACGGTGTTTTGCCATCGACTACACCACACGCCCGAAGCATTTGCATCGCATCGGCGTCGGGAGGGACGTACTATGCTGTGCATCCCTGGTTGCCATACTTGCAACCGAAGACTGTGCCCGAAGATGGGTTGTGCACAAACTTGCAATCCAAATTCGCACAGTGATCCTTTTGCGACAGTCCGGTCCCAGGCCAGCCTGGCCGCAGAACGCCCCCCCTGAGAGCGTTGAAGTGATCGTGTGAGTCTGCATGTGATCGCACACATACTCCAGGCCATTCACCTCTTGCACGGTACCTGATTGCACGAGACTCTGGACAGTTGTCTGCTCGGGTGCCGTCGTGCACAAGCCTGCGTTCGGGTCGTGCGGAACGAAGCACGTGCTTTTGGCCAGGTATTCGCGGTCGTACATGGGGTCGTACATGGGCAGTGCTGGAGTGGTGTTACAGAACCCCTGGTTTTTTTTCACAGTTGGGCACGAACGGGCTGTCCGGCGAAACTAACGGTCTGTCCGTAAACAGTTCCCAACGGTCTGTCCGCAAACAATTCCCACCAATTCCCATGGTGCGTCGCACAATGCGGTGCGCTGCGCTCGCACAACGCACCGCGTTACTCTAGCTCATGGTCGCACACACACCCGGGACCCTGGGCCGTGCACGCACACTCCTGGCCGCTTGGGGCCCACACGCGCACCCATGGCCGCTAGGGCCCAGGCGCGCGCCCCCGTGCCTGGGGTTCCACCTGGCTGCGCTCGCTGCGCTCGGCGCTCGGCCATTTCTTGGCGCGCCCCACTCGAGTTACACCGAGTCTAGCCCACAACTCTAGCTCCTGGCCGCATATGCACTGTGCCCCTAGGCCGTGCACGCACACTCCTGGTCGCACGCGCACCCCTGGCCGCATATGGACTGTGCCCCTGGACGGTGCACGCACACTCCTGGTCGCCCCGGCACGCGCACCCCTGGCCGCTGGGGCCCAGGCGCGCGCGCAAGCGTGCCTGAGGTTGCACCTGGCTGCACTCGCTACACTCACTGCACTCGCTGCGCTCGCTGCGCTCGGCGCTCCCTCAAGGGCCAGTCCGGGACGCGCCCCACTCGAGTTCCACCGAGTCTAGCCCACAACTCTAGTGCACGCGCACTCCTGTTCGCCCAGGCACGCCCACCCCTGGCCGCTGGGGGCCAGGCGCGCGCACGCGTGCCTTGGCTTGCACCTGGCTGCGCTCGCTGCGCTCGCTGCGCTCGGCGCTCCCTTCAGGGCCAGTCTTGGGCGCGCCCCACTCGAGTTACACCGAGTCTAGCCCACAACTCTAGCCCCTGGCCGCATATGCACCCGTGCCCCTGGGCCGTGCACGCACACTACTGGTCGCCCAGGCATGCGCGCCCCTGGCTGCTGGGGCCCAGGCGCGCGCAACCGCGCCTTGGGTTGCGCCTGGCTGCACTCGCTGCGCTCGCTGCGCTCGGCGCTCCCTTTGGGGCCAGTCCTGGGCGCGCCCCACTCGAGTTACACCGAGTCTAGCCCACAACTCTAGCACCTGGTCGCATATGCACCCGTGCCGGGGGTGCACGCACAGTCCTGGTCGCCCAGGCGCGCGCACCCCTGGCCGCTGGGGGCCAGGCGCGCGCATGCGTGCCTTGGGTTGCACCTGGCTGCGCTCGCTGCGCTCGCTGCGCTCGGCGCTCCCTTCAGGGCCAGTATTGGGCGCGCCCCACTCGAGTCTAGTCGGCAACTCTAGCTCCTGGCCGCTGGGTCCCAGGCGTGCACACGTGTGCCTTGGGTTGCAGGTGGCTGCGCTCGCTGCGCCCGCTGCGCTCGGCGCTCGGTCAGTCCTGGGCGCGCCCCACTCGAGTCTAGTCCACAACTCTAGCTCCTGGCCGCATACACACCCGGGACCCTGGGTCGTGCACGTACACTCCTGGCTGCTGGGGCCCAGGCACGCGCAACCCTGGCCGCTTGGGCCCAGGCGCGCGCACGCGCGTGCTTTGGGTTGCACGTGGCTGCACTCGCTGCGCTCGGCGCGCTGTCGGCCATGGGCGCGCCCCCACTCGAGTCAGAGGCGTCCGAGGTGTGCCGCGTCCGAGGTGTGCCGCGTCCAAGGTGTGCCGCGCCCGAGGTGTGCCGCGTCCGAGGTGTGCCGCGTCCGAGGTGTGCCGCGCGTCCGAGGTGTGCCGCGCGTCCGAGGTGTCGCGGCGCACCGGTAACCCGAATGCAAGTTGTCAACACTCTTCCCGAGTTGGCAACGGGGTAGGCGCATGCGCACACCGTGGCGCCCCTCGTCGCCCCCGACCGCTGCCCACAGCCCTCGACTAAACCCCAACCCCAACCCAACCCCGAGGGGGGGGGGGGTCTCTCGACCCGAGTTCAACAAATGCACACGGCCAGTGCACAGCTTCACCCACGCTCGAACGCGTGCGCATCGCACTCGCTGCACACCTCGGGTTCATCCGACTCCTCGTCCTCCTCCCCGTCCTCCTCCTCGTCCTCCTCTCTGTCCCCCTCCTCGTCCTCCTCATCATACTTGTTGAGGAAGTCGTCCTCCATCACGTGGCCGTGGAGCACACAGCCATTCATATTGACACCCTCTCCAACCCAATGCATGTAGAACTCACCACAGTGGAGCAGGTACATGTCGCGTTGCAGGGTGTAGGCATTCACACCGGTCGAGATGAAGAGGTACAGGCCATCGCGAATGGTCAAAAGTCGAACCAGTTCTATTGTCCCTGTGGACGACGGCGACGGGCGGTCCGCCTTCGGTAGAACACTCTGGCAGCTCGCGTGCACCGTGATCCGCGCCCAACAGTTCGGGGCATCCCCCACTTGCAAGGCATGCACCAAGGCCCGCTTCAGCGCATTTTGCCGGGCCAGTGGCGAGTGCCACTCCACCCGATGCATGGCACCTCATTGCAGGTGTCTTCGTCGCGGTGAGTAGTTCTCGATGACAAACTCGGGTTAACCCCCCCCCCCCCCCCCCCCGCGCCCCACCCCCCCGGCTGGGGCCCCCCCTTGGAGGGGTCTTTTCGGCGGGGGGTTGTTCCTTCCATACAACCGGGGTGACCCCCCCCCCCCCCCCCCCCCCCCCCCCCCCCCCCTGGGCCACCATTGCCCCCGTCGCCTACACGCTCGTGACGCGCGACAGCCGCGAGGTGCAGCACATTGCGAGCCGGCGGCAGTGCATGGAGGCCGATGGGTACGAGACCGAGTCGACATGCGCGCGTGGCCTGCTCGAGGCGGCGGCGTTGAAACTGCGACTCGCGGTCGAGGCGGTCGGTGCGACGGAGGGCGCCTGGGATGGTGACGACGAAAAGGGCGAGGGGGGCGAGGGGGAGGCGGACGAGTAGGGCCAGGTGGACGACGATGACCCTTTCTCGGGACCCGACGGCGATTGAGCAGGACCTGGGGGTGTGGGGCCCTTGGGCACGACACACCTCGAGCACAACACACCTCGAGCACGACACACCTCGAGTCACCTCGAGGACACCTCGAGTATGGACACACCTCGGGCACGACACACCTCGAGCATGACACACCTCGAGTCACCTCGAGCACACCTCGAGCATGGACACACCTTGGTCACAACACACCTCGAGCACAACACAGCTCGAGTCACCTTGAGCACGGCACACGGGTTAACCCGGCCGCTGGGGGGCCGGCGCGCGCACGCGTGCCTTGGGTTGCACCTGGCTGCGCTCGCTGCGCTCGCTGCGCTCGGCGCTCGGCCAGTCTTGGGTGCGCCCCACTCGAGTTACACCGAGTCTAGCCCACAACTCTAGTCCCTGGCCGCATATGCACCCGTGCCCCTGGGCCGCGCACGCACACTACTGGTCGCACGCACGCCCCTGGCCGCTGGGGCCCAGGCGTGCGCAATCGTGGCTTGGGTTGCGCCTGGCTGCGCTCGCTGCGCTCGGCACTCCCTTCAGGACCAGTCCTGGGCGCGCCCCACTCGAGTTACACCGAGTGTAGCCCACAACTCTAGCTCCTGGCCGCATATGCACCCGTGCCCCTGGGCCGTGCACGCACAGTCCTGGTCGCCCAGGCATGCGCACCCCTGGCCACTGGGGCCCAGGCGCGCGTGCGCGTGCCTTGGCTTGCACCTGGCTGCGCTCGCTGCGCTCGCTGCGCTCGCTGCGCTCGGCGCTCGGCCAGTCCACACGGGTTAACCCGGCCGCTGGGGGGCCGGCGCGCGCACGCGTGCATTGGGTTGCATCTGGCTGCGATCGCTGCGCTCGCTGCGCTCGGCGCTCGGCCAGGGCTGACCCCGAAGGGAGCGCCGAGCGCAGCGCAGCGAGCGCAGCGAGCGCAGCCAGGTGCAAACCCAGGCATGGGGGCGCGCGCCTGAGCCCCAGCGGCCAGGGGTGCGCGTGCGACCAGGAGGGTGCGTGCACGGCCCAGGGGCCCCTCTCCTGAAGGGGGGGTGTGTGTGCGGCCAGGAGCTAGAGGTGTGGACTAGACTCGAGTGGGGCGCGCCCAGGACTGGCCCTGAAGGGAGCGCCGAGCGCCGAGCGCCGAGCGCCAAGCGCCAAGCGCCGAGCGCCGAGCGCCGAGCGCCGAGCGCCGAGCGCCGAAGGTCGGAGCTCAACCAAGGTGTGCGCAACGGCCAAGGTCCAAGCTCGACCAAGGCGTGCGCGCCAAGGGTCGGAGCTCGACCAACGTGTGCGCAACGGCCAAGGTCCGAGTGTCGACCAAGGCGTGCGCGCCGACCGAGGCATGCGCACCGACCGCAGCATGCGCACCGACCAAGGTCCGAGTTCGACCAATGCGTGCGAACCGATCAGCGTGCGCACCGGCCGAGGTCTGAGTTTGACCAAGGCGTGCACACCGACCAAGGTCAGAGGGTTGACCAAGGCGTGCGCGCCAATGCGTGCGCACCGACCAAGGTCTGCGCTCGACCCAGGCGTGCGCAGTGGCCAGGGTCCGAGTTCGACCCGCAACGAGCGCACTCGCACGGGCCTCCATGCTGGGCGCTCGCTGCGCTCGCTGCGCTCGCTGCGCTCGCTGCGCTCGGCGCTTGCTGCACTTGCACAGGTCCATGGTGGCTGACCGGCACGGCCCGATTCTGCCGGAGCAGGCGGGCAGCGATGCCATGGGCGGCGGCGCGGCGGCGCGGCGGCCCGGCGGCGCGGCAGCGCGGCGCGGCTGCGAGCCAACGGACGACTTGGGGGGACCAGTGCAGTTGCACTCACCCTGTGGCGACGGCGCCCTGGGCGCCGGCGGCCCGGCGCAGCGCCTTCCCTGGGCGCCCGGGGCCGAGCGGAACAACCCCAACTAGACGAGTGTTCACGTGAAACGAAACCCCCCGAGTTCTCAAACGTTCCTCACCGAGTTCTCAAAAGTTCGGCAGTCCCAATCTCGGAGCGCGTCCGCGCCGCCGCCGAGGGCGCCGCCGCCCAGGGCGCCGCCGCGGCTTTGGTGTGGCCCAGGCCGACCAGCTTGCGGACCGCGCCCAGTGTTGCGACTCGTACCCTTCGCCCGCTCCGCTCGCGCAGGTGACCATCCAAGGACGAGCGCCATGGACGCCTCGGTGCAGGACGAGGCGGGCGAGGTGGAGCTCCGGCCCAGCCGGGTGCATGGCGCGGGTGTCGGCGTCTTCATACGGCACAACTCGCCAGCCGGCCGGGTGGTCCTGCGTGACCATTGCCTCGTCGCCAAGTGCATTGAAGGCGGCGTGTCGACGGCGTGGGGGCTCACGCTTCAGCTCATGTTGATCCAGCAAGCCACCGGCTCCCTTCCCGACTGGGTGGCGCAACTGCACATCAATGAGCCATTTGCAGCTCGGCAACTGCAGGACCCAGCGGACCGACGTCTGTTGATGAGACTGGCACGTGGGCAGGACGAGGCCGCCGTCCGACGCGCCTTCGGCTATGCAGTTACCAATCACTTCGCAAACGCCGGTGTGGCGTGGCTCGGTCCACTGAGCTCCCGGTTCAATCACGGTCCTCTACTCGTGGGCAACAACACCCCCGTGCCGCGCATGCTGCCGGCCACGCCCGAGCTGGCGATTCGACTCGGTGTGCGACCTGGTGCACCCATCGGCGCCATCGAATGGATACTTACCCAGGACGCCTCTGCGGGTGAAGAGCTCACTCTTATATACCCCATTGGGTACACCTTCTGAGGTGTGTCGGTCGCTGCGGCCGATGTGCGGCCCCTTCAGCAGGTGTCCCGTGTGATTGGTGATCGATGGCCGATGTGACTTGGCCAAATTGTCCCGTGTGTTTGGTGACCGCTTGAGGAGGCGTGGCCGATGTGTCTTGGCCCCTTCAGGACGTGTCCCGTGTGTTTGGTGAGCAAGGTGTGGCCGATCTGCCTTGGCCGAAGTGTCCCGTGTGTTTGGTGACCACTTGAGGAGGTGTGGCAGACGTGTCTTGGTCGAAGTGTCCCATGTGGTTGGTGACCGCTTGAGGCGGTTTGGCCGATGGCCGACGTTCCCAGTGTGTTTGGTGACCGCTTGAGGAGGTGTGCCCGACGTTCCTTGGTCGAAGTGTCCCGTGTGTTTGGAGACCGCGGTGTGGCCGATGTGCCTTGGCCGACTTGAAGGGGACACCTCCTGAGGCGGTCACGGCACACATCCGGAAGGGAACACATTTCATATGTCAGATTGGATGTGACGTCTAGTGTCGATGCGACAATGGCGAGCGGGGTCCATGTGGGGCGAAAGCGACCACGGGGAGAACGTGTTGCCTTTGATATCAGCGCCGACGCCACCAACGCCCTCGCCCACGTCAGGGACAAGCACTTGGACGAAACAGCTCAGGCCGAAGCCGCCGAGGACCAGGCGATGAAGACCATGGACACTCGCCACCGCAAACGGCAGCGTGAGCTTGATGGCATCGTGGAGTTGCTCAACCAGAACCGCACCATCCAACACGGCCTGATCATCGGCGGCGACGCCGAGCCGGAGAGCCAGCAAGCCACGCGCGCCGCCATCGACGACGCCGTCCACAACTCCACCAACGCCAAGGCCGAGCATGCCGACGAGCGCGCTCGCTGCCTCGACGAACGGGGCCAGCGGGCGTGTGCGATAGCCGCGCAACACCTCGAATGGGAGCTCAAGTCCATGGTGAGCCCGAGGACTGTCACGATGGTGCGTGCCCCCGCCTGCGATTCCACTGGCGCACTCCAACCGAGTGGTCTTGTGCCCGTGGTGCAGGCTTGTTCAACGTTCCTGTGCGTCGAGTGCCCTGCCGGGGCGAAGCGGGCAGCGAGCCACAAGGGAGTCGATGGACGCTGGAACATACTCTGTGCCTCGCACGCCAAAGCCGCGGGCACGTACATTGTCCGCTACCCCTGCATCAAGTGCCAGAAGCACGCGAGCCAAAGGGGACTGGATGGGCGCGCGAACCAGCTGTGCACCGCGCACGCCAAGGAAGCGGGCACGTACACGGTGCCGAACCCCTGCACCAAGTGCCCAATCGGGGCCAATGTGGGGGCCAGTTTCAATGGACCGGACGGGCGCGCGAAACAGCTGTGCACCGCGCACGCCAAGGAAGCGGGCACGTACACGGTGCGAACCTCGTGCACCAAGTGCCCAATCGGGGCCAATGTGTGGGCCTCGTTCAAAGGGGCGGACGGGCGAAAGAACCAGCTGTGCGGTCCGCACGCCAAGGAAGCGGGCACGTACACGGTCCGAACCCCGTGCACCAAGTGCCCAATCGGGGCCAATGGGTGGGCCCGTTTCAAAGGGGCGGACGGGCGCACGAACCAGCTGTGCGGTCCGCACGCCAGGGAAGCAGGCGCCTACGAGCCCCCCAAGCGCCCACAGTGCGCCAATTGCGGATGCGATGCGAGATACCGGTTTTCAGCGGAGTCCAAGTTCGCGGACGAGCATGCCTGTCTGCCATGCCTCTCGACCCTCGACAAGGGGCACCCCATCGTGATGCGCAAGGCGCGCGAGCTCAAGTGCATCGGCGCCATCGTGCACATGATTGCCGAACTCGGTCGCCCAGACATCGCCAACACCATCAAATGGCTGGGACGAAACGACTGCCCTGAGGGGCCCAGCAGGCGACGCGGTGATCATGTCTTCCCCATCATAACAACCCTTGTTGGCCAACTCGAAGTGGACGAGGACAACCACCGAGGCTACTCGACGTCGTGCGAGACGGCCAAGGTGGCCGGTCACATCTGCGACCGCAACGGGATCGACATGCGCTCGGTGGACGCTGGAGAGGGGTTGGACAAGGCACAGATCCAACTCATCGACGATGCATGTGACCCAAGTGGCGCCGGGGCAACATCGGTCAACACACACGTGTGGCGGGTCGACCCCACCGGTGCGTTTATCTTCCACCAGACTTGGCGGGAATGGGTGCCGATCGAACGCGTCTTCCTGCCTCTCATGCTGCGTGTGGCAACGTCGATCGTCGCCTGTTTCGACTCAGTGACACCGATCCATCCGGACCCCCAGCCTTCCGCAGAGGCCTCCGCTGTGGCAGCAGCCTCCGCCGTGGCCATGGCGGCGGCGGTGGCAGGCCACCCGTTGTGGAAGGTGGAGTACTTTGGTGCGACGCAGTGCTTGTGAGGTGGTGGCCATGTCCGAGGTGTCTCCGCTCGAGGTGTGCCGCGTTCGATGTGTGCCATGGTCGGGGTGTGTCGGTCGCTGCCTGAAGGGGCCGATGTGTGGCCCCGTCAGGAGGTGTGTCACTGCGCTCTGGACTCGGCGGGCTGCGTGTGTTGGTCGCACGCGCACTCCTGGTCGCACGCGCACGCTTGGTCGCACGCGCACTCCTGGTCGCACGCGCACGCTTGGTCGCACGCGCACTCCTGGTCGCACGCGCACTCCTGGTCGCACGCGCACTTCTGGTCGCACGCGCACTCCTGGTCGCACGCGCGCTCCTGGTCGCGCGCGCACTCCTGGGGCCCAGGCACGCGCGTGCCTTGGGTTGCACCTGGCTGCGCGCACACAGGCGCGCGCACGTGCCTTGGGTTGCACCTGGCTGCGCGCGCACATAGGCGCGCGCACATGGCTGGTGGGGGCCCAGGCGCGCGCGTGCCTTGGGTTGCACCTGGCTGCACGCGCACCCCTGACCACTTGGCTGCGCTCGCTGCGCTCGGCGCCTCCTTCCCTTCGGGGGGGGCAGTCCTTGGCGATTCTCACTCGAGTCTAGTCCACGGGCCTCGCTCCTGGCCGCTTGGGCCCAGACGCCTGGGCGCGCGTGTGTGCCTTGGGTTGCACCTGGCGAACGGTTGATATGCTACACCCAGCGGTATTCGTCACGCGTACTGTACTATTTTTTTACAATAAAACCCTCGGCGGGGGGATTCTAAAAAATGGAACGTCGCGTCACCACTTCGCCAACTTCGCCAGGTGTGCTGGCGCCCGCGCCCGCGCCGCGCCGCGCTGCGCCGCGCCGCGCTGCGCCGCGCCCGTCGCCTGCATCTCGCCCTGCCCGCCCTGGCCGCCCTGGTCGCGCTGGCCGCTCTGGTCGCGCCGCGCCCGTCGCCTGCACCTCGCACTGGCCGCCCTGGCCGCCCTTGGAGGCCGCCGCGATGAACGCAAGCCGGTGGGCCTCTCCACGGAGACCTGCGCTGACCTCCACCTTCCCGTTGCGCAGAATCATGTCTGGCATTGGCAAGCGCACTCGCGGGATGTGCAACGACACCAGGTAGTGCGTGCGGATCCTACTGGACGCGCAGCGCGCACTGTTGACGCCGACGACCGCTGCGGGCGATACGACGGACGACGAGAACCGCATCACTTGCATCAAGCTGTGCAGCTTCATATTGGACCCTTCATACGAAGACCAGGTGATCTACCACGGACTGATGGTCCACCGTTCTCACGACGCCGAAGGCTTGTGTGCCGATGACCAGGTGACCTTCGATCACATCGTCAGTCAGAACGATAACCAGTTTGGACAAGGTGACTACGAGGAATTCGAGATGACAATGGCGGTCGTTGCGGAACTCACCTCCGCCCTCACCAAGGCGCAAGCGATGGCCGCCGCACTGGCGGGAGACGCTGCCGCTGCGGGGGCCACGGCGGGGGCGGACGCCCAGGTGGAGGCCGCCTCGGAGGAGGGCGAGTCGGCCGCCCAGGTGGAGGCCGCCTCGGAGGAGGGCAAGTCGGACGCCCACGCCAGTGTGGCGACCAATTGAGAACACTTGCGCATTCGCCCCCTGTAGGGGGGGGGTGCGCGGACTGACGGCTGCGGCCTCGCGAGCTTGCGCGAGCGCCCGGCGCCACTGCGCGGCAGAGTGTCTTGTCGCTACCACACCCGCGTGCCCGCTTGCGCTGGCACGCGCGCGCGGTTGACCGATGCGGCCCCGCGAGCTCGCCAAATGTGCCCAGGGCGTCTTGCCGATGGATTCCACACGGTGCGCCCCAATTCAATACAAATTACAGCTGAGAACGTTTCCCTTGGCGGATGCCCATGCAAGTGCGCTCGTTGCGCTCATTGCGCTCGCTGCGCTCGCCGCGCTCGCTGCGCTCGCTGCGCTCGGCGTTCGGCCAGTCCTGAACGCGCCCACTCGTGGACAGACGGTTAAAATCCCTGCTCCCTTGGGCCGTGCACGCGCACGTCTGGTCGCACGCGCACGTCTGGTCGCACGCGCACGTCTGGTCGCACGCGCACTCCTGGTCGCACGCGCACTCTTGGTCGCGCGCGCACTCCTGGTCGCGCGCGCACTCCTGGTCGCGCGCGCACTCCTGGAGCCCAGGCACGCGCGTGCCTTGGGTTGCACCTGGCTGCACGCGCACCACTGACCACTTGGCTGGGCTCGCTGCGCTCGGCGCCCCCTTCCCTTCGGGGGGGCAGTCCTTGGCGCGCCTCACTCGAGTCTAGTCCACGGGCCTCGCTCCTGTCCGCTTGGGCCCAGATGCCTGGGCGCGCGTGTGTGCCTTGGGTTGCACCTGGCGAACTGTTGAGATGCGGCTACACCCAGCGGTATTCATCACATGTACTGTACTATTTATTTACAATAAAACACTCGCTTGGGGAATTTTAAAATAGAACGGCGATCGCGTCGCCCAATTGCCCACTTCGCCAACTTCGCCAGGTGTGCCGGCGCCCGCGCCCGCGCCCGCGCCCGCGCCCGCGCCTGTCGCCACCTCGCCCTGTCCGCCCTGGTCGCCCTGGCCGCGCCGCGCCGCGCCCGTCGCCTGCACCTCGCCCTGGCCACCCTGGCCGCCCTGGCCGCGCTGGCCGCTCTGGCCGCGCCGCGCCCGTCCACTGCACCTCGCCCTGGCCGCGCCGCGCCGCGCCCGTCGCCTGCACCTCGCCCTGGCCACCCGGGCCGCTCTGCCCGCGCCGCGCCCGTCGCCTGCACCTCGTCCTGGCAACCCTGGCCGCCCTGGCCACGCTGGCCGCTCTGGCCTCCCTCCCCCCCCTGGCCTCCCTCCCTCCCTCCCTCCCTCCCTCCCTCCCTCCCTCCCTGGCCTCCCTTCATCCCTCCCTCC
>Ga0105055_10009642_pt1 | contig 12297 bp, 11 predicted proteins | sample BON03_FD_78090 | JGI IMG/M metagenome (GOLD analysis project Ga0105055, IMG submission 78090) | Freshwater microbial communities from Lake Bonney liftoff mats and glacier meltwater in Antarctica - BON-03 | ecosystem: Environmental > Aquatic > Freshwater > Ice > Glacier meltwater | place: Lake...
CTCCAGCCAAGGCGTCGATCCGATTCGCATGCAGCTCAGGACCATACAGCTCGCCCAGGAACGAACGAACCTCGCCAAGACGACCACTCCGTCGAACCGCTTTGCCCATGTCGATGCTCCAGCGCCAGTTGAGCCGGAACATCTATGAAACAAAAGCGAATCGGCACTATGTCACAGACGAATAAAAATTAGGGGATTCATGAGACTCCAGCCTCAACCGACGAAACGTATCCGCTCAAAAATTCGTGCCGATTGGTTGATAAGCGGGTAGTGATTTGATGTTGGGCGCGACCGGGGGTAGCTGCAGTCGTCCTATTCGGCAGCTACCTGCAACGCCGGTGCGCCGTGCTCCAGGGTGAAGCGGGTGAAACGGCGGTTGAGGGCGGGCAGCATGGCCACCTCCATTATCCCGCGTGACGGCTGCATCACGATCATCGCCACGCTGGCCGAGAGGTTGTCGGTGTCGTTCAGGCGTGGCGGGCGGCAGACCGAGAATGGGGTCCCGAAATTGTCGAACAACGCCGCCTTGACGTGGTCTGGCGTGACGGCGCCGGCATGGGGCAGCAGCAGGTCGCGCACCCTGAGGTCGCGGTAGAGCGAGCAGGGGGTGCTGGCGACGCCGGTGTCGCGCAGCTTCGACAGGGCGACGGGGCTGACGAAGTGGTTGGCGTGGACCAGCAGGCCGGCTTCGGGATGTACCTGGAAGGTCTCGTCCGGCGCGCATTCGAAGTCGATGGCTACGGCCTGGCCGGACGGGGTGGAGGCGCTGAGCATCATGTTGTTGGCGGCCGACTTGGCGGTGACATAGACGGCACGCATGGCCAGGGCCGGGGCCGACTGTTCCAGCACCTTGCGGCGGATCAGGGCGAGCGGGACGCCGACCTGGCGGTAGTCGCGGTCGGATTGCAGGTAGTTGGCGGTCAGCCCGATGCCGGCCGCATTGAGGCCCGAACGGGCAAGGCCGCCGGCTTCGGTGAAGGTCAGGATGTCCGGTCCATCGTCACGGCGGATGCGCAGCACCACGGCGGTCTCGGCGCACTCGGCCTTCCAGTCCCAGTTCTGGGCATGGATGATGTGCCGGTCGGCGCTGGCGGTGGGCATGACCACGACGCCGGTGCAGCCGTCCGGCGCATTTTCGGCCAGGCGCGCGCGCAGGTCCGGGCGTTCGGCGAGCTTCAGTATCTCGGTGCGGGCGTTGAGCAGGGCGATGTGTTCGAACGGCACATCGGCGCCCTGGGCGATGCCCTGCATCTCCTCGATGTAGAGCGGGTCGAAGGCCTCCATGATCGGCAGGTAGTCGCGCACCAGGCCGACGATGTCCTGTTCGCCGAGGCCCGAGCGGGCGATCTGGGCAGTGTAGTGGGCGATGCCCTTGCGGATGCGCAGCGTGGCGGCGCGCCCGTGCTGCACGCCGCGCGCGTGCGGTGTGCCGGAGAGGTCGATCAGGGGGCAGGGTTCAACCATGGCAGGGCTCCGCTGGTAATGGGCGCCGGGATCATGTCACCAGAACGATTTTGCCGAAATGGCCGTTCGCTGCCATGTGCGCCAGCGCGACCGGGGCTTCTTCCAGCGGGAAGGTACGCTCGATCGGCAAGTGGAGGGTGCCGGCCTCCACGGCGGGCCAGAGGTCGGCGCGGTTCAGGCCGCTGGCGCGGACGCGGACCAGTATTTCATTCTGCTTCGGCGTGGGCACGGGCACGTCGCGCAGTTGCACGCCGGTTTCGGTGACGACCGCGGCCTTCATGGTGCGGCCCGTGCTCAAGTGGCCCGTGCTCAAGTGGCCCGTGCTCAAGTGGCATAGTCCGGCTGCTCGCGGTCGAGGATGCGGCGCCAGGCGTCGAGGAACTGGCGGCCGTCATGCACGTCGCTCCATGCGCCCTTGTGGTGGGTCCAGCGCAGATGGTCGGGCTGGCGGCGCAGGGGCAGTCCGGCGGCGGCGGCGTGGAGTTGGTAGCCGACGGTCTTTTCCACGGTGACCAGTTCGTGGAAGGCATCGTGCACGGTGGGGCCCACTGTCATGACGCCGTGGTTGGCCATGACCAGGGTGGTGGCGTCGCCGAGGGCGCGGGCGAGGCGGTAGCCTTCTTCAAGGTTGGAGGCCGGGCCGGTTGCCTCGTCGTCGTAAGCGACGCGATGGTTTACCAGCAGGTTGTTGTGGTGGGCCATACCCATCCGCCCGCCCTCGATCATCGACAGGGCGGTGATGTGGGGCGGGTGCAGGTGGATGGCGCACTTGGCCGCCGGGTTGGCGGCGTGGACGGGGGCGTGGATGTGGTAGGTGACGGCGCGCACCTCGCGTCCGCCGGAGATGACGTTGCCCTTGAAGTCGACGACCAGCAGATTGCCGGCGGTGATCTCCTGGAACAGCAGGCCCCGGGCATTGACCAGGAAGCGGTCGGCGCTGTCGGGCATCATGAGGGAGAAATGGTTTCCCAGCCCCTCGTTGAAGCCGAAGCGGACCGAGAGGCGGAAGGTTGCCGCGAGATCGCAGCGCATTTGCCATTCCTGGTCGCTCATTTCGACGGGCTTGGCCATTGCAACATCCTTGCGTGTGACGGAGGGCGAGGAGGCTATGACATTTGCCGTGGAATGGTAAGCGGCGCTAAAGAGAAACAATATAGTTACGATATCGTAACAAAATTGGCGCAGATCGGGCCGCAAGCCTACGCGGGCGAAAGCGGCCTGAAGGCAGGGCCGGGGCAATGCCGCGCGGTGCATGCGGCGCCGGCAGTTCGGCGCCGGGCGGGCAGCGTCGCGCACGCCTTGTCACGGCGGGCGCGGCTTCGGCCGATGGGACGGGGCGGCGCGGAATGGGTGGACGGCGCAGGATCGGGGGCAGGGGGTGCATGCCGACCATGCGGCAGAGCGGGCGCAGGATGCGGCCGGCTTGCGGGGCCGCGGCAAGCAGTTCGGCGATGACGGGCAGGGCCAGCAGCGCCTGGAGGTGCGGGGCCAACTGTGCCGTTGGCTGCACGAGGCGGATCAACCAGGCATGGCGGCCCGGCAGGCGCGTGCGCGTGCTGCCTGGGCGGGGGGTATCGGGATGGGAAAGGCGGGCGCCGGTGGCCGCGCCGGATGTGCCGGGCGGGCGCGGCGGCGGCAGGTGGCCGGCGCGCCAGCGTGCGATCAGCCGTTCCAGCCGGGGGGCGGCACGGCCCAGATAGGCCCAGACCAGGCACAATAACGGGGCGAGCGCGCGGTTCCTGGCCGCCTCGGCGGCGACGATGGCGCGCATGCCCTGCATGATGCCGTCGAGGAAGGCGACCGGGCAGCTTGGGAAACGGTGTGCCGTGGAGGACATGTTAGTTAATATAAATCACTGATCGCCTCGCTGCAAGCGGATCCGCGGCGGGGCCTGGGCGGGTCAGCGGTGCAACCGGCTAGTGGTGCGATCCAAACGCTTGCTATCCAAACGTTTGGTGAATCGCCCCACAAAATCAAGATAGTGGTCCGACTCTGACGGCACTATCCGTCAGAGTCGGACCACTAGAGTAGTGGAATTGAGGGGTTTGAAGCAAGAGTCTTCTTTTTCTGAAGAAAAAGAAGAAAAAAGACTTTATCCGTTTGGTCGTGAATGTGGCGTTCTTCCGGGATATAATGATAAAAGTTTTTTGGTTCTTTTTTTCAAAAAAGAACCGCTTCCTTCACTTCGGCGCCAGAGCGGGAATGTTGCAAGTGCCCGCCCTGGGCCTGATCGGGTGCTCTATCTGATCGGCCGCATCAGCATCGCCTGGGTGAAGCCCAGCACGTTCGGCTCGATCGTCACGCGGTCCTTTCGGGCGCCCCAGTTGTAGCCGGCGAAGACGATCGGGATGGTGGCCAGGTCCTGGATGCCGATGCGCATGGCCTGGGCGAGTTCGCGGGCGCGCTGTTCGTCGTTCATGCGGGTGACGGCGCCGAGGAAGACGCGGTCAAGTTCCGGGTTGGAGTAGTGCATGCGGTTGGCCACCCCGTTGCCCGGACCGGTGCCCTTGGTGACCCAGACCGAGCGCAGGACGGTGACCGAGGTGGATGACAGGTAGCTCATCATGAACATCGGGTGTTCGCGCGCGTTGATCTTTGGGATGAACATGGCGTTCACCATGGTTTCCAGCCGAGTATCGATGCCGATGCGCGAGAGCATCTGGGCGATCGCCTGGGAGATCTTGGCGTCGCCCGAGAACAGGCCGTTCGGCGCGACGATGGACCAGCGCCAGCCGTCGGGGTAGCCGGCCTCGGCCATGAGGGCGCGGGCGCGGGGCAGGTCGTATTTCAGTTCGGGCAAGCTGTCGTCGCGACCGATGGCACCGGGGGCGACCATCTGGTCGGCGGGGAAGGAGCCGCCGCTCATGATGGTTTCCGAGATGGCGCGGCGATTGATAGCCAGCGAGATTGCCTCGCGCACCCGCCGGTCGCGCAGCGGGTTGGCGGCGAGCGGGGCGCCGGTCTTCTTGTCGAAGGTTTGCGGCAGCACGTCGCGGGAGGAGTCCGGGTAGAGGTAGGCGACCTGGTGGCCGCGGATGGAGTGCAGCGCCAGGGCCGGGTTCTTGCGGATGAGGTCGAGGTCGTCAGGCGGCACGCGGTCGGCCAGGTCGACTTCGCCGGCCAGGAGGGCGGCCATGCGCGAGGCGTCGGACGAGATGCTGCGGATGGTCACGTCCTGCCAGGCCAGCGCGGTGTTGGGGTCGCGGTTGCCCCACCAGGCGTCGTTGCGCTTGAGCACGAGGCGGTCGCCGCGGGCGTAGCTGACGAAGCGGAAGGCCCCGGTGCCGACGGCAAGCTTGCCGGAGTTGAAGTCCGGCGTTTGCGCGTCCTTGTGGATGGAGCGGCTGAGGATCTTGGCGCCGGCGAGGTTGAACGGCAGGAACGGGTCGGGCATGCGGGTCTTGAGGCGGAACGTGGTGGCGGAAATCCGCTCCATGCCGACGATGGATTCGATGAAATGGGTGTACGAGCTGGGGCCCTTCACCTGGGGGATGCGCGCCACGGTGAAGGCGACGTCTTCCGGGTCGAGCGGGGTGCCGTCGTGGAACTTGACGTCGGCATGCAGTTCGAATTCCCAGGTGTGGTCGTCGATGAGGCGGAAGGCGCGGGCGAGGTTGGGGGTGACCTTGCCGTGCGGGTCCTGGAAGGTGAGCGGTTCGTAGATGTGGTCGCCGGTGGCGTGGTTGATGGCGGTGTTGTGGAAATGCGGGTCGAGCGAGGTGACGTCGCTGGCGACCGCGAAGGTGAGCGACTGGGCCATGGCCGGCGTGCTGCATGCGCTGGCGAGCAGGGCGCCCGCGAACAGGCCAAGCCAGCCACCCCGCCGACGCTTCGCGCCAGAGTGGTGCAGGTTCATCCGTTGTTTCCTCCCGTCTTTTCGTGAGCATGACGTGGTTGCGGGGCGGTACGCAAATGCAATCATGTGCGGGTTTTCGACGCTGCGGAGGGCGATCGGGCGGTGCCGGGGGAGGCGACGGCACCGCGTTTTGTCAGCTTGGGCTTCCGGACCCCGTCGTCCGATTGCACGGGCGTTGGGATTGCACGGGCGTTGGGATTGCACGGGCGTTGGGCCTGTCGCAACAACCGATCGAGTGATCCCGCTTGATCGGTTGTTGCTCTAGTGGTCCAACTCAGACGGATAGTGCCGTCAGAGTCGGACCACTAGATTGATTTTGTCGGGCGGTTCACGCAACGCTTGGATAGCAAGCGTTTGGATCGCACCACTAGCGTAACTGGGCCACCCGCAGGGCGTTCGTTGTGCCGGGTTGCCCGAACGGAACGCCTGCGATCACGACGACGTGGTCGCCGGGTGCGGCAAATCCTTCCTGGCCGGCGGTGCGGGTTGCCTTGGCCACTGTTTCGGTCATGGAATGGACCTCGGCTGCCATGACGGCGTGCACGCCCCACACCAGGGACATCCGCCGCGCGGTTTGACGCGATGTGGTGAGGCCGAGGATCGGTGCCTCGGGACGCTCCCTCGCCGCGCGCAGGGCGGTGCTGCCGCTGGCGGTGAATGCGCAGATGACCGAGGCGTCGATCGTGTGGGCGACCTGGCGCGCGGCGGCGGCGATGGCGTCGGCGGCCGAGCGCTCGGGCGCGGGGCGCGAGGCCTCGATCATCGCGCGCCAGCCGGAGTCCTCCTCCACCCTGGCGACGATGCGGTCCATGATGTTCACGGCCTCGTAAGGATATTGTCCGGCCGCTGTTTCCGCCGACAGCATCACTGCATCCGCACCGTCGAACACCGCGGTGGCCACGTCGGATGCCTCGGCGCGGGTTGGTGCCGGGGCGGTGATCATGCTTTCCAGCATCTGCGTGGCGACGACCACTGGCCTGCCCATTTGCCGGGCGGTGCGCACGATGCGCTTTTGGGCCAGGGGCACTTCCTCCGGTGGCAGTTCCACGCCGAGGTCGCCGCGCGCCACCATCACCGCGTCGGACAGGGCGATGATCGCGTCGAGGTTGTCGAGCGCCTGCGGTTTCTCGACCTTTGTCATGATCCAGGCCCGACCTGCCACGATCTCCTTGGCTTCCGCCACGTCTTCGGCGCGCTGCACAAAGGAGAGCCCAATATAATCAACGCCGTGCTCCAGGGCGAATGCGAGGTCGATACGGTCCTTCGCGGTGAGGGCCGGGATGGGCAGGACGATGTCGGGGACATTCACCCCCTTGCGGTCCGATAGCGGGCCACCCACCGTCACCTCGGTTTCCAGGTGGTCGGCGCGGCGATGCGTCACGCGCAGGCGCAGCTTGCCGTCGTCCAGCAGCAATGTGGTGCCGATGGAGGCGGCGGAGATGATCTCGGGGTGCGGCAGTTGCACGCGGCGAACGTCGCCGGGGGTTGGGTTCAAATCGAGGCGAAAGTCCTGGCCGGTCTGCAGCTGGACGCGTCCACCGGCGAACTGCCCGACCCGGAGTTTGGGGCCCTGCACGTCTGCCAGGATACCGATGGGCCGGTCGAAGCGGGTTTCGAGGTCGCGGATCATGGCGATGCGCGCGGCGTGGCCGTCATGGGTGCCGTGGCTGAAATTCAGCCGGAAAACGTCGGCGCCGGCCTGGAACAGGCGTGCCAGCATCTCGGGCGACGAGCTGGCGGGGCCGAGGGTCGCGATGATCTTGGTACGGCGGCGGCGGCGGATCTTGATGCGGGCGGGCATTGGAATTCCTTCTGCGTCACGCAATCAGGACGGCGCGCACGTCGTTTACGTTCGTGAGGGTCGGACCTGTCCGGATCAGGTCATCCAGGGCCGCGAACAGGCTGTAGCTGTCGTGGCCGGAAAGAATGGCGTGGGGGTCGAGCCCGGCGGCCCTTGCCCGTGCCAGCGTATCGGGGCCGACGAAGGCGCCGGCGGCGTCCTCGGTGCCGTCAATGCCGTCGGTGTCGCCCGCCACGGCCCAGATGCCCGGCGTTCCGGCGAGTGCCAGGGCCAAACCCAGCAGGAACTCGGTGTTGCGGCCGCCGCGCCCTGCTGCGCCGGAACCGATGGTGACGGTGGTTTCGCCGCCCGACAGCAACAGCGCCGGGGCTGGCAGCGGCAGGGCATGCGTTCGCACCGATCGGGCGATGCCGGCCATGACCGTGCCCATCTCGCGGCTTTCGCCTTCCAGCGCATCGCCCAGGATGAGCGGGGTGAGGCCGAGTGCCCGCGCGGCCTGGGCGGCGGCGTGCAGCGATGCGGCGGGCGTGGCGATGAGGCGGAATGTGGCATGGGGCAGGGTGCCCGGCTTGGGGGTCTCGTTGCTGGTCATGTCGAGCCGTGCGGCGACGTGCGGCGCCAGTGCCACGCCGAAGCGGCTGACGATGGCGCGGGCATCGGCGAATGTTGTTGGGTCGGGGACCGTCGGGCCAGAGGCGATCACCGCGGGGTCGTCGCCCGGTACGTCAGAGATGGCCAAGGTGACGACGCGCGCCGGGGCGGCGGCAGCGGCCAGGCGGCCGCCCTTGATGGCGGAGAGGTGCTTGCGGACCGCGTTCATCTCGGAGATCGTCGCGCCACTGGCGAGCAGGGCCTTGTTCACCGCCTGTTTGTCGGCGAGCGTGAGGCCGGGGGCGGGCAGGGCCATGAGGGCGGACCCGCCGCCGGAGATCAGGGCGATCACCAGGTCGTCGGGCGAGAGCCCTTGCACCGCCGCCAGCACGCGCCTGGCCCCTATCTCGCTGTTGGCGTCGGGCACGGGATGGCTGGCTTCGATCACCTCGATGCGCCGGGTGGGCACGCGGTGGCCATGGCGGGTGACGACCACGCCCGAAAGCGCCACGTCAGGCCAGGCTTGTTCCAGGGCTGCGGCCATCACGGCGGCGGATTTGCCTGCGCCGACCACCACGCAGCGGCCGGCGGGAGGGGGCGGCAGGTGTTCGGCGAGCATCAGGCGTGGATCGGCGGCGGCGACGGCTGCGTCGAATACCTGGCGCAAGACGGCGCGCGCCGTCTGGTTGTTCCATTCGCCCATGCTGATTTGCCTCCCGACCCGTCGCGCGGGAGTATGGCGAAGCCTGCACGGAAGCGCCATGTTGGGGGCTGGCAAGAGGAGGCTCATATGCCGGTACCCGACATGGACGAAAAGACCCGCACCGAACTGGAGGCCGCGGCGTTCCGCCGAATGGTGGCGCATCTGCGGGAACGTGCCGATGTGCAGAACATCGACATGATGAATCTGGCCGGTTTCTGCCGGAACTGCCTCAGCCGCTGGTATCGCGAGGCGGCCGCTGAGCACGACATCACGATCGCCGACCCGGATGCGCGAGAGATTGTCTATGGCATGCCCTACAAGGAATGGCAGGCGAAGCACCAGAAGGAGGCAACCGCCGAGCAACAGGCGAAGTTCGCCAAGGCGAATCCGGGCCACTGACCTGGTGATTGAACTGGCGTGGCGATTGACCGGCCGGTCCGGCTCCGATAAGCCGCCGCGCCTGACCTCCAACCGGGCACGCTGCCCCTGACCAGCAATGGAGATGCCGCATGGCCCAACCGGCCACCGCCACGAAGCCTGAAGGTACAGAAGAGGATGCTGCCCAGTGGGGCAACGTGGCAGGCGACAGGCTGCGCAGCCTGATCGAGCGCATCGAACGGCTGGAGGAGGAGCGCAAGGCGCTGTCGAGCGATATCAAGGACATTTTCGCCGAAGCCAAGTCGGCCGGGTTCGACGTGAAGGTGATGCGCCAGCTTATCCGGATCCGCAAGCAGGAGCCGGCCGAGGTGGAGGAGCAGGAAACCCTTCTGGACGTGTACCGCCGCGCGCTGGGGATGTAGCCACGGGCGGCGGTCAGGCGGGGGCCAGCAGCTCTCGCCTGGCGGTGCGCTTCCGGTAGAGGGCGTGCACCCGAATGGCCTGGATCAGCAGCGCCACGGGCAGCAAGCCGACGACGACGATGGCGAGGGCGGCGACCGCGCCGTCCTCGTAGGTGCCGCGCGATGCCTCGGCATAGACATGCGTTGCCAGGGTTTCGACGTTGAGCGGGCGTAGCAGCAGCGTCGCCGGCAGTTCCTTCATGCACTCGATCAGCACCATCAGCGCCGCCGCGCCCATTGCCGGGGTGAGCAGCGGGAGGTGGATGCGCCAGGCCAGCGCCGTGTCACGTGCACCGAGGCCCCGTGCCGCTTCGTCCATTGCCGGCGGAACGCGGCCATAGGCTGATTCGAGGGCGCCGGTGGGGATGGCCAGGAAGCGCACCGTATAGGCCAGCAGCAATGCGGCAATGGACCCCGAGAGGAGCAGGGCCGGCGGCACCCAGCCCAGCAGGTGGAACAGCGCATCCACCGTGGCATCGAACCACGACATGGGGCCGAGCAGCCCGACCGCCAGCACCGTGCCGGGCAAGGCGTAGCCCAGGGCCGAGATGCGGAGCACGGCGGTGGCGCGCGAACCGCCGACATGGCGATGGCAGAAGGTGATCAGGAATCCCGCCCCGATTGTGATGGCCGTGGCCATGACCGCCAGGCGCAAGCTGTTCCAGATCCAGATGGGCAGGCCAGGCGGCAGCCCGAAATCGCTGATGCGAACCCAGGAATTCACAGCGAGGTGCAGCGCCGGCACCGCGAAGCCGATCGCCACGGGAATGGCGCAGCCGATGGTGGCCAGCCATGCCCATGCCGGGGCGAGCGGCTGACGGGTGGGTGGGCGCTCGCCAGCGCCGCCGCCTTGGTCGCGGCGGCGCGCGAAGGCGCGCTCGGCGGCCAGCACCGCGAAGGTGAGCGCCAGCATCGCCAGCGCGATTTGCGCGGCCCCCTCAACCGAGCCGCGTGTCACCCAGGTGACGTAGACGGAGACGGTCATGGTGCGGATACCCAGGAACTCGCTGGCGCCGATATCGGCCAGCACCTCCATCATTGCCAGGCCGACGCCGACGCCGATCGCCGGGCCGGCCATCGGCAGGATGACGCGGCGCAGCAGCACGCCGCCCGAGGCGCCGAGGCCGCGCGCGGCGTCGATCGCGTCGGCGGCCTGCATGTGCAGCGCGGCGCGGGTGTTCAGGTAGACATAGGGGTACAGCACGAAGGCCAGGACGACGATGGCGCCCGGCATCGAGCGGATGTCGGGCAACAGCAGGCCGCGCACGTCGGTGATGCCCAGCATGGCGCGCAGCGCGGTCTGCACCGGGCCCAGCGGGTGCATCACGTCGACATAGGCGTAGGCGACGATATAGGTGGGCATGGCCAGCGGCAGCAGCAGCGCCCATTCCAGCCAGCGCCGGCCGGGGAAGCTGTAGCTGGTGACCAGCCAGGCGGCACCCACGCCCACGCCCGCCGCGAGCGCCCCGGTGCCGGCCAGCAGCACCAACGTCTCGCGCAGTGCGTCGGGCAGAACGTAGGAGGCCAGGTGTGGCCAGAGGTCGCCCGAGCCGTGCAGGGCCAACACCACCAGGCCCAGGACCGGCATCAGCACCAGCAATGCGGGCAGCGCCGCGGCCAGCAGCAGGCCGCGGTGCCGTTCGTCATGCTCCATCGGTGGGTCCGCGCGGCTTTGTCATCCCCACGGTGGCTTTGGCGTATCCGGCGGTCAGCGGTTGCCTCCCGTCACCGGTCGAACGCTACGCGGTCGATCATCAAGCTCGCCTCGGCGCGGTGGGCGGCGATCTCGGTCAGTCGGACGGTGTCGAGCTTCAGCGCCCCGAGGTCGGCGATGACGGGGTGCGCCGCGATGCCCTTCAGCACCGGGAACTCGAAATTAGCCTCGGCATAGGTCTTCTGGGCCTCGGGGGAGAGCAGGAACTCGATCAGCTTGACGCCATTTGCGGCATTCGGGGCATGGCGTGCAATGGCGGCGCCCGAGAGGTTCACGTGGGTGCCGGCGCCGTCCTTGAAGGTGGGCATGATCACACGCACCGCGTCGGTCCACTTCTTCTGCTCGGCCCCGCCGGCGCCGGAGCGCATCAGGCCGACATAATAGCTGTTCGAGACACCGATATCGCAGATGCCGGCCATGATGTCGCGGGCCACGTCGCGGTCGCCGCCGGCAGGCTTGCGGGCCAGGTTCTGCTTGAGCGCGGCGAGGTAGGTTTCGGTGGCAGGCGCACCGTGCTTGGCGATCATCGCGCTGAACAGGGCTGTGTTGTAGGGGTGGTTGCCGCTGCGCAGGCAGACCTTGCCCTTCCAGCGCGGGTCGGCAAGCTGCTCGTAGGTCATGGACTTGTCGCTGACCCGGTCCTTGGAGACCAGGAACACGCGGGCGCGCAGCGAGAGCGGCACCCAGTGCGCCTCGGCATCGCGCAACTCGGTGGGCACGGCGGCCTTGGCCACGGTCGAATTGAGGGGCTGGGTCAGGCCCTTGCGGTCAAGGTCCACCAGACTGCCGACGTCCACGGTCATCAATACGTCGGCCGGTGAGCGCGTGCCCTCGGCCGCCACCCGCTCGGCAAGGCCGGCATTCACGAAGACCGTGTTGACCTTGATGCCCGTGGCGGCGGTGAACTTCTCGAGCAGCGGCTGGATCAGCCCCTGCTCGCGGGTGGTGTAGAGGTTCACCTCCTTGGCCGCATGCGCGGGCAGGGGAGCCAGCAGGGCGCCAACCAGAGGCAGAACGGAAGCCGCAGCGGCGAGCAGGGAACGGCGGTGAGTGGGCATGATGGTGCGTCTCCGGTGCAATTGCGAATAATTCGCATTTTTAGGCCTCAAGCAGGGCCAGCGCAAGCGGCGATGCATCGGGAAGGAAAAAAGATCCTGATTACGCGGCTTCCTCAGCCGCCCGGGCTGTGGTGCATATCATGAACAATGGCACTGAGGAGCGCGGCGATGGCTCGGAACACGGTGCAGTTTCAGAAGGGCCTCAGCGAAGCGGGCTTCGATGACCTCTACGGCAGCGAAGCAAAGCGCCGGGCGGTGGTGACGTCCTGGC
>Ga0105055_10009646_pt1 | contig 12289 bp, 12 predicted proteins | sample BON03_FD_78090 | JGI IMG/M metagenome (GOLD analysis project Ga0105055, IMG submission 78090) | Freshwater microbial communities from Lake Bonney liftoff mats and glacier meltwater in Antarctica - BON-03 | ecosystem: Environmental > Aquatic > Freshwater > Ice > Glacier meltwater | place: Lake...
AGGCGAGCATGGAAGCCAGAATCGTTCCGTCTTGCCCCGACACCCCGGTGATCAGTGCACGCATGAAGTCACAAACACGCTCAATTAAAACTGTCCTTCAGGAGCACCCTCAAGCCGAGCAATATCAGCGTCAACCATGATCCGCGCAAGCTCTGGAGGCAACACGGATGCTTTCCAGCCCAACACCCGCTCGGCCTTAGAGGCATCACCAATCAACTCGTCAACCTCAGTTGGCCGCAGGAATTTAGGATCAAAGCGAACGTAATCTTCCCAATTCAGCCCAACGTGGGCGAAGGAAAATTCCAGGAAGTCTTTAATCGTGTAAGCGGAACCGGTAGCGAGCACAAAGTCATCCGGTGAATCAGCCTGCAGCATGCGCCACATGCCCTCGGTGTATTCGGGCGCGTAACCCCAGTCCCGAATCGAATCAAGGTTCCCCATCCACATTTCTTTCTGGTTACCTTTAACAATATTTGCTACCGCCATGGTGATCTTGCGAGTAACAAAAGTCTCACCACGCCGAGGCGACTCGTGATTGAACAGCTGCCCATTCACCGCGAACATGTCGTAGGCCTCGCGGTAATTCTTGGTGATCCAATACGAATAGACCTTCGCCGCACCGTAGGGCGAACGCGGATAAAAAGGCGTGTCTTCATTTTGCGGGGGAGGCGAGGCACCAAACATCTCTGAAGTCGAAGCCTGGTAAAACCGGATCGACTTATCAACTGAACGAATCGCCTCAAGCAGGTTCAAAGTCGAAACCCCGGTCGCCTGCGCCGTGTAGGCCGGCTCGTCAAAGGAGACCCGAACGTGGGATTGAGCCGCCAAGTTATACACCTCATGCGGCCGCAACTCAGCCACCAGTTGATGCATCCGAGCTGCGTCGGTCACGTCTCCGTAATGCAGGTGCAGATTTTGACCGGCCAAGTGCTCGTCATGATGCAAGTGGTCGATCCGGCCACGATTAAACGAAGAAGACCGACGCACCAACCCGTGCACCTCGTAGCCCTTGTCTAGCAACTGCCCAGCCATGTAGGAGCCGTCCTGCCCGGTCACACCGGTAATAAAAGCCCGCTTTGCCTGCGTCAACGTTTCCTCCGACTATTTGTTCCTCTAAAGAATCACCTGATCCTAGCGTTTGGAAGGTAAAAGGAGGGCGCACACCTTCACGAGGAAAAAATTCCCACTCGCCAACTTAATACCGCGTTATCGGTACCAAGCAGCTTACCAGCAAAGAGTCAGCGCAAGTGAAATTCAATTGTCCAAGAGCTCAAGACCGTTCAACAAGAATTAGAAACCCCTGTCTCCGAATAACGTCAACGTGAAAAGCCGACTTCGTGCGTAATCGGGGATGTCCCGTAACGCGGTCAGAATCCATGAAAATTCTTTCACCGACCGGTAGCGGCATACGGATCTTGGACCTAAAAAGCACGCGATGACTGCCGCAGTGCCATGCATGTCCAAAATTGTTCTCGATATAGAACTAGGAAATTGCTGGAACTTGGGGAAGAGAGTCAGCCATTGCTCGAAGAATTTCGGGAAAGTTCTGGAAGTAGCGTGAATGAGTGCGCCTCGTGATCCAAGCGAGCCGCAAGCACTAAGAAGGAACCACTAAATTCCCGAACGGCGACTTTGCCGCTCAGGCGGTTGTAAATAATTAAGAATCATTTCATTGTTCTTCCTTTAGATCAGCCTGCCGCAACTTTCACAAATGTAGGTCATTTTTAGCGGTCACATGACTTACTGGAGTTCTCCTTGCACCTTGGACCAATGCAGGATTAAAGACGCCCTGGCAAAGCCCGAAATCCCACTACCACACGGGGGACCTTCACCGGATCTAAGGAATCTATTGCCCAAGATCGCGATCAATCAACTTGAGTCCATGCAGTCTCACCCACGACAACTTCGGGGAATGCAACGTTAATTCAACCCAGGCCACCTACCGTCAGGTCGGGTTTGGTCGTTGTTGTCGACACAGGCTCCCAAACTCCGAGTAACCCCGCCTGCTGGTTTAACTCTGCGACTTAGCCCAGCACTTCCCTTAAGCCCCCGAACCAGTCTGATCCCAGTGCCGCAAGGTAGCCAGCCGAGTAACCCAGCGCTTTGGTAGTGATCCGATCGGTCCAGCCGTCGAAACGCCTAAGCCCCCGTAGCCTGCGACGGCAACTTGGACCGGCTCTGCAGGGAGTGGGCTAGGTCCCACAACCAACCTGCAAAATTCGACTGCGTCCAAACATGAAGAATTATCGATGCACCCCGGCGGAACACCCAACGCAGGATCCTCCAGTTCGGGCGTGCCGTAAGGCAGCCTGAGACTGATGCCATGTAATGCGCTGTCCTGCCACCAGTAGAAATGTTGCGGATGCGACTCCCTAGGTGGATATTCTCAGCGGCATGAAGTTCATAAGAAGCAACGGAGGCTTCGCCGTCGTTGCGGTTGGCGGTTTAGCCTCCATCATTACGATCGTTGCTTTCGCTGTTCCAACTTTGCGAGATTGGCTTGCAGGTCACGGCGAGGTCGCCTGGTTGCTCCTTATTTGCTCGTTTGTTCTTTTTGCATTTATGTTGAAGGTCCAATGGAGCAGGGACGACACCATCGCGGAGCTCGAAAGTAAATTAAAGTCGACTAAAGAAGCTCTGGTATCCGCGAAAGAAGTACCGACGCCGCGGGATATTGAATTGGCAAAAGCGGTAATGTCAATTTGGGAGCCGAACGGAGATTTATGCAGGTACTTCACAACCAATTTCACGGCCAAGATTTGGATTGAAGACAGTGTCGAAACGCTCTATAGCTTTGTATCGCAATACGAAAATCATTTTTTTGATAATCACGTTGTCAATCAAGCCTTTAAGGAACTACTAGGCGGAGCCAATCAACTCACATTTTGGCTCAGCATGGAAAGTGCGGCATCAAACGAAAACAACCAACACCCTGCCAAAGACCAGCCATTCGTTTACACGGTTCGCGAGTTCAGCGCCTTCCCTTCGGCCACGGAATATAACGAGATGCGGCAGGAAGGTATGGGACTTGCAAAGAGTGTTTGCTCAGCAAGTCTTGAGTTCGCCGTGGTTGCTCGAGAGCACAAGTTGTAATCAAAATCGGTTGCTTACAAAGAAATAAAAACTGACATGGGACGCCGTTAGACACGGCGACTGCCACCACGACGTTACCCGGGTTCTCTACCTGTCCCTCCGGGGCGAGTAAACGGGACGGGACGAGCTTTGGCGACTAACCGAGCACCGGGGCTTTTAGCTGCAAGAACCCAGGTAACAGATTGAATTTCATGCTCCCCAACCACGTTGCAGATCCCATCCCACGGCACCTTGAAAAAAATGAAGTGAACTGCAAAAGATCGATTGCCTCCCAAGTAGGAGAATTATCGATGAACCCCGACGACCTGCCCACACAGGATCTTCCGAGGTGCTGCAGACCCAGAACTGACGCTGTACGGCACGCGGAAGTATTGCGTTGCGGGTCCTAAACCACTGAAGGCTCAAGCTAGGCTTAGACCGGCCTTGGGTACCGGCGGCACCTTTCTCCGGCAGACGGAGATCCTTAGTACGCTGTCTAACGTGAAGGGAATTGATCGATGACGGTCCGTCAAGCCATCAGGGCCAGCCTCAACCTTCTGATTCAGCGCGACCGGCGTCTCCTCGCACTGATAACAGTTGCCCAGATGTCAACGGCCTTTCTTGACCTCATAGGTATTCTGTTGATCGGGCTGGTCACAGCCCTGTCACTCTCCGTCATGAGTTCGGTACCGCAACCCGCGATCGTTCAGAACGCTCTCGAAGCACTTGGCCTTGAGCAAGGGGATCCGACAACGGTTGCACTAACACTCGGTGTTGTGGCTGGAATTTTGTTGATCACGAAGAGCGCCTTAAATATGTTTCTCACCCGGCGAATCCTGCGATTCCTGGCCAACAGGCAAGCCATGGTTTCGGGTCGTTTAGCAGCGGGGCTTCTTTCAAGGCCGCTTCTGCAGGTTCAACAACGTTCGAGTCAAGAGACGGTATACACACTGACGACGGGAGTGAACGCCGCGACTCTCATTATTTTGGGTCAAGGAACGATTGCCTTGAGTGAAATAACTCTCCTACTTGTGCTTGCAACTGGAATGATGGCTTTTAGTCCTATGGTGACTTTGTTCACCATAGTTTTCTTTTTAATAATTAGTTTTACCCTGCAGAGAGTCCTCTCGGGTAAGGCAGGTCGACTTGGTAAGCGTGCCGGAATTATCGAGGTCCAAAGCGTTGCGACTGTTCAGGAGGCCCTACGCACCTATCGTGAAGCTGTCGTGTCACAACGCAGAGGCCTCTATATCCAGCGCTTCCAGAGTCTTCGTTGGCAAGGGGCTGTCAATCAAAGTGACATGCAGTTTGTCGGGGTGATCCCAAAGTACGTGTTAGAAATCGCTTTGGTCTGCGGCGCAGGCCTTCTGGCCGCATCTCAACTCCTGACTCGGGATCTCACCGCTGCTGTCGCCATTATTGCGGTCTTCCTTGCAGCTGGTTCTCGTATCGTTCCTTCAGTCTTGCGACTACAAACCGCGGCGATAACAATTCGAACTGCGGCTGGTCAAGCCGCACCAACATACGAGCTCGCCGGGGAACTTGATCCAGAACAACTGGCGTCAATCATTGCTGAATCATTCGGATCGATTGACCCCGTGACCATTCAAGCCCACATCCAAAAGGGATATCAGGGGTTTGATGCATCCATTGAGATCTCAGATGTTGATCTTTCCTACTTCGGTGCTAGCACCCCAGCACTAGCAGCGGTCTCTCTGTCGCTCCCGGCTGGCGCATCCCTTGCTCTCGTGGGGCCAACAGGTGCTGGCAAGTCCACCCTTGCCGATCTGATTCTCGGAGTCCTGATTCCCGACTCTGGTGAAGCGCTGATTGGTGGAATGTCTCCAGCAGTGGCCCTTGCAACTTGGCCCGGAGCTGTTGCCTACGTTCCTCAAGATGTTGCCATGGCAAATGGTTCAGTCCGAGAGAATGTAGCGCTTGGCCTACCCGTAGAGATTATTGATGACGCTTGGGTTTGGGACGCCTTGGACAGGGCCCACCTGGGCGAGTTCCTGCGAAACTTCCGTGAAGGACTCGACACTGTGATTGGTGAAAATGGGATCAAGCTCAGCGGTGGCCAACGCCAACGCCTAGGCATTGCCCGAGCCCTTTACACCCGACCCAAACTCTTAGTCCTTGATGAAGCCACGAGCGCCCTTGACGCAGAGACCGAAATGGCCATATCCCAAACATTGCGAGAACTTAAAGGCACCGTAACTACCGTCACCATCGCCCATCGTCTAGCAACAATCAGGCACTGCGACCTCGTTGTCTACCTTGAAGGTGGACGAGCAAAGGCTCAAGGAAGTTTTAGTGAAGTGAGAGCAGCCGCACCACAATTTGACAGGCAAGCGCAATTGCTTGGGTTGTAAAGCTCTCTTCGTCAAGGAATTTTTACTAAGCATTCATCTTTGCTTGTCCTTTGGAACTGCTTCTTGAAGGGGTCTGTTCGAAAGGAGTCGGGCGCAGTTCCTCGATCGAAATTTTGTTATCCGAGGAAGGGATTGGCAGGACCCCTTGCAGCTGGTAACGATCACCTGTACGTGGACCATTTCCAGAAGGTGCCTTCAAGAGCTCGTCACAGCGAAATTGCCGTCAACGGTGTTGAATCCTATCGAAATAGGCGGTAACCAAATGCCCTTACGTAGACACGAATTGATCGGAAACGCTCAGCGATTCTCCCGGCTGGACCTAACTCGTATACGGTCTCTCGCGCTCTACACGCTTCCATCAGTGATTTACGCCAATTCGTGGTGGAAAGACCACCCGTCTTAAAATCTGTGATGACAAATTCCACGCGCATAGGTTCAGCTACTTGAGAAAGTCGAAGCATAAACTCATAGTCACTTGCGATCCTATATATCTCATTAAATCCACCCAAATCTCGTAGTAGATCAGTTCTAACGAGCATTCCAGGCTGCTGAGGAAAACGACCGGATCTAAACTTCCTCGCATATTCGCGGCTGTAATTGAATGATTTCTGAGGTCGGTGTTCACCGCTGGCGTCGACTAGATTAACTCTCCCATAGAGCCACAAAGGATCAAATAAGTAGACACTCTGGCGCAAGCTACTAACAACCGATCCTGAATGGAACACATCACCGGCATTGAGAAAGAGAGTGTACTTGCCTCGAGCTCCTTGAATACCCAAATTCATTGCTGCATAAACTCCGCGAGGTTCACTCCATTCAAGGTCGACTTTATGAAGCTTCGGAGCTATTCGATCTAAGTCACTTTCCGTCACCGGGTTACGACTTGAATCGATGATTGTATGCTCTACACCGATCAGGTCTTGAATGCGTACGGATGCCAAAGTTCGAGAAAGTCCGTTAGAATCGTCTTTGTGAACGGAAACAATTGTCAACCATGGGGGCGTTATATTCAAGTTCACCACAGGGATAACGTAGTCTTCAGAGATGTCGACGGCAATCTAAAAGTAGACCATTTTCGACAAGTGGTTTTAAACGGTCGTCGCAAGGGGGTTGTTGTTGGAGGTCGCATGGTGTACTCGTCAATTCCCAAGGGACCGGGTCGGCGTCCCAAGTCATTGGCTCGTCGCCGTAGTGCCAAGTTGATGGAGCAGGGTTGGACTGTACTTCAAGCTTGCCGGGAAATCAGTGGATGCCGACAGAATGGGCAAAACTAGAAGTGGGCCTTTAATCGTGTGGACTTTTCTCCCGTCTTCATGTGTGTGACATCTCCGGTCGGGATGTCAGGTTGGTAGCGTAGTTGCTGAGTTCGAATTCAATCAGTGGAACGAAGTCAAGGGCTGAGAGCAGCCGGTAATTGTTGTACCAGTCGACCCAACCCATGGTGGCGCATTCGATGTCGTCAATGTTTTTAAGCGGGCCAGCGTGGAAAGGGTTTCCCTTGCTGACCGCTCCGGTTTTGAATAATCCGATTGTACATTCGGCCAGGGAATTATTGTATGCAACACCGACGCTTCCGATGGATCTAGAATCTCTCGAGCATGATTTCTTCCGAAAATTTAAGGGAAACGTATGCGAGTGCATGTGCGACTGATTGCCTTACCTATTGCTTTACGTGCAAACGCATCAAAAACAACGCAGTAAAAAACTTGACGTTCTTTCGTCGTGTGTTCGGTGATATCGGTCGCCCGACGCTGATTGGGTCGAGTGGCGATGAAGTCGCGATATACCAGATCACGGACCTCGGGCATACTGGAATCAAGTTACGCCTGCCGGTGCGACGATTAGGGAGCCCATGCAGGCACCGTTCTTGCATAATTGAGGCGATGGGTTCTTGATCCACGGCCACCCAAAACTCAATCCGTAGCGTAGCGTTTTATCGACTCTGTAATGCTTGTAAGTAACGCGCGAGTCAGCATGGACTTTGCCAACAGCGTCAGTGGGAATCAGTCTTCGAATTGCTTGATCTGTAGGCGGTGATGACCGATTAAGACGAATGAATAAGGATCGACCGACATCGGCAGCGCGGGTGGCTCTGCGACCTGAATGGCCGCGCGTTACGAGTTCTACCGCAACGGCTTGTCGCCTTTTGGGTCTACCGCCGCCAAGGAATCATAAATCTCAGAGGGCATCTTTAAAGAGTTGTAATTCACGCTCAAGAGCCGTGCTTCGGTTACATATAGCGCGCCAGGCCGTGCTCTCTATCGAGTCGATACCTTCGGCAAGCCCAGTGTCAACTCGTACTTGATGTTTCTACCCGTGCAACGTTTGCATCAGCATCCCAAACCGGGATGAGGGTTGTGATGCTGATTCACCAGCAAGCATTCGCCGAACCATCTCGTCCCGAAAACTGGTCAAAGCTCGACATGGAACAGTGATACTCCTCCAGATCAGCCTGCCATAACTCTCATAAACATCGATCACTTTCCAGGTGTTACATCACCCGAACCCACTGGAAGTGGTTCTGCCTTAGTCAAATACTTTTTTCTACTGTTGCGTTCCGGAGCCTCCAAAACTCCCACACGAGTTCATATTTCCAGACCAATTCATGGGTCTTGGTAAGTTCGTCTCGTACAATTGCAATCCTATCAGCCGTATCAATTCCTACAGCATGGAACTGTATAAACATATTTATGGTGCCACCAAGAATTCCAGCGTTACTCAATAGTTTTAGGAGTTCGTACTCTCCCCCCTCGATATTCACTTCTAGTACATCAATATTCCTTGGCAATAAATCCACCAATTCCGAAATCGAGATGAAATTCACAGAAACCGAAGATTCAGCTCTTACACGTAGACCATTTCGTGGTAGGCCCTCGGCGTATGTCGCATCCCCTAAAGCGTAAAAATTTCGGGCTTCACGACGCTCGGCAACGCCATAGGGATGCACCTGGACTTTCTCACCAGTAAACCTAGATTCAATGGACGACGCGTACGTCTGCACTGGCTCGAAAACTTCAATTTTAGCTCCCGGCAACCGAGCTAGCCAGGCCGCTGTTGTTTCTCCGAGATAACCTCCAAATATGACAACGCTAGCGGGATCAACTGGAGGGACGGAATTATATATCCGATCGTTCCACCCATCACGCTTAAATTGAAGCACCGGAGGTAGCCACGAATAGGGAAGCAACTTCAGTTTGAGTCGTCTCGTCATTCTTATCCTGTAGTCAATCGCTTTCTTAACGAAAGGAGGCGAAACCGCGATTAATACAGATTTATTCATAATGGGCAGTCTAATATGTGGAATAAAAATCCACTCCGATTTTGATTGAAAGGTTGACCTATCGCAGAGTAGGATCCATATTTTGCTGCTGAATTTCCGCGTTAGTGAAAGGCTAGTTCATGCTAAGTGGAATTCGTGTTGAGTGACGCGCGCGCCGACAAGAACTATCCAATGTCCAATTTTTTTGCTAGAACTACAATTCGGTTTTCCTCTATTTTGGTAGTGCTGACCAACTCAAATTGGGGCTCCATAGCCGCGACGAAATTCCTTAGACTATACCAATCAGGGGTCCTAGGTTCCTGACCAGGGATCCAAAGACCAAGGGGCATGAACTCAATGATTGCGAACTGCGTAGTAAATTCCGCTACTCTGCTCCAAATGCATTCAAAGCTCATACCTTGAGTCAGGCTTAGATGATGGCTCAAAGCAAGCATCACTACCACATCCGAGTTTATTCTTTTCGCGATAGGAGCAGTATTATACGAAAGCCACGGGTTGTAGAAGTCAAGAACGAGAAACCTTAATCGGGACCTATTCTCGTTTGCTTCGCCGCGCTCTAAGGCACCTTCGTCTAGGTCCGCAACTGTGTAATCCACAGTCTTTCTACTCAACGAATTTACACGTTCTCCCAGGTAGCCCGAATTACCACCAATGTCCAAAACCGAGCATGGATCTAAAGACGAAATCATCTCAGAAACATGGTGGAGTCGACTCTCATCTTCCATGATCGTCGCTTCATATTTTGTCCAATAACCCACATTCTTGCGGTGTTGTTTGCCCAAGTACTTATTCAGTCTTCTGCGGTACCTCCGAATTCTCCGACCAGTGGGCCACGCGAGAAGTAGATTTGCTACGTTGCGGAATTTCACTAGCCGCCTGTCATCCCCGAGCGCATTCGGATTCACCTTGAGGTGAGGGGCGATAACTTGCAACAAAACTCGCTTGCCCATTGTCTTCGGCACAAAAGAAAGACTTTTAAGCGGCCAAGGTGCATACCATGAAACTTCAGATATCGGAAGCATTTCGTGTCGTTCAAGCCCAGAGATCATAAGCGCTAAATATGCCTTTCCATTTCTGCGCAGAGCTAAGGGAATCATGTATGTCTGGATGAATTCCAATTCCGGAAACATTAGATCCTTGTGGTGTGTCTTATTCTTAATGCTCCCAATGTCCACGAGTTTTGGCTTTCCTTCGTGTATAACAAAATTAAATGGATGACAGTCGATTAGGCCAAAACCCCGCCTGTTAAGAATGCTCTGCACTTCCAAAACTACTAGTGCAGTTCTAGCCTGCAATGCGCTGGTCCACTCGGGTGGGTAAGAAATTTTCACTAGTTGTTGCCGGAATGTTACTCGACCAGATCCATAGCTTGGATCGTCTAGCATGTGCGAATCCAGTAGGAGTTCCTTGCGAATCAGCTCCTCAATCACGCCGCTCTCCATCAGAATTCGGGGATATCCCTTGCCGTCATCTGTGATCACATGATCGACGAAATGCCCATTTTTGTATGTGGCATGGTCTTTAATAGATTGCGAAAGCGGCATCAACACTCTATCTGCATGCATTTTCAATTCTTTTCCTTTTGACCCGCTACTAGTTACTAGATTACGGATGTTGTTAGTTCGTAGTTATAACTATCCTATTTTAGCGTGGAATCATCTGGTTTCGTTGACTTAGTTGGCGAATTCAATAGACATCGCAACGAGCTGGGCGAGTTTCTCCGGACTTCCTATAGTCGAGGGACTTTCGAGGTCGTCCGTGGAGGATGCGTTGAATGGCGGCTAGATCCTCGGCCGAGTGCTTCGCTAGGTCGGTGCCGTTGGGCAGATATTGGCGAAGTAACCCGTTGGTGTTTTCACTCGATCCGCGTTGCCACGGCGAGTGAGGATCGCAGAAGTAGATCGGAATCCCAGCGATGGTAGTGAAGTTCTAGTGCACTGCTATTTCACTTCCTTGGTCCGAGGTGATGCTTTGCAACAACTAGGTGGGCAGAGCAGTGATCATTTGGCGCGTGGCCTCTCCCACGGACTCCGCACCGTGGTCATTGGGCAGGCGGAGCAGTCGCACGAATCAGGTGGTGCGCTCGACGAGAGTGACCACTGCGCTTGCACCTGCTTTGCCGATGATGAGGTCACCGTCCTTACTCTTTAGTCAGGGTGAGTTCATGGCTGTTGTGGTGTCGTGTTCACCCGTGGTGATGGGTATGGCTGAGATCGCCTTGCCGCATTAACGGCTCACTGGGAATGGCCACCCGTCACCCGCCTGATAACTCGACTACTCATTGAGAATTGCGACGTGATCGCTGTGTAAGGACGTGACAGCGTGGTTATCGCCTTGGCATCAGAATCCACCACAACATCACCGAGAGAGGGGAAGTTATGGTGGATATTTGGGCTGGGATCGATGCGGCGAAACGCGAGCATCACTGCGTCGTGATCGATGGGGACGGGACACAGTTACTGTCACAAAGGGTGACAAATGATGAAGACACACTCCTTAGTTTGATCGCAGAGGTATGCGAAATCGCCGATGGTGGGCACGTGACGTGGGCCATCGATTTGAATTCGGGTGGCGCCGCTTTGGTGCTCACGTTACTTGCCAATCATGATCAGCTCGTGTTCTATATTCCGGGCCGCATCATTCATCATGCAGCAGCAACGTACCGGGGGATGCGAAAACGGATGCGAAAGATGCGGCGATCATCGCTGATCAAGCGCGTATGCGCCGTGACCTGAACCCGATCCTCACCAGCGGGCAACTCAGCCATGACCTGCGCATGATGGCCTCCCACCGTACCGATCTGGTCCATGACCGGGTGCGCACCATTAACCGGCTCCGGGCCGTGGTCTTGGAGTATTTTCCAGCGCTGGAAAGCGCTTTTGACTATTCGAAATCGAAAGCTGTATTGATCTTGCTGCAGGGATACTAATCACCCACAGCACTACGAGATCTGGGTGAGGCGCGCCTAGCGAAATGGTTACATGCCCGAGGAGCACGTAACAGTGCAGTAGTTGTCCAGCGCGCGATCAACGCCGCCAAGACGCAACACTCGACCACTCCTGGGCAATCCTATGGGCAGACACGTGCCAGATCCCTGGCCGTGAACCTGATTCGCATTGATGCCGAGCTGGCTGTTCTTGAACGGGAAATCACTGGCATGCTCATGCGTCACGAGCACGCTGAAACGCTGCTCAGTGTTCCCGGGTTCGGACCGATCCTTGCTGCAGATTTCATTGCCAACACCGGAGGTGACATGAGCGCGTTCGGCAACTGCGACCGGCTCGCTAGCGTGGCAGGGCTCGCGCCGGCACCTCGTGATTCTGGGCGGATCAGTGGGAACCTTCACAGACCCAAACGCTACAACCGCAGGCTGCTGCGCACCTGCTACCTTGCCGCGTTGTCTAGCTTGAAAAGCAGTACCGCTTCCCGCACCATTTACGACCGTAAACGTGGTGAAGGGAAAACCCATAAACAAGCACTCATCGCACTAGCCAGGCGACGCATCAACGTGATCTGGGCCCTACTGCGCGACCACGCCACCTACCAAGAACCCACACCCACAATG
>Ga0105055_10009654_pt1 | contig 12283 bp, 10 predicted proteins | sample BON03_FD_78090 | JGI IMG/M metagenome (GOLD analysis project Ga0105055, IMG submission 78090) | Freshwater microbial communities from Lake Bonney liftoff mats and glacier meltwater in Antarctica - BON-03 | ecosystem: Environmental > Aquatic > Freshwater > Ice > Glacier meltwater | place: Lake...
GACCATCCAGCCGATGCGCCAGCCGGTCATCGAGAAGTATTTCGAGAAGCTGTTGATGACGACGGCTTCGTCGTCCCAGGCAATCGCCGTGGCCTCCGGGCGGCCATAGGTGATGCCGTGATAGATCTCGTCGGAAATCAGGCGGATGCCGTGGCTGTCGCAGTAGCGCGCCAGCGCTGCCAGTTCGTCCGGGCTGACCATGGTTCCGGTCGGGTTCGATGGGCTGGCAAGGATCAGGCCGTCGACCGGTTCATCCAGCGCTTCCAGCATGGCGACGCTGGGCTGGTAGCGGTCGTTGTGATCGACCGGCAGGCCGACCGCCTCGACGCCCAGCGCGCCCAGGATGTTGCGGTAACAGGGATAGCCGGGCTCGGCCAGGGCAACCCGGTCGCCGGGCTCGAAACAGGCCAGGAACGACAGCACGAAGCCGGCCGACGAACCGGTCGTGACGACGACACGCGCGGGATCGAGTGAAAGGCCGTAGCGCTCGCCATAATACGCCGCGATGGCCTCGCGCAGCGGCGCCATGCCCAGCGCAACGGTGTAACCCAGGTGGTCGTTTTCAAGGGCTGCATGGGCTGCGCGGCGTGCGCCTTCGGGTGCGGGACTGGCTGGCTGGCCGACTTCCATGTGAAGCACGTCGGCGCCGGTGGCCAGGCGTTCTGCGGCCGCCCGCATCACCTCCATCACGAAAAACGGGGGGACCTCGCCGCGCCGCGCGATCTTGCGCGCCATGGAATCAGCCGCCGACGGCGAGCCCGAAGCCTCGCGGATCGGTGATGAAACGACAGGTGTCGCTGCCGTTGCGCAGGCCGTCGGGACAGGAAATCGCCTGCATCAGGCCCAGTGAGGGAACCGTACGCACATCATGGCCACGCGCCAGAAGGCCCTGGACCACCTCATTGCCGACCTTGGGCTCGACCACCACGACATCGGGGTCACCGGGCAGGAACACCCGGGGGGCGCTGACCGCCTCGGCGATATCCCGGCCGTTGACCAGAACGTCGGTGACGACCGAGGCCATCAGCGGCCCGGAAACCACGCCGCCGGTAACGACGCCGGCGAAAATGACCTCGCGTGCATTGGCGTTGACCGTGAGCACCGGCAGCAGCGACATGCCGTTGCCGCGTACCGGTCCCGGCTCGGCGGCAAGCACGATGCCGGTGCCCGGCGCGACACGGCCGTTGCCGAACAGGTTGTTCATGGCGATGGCGCAGGAAACCGCATTGCCGTAGCTGTCGACCACGGCGAAGCCGGAAGCTGCGGGGCTTTCCTGCAGCACCACGGGCGGCCCCGGCAGCAGGGACAGCGGCGTGGCGGCATCGGGATCGTAGTTGGCCATCAGCGAGGCGGCATCACCGCCTTCGGGCACCCTGCCCGGCGCCAGGCCACGCGCCACGGCATCGCGAAGGGCGACCTCGGCCAGCAGATGGGCGCGAAGGTCGGCGGCGCCGGCAAGCTTGAGACGCGCGCCGGCATCGAGCATGTCCCAGCTCCACAGCATCATGGGGCCGCCGTCGAAACCGTCGCCGGGAACATGGGTCACGGCTTCCGAGCCATAGATGGTCCAGGGTGTCGAACGTGAGGCCGTCTCGCGCCAGTGCGGCACGAAACCGCGCAGGTTGACGGGCGGCACGTTCACTCCGGTGGCTGCGATCCCGTCGAGGAACTGCGCGGCGGCAAGACCGCTGTAGAAATCGCCGGCGCCGCGGGTGCGGATGAACGAGAGCATGGAGGCAAGGTCGAGCTGGACCAGCTGGTCACCCTCGCGCAGCACCTGACCGTCGGGTCCGCCGAAGATCGCGCGTGCCGCCGAATCTTCCATCAGAGCGCCGCCGACCAGCGCCAGATCGTTGGCCAGCCCGCGCGAGACCGGAATGCCGAAGCGGGCGGCGCGTTCGGCCGGCGCAATGACGTCCGACCAGGCCAGCCTGCCGAATCGGGCATAAAGCGCAAACATCCCGCGCACCGCCCCGGGCATACCGATGGTGCGGGCGCCCGCCACGATCGAGCCGCCGGCCGGACCATTGCGGAAATCGAGCAATTCCGTCTGATTGTCGCCTTTATCGTAAACGATACAGACACCACCGGCGCCCAGCGAACTGGTCGCCGGCAGGCTGACGGCGCTCATGAAGTAATAGGCTGCCGCAGCGTCGGCGGCGGTGCCGCCGCTGGTCAGGATGGTGCGGGCGGCCAGGACCGAACGGGGATCGTCGCCGGCCACGCCGCCAAAGAAACCTTCTGAAATGGGTGTGCCTGCCGTGTTATCACTCTCGAACACCCCACCGACGGTGTCACACGCCATGACCGTTGCGATCAGGACTGCAAAGAGCACACAATGGCGCGTCATGCGCCAAATCACACCGGTATGTCTGAAGACGCTCCGCATGGGGCTCCTGATCGCATTGTGCTGTCTGATGGGACTGGGCGGCCCATGGACCCGAACGGCGCGGGCCCAGAGTGGACAATTGTCGCTGATCCGCGACGCCGAGGTCGAAGATACCATCCGGCTTTACGCCACGCCACTGTTCGAGGCGGCCCGGCTGGATCCAGACAGCATCCGCATCCACATCGTCGACGAGGACGTAATCAACGCCTTCGTCGCCGGCGGCCGGCACATGTTCCTGTTCACCGGCATGTTGTTCGAGAGCGAGAACCCCAACACGGTCATCGGTGTCATTGCCCATGAAACCGGCCATATCGCGGGTGGTCACCTCAGCAAGCTGCGTGGCGCCTACGAGGACGCCTCGGCCATTGCCATCCTTTCGGCGGTCCTGGGCGTGGCGGTCGGCGTGCTGGGCGGCGGTGGTGCGGGTATCGGCGTCATGGCTTCGGGCCAGGGCGTGGCCGCGCGCAACTTCTACGCCTTCAGCCGCACCCAGGAATCCTCGGCCGACCAGGCCGGCCTTTCCTATCTCAACGAAACCCACCAGTCGGCCCGCGGCCTGCTGTCGCTGATGGAAAAGCTCTCGGAATCCGAACTGCTGGTCTCCAGCAGTCAGGATCCCTACATGCTGACCCATCCGCTCAGCCGCGAGCGCATCCAGGCCATCCAGGAGTTCATTTCCAGGTCGCCCTGGAGCGATGCGCCCGAACCGGAAGACCTGATCGAGCGCCACCACCGCATGCTCGCCAAGCTGTTCGGCTTCCTCAAGGCGCCCCGCCAGACCTACATCCGCTATCCCGAGAGCGACCAGAGCGTATCGGCCCGTTACGCCCGCTCGATCGCCTATCACAAGGACCACCTCGACGATGAGGCCTATCAGACGATCGACGGCCTGATCGCAGAGGAGCCGGGCAACGGCTACTTCTGGGAGGTCAAGGGCCAGTTCCTGTTCGAGGACGGGCGCTACGATGAATCCGTCGTGGCGCTGCGCGAGGCGACCCGCCTGATTCCGGGCCAGCCCCTGATCCTCCAGCTTCTGGCCCGTGTACTGACCGAACGCGCCGCCCCCGGAGACGCCGCCGAAGCCGTGCAGATTCTTACCCTGGCCATGCGCACCGAAGATGACGACCCCTCGGCCTGGATGCTTCTGGGCAAGGCCTATGCCCTGCAGGAAAACCTGCCCATGGCCGATCTCTCCTCGGCGGAGTTTGCCTACCTGCTGGGCCGCAACGACGAAGCCCGCATGAAAGCGGAGCGGGCGTCCCAGGGTCTGGTTTCGGGTTCAGTCGATTGGCTGCGCGCCCAGGACATTCTTTCGGTCACCGCCACGCCAAGCGACGGTTCCTGACCTGCGGCCTTCGTTGCCTAGATTCCTGCCCGTGATATAACCGGCCCGGCGCCGCATGGGCGTGTTTTCCAGAGCGACAAGGTTCGTTTTCGACCATGACCGCGACCATCTTCGTCATCAATGGACCCAATCTCAACCTGCTGGGCGAGCGGGAACCCGAGATTTATGGCCGTGAGACCCTGGCCGACATCGAGGCCGCTGCCGTGGCGCACGGTGCCGGCCTGGGCCTTTCCGTGCGTTTTCACCAGAGCAATCACGAGGGCGACCTGATCGACTGGGTCCACGAGGGACGGCGCGAAGCTGCCGGCCTGATCGTCAACGCCGGCGGTCTGACCCACACGTCGGTGGCGCTGCTCGATGCACTCAATGCCTTTGCCGGCCCCATCATCGAAGTGCATCTTTCCAACATCCATCGCCGCGAGAGCTTCCGCCACCATTCCTATGTCGCCAGCGCGGCCCTGGGCTCGATCTGCGGACTGGGCAGTCACGGCTACCTGCTGGCGCTGGATGCACTCGCCAAAATCATCGATCGGACGCACGCATGAGCGACAAGAAATTCCCCATTGATTCGGATGCGATCCGCACCCTGGCGGGCCTGCTCGACGAAACCGGGCTGACCGAGATCGAGCTTGAGGATGGCGACCGCAAGCTGCGTGTCTCCCGTGGCGGCACGATCATGGCCACCGCACCCGCGATCGCCCACGGCACTCCCGCGGTGATGGCGGCGGATGCGGCCGCCGAGGCGCGTGCCGAGGGCGACGTCGACCATCCCGGCGCGGTCAAATCGCCCATGGTCGGCACGGTCTATACCGCGCCCGAACCGGGGGTCGCTGCCTATGTGAAGGTCGGCGACACGGTCAGCGAAGGCGATACCCTGGTCATCATCGAGGCCATGAAGGTGATGAATCCGATCCGGGCGCCGCGCGGCGGTCGGGTCGTGCGGCTTCTGATCGAAAACGGCAGCCCGGTGGAATACGGCCAGGTCCTGCTGGTGCTTGACTGATCGCCATGTTCGACAAGGTGCTCATCGCCAACCGCGGCGAAATTGCTCTGCGCATCCATCGCGCCTGTCGCGAGATGGGCATCCGCACGGTCGCGGTCCATTCCGAGATCGACGCCAACGCCATGCACGTGCGCCTGGCCGACGAAAGCGTCTGCATCGGCCCGGCCCCCGCCGCCGCGAGTTATCTTAACATCCCGGCCATCGTCTCTGCTGCCGAGATCACGGGCGCCGACGCTATCCATCCCGGTTACGGTTTCCTTTCCGAGAACGCGCGCTTTGCCGAGATCGTCGAGGAACACGGCATCGCGTTCATCGGCCCCAGCAGCGAGCACATCCGCCTGATGGGCGACAAGCTGGCGGCGCGCGCCAAGGCGGTCGAACTCGGCCTGCCGGTGGTACCGGGTTCGCCCGGCGCCGTGAACACGGCCGAGGAAGCCTCCGAGATCGCCCAGGGCATCGGTTACCCCGTGCTGCTCAAGGCCGCGGCCGGCGGCGGCGGACGCGGCATCACCCTGGTGCGCAGCGCCGCCGAGATCACCGAGGCTTTCCGCCGCACCCAGCGCGAGGCCGAGGCCGGATTCGGCGACGGCTCGCTTTATGTCGAGAAGTTCCTCGAGCGGCCGCGCCACATCGAGATCCAGGTCGCCGGCGACAAACACGGCAATGCCGTCCATGTCGGCGAGCGCGACTGTTCGGTCCAGCGCCGGCACCAGAAGGTGGTCGAGGAATCGCCCAGCCCCGCGCTCAACGACATTCAGCGCAACGAGATCGGCGAAAAGGTCGCCGTGGCCATGCGCACGCTGGGTTACAGCAGCGTCGGCACGGTCGAGTTCCTCTATGAACATGGCGAGTTCTACTTCATCGAGATGAACACGCGCCTGCAGGTTGAACATCCCGTGACCGAGATGGTGACCGGCATCGATCTCGTGCGCGAGCAGATCCGCCTCGCCGCCGGGGCGCCGCTGTCCTTCACCCAGGACGAGGTCCACTTCCACGGCCATGCCATCGAATGCCGAATCACCGCCGAGAACGCGCGCACCTTCGCGCCCTCCCCCGGCACGATCCTGACCTACCATGCCCCCGGCGGCCTGGGGGTGCGGGTCGATTCGGCGCTGTATGCCGGTTATCGCGTGCCGCCGACCTATGACAGCCTGATCGCCAAGCTGATCGTGCACGGCCGCAACCGCAACGAATGCATGATGCGCCTGCGCCGGGCGCTGGGCGAGTTCGTCATCGACGGCATCGAGACGACCATCCCGCTACATCTGGAATTGCTCTCCAATCAGGACTTCGCCAATGGCGAGTACGACGTAAAATGGCTCGAACGCCTGCTGGAAAGCACAACCTGAGACCGTCGTGCCAGAACTGACCGCAGGTCTGCTGCTGAAAGCCTATGCCATTGGGGTATTTCCCATGGCAGAACGTCGTGACTCGCCCGATGTCGTCTGGATCGAGCCCGATGTGCGCGGCATCCTGCCCCTGGATCATTTTCATGTGCCGCGCAGCCTGAACAAGACCCTGCGGAAACATCCCTTCGACATTACGGTGGACCGAGCCTTCAGGGAGGTCATGGAGGGCTGTGCGGAAGCAGCACCAGGGCGCGAGAACACCTGGATCAACAACACCATCCTGGAGCTCTACGGCGAACTCCATGACATGGGGCACGCCCACAGCGTGGAGTGCTGGCGCGACGGCTTTCTGGCCGGCGGACTCTATGGCGTGAAGATCGGGGCGGCCTTTTTCGGCGAAAGCATGTTCTCGCGCGTCACCGACGCCAGCAAGATTGCCCTGGTCCATCTGGTCGAGCGGCTGCGCGCCGGCGGCTTCCTGCTGCTCGACACCCAGTTCATCACCGAACATCTCTCCCGCTTCGGCGCGATCGAACTGTCCCGCGCGGCCTACATGCGCATGCTTGAGGCGGCCATGGCCCGCGAGGCCGATTTCTATTCGCTGGAAGCGGCATCCTGGGACGCGCCCAGGCAATCGACCACCCAGACATCGTAAACCGGATGCTCGAGCGCCGAGACGCCGGGGCTCGAGGCAAACATCCAGCCCGAGAACACGCGCTCATGCGCGGCGGTGTCGTCGATCTCGAGGAACGATGCGCTTTCGGGCGCTTCTTCGGGCGGCGTCTTGCGACAGGCGCGCGGCGTCACCTGCAGGTTGCCGAAGGCATGAGTCTCGCCGACCGCGACCTCGAAGCTGCTGACATTGCCGGTGACCTTGTCCATGCCGCCCAGCAGGACCAGGGGATAGGGCTCGTAGGTCTGCGCCCGGGCGTCGAGCACACCCAGCATCAGAACGGCGGCGGCAAACGCCAGAAGGGTGCGCTTCATCGGTCGAACGGCTTGTCGAGGCCGGCTACCAGATCGGCCAGCACCTTGCGCGCCTGGCCCTCGTCGCAGCCCATGACCACGGCGTCCTCGAGCGCTTCCTGGGCCATCTCGCGCAGTTCCTCGAGATTTTCCTGGAGCAGCTTGAGCTTGTCGACGCAGCTCACGGGTTTGCCGGCGGGGTCGCGCCAGACGTCGGGCAGGTAGTCGCTGGGGTCGTGTTGGCTCATGTCCGCTCTTATGTGCCCCTGCACTGGGGCAATCTCAAGGCGGACCGCCCGGAAAGGCCGTATTTTACGTGAAACCGCAGGTCTGGGCGGGTCTCAGTTCTGCCCCTGCGAGACACCGCCGAACATCGCACGGGAGATGATGTCCATCAGATCGACCGCCGGCTGGGTGTATTCGATCTGGCCGCCGTCCTGGAGTGTGTCGGAGGAACCACCCGGCGAGAGCTGGACGTAGTTGCCACCCAGCAGGCCTTCCGATGCGATCGCTGCGGAACTGTCGTCGGGCAGGTCGAGGTCCCGGCGCAGGTTGAGCGTGGCCACGGCGCCGTAGAACGGCGCCTCGCCCAGCGCCAGCCGCGTCACCGTGCCGACCTTGATCCCGGCCATACGGACATCGGCGCCCGGCTTGAGTGCGCCCACGGTAGCAAAATCCGCAGTGACGGTGATGCCCTCGACCCGGGCGACATCGGCCTTGTTGTAGGCGAAGAAAAAGAAGATCACGGCCACCGCGATGACGACGGCGCCGATCAGCGTTTCAAGAGTTTTGCTGCCCATGTTCATGCCCTCTCGGTCAGGAGCCCGGCTGCCAGGCTTCGTAGTCGCCGGTTGCCGGTGCCCGTTCGCCGCCGCGCAGGATATGGCCCGGCGGCAGATAGGCCGCGCGCGTCCCGGTCAGGTTGGGCAGGTGCCCCCGCTCCCAGGACTGCGCCGGCAGCGGTGACTCGCTGGGCGGCGTCTCGATCGTGCGATGCAGCCAGGCGTGCCAGTCGGGCGGCACCTTCGAGGCTTCCGGGCGCCCCTTGTAGAGCACCCAGCGACGACGCCAGCGGCCCTCGGCCACGCCCTTCTCGCGGAAGTAGCGGTTGCCGAAGACGTCGGCGCCGACGGACTCCCCCTTGAACCAGGTAAAGATGCGTGTACCGATGGTGGCCATGTCGTTCCAGTGTCGTTGCGCGCTGCCCTTGCGGGCGGCGCATACTGCCGCGACGGCGCCTGTCGCGTCCAGCCTGTCGTGCCGAGTCGGGACACTGGTGACAGGCACAGGCGGCCAAGGCAAGGCTTGATCGCACGGTTCGGCGGGTTTGCCGTCCGGCCGACAACGCCATGACTCATGAGGGGTTTTTCCCATCCATCCACAGGTGGTCCGGACGCTCTCGAAAAAGGTCATGATCTCGTCACATCCCTACACCATGTTGTATCCGTCGAGAACTTGCCCCCAAAATGTGCTTGACGGTTTCGGCCCTCAAACCGCATGATCACTACCTGTTGCGGGCTGGGGCTATCGACCTCACGACATATGGTTGCAGCCACGATATATGGATCGTGGGCAAGGTCATGTCAGCCTCCCCCCAGCGGTTGGATCGGGACCACTAAACGCGGGTTGGGGCTGTTATGCGGATTGCACGTCATTTCACCAAAGAGGGGCAAGACGCCTACGACGGAATCGAGTTCCGCAAGGCGATCAGCGAGATTCGCAATCCCGACGGTTCGATTGTCTTTCAGCAGAAGGACATCGATGTCCCCTCGAACTGGTCGCAGGTCGCCTGCGACGTCATCGCCCAGAAGTATTTCCGCAAGGCCGGCGTCGCCCAGGATCTGGTCGCCGTCGAGGAAGAGGGCGTGCCCGAATTCCTGTGGCGCAAGGCCCCTGCCCCCGACGCCGAATTCGGCAGCGAAACCGACTGCCGCCAGGTTTTCGACCGTCTGGCCGGCACCTGGGCCTACTGGGGCTGGAAGGCCGGTTACTTCGATCAGGAGACCGACGCCTCCGCCTTCTTCGACGAGATGCGTCACATGCTGGCCGCCCAGGTCGGCGCGCCCAATTCGCCGCAGTGGTTCAACACCGGCATGCACTGGGCCTACGGCATCACCGGCCCGGCCCAGGGTCATCACTACGTCGATCACCTGACCGGCGAGGTGAAGCGCTCGGAGAACGCCTACGAGCGTCCCCAGCCCCACGCCTGTTTCATCCAGTCCGTGGCCGACGATCTGGTCGGCGACCAGGGCATCATGGACCTGTGGGTGCGCGAGGCGCGCCTCTTCAAGTACGGTTCGGGCACCGGTTCCAATTTCTCGCGCCTGCGCGGCGAGGGTGAAAAGCTTTCGGGCGGCGGCAAGTCCTCCGGCCTCATGAGTTTCCTCAAGGTCGGCGATCGCGCCGCCGGCTCGATCAAGTCGGGTGGCACGACGCGCCGGGCGGCCAAGATGGTCGTGGTCGACATCGATCATCCCGATATCCAGCAGTTCATCGGCTGGAAGATGGTCGAGGAGCAGAAGGTCGCGGCACTCGTGGCCGGCTCCAAGCTCTGCGAGAAGCATCTGACCGAGGTCATGGCCGCCTGTCACGAGGGCGACCGCCACGAGAACGAACGTTTCGATCCGCGCAAGAACAGCTCGCTCAAGAAGGCGATCCTTGCCGCGCGCGCCTCGATGGTTTCCGAGAACTACATCCAGCGCATCATGCAGCTGGCCCGCCAGGGTTTCACCGGCATCGTCTTCCCCAGCTACGACACCGACTGGGATAGCGAAGCCTACCGCACCGTCTCGGGCCAGAACGCCAACAACACCGTGCGCGTGACCAACGAGTTCCTGGCCGCGGTCGAGAAGGACAGCGACTGGGCCCTGATCCGTCGCACCGACGGCAAGGTCGCCGAGACCGTCAAGGCGCGCGACCTGTGGGAGCAGATCGCCTACGCCGCATGGGCCTCGGCCGATCCCGGCATCCAGTACGACACCACGATCAACGAGTGGCATACCTGCCCGAACTCCGGTCGCATCAATGCGTCCAATCCCTGTTCGGAGTACATGTTCCTCGACGACACGGCCTGCAATCTGGCCTCGCTCAACCTGCAGAAGTTCCGCCACAAGGACGGCAACTTCAACATCGAGGCCTTCGAACACGCCTGCCGCCTGTGGACCGTGGTCCTTGAGATTTCCGTGTTGATGGCACAGTTCCCCTCGGCCGAAATCGCCAAGCGGTCCTACGAGTTCCGCACCCTGGGTCTGGGCTTTGCCAATGTCGGCGGTTTCCTGATGGCGGCCGGTCACAGCTACGATTCCGATGCCGGCCGCGCCATCTGCGGTGCGATCAGCGCCCTGATGACCGGTGTTTCCTATGCCACCAGCGCCGAGATGGCCGCCGAACTGGGCGCCTTCCCGCGTTTCGAGGAGAACCGCGACGAGATGCTGCGCGTCATGCGCAACCATCGCCAGGCAGCGCTCAGCGGCCAGGACAACTATGAAGGCCTCTCGATCATCCCGGTCGCGATCAACCACAGCCATCTGCCCGATCCTCGCATGGGCGAAGCCGCGATCCGCGCCTGGAACCGTGCCGTCGAACTGGGCGAGGCCCACGGCTACCGCAATGCCCAGGCCACCGTCATCGCGCCGACCGGCACGATCGGCCTGGTCATGGATTGCGACACCACCGGCATCGAACCCGACTTCGCCCTGGTGAAGTTCAAGAAGCTGGCCGGCGGCGGCTACTTCAAGATCATCAACCGCACCGTTCCCGTCGCCCTGCGCAAGCTCGGCTATGGCGACGAGCAGATCGAGGAAATGATCGCCTATGCCGTGGGCCACGGCACGCTGGAGGAAGCACCCGGCGTCAACCACGCCGCGCTCACCGCCCGCGGTTTCGGCCAGGACGAGCTGAACAAGGTCGAAGCCGCGCTCGGCAGCGCCTTCGACGTCAAGTACGTCTTCAACAAGTACACCCTGGGCGAGGAGTTCTGCACCGGCGTGCTGAAGATCGACGCCAGGCTGCTCGACGCCCCCGGGTTCGACCTGCTGACCCACCTTGGTTTCACCAAGGACGACATCGAGACCGCCAACACCTTCTGCTGCGGTGCCATGACGCTTGAGGGCGCGCCGCACCTCAAGGACTCGCATCTGTCGGTCTTCGACTGCGCCAACCCCTGCGGGCGCATCGGCAAGCGTTACCTCTCGACCAACAGCCACATCAAGATGCTCGCGGCCGCACAGCCCTTCATCTCGGGCGCGATCTCCAAGACCATCAACATGCCTCCCAGCGCCACGGTCACCGAGTGCCAGGAGGCCTATGAACTGTCCTGGCGCCTGTGCCTGAAGGCCAATGCGCTCTACCGCGACGGTTCCAAGCTTTCGCAACCGCTTTCGGCGATCAACCTGGGCGACGAGACCGCCGACGACTACGAAACCGTCGCAAGCCGCGCCGAGCAGATCGAGAAGGTCGCCGAGAGGATCGTCACCAAGATCGTCCATCAGGGTGATCGCGGCGACCGCCAGCGCCTGGACAACCGCCGCCGGGGTTACACCCAGAAGGCGATCGTGGGCGGCCACAAGGTCTACCTGAAGACCGGCGAATATCCCGACGGCAGCCTGGGCGAGATCTTCCTCGACATGCACAAGGAAGGTGCCGCCTTCCGCAGCCTGATGAACAACTTCGCCATCGCGATCTCGATCGGCCTGCAATACGGCGTGCCGCTGGAGGAATTCGTCGAGGCCTTCACCTTCACCCGCTTCGAACCTTCGGGCATCGTCGAAGGCAACGAGACGATCAAGATGTCGACCTCGATCCTCGACTACATCTTCCGCGAGCTGGCGATCAGCTATCTGGCGCGCGACGACCTGGCCCATGTCGAGCCGGGCGATCTGTTGCCCGACACGGTCGGCCGTGGCGATGCCGCCGAGGAGTTCCCCGAGTCCAGCGACGGCGACGTCGCCAAGATCCTCCAGCACCTGACCAGCAACGGTTACACCCGTGGCCGCCTGAAGGTGTTCGATGGCGGCAGATCGTCGGTTCAGGCCTCGGTTCACACCCATGTCGAGACGACCGAGACCACCGCGACGTTCGGCAACGTCTCTGTTTCGACCGCCTCGGGCGCCGCTGTGGCGGCCATCGAGATGGAAGTCGACCCGCGCGCCGAAAAGGTGCGTGCGGCAAGAATGCAGGGTTACGAGGGCGATCCGTGCACAGAATGCGGAAACCTCACGCTGGTCCGCAAC
>Ga0105055_10009658_pt1 | contig 12280 bp, 12 predicted proteins | sample BON03_FD_78090 | JGI IMG/M metagenome (GOLD analysis project Ga0105055, IMG submission 78090) | Freshwater microbial communities from Lake Bonney liftoff mats and glacier meltwater in Antarctica - BON-03 | ecosystem: Environmental > Aquatic > Freshwater > Ice > Glacier meltwater | place: Lake...
CGGGAAGAAGGCTGGGTCGAGGCCTTCCGAGGCCTGCCCGAACAGCACTAGCGGCCGCTCGACCTGGCTCGGAATAATCACGAACAGAAAGATCGAAAAGAAAACGCAGAAGGCGGCCAGAACGGTATTGAAATTGATCCGAAGGCCGCGCCGCGACGGACGATCCGCGTCAGCTTGCACGATGGACGCACTCCCTCATTGGTCGCTTGGATGTCCAACCTGGGCGCGCACCGGGATGCGACGCCGTTCGGCCAAGCCCGTTGTTATTGGCGCCACACAGCCTTGAACGGCGGCGATCGCGGCGGCGCACCTGTAATCTTAGGCGCCTTATACACAGTTTGATCGCGCGCGGGAGTCGTTAAATCGAAAGTCTGTTGCCTGCGATGTGCGGGAAATTTTCGGATGGTGACAATTCTCAACTGCGACGCGGACTACCAGAAATTCTTGCTGGCAATCCGCGCTCCCTCCGCCATGGCTGCGAGCTTGGCGAACACGACATCGGGATCGACCGCGGCCTGACCGACCCAGGTTCCGTAACCGCAATCCGAGCCGGCGATGACGTTCTCGCGTCCGACCAGTTTGGCGTAGCGACCGATGCGCTGCGCGATCAGTTCGGGGTGCTCGATGAAATTCGATTTCGATTCCAGAACGCCCGGGATCAACACCTTGCCGTCCGGCAATTTGACGGTTTCGAACAAAGCCCATTCGTGCGCGTGGCGCGGATTGGCGGCTTCGAAGGAAATGGCGTTCGGGCGCGCCGAAAACACGATGTCGATGATGTCGGCCATCGGTACGTCGCGGTGATGCGGGCCTTCGTAGTTGCCCCAGCAGACATGCATGCGCAGTTGCTCGGGCGCAATGTTGGCGGTGGCGTGGTTGAGCGCCTCGACATGCAACTGGGCACGCTTGCGGAAAGCCGGCAGATCGAGATCGGCATATTGAATATGCCGTCCCATGGCGAGATCGGGGCAATCGATCTGCAACACGAAGCCGGCTTTGGCGACCGTTTCGTATTCATGTTTCATCGCGTCGGCGATGGCGTAGATATAAGTCTCGAAGTTCTTGTAGTGGTCGTTGCGGAAGAACAGCGACACCACGCCGGGCGAGGCCGCGCTCATGAACCCGCCGACCGATTTCACATTCGCCAGCGCCGTCTTGAGATTGTCTGCGTCGACAACCGGCGCGTCCTTGTCGCGCACGCCGATCGGCGCGTTGCAGGCCGGCGTCTTGCGGCGCGAGCGGCCGGGATCGCCGAACACGCGTTTTTCCAGCGCCGGGAATTCGTGCACGTCCTGATAGACGAAGGTGTTGCCGGTGCCGCCGAAGCCTTCCAGCCGGTCCTTGACGTAGGTGGCATAGCTTGGCTTCGACATTTCGCCGTCATTGATCAGGTCGACGCCGGCGTCGGCCTGCTTTTTGACCAGTTCGGCCACCGCCGTTTTGACCCGCGCGGCCAGGGCCGCCTTGTCGACCGGAACGCCTTCTTCCTTGGCGTACATCATGGTGATCAGGTCGGCCGGGCGGGGGAGGCTGCCGGTATGCGTGGTCAGAAATCGGTCTTGGCTGCGCTGCATGGCGGGTACTCGTTTTTGGTATTCTTGTCCTTGGGCGGGCGGACTTTAGGGCAGGGGTTCCGGTACCGCCACCCGGCCTCCAGTCGCGTTGACAGGGGCCGTTTGGCCCCGTATGAACCGGCCAAACATACCTTGAGAGACTGAGATGAAAGTTCGTAACTCGTTGAAATCATTGCGTACGCGCCACCGGAACAACAAGATTGTCCGGCGCAAGGGGCGTGTTTACATCATTAACAAGACCAATCCCCGCTTTAAGGCCCGTCAGGGCTGAGGCGAGGGTTCCGGCTGGGCTTTCCCGGCCCCTTACCCTGCCACCGCTACCGAGCATTTGCCTTAACCGGCGAAGAGTTTACTCTTCGCCTCATGCGCACGCGATTCCTAGCGCTTGTCACCGCCGCGGCTTTCGCCGCAGCTTTTGTCGTGCCCGCAGCTGCGGAGCCGGGAAGCTGGCTTGAGCCGCCGAAAAACCTGCCGCGCGTGCCGCGCGGCGACCGCACCAAAAGTCTCGATTTTCTGTTCGGCGCGCTCAAGGCGGCGCCTGACGATGAAACCGCCAAGGCGGTTGAACAGCGCATCTGGGCGGCCTGGGTGGTGTCGCGCAGCGATACCGCCAATCTTTTGATGCTGCGCGTGCGCACCGCGATCGAAGCCAAAGATGCCGATCTGGCGATCACGCTTCTCGATGGTATCGTCAAGATCAAGCCGGACTATATCGAGGCGTGGAATCGGCGCGCCACGCTCTATTACATGAAAAAGGATTACGGCAGATCGATTGTCGACATTCGTGAAATACTCAAGCGCGAGCCGCGCCATTTCGGCGCCCTCGCCGGGCTGGGCATGATCCTCGAAGACATCGGCGACGATAAACAGGCGCTTGAAGTCTATCGCCGTGCCCTGGCGGTCTATCCGCGGCTTCAGCGCGTTCCCGACCAGGTCAAGAAGCTGCAGGAAAAAGTCGAAGGTCGGGACATCTAATTATCTTTCAGGACCGTATCTATTGATGTGTCCGGTCCATTGCGTTTTCTCCGCATGATTGTCGTTTTCATTGGCGCCACGCTGGCGGTGCTTTTCTGCGTGTCGCTCATCGGGACGTGGGCGATCGAGCGCGGTTATCCGCCCGCCGGCCGTTTTGTCGATGTCGACGGCGGCCGCCTGCACGTCCTCGAACTCGGCGACGCCGATGCGCCGCCAATCGTGTTGCTGCACGGTGCGAGCGGAAACCTCGGCGACATGCGCCTGGCGCTCGGGGACAAGCTGGCGTCCCGGTACCGCGTTATTCTGATCGATCGGCCAGGACACGGTTGGAGTGACCGGCCAGGTGGCCGCGCCGATGCTTCACCGGCGCGTCAGGCCGCGCTGATTCATCAGGCACTGATTGGCATCGGCGTCGAGCGGGCGATCGTGCTCGGACATTCCTGGTCGGGCGCGCTCGCCACCGCGTATGCGCTGGCCTATCCGGAGGCCGTCAGCGGCCTGGTGCTGCTGGCGCCGGTGACGCATCCTTTTCCCGGCGGGGTCGGCTGGATCAACGATGCGGTCGCCATGCCGGTCATTGGTCCGCTGATCGCACACACGCTGGTTTTGCCGGCTGGATATTTCATGTTGGCGCCGGGCGCCGCGTCGGTATTCCGGCCGCAAGCGCCACCGGCCAAATATGTAGGGTTGACCGGTGCGGCGATGGTGCTGCGGCCGAAAGAATTTATCGCCAATGCGCAGGATCTCGCGGTTCTGAAGGCGTTCGTGCGCGCGCAGGCGCCGCATTACGGAGAAATCAAAATGCCGGCGGCGGTTGTCGCGGGCGATATCGATCCGATCGTCTACACCGACGTTCATTCCCGCGCGATCGCGAAACAGATGCCGCACGTCACCCTTACCGTCCTGCCTGGGATCGGGCACATGCTGCATTACAGCGCGACCGACGAGGTCTTGCGGGCAATCGATGCGGTTGCAGCGATAGCGCGCTGACCGCCGTCAATGCTGAGAACGTTCCGCCTCGCGCAGCAGGTCCAGCGTCAGCCATGGTTTTGGCATGAACATCGCGGCGTCGGGCAAATCCTTCTCCAGTACGTGACCCGATGCCACCACCACATGGATGTATGCCACCACCACATGGATGTTGGGGTGGTTTTCTTGCGCGAAGTGCGCGAGTTCCACACCGTCAAGCGGGCCTGCCAGATTGACGTCGGTGTAAAGCAGCGACAAAGACGAACCCAACTTGTTCATAACTTCGACCGCGGCTTCGGCGCTTTCGCACTGAATGACGCCCATCTCGCTCTCTTCCAGCAGCATCACAACGATTTCGCGCTGCATCGGATCGTCCTCGACAACCAGAGTGATCGGTTTGAAAGGTGTCTGCTGTTCCATGGTCGCCTCCGTCGTCTAACGAACACTAGGGCAATATCTGCCGCGCCATTTCGTTCAGTTGAGGATCGAATAAAAAATCATGCGGAACAATCGCGGTGCGGGGATGGCTCAAAGGCCTCTCGCGGCCACGTCGGTGGCACCGCGCTGGGTGTGAGTTCCACAACGCGAGATTTTAGAGCCGGACGAGCCACAAGCTGAGATCGGGCACTGCCATCAGCAGGATGGACACCAGGATCATCACCAGCACAAAAGGCAAGGCACCGGCGAAGATGGTCGGCAGTGATACGAAGTCTTTCGGCAGCACGCCTTTCACCACATAGACCGACAGGCCGAAGGGCGGCGTCAGCAAGCCGATCTCGACGACGATGACGGTGATGATGCCGAACCAGATCTTGTCGCCGCCCAGCACGCTGAGCACCGGGATCATGATCGGCAGCATGATGAGCATGATGGATACCGAGTCGAGGATCATGCCGAGCAGCAGCAGCAGAACGAAATAGACGGCGAGGAAACCGCCCATTTCGAGCCCGGCGCCGGCCACCCAGTTGGCGACCTTGGACGGGATGCCGGTGAGCGCCACCTGCCGCGTGTAAAGATTGGCCGCCACGATCAGGAACAGAATGGCCGCCGAGACATAGCCGGATTCCAGCACAATTTCCTTGAACGACGTCCAGTTGATCCGCCGCTTGGCGATGGCAATGAGGAAGGCGAAAGCGGCGCCGACGGCGGCGGCCTCGGTCGGGGTGAAAAAACCGCCGTAAATGCCGCCGATCACCAATATCACCAGCACGGCGATGGGCCCGAGCTGGGCGAAAATTTCACGCGGGGAGGAGGCCGCGAGATCGTCGGCGGCGCGCGCATCGCCGATGAAGCGCGGTGTCAGCCAAGTCATGGCATAGATGGCCAGCGCGAAGGCGAATGCCAGAATGATGCCGGGAATAACGGCGGCGATGAACAATTTGCCGACCGATTCCTCGGCCATCAGGCCGTAAATGATCAGCAGAAGGCTGGGCGGGATCAGCATGCCTAGCACCGATGAGCCGGCCACGCAGCCGACCGAAAACCGCTTGGTGTAGCCATGCTCCACCATTTGCGGCACCGCGATGCGGCTGAACACAGCGGCCGAAGCGATCGAACTGCCGACGATCGACGCGAAAATCGCATTGGCAAAAACGGTGGCAATGCCCAACCCGCCGCGCACGCGGCGCAACAGACTGGCGGCGGCGGCGAAGGCGTCGCGGCCAACATCGGCCTTTTCCAGCACCAGACCCATCATGATGAACAGCGGAATGACGCCGAATTCGTAAGACGATACGGCAGACGACGCGGCGAGACCGAGCGTGTTGACCGCCATGAACTCGCCGCTGCGCGCAATCCAGATGCCGATATAGGACAGGCTCATCAAAACCAGCGCGATCGGCATGCCGAGCAGCACCAATACCAGCATGGCGGCGAGGCAATACATGCCGACTTCAAGCGGACGCGGATCGACGATGAACAGGAAAGCGACAAATCCGATAAGGCCCGCGAGAAAAGCCGCCACGATCAGGACACTGCGGATGTCGTCACGGGCGCCCGGCTTGACCGGGCCGAACAAGTTGATTCCTTCGAGGAAGGCTTGCCGCGCAAATTGCAAAAATCCCAAGCCGCTTCCGACGATGAGTGTCAACTTGAATGGCCAGACCGGGATCGTATAGGCACCTTGTGCGCCGGCATATTCGCCTGAACTGAACGCCTTTTCGAAGTCCGGCCAGGCCCAGACCAGAATCTTCCAGAACACCAGCATGCCGATCAGCATGAATGTGCCGTTTAATATGGCGGCGGCGCGCGGGCGCTTGGCTTCCAGGAGTTCGATCAGCAGTTCGGCGCGCATGAGCCGGCGCTGGGCGATCGCGCTCGGCAATTGCAGGAAGACGCAGGCCGGGACCGAGAGCGCGATGAATTCGGCGACGCCGGAAATCGGCGCGTTGAGCAGGTTGCGCATTGCCACGTCGAGGCAGACCAGCGCCATGATGGCGAAGATCCAGGTCGAACTGACGACCGACAGGGTGAAGGTAAAGGCGCTGTTGATGCGGGCCATCAATCCGGATGCCGGAGCGGCTGCTAATTCAGGAGAAGAAACCTGCATACGCCTTGACTACCTTTAGGCCCGGACCGTGTGGCGGTGACGCCACGGGCTAGAAAACGAACTCCGCGCACGCGCGGCACCAGGACGGAAGTTACCATAAAAAGTACGGGCGCCCGAGGGTTCGGGCGCCCGCTTGTCGCAATGACGTGGATTAGAGACCTTTGTCCCAATCGCGCGCCGGCTTGGCGCCGGCCGCCCGCATCGCAGCCATGTAATCGATCATGATCTGACGTGCAGGCAGGCCATTCTTCGAGTTCTCCTCGACCCACTTCTTGGCGAGGTTCGGCATCGCTTCGGCCCAGCGTTTACGCTCTTCCGGCGGCAAGGTGTAAATCTTGGCGCCTTCCTTCTTGATCCGCTCCAGGCCCTTGGCCTCGCGGTCCTTGACGATCTTGATGTTCTCGGCCGCGTATTCCATCGCGATTGGACGCAATACGTCCTGGACTTCCTTCGGCAGGCTTTCCCAGCGCTTCTTGTTGACCGCGAAGGCGCCGAAGGTGACGGAACCCATGTCGACGTAGGTCACATAGGGCGCGACTTCATGCAGCTTGATCGGAATGGCGCCCGACGGAATCAAGGCCACGCCTTCGCCGACGCCGGTCTGTACCGCGTTGTACATCGCCGGAATGCCGGAGTTCACGAAAGTGCCGCCGAGACCTTCGACCCAGGTGCCGACCGCGCCGGCCGCCAGAATTTTGCGGCCCTTGAGGTCTTCCAATGTCTTGACCGGGAATTTGGTGAAGAGCTGATAGGAGTCCGATGTCGTCGCGGCGAAATAGATTGCGTTTTGCGACGACCATTCCTTCTGGAATTCCGGCTTCTTCATCAACTCGTCCATCACCTTGACCGAGATGTTCGGGTCGTTGTTGGTGAAGGGCGTCGCGAACATGATGTTCTGGAGCGGCATCTTGGCCGGCTCCCACAAGGTGCCGACCCAGCCGAAGTCGGTGATGCCCTGTTCGATCGCCTCGATCGTGTTTTCGAAGTTGTAGAGCACGCCGCCATAGGCTTCGTTCCATTCGATGCGGTACTTCGAACCCTTGGCCTCAAGCGCCTTGTTGGACTTCTCGACCAGGGTGGTCTTCATCGCGAGCACCCACGGAATCACCGGCGGATGGCTCGATCCGATCGTGAGCCGAATTGTTTCGATCTTCTGTGCGGATGCTGGCGCAGCCGACAACAAGAGCGCACCGGCCAGCGCATAAATTCCGAGCTTCATATATTCACTCCCAAGTTGATCGCGTTCAGTTTGATCGCGTTTTTCCTTCCGGCACCGGCGAGCGAAAAGCGCCTGTGTGCCATCTTTCCCGATCTCGTTCTCTATTACGGGTCGATCGGCAGCTTATAGCATCCAGTTCTGCGGTACGAGGGCGTTTGATGACCGCACGCCCTGAATTATTTCGCCAGCCCGTCTGACTGTTTTACGCGGAGGAATTTTCATCCTGCAAAATCCGGGATTGCGGCGCGTTGCCTATTTCGTCTTCGCGTTGCATAAGGCGTGGGCCGACTAAATCGCAGCGAAGAAGGCTTCGAGTTATAACTGCCGCTATTGTAGGCTGCCCGTCATGACTGAAACGCGTTCGCCGAATGGCGTTAAAACTCTGTCGCCTTCCGGTGCGATCAAGCCGACCGGCCCCTGGAGTCTCGGCTCCCGCGCCGGCGACTTTGTCTATGTCGCCGGCATGCGCGGGATCGATCCGGCATCCGATACATTGGTGGAGGGCGAAGAGGCGCGCATCCGCCAGGCGTTTCTGAACATGCAGTTGATTGCAAAATCCGAAGGCGCGACCTTGCGCGACGCGGTGCGTCTGGTGGTCTACGTCACCGACATAAATCGCATTCGCCCATTGGTCAACAAAGTGCAGCTCGAATTGTGGGCAGGGGAGCCATGCCCGCCACGCTCAATCATCGAGGTGGCCGCACTCAACCAGGATGATTTCTTCGAAGTCGAGGGAACTTTCTACGCGCCGCTGCCGTAAGTAGGAAAACTTTGACGCAACGTTGGACGGCAGGGCAGTCTCAGAATAACTGAGTCTACTTAATCGTCCGCCGTCTCCGCCCCGACATAAGCGATGCGCAACATGTTGGTGGCGCCCGGCGTACCGAGCGGAACGCCGGCGACCACGATGACGCGCTGACCGGCCTTGGCGAAGCCTTCCTTGAAGGCGATGCGGCACGCGCGCTCGACCATGTCGTCCTGGTCCTGTGCGTCTTCGGTGATGACGCTATGCACGCCCCAGACCACCGCCAGCCGCCGGCCGGTTGAGATTTTCGGCGACAACGCGACCACCGGCGGGCGCGGGCGCTCGCGCGCCATGCGCAATCCGGTCGAACCGGACGAGGTCCAGCACACGACCGCCGCGAGATCGAGCGTATCGGCGATGTGGCGCGCTGCGTCGGCAATGGCGTCGGCGCCGGTCGCTTCCGGCTCGGCGCGCTGGCCGTCGAGAATGCCACGATAAAGCGGGTCTTTTTCGGTTTCCTCGGCGATGCGGTTCATGGTGGCGACCGCCTCGACCGGATATTGGCCGGCCGCCGATTCGGCCGACAGCATCACCGCGTCGGCGCCTTCGTAGATCGCGGTGGCGACATCGGAGACTTCGGCGCGCGTCGGCACCGGCGAGGAGATCATCGATTCCAGCATCTGCGTCGCAACCACAACCGGTTTGCCGGTGGCGCGGCCCATGCGCGTCATCATTTTCTGTACGCCCGGCACGCGCTCGAGCGGCATTTCAACGCCGAGATCGCCGCGCGCCACCATCAGCGCGTCGGCGACTTCGAGAATTTCGGCCAGACGATGCACCGCCTGCGGCTTTTCGATTTTCGCCATAATGAGCGCGCGGCCGCGCGTGATCTTCTTGGCTTCGGCGATATCTTCCGGACGCTGGATGAAGGAAAGCGCGATCCAGTCGATGCCGGTCTCGAGCGCGGCTTCCAGATCGGCGCGGTCCTTGTCGGCGAGCGCGGAAAACGGAATGGTTGAATCGGGAACGCTGACGCCCTTGCGGTCGGACAGTTTGCCGCCGACCACGACACGCGTGACCATTCGTTTGGGTTCGGCTTCCGTTACCGTCAGCCGCACCTTGCCGTCGTCGATCAACAGCGTATGGCCGGGCTCGACTGCGGCGAAGATTTCCGGATGCGGCAGATAGATGCGCGAGGCGTCGCCAATCGCCGGGTCGCTGTCGAGCACGACCGTATCGCCTTCCTTCACCGTCACCGCCCCGCCAGCAATGGTGCCGAGCCGCAGCTTCGGGCCTTGCAGGTCGACCAGAATGCCGATCGGGCGCTCATTCTCTTTCTCGACCGCACGGATCATGCCGACCAGTTCGCGCATGCGCTCGTGGTTGGTGTGACTCATATTGATTCGGAACACGTCGGCGCCGGCCTTGAACAGCTTTCCGATCATTTCCAGGTTGGAGGAGGAGGGACCGAGGGTGGCGACAATCTTGGCGCGGCGCAGTCGTCTCATTGTTTTCTTCCACCATCCGCGGGAGCCGTCAGCGGTGCGGCCGATGGCTGGCGGGACGGGCCAACCGGTCCGCGTGGCGTCAGCGGCCGGCCGGGCGGCTGCTCGGCCGTATCGGTCAACTGCACCGTCCAGGAGCGCTGCTCCTGGGTGTCGACTTCGAAGAAGCCGGTGCGGTCATAACCGCGCGCCAGGCAGTTTTCGGTTCCGCGAATGGTGAACTCCTTCTCGCGCGAGCACATAAAAGCATGACCGGACCACTCGCCGCCGCGGTCATAATCGACAGCATAGATGTAATAATAGCGCGCAACCAGCGCGCCGCGCAGCAGCGTATCGCAGGTCCGCGCCGAAATATTCCACCAGCCTTCGGTATTCCAGCCCTCGGCATCCTTGTAGCCGATAGAAACGCCAACCCGGCTGCCGGTATTGTTGCAGAGACGGAAGTCGGCCCAGGCCGGGTGGGTGAGGCCCGCCAGCAACAGCATCGGCAGCGCTGCGCGCGTGGCGGCTTTGGCGGTGCGGCTGACGATGGGGCGAAGGGATGCGATCACGATATCGGTATGGTCTTTTGGTGGTCTATCGGGGCGCATCGATGACGATGGCACGAAAGTCGTTGACGTTGGTATAGGTCGGGCCGGGCTCAAGCAAATCGCCCAATTGAGCGAAGAATCTGGTCGAGTTATTATCGGCCAGAAACGCGGCGGGATCGAGGCCCAGCGCCTTGGCGCGCGCCGCGCTGTCGCCGTCGACAATGGCGCCTGCCGGATCGCTGGCTAAGCCGTTGCCGCCGTCGGTACCGTCTGTGTCGGCCGACACGGCTGCTACTGCTTGCATCCCGGCGAGCGCCTCGACCAGCGCCAGCGCATATTCCTGGTTCGGCCCGCCGCGGCCCTGGCCGCGAATGGTCACGGTCAATTCGCCACCCGAGATGATCACCGCGCGTTTGCCTTGTGCGCGCAACTCGCGCGCCATCGCGGCGTGTTCAAGCGCGACCTCGCGCGCTTCGCCCTCGATGTCGGGTCCGAGCGAGATACATTCGAAGCCTGCGTCGCGCACCGCTTTCTCCGCCGCCTGAAGTGAATCGGCCGGCCGCGCGGCGAGCGCGAAGGTGGCGCCGGCAAAAGCCGAGTCACCGGCTTTGATCGACTCGTTAGCCGAGTCGTTGAGTGCGCGTGTGACACTTTCCGGAAGCGCGAGTTTGAATTTGGCGACGATGGCGCGTGCGTCGGCGAGCGTGGTCGGATCGGGCACCGTCGGCCCCGAGCCGATCGCCGACGGGTTGTCGCCCGGCACGTCGGAGATTGCGATCGTCGCTAGGCGGGCGGGATAAGCGTGCCGCGCCAGCCGTCCGCCCTTGATGCGCGAAAGATGTTTGCGCAGCGTATTGATCTCGCCGATATGCGCGCCCGAGCGCAGCAGCGCGCGCGTCACCGCTTGTTTGTCCGCGAACGAAATCCCCTCGGCCGGCGCGATCCAGTTGGCAGAAGCCCCGCCCGACATCAGCACCAGCACCAGATCGCCCGTTTCCGCGCCGTCGGCGAAGTCGAGCGCGCGCTCGGCCGCTTCCAGCCCCGCGGTATCGGGCACCGGATGGCCTGCCTCGATCATGGTCACGACGCGCGTTGGCCGGCCGTAGCCGTGCCGGGCGACGGCGATGCCGCAAAGCCGCTCGGCGGGCAATTTCAATTGATCGAGATAAAAATTCTCCGCCGTCTCGGTCATTGAGCCGGCTGCTTTGCCGGCAGCCAACAAAATGACGCGGCCCTTCTCCGGTGGCGGGAGCAACAACTGCGGCAGGCAGGTGGCTGGGTGGGCCGCCTCTACCGCAGTGCGAAATAAACCTGCGAGAAAAGCGCGCAGGCCACCGTCCGACCGTCCCATTTCTGCCCAACCTCCAAAAAAACTGCTTATATTACTGCATCGACCGGCTGAACAGAGTCAGCCGGTGAGCGAGGCCTGAAAAAGGCAGGGAGTCAATCAACGAACGCGCGCAGCGATTTAACGGATGGCGAACCGAATTGTTTGCCGACGATGGAAAAGGCTGGCGCGGATCGATTGTTTGATCCCCAACTAAATGGCTTGCTCTTGCGATTGCGCCGGTGCGAACCTGCACGGCGGTCAATAGAAGGCTTCGGCGAAGGCCGGCGCGTAAACAAAGGGGAGGCGACTGTAATGCGAATGAACACCTGGGCCGCGATTGGAGCACTGGCGCTGGCGGCCGCCGCGATTTCGGGATTGAGCGCGCCTGCGCAAGCGCAGGATACGCTCAAGATCGGCTGGGCGATTTCCAAGACCGGGCCGTTCGCGGCCGGCGCCGCCGTCACCACGCTGCCGAACTACCAAGTGTGGGTGAAGGACGTGAACGATGCCGGCGGCATCAAGGTCGGCGACAAGAAAATGAAGATCGAAGTCGTCGAGTACGACGATCGCAGCAACTCGGAAGAGATGATCAAGGCCGTCGAACGGCTGGCAACGCAGGACAAGGTCGATTTTATCCTGCCGCCGTGGTCGACCGGCATGAACCTCGCCGCTGCGCCGATTTTCAACAAGCTGGGCTATCCGCAGCTCGCGGTTACCGCCAACACCAACATGGCGCCGCAACTGACCAAGCGCTGGCCTAATCTGACCTTCTGGCTGGGTCTGCCCTCAGGCATCCCCTCATATTTCACACGCAGGCGAACGTCTGATTTATGGCGGCGTGCTGGCTGACGTATTCCGCGAACCGCGCGATCAGCGGCCGCAGCC
>Ga0105055_10009659_pt1 | contig 12280 bp, 4 predicted proteins | sample BON03_FD_78090 | JGI IMG/M metagenome (GOLD analysis project Ga0105055, IMG submission 78090) | Freshwater microbial communities from Lake Bonney liftoff mats and glacier meltwater in Antarctica - BON-03 | ecosystem: Environmental > Aquatic > Freshwater > Ice > Glacier meltwater | place: Lake...
AGACAGTGCAGTTTTTCCAGGAGCGTGGTGCTTGCCATCTCTCGGCTGCCAGTTGTCTGGCCTCGGCAGCAACCTCAGCGGACCCATACGGTCTGGGTCAAAAATCAACCTAAAATTTTTTTTTTTGAAATTTAAGAGTTTTTATTAAGGAGTAACCTCAGCGAGAGGAGTAAGCAACATTAAAATCGAAAGACACCCAGTTCGCAGCTGTTAACCTAAAATTGCCGAAATTGTCAATATCGATCCGTTTCGCATTTTTTTTTCCGTGACGGTTTGAGTCTTTTTTTCCCGAGTGATTTTTCGGTGGATCGCCATGGTTGTCAACGGAGTAGTTGCAGGGTCCGTTCATAGAGGAAGAGGAGGGGACCGGTATAGCCAGCGACGTAGTGAAGGTGCAAGGTGAGAATCCGGCCACCCCAGGTCTACTGCCGAAAGGAATTGACCCCGGGACCGTCACGATTCCCAATACAGGGCCAACAAAACAAAGTAACACACACATAGACACGTTGGAGACACAGTTTACAATCCAATGCAAAACAGGGCTGCGAGACCCAACAAAAACTGCGATAGGTCGAGATGAAACGTGTTTAGAACATAAGCGAGTGTGTTTTTGGCTGATGTCCTCGCGTGTATCATGCGTACCGCTGTGCCCACCCCTGTTCTTGCTTCTGTTTCTGTTTCACAATCTGCACATGTCGGTGGATCTGTCGTAAGTGTTGTGAGACCCCTCTATACATATGGGAGAGCATAATGCTGAGGTTATTCCTTAATAAACCCTCTTAAATTTGAAAAACATAAGCACGTGTTTACGAGCATGAGGATCATAATGTCGATTTTCGAAGTTTTTCGTTGATCTTACAGCCCATTGACTCCAAAGACTCCAAAATCCCCCATTCCCCCCAAAAAGACTCCCATAGGCCCCTGAGCCTGTTTTATTGGGGGATTTCGGGGGCCGGTGTATTTTTTCGTTGATCTTACAGCCCATTGACTCCAAAGACTTCAAAATCCCCCATTCCCCCCAAAACGACTCCCATAGGCCCCTGAGCCTGTTTTGTTGGGGGATTTCGGGGGCCGGTGCATTTTTTCGTTGATCTTACAGCCCATTGACTCCAAAGACTTCAAAATCCCCCATTCCCCTGAAAAAGACTCCAAAATCCCCCATTCCCCCCAAAAAGACTCCCATAGGCCCCTGAGCCTGTTTTATTGGGGGATTTCGGGGGCCGGTGCATTTTTTTGTTGATCATACAGCCCATTGACTCCAAAGACTTCAAAATCCCCCATTCCCCCCAAAAAGACTCCCATAGGCCCCTGAGCCTGTTTTGTTGGGGGATTTTGGGGGCCGGTGCATTTTTTCGTTGATCTTACAGCCCATTGACTCCAAAGACTTTGCGTTATGCAGGGTTACAAAACGAGAGTATTGGCATTGTTAGCAGTAGTCCACCAGCTTTCCTAATAGGTCTATGTGCTGCATTTGCAGATTCGAATTGCCGATTTTTCGAGGTTTTGCCTCAGTGAGTATACGGACACGGCGCATTGGCGCGCCCTCTCCCCACCTATATAAGTGTAGATGTAAAGGGGAGTTCAGATGCAGTTGTATTTGAAACGCATATTGTGTTTATGTTTGTTGCTCAGTGTGGACATCAGAATCCTCCAAGCCACAGACACTCGGGCACAAATTTGTGGCGACCACGTTGTGGGTGGTGTCGAGAGCTGTGATGATGGCAATACCGAGAACGCGGACGGCTGCTCGTCATCCTGCACAATTGAAGAGGGCTACATGTGCTTTGGGTCTCACCGTAAGGAGGCGCGCACACGTGGCACACAAGGCGTGTGGCTGCGTGACGCCAACACGGGTTTGCAATTTCTCAATGTGACAGAAGATGCTGAAACATGTATGGGAAGCGAACTATGCAGCGTCGATTGGCAAGCATGGAACAGCACTACCTGGGACAAGGCGTATGCAGACATGAGCATGCAGCACATAGTTTTGGCCCCCAGCGGGTTCTATTGCAGCCTCTTTTGTGAAAACACGTTTGTACCGCCAACCCATTACGCATTCAGAAATGGCTGTACCCCAACAGCAGTCGATGAATGTTCGCATGGCCTGTCGACGTGCTCCACTTCTGCGTACTGTATAGAACCAGAGGACAGGGTGGGGTACAGTTGCAAATGCTTTGATAATTTTTATGTCACGGCGCTCCACGGTCGAGGGTGCCAAGCATCTGGGGTACAGCTGGAAGTATTCGTTGCTGGCACCGTCAACACCGACGCGGGTGGCAGTGTCGACACAGCCCTCAACCGGGACAACATGGTGGAAGCTCGCCTGAAAATAGTAGAGATGCTGTTTTCAGAGCAATACCTCACTAGTGCAAGTTCTGTGGACATGATTATGGAAGGGATACTGGACTATGATGTGGAAATGGTGCTCGACAACATTGTCGATGGGACAAATATTGGTCGCTCGCTCTGGAGGATTATTCTGCGGGCCCCCATGATACATCTTGACATCGCCAAACTATCAGCCGCGGGTCTGGCCGAAGATATGTCCTTGTGGAATTCCATTCTCAACAACACAGACAAATACACCATGACACTTGCAGCAGCGCAATGCAGCAATGACCGCCGTGTCAGCTGTGTGGGAGATGAGCATTGCCTGGGCGACGGTACTTGCGATGCAAATAAGCCCAATGTCAAGATGCACATGGGGGCTGCTGGTGGGTCGACGTCCCCACTGCAAGCAGTGTCTTCCGGGGCGGACGTGATCTCTGTGGAACTGGACGTCCTAGATTCTGCTTTCAAGATTCGCATCCGATACGACGATACGGTTCATAATGTTATGGACACTGTGTATCTGTCCCATGTGCAAGCGCCTGTGTCCAACGTCGAAATGGCCACATTCCTTGCGCAAGAATTTCCCTGCCTACCTTCTGGAAGTGATGCTGCACAGCAAGGCCGAGAAAACTCAGGTACTGATTCTTGGGCCCCATATGCCTATGTAGGCCTATTGTACTATGGGCCCATAGGTCTCTGGGCCTCTAAAATCTCCAACAGGCCTCTGGGCCTCAAGGCCTCCAATAGGGGTACAGGCCTCTGGGCCCCAAGGCCTGCAACAGGGGTACAGGCCTCCTGGCCTCAAGGCCTCTCACAAGGGCACAGGCCTCTGGGCCTCAAGGCCCCGCACAGGGGCACAGGCCTCTGGGCCTCAAGGCCCCGCACAGGGGCACAGGCCTCTGGGCCTCAAGGCCTGCAACAGGGGCACAGGCCTCTGGGCCTCAAGGCCTGCAACAGGGGTGAAGGCCTTTGGGCCCCAAGGGCCTGAAGTGGTCAGGGCCGTCATAGGGGTTTACAGGCCCAAAAAATTCAACTAAAGCACGAAGCACTAGTTGAAAAAAAATAGGGCTTGGTGTACAAAGGCCAAGCACTAACACATAATGTGGGGAATGTTTGAGCAGTATGTTGTCTGGATTGGCTAGAGCAGAAATATACAACTCTTTCTACTTTCAAGAACTACATTCACAATCCAGTCCTGCCTCTGCAATCGGAAATTACCAGACAAGGCTCGTGTCGGTCAATCAACTCGCCACCCAGCAACTACACTACACTACTGCTCAACACATCGTTGGACTTTGTGGAGGGGAATTTCTCGCGCATGCCCCGGTCGACAGCCGTGCTCGACATGCGAAACACACAAGGTTATCGCGACATACTGTTGTCTCTGGCCGTCGAGGACATGCAAAACATGGGCGCTGTGAACACGCCGTTGCCGGGCGGGAACCGGATGCGTTTTTTTGTGGGTATGGCTCACATCAAGGCGCTGCTGAGTGATCGATTGGCAGCGTCCTTTACACAAGTGGAAGTCGTGGCAGACATCACGACCAGCTATTACTCCACGTCGCAAATCGCCAGTGATTCGACCTTTGTTCGCGACATCGCGGTGCAATTGCGGGAGGTCAAACACCGCGGTTCCGAGAACAAAACCAAGTTTGCCACCATCACAATCATTGTGCCAGACACCCTGGGATCCCTGGATGCTGCCAACATTATTCCACCCACTTCTCTCACTGTGAGTGTGGGTAGAACGCGTGAGGTGCTGACGCTTTCGCAGGTCTATCCATGTGTCGATGTGTACGCTGGCGAGAATAAGGTCAGGATTGATGACCTTCTCGCCACGCAGAGTAGGTGTGCATTACGAGACCCCATTTGCCGGGCTCAAGGTCCGACAGCAGTTGGCCCGGGCGGGAGCATACAATTTACGTTTGCACTTCCCGACTCCACCTGGGACGACGCCATGCTGGCAGGAAACCAACTCTTTCGCAGCTCACTTTTCATAGATCTTATGCTGCAAGTCACCGATGCCAGTGGCCGCCAGCTGCTCACAAGCTTGCACACACAAACGCTACTGGAAACCACCAGCATTGTTGAAATGTGTTTCGCAGGGCAGGTAGTATCGGACATACGCGATGTCGTGACGATTGACATTTTCTTGGGACTCGTAGGCCAAGACGAACTTTTCAATGTGTCACTCGTACAAAACCTAGATGTTGCGCACCAAGCCGAACCGGTGGACATGCGCCGCAGTGCGTCTTCGACAGAAAGTAATATCATGACAATTATGTTTATGGGTGATCCCGATTTGTTCGAACAAGAATATGCAAAAGACTATGTATTGGCAATCGAGGATGTGATTACTTTGCATTTTCTCGACGAGGCCAAAATGTTGCAGGTAAAAACTCTGATTGCGGAAGGAAACGCCTTTCGGACTGTCCAGCCGTCCTCCACGAGTAGGTACATGCTGCTGCCCAAAAAAATTTCACAAATTTGAAGCTCTGCGAGAGAGAGAGAGAGAGATTGATAGTCTTGATGCTGTTGTTTCTTTGACGGTCATGCATGACGGCATGCCTGTTTACGTTTCACACGATTTTCACAGCATCATGCGGATGGAGCCCACGGAATTCCTGCTTGAAATCTGCCCCCTGACAGCCATACCCGAGCACTATGGGTGCGTGGGTCGACGAGAAGTGCATGCCAGACGTGAAAACGAGGCAACGTTTTCTGCTGTGCGGATCGCACCAAACACGACGGAAAGTGCCGAAGAGAGGGGAGCCAAGGCAGGAAGCTGGTTGCAAAATATGGTTGGCAATGCGGAGTACCCGCGCGAACTGGGAACCAACCATAGCAATATCATGAACAGGCGGTTTGATTTGAACGCACGATACCGGAACGCGTTTATGGTCTCTCCAACAGTTCCATGGCGACAGGAGGAGCTCGCGAATGCCGATTACACGTCCAACCTTGCGTTGGCACAGTTTACCATCACCGTTATTATGCTTTCTATCGACACAAACATACCACAGACGGTTGCTGCTGATGATGCCACGACCCGTCGGCGACGTGGCCCGCTGCCGCACACCGACTCAACTGTGCCGTCACGTCTCTTGTTGACAGTGGCGGATTCACAAAGGAGTGGAAAGCCGGAGCAAGAAAGTCTTGTCCAAGCCACAATCAGTGAAATCACTTCGTTGCGCAACTACGACAATATTGCCAGGGTGGTGTGCAATAAGCAGCAGGTGCCGTTTGCACATTGCGAGCTGCTACGGTTGAAGAAAAGAGTTCCCCTCGACGTGTTCTGTCTTTCAGAAGTGGACTTTGTCTCGCGTATGCAAGACGAGTTCCGTCGGGATCTGATGCAATCTTCCCACGACACAATTTCGCACATTCAAATCACCTCGGTGCTCAAGCGTGGCTTTGAGCACACTTGCCAAACACAAGCGACGCGGCGCTTGCTGCAGGAAGAAGAGGTCGTCATCACATTTGCCGTGGGCACGCAACAGCGCTACCAAGTGGCACTGGACGTGTTGATTCAACTGGGATACGGAAACATTTCAATTCTTACACAGTCGGTCCCGGCACTGCAGGTGTGTGACAGCACAATTTCTGGGTCATGCAGATTTTCTGGAACTTTTGTCACGCAGACGTTGTATGAGTCTGAGACCGACATTAATTCCGACGACTCGCTGTTTGCTGGGGTCATCATTGCCATTGTCGTGGGCGTTTTCGCGTGTGTCGCGGTATTCTTGTGCGTATTTTCTGACATGTCCAAATCATACCAGAAAGCGCAGCCAGCACACACGGTACTCGGCGCAGAACATATGCAGTATTGTGCCTTAAATATGTCTGTACCTCGGCATCATTAAAGTGTAGCACATCCCCCCGCGCGCCATTGCTTTGCCTTGATTTTGGAGGAGTTTATTGATTGCTCACCTCAGCCAGAGGAGCAAAACTTGAAAAAATACGCCAAACACCCAGATCTGCAGAAATGGTGGTTTCGCAAAGACGCAAGCAACTCCACCAACTCCACCACAGTCCAGAATATAAACGCGTGCAGTGTGTATCGTGTGTGTTGTTTCCACCACAGTCCACGGCGTGTATCACACACATGCTCTTTGTGTTGCGATGTATTTGTACCGTGTATGTGTAATATGTATATAATAAGCATCCGTCTGTGCGGAGACAAGGACTCCATGAAGAAGAAGAAGCACCGCCTGGAAGAAGATTGCTGGGATGGGTGGCATGAGAAGGGGAAACACCGCAACAAGTGGGGGACGTTTGTGAATACCTGCGTGCGGGACGGGGCGGCCGAGCGTGGCAGGCCCACGAAAAATGGCTCGGGACGTAGCAAGAATCGCAAGGGCCCGTGAATAGCACGTAGGGCGCATAGTGTGGTACAGTCATGGATGACCATGAAGTGGGTGTCCTTGTGGTTGGCGCCCGCACATGGTTCTTAATGCTGGCGTTTCTGATTGGTCATGCACGACTGTTTGCAGGCACCACAGCGGCACACACACACACACAATACAGGCTTCAAGTCGGAGAGTTTGTATTTTCATGTTGGCCCAACACTCGCTTTGGGCCTGGAGGGTGGGTAGACAGACCTTTGTACGTCCTTTTTTCAATAAACTTTGTAAATCATTTGAAGTGACAAATGCAGTATTATGCCTTACATGTGTCCGTACCTCAGCATTGCGGTGAAGAGACGTGTCTATAGTATGGCATGGCACTTTTACTCAAAACAAATCCAAAAACTTGGGGCCTATGCCCCTACAGGGGGCACAGGGGCCTTTTCGTGAGCTTTCTCTTTCAACTAAACAGATGTGAATATCGTGTATGCCACTTTATTGAAGTGGCGCCGTCAGGGCCCGAAACAGCTATACACAGTCAGGGCATCCCGGACCCCCAATAATGGCCCTACACACTCAACACCAAAACGCCAAGGGCCCTCTGAGGGCCCCTGCAGGGTGGGGGGCATCGGAAAGCGTTGCCTTGAATTCCAGTTTTATAGACAGGAATCAAAGAGAGCAAGCGATACGCCTGCGTCCTCGAGCTTGGCTGCGGCAACGAGCATCTTTGTGGAGACGGTGAGGTAGCGTGAGAAGTATTTCTTGCCGGAACTCGCGGAGATCAGTTGACGTACACCCACCCAGACGAGAAAGTCGTCGTCGCAGACATCATTGTGCGCGACAATGGATTCGGGCATTTCATACAGCAGCATACATTCTAGCACGGGGTAAAAATTGCGGTGGTTGGTGCACTGTTTTTGGAAGCCCTGCACGTCGAGGGTGCGCATTTTTTTCATGCGTTTCGGAGGCAACAGCTCGACTGGACCGACCGTTTTGGCAAACCGGAGCTTGTGCACCACGTCAGGTGGCATGCCCGCGTGCAGCACATCGAGGTACAAGATCGTGCCCACGCCCACAATACTATTCTGCACGGCACGGGGCGACAGCGACAAGCGAAGCTCGCCTGCAAACGTGAAATAATATGATAATTTCTGGCGGAGGGTTGCATCGGCTTGGGCAGCGTCCACGTCTGGCATGTGTGTGTCCAGGGAATCCGCGCCTGTGGAGGCGAGAGGCGTACCTCGATAGAGGCTGAGATGCTCGACACAGCGCATGCCAATGTCACTGGCGCCATCGACGTCGTTGTCTTGGAGTCGTTGCATGTATGTAGTGTCTTCGTCCAGGTCGAGGCCCTCCGTGTGTGCCAGGTACGTCATGGTGCGGGGATTGAACCACTGCCCCGCCATCCACGACGGGGTCTTGATGGCGGAAGTGGCATGGATCTCTGGCAGGGACCACTGAGTGAGCACCACGTATCCCACGTTCTTGATGTACAACAAGACGCCCGGCCGGTTGTAGATCGGGACATGTCGGGAGAAGCGGGTGGTTGTCGCGGCCAGGGCGTCGCGCACGCTCTGGAATTCCTTGCACTGGGCCGGGCTGCAGAAAAGGTGCGGCGACTCCTCGGCCTGGCGCTCGGTAATATCCAAGATGTCGTCTTGTATCTGGAACTGGGCGTCCGAGGTGTAGCAAAACACACGGTTGGAAGCAGAGTCAATGTACAGTGCAGTCCTATGGTACGGACTTGTTGTGGCGTCAAAGGTGCTTTGGTCCAGGTCCGCCGTTTTGCACACCGCTTCGACGCAAATCCAGCTGTAGAACGGCAGCTGTGGGGGGGTGAGGTCTTCGAGATGCAGCGCGTCCAAGTGGATGTCGAGCATGTTGCACACGCGCTGGAACTTATTGAGATGCGCAATGTCCTCGGCCATCTCGCCACGCACAACGCCCTGTATGGCTTGCGGCAGCATGTGTTTGACCGACTCGCACGGCAGCGAACGCAAGAGGGTCCAGGGTTTGCACGCATACATTTCGTCCTCTGGGGTGCGGTGCAAGCTGAGACCCAGGCCCTGACTGTCGGGGAGTCCCGTGAAGAGCGTACAGTACGGGAAGAGCGTGGACGGGAGACGGTATTTGACGGTTTGCGACACAAAGTGGTCGAATATGCCCTGGACCGAGGTTTGCGAGATCAAGGGTTTGGTGCCTATCATGGCGCGCACGAGGATCAGGAAGCGCGGCTCGACCCCAAACGAAAAGACGCTGCCGCCACGGTTCGAAAAGCTCCATGCTGGCACGTTGTAGGAGTACTTGTCCCGGCAAATCATCGACGCCATGGCCGGATCGAGTCCGTCCACAAACCGCGAACTATCTTCGTGGTCCGTGTCGCACATGTTGGTAACGGCGCAGTTCACACTCGACAGCACGGAATTCCACGACTGGAAGCCCTGGCCACAGGGCACCTTGCCGAACTTGGGATACGGCACGCCGGCGTCCATGTATCGGTAGATCATAATGCCGAGCTCTTCTGGGTTGTAAATATTACACGCTGAGTTCAGGGCGGTGGCGTATTTCTTGTACATGGCCATGGCGACATTTTCAGAGACCTTCCACGAAACACTAGTGGTCATGTCGTTTTTGCCCCCGGCCGCACCGCCACCGCCACCTCCCCCACCACCACCACCACCACCACCGCCTGCCGAGACCTGATTCGTCTGAATGGTCGACGACAGCTTGGAGCTGGTAACATTCATGTCCGAGTCCCACTTTGTCGTGATATACACGGCGGAGCTTACGGTCGATTCCTCCTCGTCGCCCTTGAAAAAAAGGTCTCCTGTGGTCGTCAAGGCAGCCCCCGCGGTCGCCGAGTTGTTGCCAATACCAAAGCGTTGCAGCCACTTGCGCACAGGCGCCGAGTGTGTTTCGCGCACCGAGTGCCCGGTGTCGGCGAACATGGCCTCGGCCTCGGCGATGGGCATGCAAGGGGCGTCGAAGAAATCCGCGAATATTGCGAGAACCAGCCAGAAGCCCCAGTCAAACGTGTTCTCGATGATGGTGCCGAGGAAGAGCGGGACCAACTCCAGCGGCGACGGGTCTGCCATCCAGTTGAGAGTGGCGTTGGACGTAATCTCCGCCCAAGTGAGGGTGTGAACATTGCGTTGCGCCAGAGTATTGGCGCAGTGCATGAACAGCGACGTCGCCGGCAGTCTCGACTGCGTCTTCTGGGTCTCACGACCGCGCTGGGCCGTGAGCCTGGCATCCTGGGTCTGTATGTCCTTGTGCATGTAGGCGTAGTTGGCCAACACGTCGTAGATCATAGTCTCGACCCCCGCCGGCGAGTCTGGCATCCACCCCCGCCACTGCTGCCCAGTGACAGAAATGCACACGGCCCGCACATCGTGTGCGAACAAGCGCTTGCACTCACTGACCGTGGCGTCGTTATTTTTGACGGAGTACCGGCACGAGTCGCCCATGTCGTGGGAACCCGCGTGACGGTGCTCTGCGTTAAAGGACTGGGCGCCCTCGGCTTCCTCCACGTCCACACTGCCTGCCGCGACGTCGGTACAGATCACCCCCAGCGTCTGCTCGAGAGAGTTGTCACTTTCCATGTTCTGCGAGATGGATTCCATCTGCATGTGGTAGCACACGACCTGCACGACGCCCTCGTGGTTGCCCGTTTTCTCGTTTTTGACGGTGAGCGTGCGCTTCCCGGCCTGCGCGACCTCGGTATTGCGCGGCAGCAGCGCACACAGCTTTCCGGGGATATTCACAGAGTTGCCCGCGTTGGCCTTGTCCTGTGTGGGCAGCTCGTGGCAGTACATGGGAGACGGCAGCTCCATGGGCTTGGACATGACCTTGTTGTTCTGGTCATAGGTTTGGGTGAACATGTACCAGGTCCCGGCCTCTGTGGTCTTGCGCCAGTCCTCCGGTTTGCCACACTTGGCATGGGGGATCGAAAGAGGACACTTGTTGTTCTCGGGACTGATGGCCTCGATAAACTTGGCCATGGTGCAGTCTGTGCCGACGCCCCAGGACTTTTTGTTGCACACCTCAAACTGCGCGTTGGTGCGTCTCGCCCGGCGCATCACATTGCCGCCGAAGTTCTTGACCCAGTTTGTGAAGCCAATGCCGTTTGGCGCCGGGCCAATGGCGTTGACAAGGAAGCACAAGCGCATGCCCATGTCGCTCTGCATGATGCGGAAGAAAAACTGGATATTGTTCGCCTTGAGCCGGAAATTCTCGTTCATGTGCTCGATGGACGCGCGCCACAGGTGCAGCATGTTATACAGCGAGCCCTGGTACTTGTTGAGATGCCACTTGAGCCCGTCTTTGTCGCACTTGGTAATCGCTGTGCGGGCCCCGTGGAAGCCCTCTGCAATGCACGACAGGAACGCACTCCCTGGGTTCTGATATTCGCCGATTTCGTTGAAGACGCTGGCCGCAGCGTCCCTGCCGCCGTACGCCCCAGAGTCGGAGCGCGCGTTGGCAAAAGCCAGCGGGTACGCCGTGCCGACCAAATAGTACATCAGGGCGTACCCCCGCTGCGTGCCCAGCGGGCGCGACTTGATGCTCTGCATCTGTTTATCGCGGATCCCGGTTGCCCGGCGGTACATCATCGTCTGTCCGGCACCGACGTCAGACAGGAAGGAGGTGCGCAAATCCGACAGCGTCAATATGTTCCTCGGCAGCTTGTCGTCCGTCTCGATGAAGCTGGAGAAGATGGCGCGGCTCGAAATATTCCTTTGATGCATCATAACCAGGATGCACATGGTCATCTGGTCGGGAAGAGCACACTCGCGATTCTCCATCAGCCACTCGGCGATGCCCACATAACACGACGAGTGTGGCAGCAGCATGCTGGAGTCCACGTACGCCACCATGTCCGTGATCGGGAAGCCTTGCATGCGCACACTGCCGGGGTGGTTGGCAAGATGTTCATCGAGAATCCGCAAGCAGTCGGCGGGACACTCCACCGTTCCCTCCACCACCAGTTTCAGGAACATTTGTTTCGTCTCTCCACACGACCAGTCCACGAATGTGGCGGTGCCAACGACAATGGGCGGCTCGAACACGGGCATTTCCAACGGCACAGCTTCTCCGTCCCCCCCATTCTCCTCCTCGTCCGCATTGGCAGGGCCTGCCTTTTTCTTCTTGTTGGCAGCGCGGTACTCGGCCACATCGCGCTTGTACCGTTCGTAGCAGTCGGCATACGACGAAGCGCAGAGGTTGGACATGTTGCTGAAAATCGTGTCACACAGGAGCGAAGGACACTGCCCGTCCAGCACGCTGTCAATCTTGCTGAAGCGGATGTGCACCAGGACATTTGCAATGTTCACAGGGATCTTGGACCGGTTGGTGATGTTGTCCACCGCCCACATGTGCATGTGCAAGCGCGCCTGCTGGATGCACCGAGGGATCCGGAACAACTGGCAAAAACAATTCGACGAGTCCGGGTCGAACAGGTCGTTGAATTCCACCTTGAGCATCGATTCCAGCGTCTCTCGACCGACGCCACTGAAGGTCTGGTGGCGGTAGGCCACGTTCACCCACAGACGCTTCATGTCCTCGCAGATGAGCTTGTCCTTGACGGCAAACGACTGCTTGGTGCA
>Ga0105055_10009660_pt1 | contig 12276 bp, 19 predicted proteins | sample BON03_FD_78090 | JGI IMG/M metagenome (GOLD analysis project Ga0105055, IMG submission 78090) | Freshwater microbial communities from Lake Bonney liftoff mats and glacier meltwater in Antarctica - BON-03 | ecosystem: Environmental > Aquatic > Freshwater > Ice > Glacier meltwater | place: Lake...
ATGTCAACGCCTTCAAACGCGTCGTAAACCGACGCGTCTTCGCCGACGTCTTCAAACGCGTTCGCTTGCGTCTTGAGGATCGCGGCGTGATTTGCGGCCGTCTCGGCGGCCATTACGGTTGCCAGGGTGTAGCGTCGCAAAAAAGCGAACAGAGGCAGCGACGCGGTTAGCTCCGGCACGCCTCGAGCTTGCCCCGGTCGATCGGATCCGAAAAGGTGGATCACGTCGCCGGCGTCCAATTGCCGCGCGCCCGTGCTCGACATTGTCACCGTGCCACGGTCGCCAGGGTGTTCATAGAGTAAATCGTATTCGACCGGGTCGCCCGTTGCCGTGTTGAACCGGATACCGTCGACCGCGTCGGCGGTGCGGCCATCGACCCAGCCGGGTGTACTGATTTGATCCGCTTCGATTCCGCGAATATCTAGTTGGACCGGCCCCCGAATCCGCGGGTTTGTGATCGCGACCAAAAACGCCTCGCCGTCGACGGCTTTAGATAGTCGGGCCGTTCGTAGTTTGCGGTTCAGCCGAATCTCGCGCGCCCATTGGTGAAACGCGGTTTCAATTTGTTGCGACATTTGCCGGTCGGCCAGATCAATTTGCACCCGCGGCCCGGTCGAAACAAAATCGGTCGAAAGCGTATTAACCATCCCGCGGCCGAAGGCGTTGGATTGCAGCAGTTCGTACCGCGAGCGATTCCTCAGGATCCGCCGCACGGCCAGCGAGTTAGCCGCGGCGGCGCTTAGATCGTCAGCCCATCGCCAGTGTCGCGAGTTTTCCGCGGTCGTTTGCGCGGCATCATACGACGCTCGCAACGTGCCGAAACTTTTGACTGCCGCGGTCAGTTCCGCGATCGCGACTTGTCGTCCGGCCGACATAATCGGCCGGCCGTTGACGTCGACAATTTGCGACGTGGTCGCCGTGGGTTTGCGTCGACTCATTCGCCCACCGCCGAGCCGGGGTTTAGTCGGGTTCGACGGATCCCGAAACCGGGCGCAGATACCGCCCGTTTTTGGGCGGCGTATCGGTCGGCGGCGATCAATTGATCGACGGACCGGTTTGTGATCGTTTGGCCGTCGACGGTCGCGCTTTGGGGTTCGGCGGCGGCCGTTTCGATCGGATCGGGCGTTGCGTCGGTACTCATCCTAACAATTGACGATCCCCAACGCCGCAAACCTTACAGGTACAGCTCGGCCGCTATTTTCGGCGGATTTGTCCATAAGCTATTGTTCACGGCCGACGCGGCGCAACGCCCGCAGCTCCGCGAGCGATCGTCTCGGCTTCGCGGTTGTCCGCGGCCGTGCATCGGATCCGGTGCCAGGTGCCGCGCAGCCACGCATCAGCGCCGCGGTTAATGCCATGGTGAAACAATCCAGGTAATGATTGTCTCGACCGGGCCGCAACACCCACTCCAGCAACGTACGCCCGCGGCCCATTGTCTCAATTGGGTACTCGGCGGCCAGGTGATCCGAAGCCATTCGGTGTGCCGCCGCCGTGCCCGCAAACCAAGTCCACGCCCCCGGTTCGCCGATCGGCACCCGCCAACGTTCCGCGAGAATCGTCTTGACGGTGTTTGTGTCCGCGATCACATGCCGCGGCGTTTTGGTCCCACGCACTTTCGGCATAAACCAGGCTTCGCCGGCACGTTCGCCCGGCTTGCGTTTGCGCGCCGCGATCGGTTGTTGCTTGGCGGTGATCCCGCGACCGTGAAACGGCATCAGCGACGCGTGCTTGGTTTGCCTACAAAAACTGTAAACCGTCGAAGTAGACAAACCCCAGTTTGCGTCGATCAATGCCGCGTCAATCTTCATCGCCGCGCCGTCGTCACGGTGGTATGTTTTCGACAACAGCGGGTCGACCATCGCTTGCATTGCGGCGAACAGCGAACCAGGCAACGAGGCGACCTTAGTTCGCTTCGAAAGCGTTTCGTGAATTTGCCGAAGCGTCCAATATGCGGCCGGTTGTTCCGGCCACGCGCCATAATCCACAACGTAACCCGTCAACGACTCATCGACGGCGGCAACGACATAGAACAACGCGTCCTGCTGCACGTCGATCCCGGCGACCAGGTGCGACGCATCGGCCGGAACTTCGCCACGCTTGAACCCGTTGACGCGGCGCACGATTGCGTCCGTATCCGGCGGTGCGATCACGCCTTCGGCCGATACCGACGCCGACGGATCGTTTTGATACTCCGCGTCGAACGTTAGCGGGTTTGACAACTTCAGGTTGTACGCGGATTGAAGCGCCGACAGCTCTTGCGGTTCGTGCCGTGCTTCCCACGGCACGATTGCGCCGCGATCCATTGCCGCGCGGTTTTGTTTGTAGAACTTGGTCGCGGACGGTAACAAAACGTGACCGCGTGCCAGGTCCGTGTCGCGGTGTTCGGCGTACTTGGCCCATTGGTCGACGTTGTCCGGCCAACGTTCAACCAATCGCATACGGCGACCTTGGTAGTGTGGGTTTAGTTTCGGGTCCAAAAGCCGGTCGGCCAAATCGCCTTTTCTTTGGACCGTGATTGTAATCACGCCCGCGATCCGCTTACCGGGTCCAGCGAGTCCACGGACCGCACCGTTCAGAATGTTTTCCCGCTTCTCGACTTGTTCGACTTTCAAAGCCGACGCGTCGGTTTGCAGATCGTCACCGACGAACCCGTCGGGCCTCAGCGTCGGCCCGTCTTTGGTCCGGTAAAACATTCCTCGAATGTTGCCTGTCAAACCGACGGCTTGGACGATTGCGCCCGACGATTTCGAACCCGGCACCGACGGCAAAACGATACGCTTTTTTCCATCCCACTTGATCGCCGTGTGTTCGCCTTGCGACGTTTGTCCGCGTGCCCGCGACGGCGTGTATTCAAGCGAGACGATCGGGAAGCAAACCTCCGGAAAGTCCGCAAGCAAAAGCCCGTTTTCTTCCAACTCCGATTTCATCCTCTCCAACATCGCCGACGCGCTAGCTTGAATCGCGCCGATGATTGCCAGATACCGCCGCCATCCGTAGCAGATCGCCAAGGTAGCCGAACAGATGGCGATTGACGTTTTGCCGGATCCTCGAGGCATCCCCAACGCATACAGGCCGCCGTCACGAAGCACGCCGTCCATTGTCGTAATGACTTCGTGGTGTTGATTTGACCACGGCAGCGTGAACGTGTCAGGAAAATAGGTCTTGAGAGCCAGGGCCAGATCGGCTTCGCACGCGTCGCGGCGTGCTTGATCGGCCACCGGCGGCACCGGTCCGATTTCGCGCTCATCGTTTGACTTGAGGCGTGACCGCTTCGCAGCCGCCGCTCGATTGCTTGCCACGCGGCGCGGTGACGCGTTCGCAGCCTTGCTTGATCGCTTCGACTTCGACTTCGGCGCCGGATCCGTTCCCGCACTTGGTTTGCTTTGTTTCTTCGCCATCGGCAAACCATCGCTCGCCAACCGCGTCGAACGTTCTACGCGCGGCGCTCATCGGCGACGACTTCGCCGCGTTCCCGCCACGCGTGGCGGTACGCCTCAGCCGATCGCAGGCCGCACGCCGAACGGAGCCACGCTAGGTCGATCGACCGCTCCTTCGGCCGCAAGCCGCGAACCTGTTTACATTGCGGACAGACCGCGGGCCCGTAGTAAGTGACAAGGTTTTGAGTCGTCACGGCCCGGTCCAGAAGTCCGCACCGATCGCACGCCCTCCGCGCTTCGGCGGTTTGTTTCACGAATCGCAGATCCCGCGGCGTCGGCAACGCCAACAGGAACCGTTTACGCCGCGCGTTGATCGCCATTTATCGTTCTCGATGGTGCGACGCCGTGCCCAGCGATCGCCAGAAGATCCGCGACACTAACCCAGCCAGTCGGTTCCATGTCAGGGTTCGGCGTCGAGACGAAAAGGTGACCATAGACACAGGAGCCGCGGCCGATCAGGTCCAACCATCCTGGGCCGGTGATCGGGATACGCACTTCGACGCGTGCGGCGCGTTCGACGATTCGCCGCGCGTATTCGCGGGCATCTGGGCACGGCCCCGGCCCTTCGGCCATTGTGTGACCATCGACCGCTTGAGCGTCGAACAAGTGCAACGCGTGCGGCGGCGGGTCGATTCGGCGGGTGATCGTATTGGTTTTGAAACCGATTATGGCAAGCGTCAGATCGTCGCCCGTCGATTTGCCACCGGGCCCGCGTAACACTATCGAAAACAAGTCCGCCGCGTAAACGTGTCGCACTATCACGCCGCCGCGTAGATAGCACGGCTTTACCCCATCAATCCCTCGAGCCATACCGCCTCCCGTGTGATTTGTTCACCGATCATGAAAATATAACGCAGGCCACATGTGCAGGCCATAGTTTGGCGGCGCGGCGCCGGTGAATGTATTGTTCGCGGGACGCTACTCGATCAGTTCAATGTCGCCACGGAATCTGTACTCAATAACGCCGTCTGTGTCCGTTTGCTCTGTCGTCACTCCGCATTGCGGCATCATGCAATGCACGTTTTCCCGCGTCCAGAATTCAACCGCGTTCGCATCGTAAATCTTTGGCCGAGCCTGACCGTTTGGGAGGAAAATCGCAACCGTAGCTGACCGAAAATTACTCCGGCTTGCCGTGTACTCTGCGATCGACGATCTAATGTCGTCTACATAGACATCAATGCAGATAACTTTACAACCTTGGCCGTTTATGTTGGCTTTCACAATCGCACCCACGAACAACACCATGCACCCGAGTCGCCGGTCGGGTCTTTTTGAAATAGAACATCACTCGCGGCGACCGGGTGATGGTGAGCGTTACCGCGATCGACTCGCAGCATTTTCTCGCCGCCGTACTTCGCGAGCTAGCGACAGCCGCATTAGCTCAGACAGGCTTTCGCCTTTCTTGACAGCGGCTTTCGCCGCCGCTTCTTCCGCTTCGCTGATCTTGCAGCGGATTACGCGGCTTGCACCGCTGGGGGACGACGCCCCGAGACTATGACGTGGCATTATTCAGGCGCCTGGCGCACGGAAAGGCATCCATCCCCGATGGCCACATCATTGGCCTTGTACCACTTGAGCATATCGCATTTTGCCGCTTCTGCCTCATCTTCGCTTTTGTGTGACGAAACAACTCTCGCAAAATCAGCATTGTCTATTCTTCCGGCCAGCATGTTGCCGGCATCATCACACGAGCTGCAAAGTTCAAATTTCATAATCCTACCCCTACTTTGTGAAGTGTTCGTACTGGCCGTAAAGTTCTTGGTGAGTGCGTTCGTTTGCCGACATCGAACTTCGTGCGTCGCACAGCTCGCTGCTTGCAATGCGGAGATCGTTATCGGCGATGCCATTAAGGATCATCTTTTCCTGATGAATCGAAGCATCCAGCGACTTTTCGCGATCCCATGTCTTGGTCGCAGCGTTCCAAGCAAACCCGGCTCGTTGCAGTTCTTTTTTCCATTCGAAAGTTTTGCCGGTAATTTTGATCATCGCTTCGTTGCCGTTTTTGTTTCGCGTTCGACACTGCGTCGGCTGCATGTAGGAAGTATATCGGTATCGTAGCTACGAATCAATAGGGTAGCTACGAATTATTTCCGGATTCCCCGAAATAGTTTCCGACCCGGTACCAATGCGATGCAACGGGGACCGGGCAAGGTTTTTGGGCGATGGGGAATCGTTGGCCGGTCCCCGTTGATCGCAAGCGTTAGGACGACGTGAAGGCCATCGTTCGATTGTCGAACACTGCTCGCCCAAAATGTTCATTCGCGATTTGCTTGCACCACGTGTAGTTTGCGTCGAACGACTTAGCGGCCCTCGCAACATCATGTGAGAGCATCGCCTCAATGATCTTGTGTGTCGATTCTTTGTCGAAATGGTGGCGTTTCTCAAACTCAAACCATTCATCGAACTCATCGAGGATATTGAACGGATTTCTGTACTCGCCTGGCATGACCGCTGGGACGCCAAGAGATCGCGAAACACCTTCCATGACCATCTGTTTGTACTCGTTGTATTCTTCCACTCCCATGACTCGCGATCCTAACAATTGGTTGAACGCTTTGCATAACCCGTTTTGCGGTCGGAGTCATTCGGAGTGGTTTAGTTTGTCCGCCGCAAAACGGGTTATGCAAAGCGTTCAACCTTTTAAGTTTGTGTACCCATCGTCCGCGGTCGCTTTGGTTTTCGCCGCTTCGCCGCGGTCGAACGTCGCGGCCTCTTGCTTCGTGACAAACTCGTCCAGGCCCGCGGCCCGTAGCCGTTTAACAGTGACGGCAACGACGACGCCAGGCTTCGCGTTTGCCGGCGCTTCGGCTTCGGTGCGACTTCGCACCGCGTCGGCCCGTTTGGATCGCTCACAACGCAACGTCGCGGCCTCAGGCACGCCCGACGCCGGCCAGCAGCGCCCAGGATCCGTGACGCGATAAAACAACGCACCCGGTTTGATCTTGTCGCAATTTCGCAACACGTACGCGTCGTCGATCAACTCCGCCGCGGTGTAGCCGTGCGATTTGGCAATGTCCACCAATCGGGCGAAGCCTTCGACGCCCGCATCGCGGACCGCTTCGGCCGCTTCGGTCCATTCATCGGTTTTCAACTCCACCGCCGCCGCCGCCCCGTTGTTCGCGGTTTCCACGCGTGCATTGGGTAGCGGGGGAAGTAGGTTAATAGGTAAATGGGTATAAGTAGGAGTGACTTCCAAATGTCGAACACTAGTCGGGCACGCGTCGGGTACGCGTCGAGTAGGCGTCGGGCACGCGTCGGGTACGCGTCGAGTAGGCGTCGGATATTCACCGACCAAGTATTCTGGGTTGTTTAGGGGTCCCGCTTCGAATGCCGCCGGGCGATCTTTTGCGGCGACTTCGGCCCGCATTCGGTCCTCCCATCGCTTCGCATCGGCGACCAGGCCGCGGACGAACGACCAACAAACCGACACGCGATACAACACCGGCGGCCGGCCAACACGGCGCCACGGCGGCGACGATTCAGCGGACACAGTCAACACGCCCAGCTCTTGCAAACGCTCGAGGCACCGCGCGACGTGTCGAGGCGTACAGTCCACAGCACGGTCCCCGGCGATCCGATCCAACGTCGCCCGCAATTCGCCGGTACCGACCAGCCTCGCCACCAACACGGCGACGCGTACTATTTTGTCGCCAGGCCGCCAACCGATCGCACGGCACGCCGTTTCAACGGTTGAGCACTGCAAAGCGATTTCGCGGTCGCGTTCGTCGGCCGCGATACAAAGCGGCCTGGGTTGTTCGGCGGTTTTCAAAACTCGACCTCCGATTCCTCAAATAGGCCTGGTTGTACTTGTCGAAGCCGATCGATCGTGCGATCGACTAACGACTCGAGCCGCTTGCATTCTTCAAGCGTGGTACGGTCCGACGGCTTGCGGAAAAATCGCTTTTGCGCGTCGCGCAGTTCGACGACGCGGTCCAGCACGTAAACCAAACGGCACCGTTCGCAATCGCGGTTCGGTTGCGACCTCGACCCGCCGCACTCGCATTCGTCAACAACAGCCACAACAAACCCCCGACGATTAAACGATTTCAAACGCCACGGCGGCCAGCTCCGCCGACGAAGAAAACGGACCGACGCGTCCGCATCCACAGGCCGCGAAGTAGGCTGGCGTGATTCCCACGCGGGCGAAGATCAACGACTCACCACAGCCGCAGCTACAGGGCAAGAGCCGCGGCGACGACAAAACAAGCCGGCCCATGACAAGCCACGGCCGGTTTTGCCCGTCGGCCATAAACCGAAACACGACCTCGCCGTGTTTCGGATCGGTTGCGATTGAAGTTCTCACGCTTCGACGTCGTCCCTTGCAATATCGCCCGCAATGACGACCAACGCCGACTCGTCTACGCCTTCGGCGATTAGGTCGCGAAGGTACTTTGCGGCCCGTTGCTGCGCGTGCAACAACCCGTCGCCACGCGTGACAATTCGCACGCGTTCGTTCGCCCCGTCCAGATCCAACGCGCAGTGGATCCGCACGCGGAAAGCGTCGACCGGTTCTTGGGCAAACACCGGAACTTCAAAATCGTAGAACTCTGCCAACTCCGCGGCGCGGCTTTGGACCTTAGCCTCGATCGACTTGCCAAGCGATTCGTGGCCGTGTCCAATCGTTCGGCTTCCGTCGTTTCGCCGCGTGAAGTCTAACGAGCGCATCGCCGCAAGCAGCGACGCGTCACAGCATCCCCACAGCTCGTCCCGCAGGATCGCGACCGCGGCTTTTTGATCGTGCCACAATTCAAATTTTCGAATTGCGTTAAGCGACTTCGAAGGTGACAACAACAGCATCACGCACTCGTCGCGAAACTCAGGGTCGAAATAACCCACGGCGCCTTCGTCGTCGACCAATACCATCGGCGGCCGTTGCTTCGATTCGGCCTCGGTCGTCAACATTTGGCAGAACGCCGACACGTCACCGGTCACAAATCGGCGGCGATCAGGCACGCGGTCGAAATACTCCGTTGTCCCGTCAGGCAGTCGGACAATTTCTCGCCCATCGTTCGCCGCGAAGCGTTCAAAACGCGTTTCGGATTTCGCCATCTCGGCAATTGCTTTTACAAAATCAGCTAACATCGTCAGGGGTTCCATCAAAGGGGAGGGTTTCTTGCGTAACGTCTTCCAAACTCAGCTCGTTAAAAACCAACATCGGGCCGCCTTGAGCCCGCCGCGCTTGCATGTCATAAACGCGGCTTTTGCGGCTTGGCATTTTGCAGCCGATGTCGACTTGCACGTTGACGCTTTCGCATTCGCCACGCTCGTCGCAGACCGGCTTGAACTTGACCTTGAACGAAACCGACCTTTCTCTGTCATCGCCGGGCCGGTCCATAAGATCCAAGACGACGTGTTTGAGCTCTTGCGAGAACGCGGCCTCAAGCCGGCCGTCGTCCAAAACTCGCAGGTTTTCCAGGTCTAACTTCATCAACACGATTTCGACTCCTTGAACAAGAATTGACAGACAGAACACGCGGACCAAATCGCGGACCAGTCCCGCACAAAACGACACGCCACAAAGACAAAGCGAGTCCTAAGACGACTCGCCACGACGGCGTTTTTTACGGTTTATCGCCGTAACCTTGCGACCCGTAGCCAAGCCCTTTTTCGCCAGCTCCGTCAAGCATCCTCGACGCGCCTGAATTTACGTTCCACGCTTCGCCGTACGCTGATTCTCCGTATCCATGACCGGCACCCGACGTTTGGGATTGACCAACCTGCCGGCCGTGGCCGAATCCCATCAAGTCGGTATACGGACAGCCGCTTCGACACGGCCAAAAATCCCGTCCGTAGTCGCCTTCGGTATTCCGGGCCGCGTTTGCCGCGATTGCGAACCGGTACCGCAATAATCCGACTTCAAAGCCGACGATCAGGCCGTGCCGAATTTGGTCTTCGAACCAATTCGACCAGTCAGCCGGCGTCATCGCCGACGGTTGGCCGATTATCCGGCGAACAAACTTGTCGACGCCTTCACGACATGAGCCGGTGCGGACCATGTCGTCCACGGTGACTAGGTCAACAGGCATAACCCACCGCGGCAGGTCGTCGTTTGGTGTGATCATGCCGCGGCCGCCCACGCCGTAGCGGCTTCGTCGGTGCACAACGAAACCGAAGTGACGTCGTGCAGTAGTACCCGCGGCGCTTCCGATCCGATCCGGCATTCCATGTTCGGCCCCGTTTTTGCCAAGCCCAGGAACCCGCCCACGGACGCCGCCCAAAAAATACAGTTCCGGCATCTGAACAGGTACACCGATCGCGACTCCGCGTTCGCCGGATTTGCCCAACCAAAAAATACGCCGCGGTGCGCCGTCGTTATCAAAACGGGAACCATCCCGTCGACCATCGTTGAATCCGAAACCGTCATTGCACAAACTCCAAAAGAGGAACAAAAAAATTCCGGTGATCACGCTTCACCCCCGAAAATATCGTTGAAGCATTCGCTTTCGCTCGGACCGCGACCGCGTCCGTATCCATCGCCGTATCCATCCCCGTCGCCGTCGCCGTCCCCGTCCCCATATCCGTAAGCAGCGCTATAGCCTCGCCCGTAACAAACGGAGCCGTCGCCGAAGCCGTCGCGGGCGGCGTGTCCGTACTGCGCCAATTCATCCGAAGGCGTACAGGTGACCCAGCCATTGAAAACGGTCACGCGTCACCCCCTTGCGCATCCGCGGCCCGGGCCGTCGCAGCTCGGAACGCGGCCTCCGTTGCCATCGCGTAATGACGCGCGGCCACGGTTTGCGAATTGCCGATCCAGTGGCAAGCGTTGACGATCCCGAAATCCGCTATCCATTCGGTTTGAAGGGTCGCGCGAAGGTTATGGAATAGCCGCGGCCAGACCGCCACGCCCGACGCCGAAGCGGCCGCACGAATGCGACCGTCCAACGCCGAACGTGACACGGCCCGACCATCAACACCAACCAACACCCGCAGCCCAGCCACGCGCGCCGCGGGTGCGGTGCGTTGCAACAACTCCGCGACACGTCCCTGCACAGGTACGCGTCGCACTTTGCCGCGCTTCGTGTCGTTGACCATCAGCGCGGCGTCGGCGTCGTTGTAATTGCACCAGGTCAGCTTGCAAATTTCACCCACTCGCAAGCCCGCGAACCGCGCCACTATCAACGCGTCCGCACAAACTCGATCGACCACGCCCACCAGCGCCCAGAACTCAGCGTCGGCGACTTCGCGGCGTGCTTCCGCGGCAAACGTTTTCCGGTCAAGGTGCGCCGCCGGTGACGACTCGAGCAGCCGTTCGGCGGCGCACCAACCCAGGAACTTTCGAACAATCGCCGCGTATTTCCCTTGCGTCGACGGTGCCAGTTCCGAGATGGAATCCGCCCACCGGTCAACGTCGTCGCGTGTCAGATCCGCAACGGCCGACGATGGACCCACGAACGCGACCAGGCGGTCCAGTTCGCGTTGGCAATCGTCCAATCGATTCGCCGAAACCGTTTTGACGGTCGCGGTGATAAACGCGTCGACCGCATCACCCAACAATCGGCGGTCGTCGTGTAAGCCGCACGCGACCAGGCCGACGACCAGGTTTCGCGCCGCATCCATTTGAAGGTATCGCAGGGTTGCATATCCAACCGACTTACGCCGTGATCGTGCCGCACGGATCAGGGTATCGACGTGGTCGGCGGCTTCGAACGCTTGGTCGCGATCGTAACCGGCCAACCGGACCTGGTGTTGGGATCCGGCCGGGTAGTACCACTTAAGCCCATAGCCGTTTTCGTACGGGGTTATGCTTGCCATGATTCCCTCGCCCATTGGTTCAAGGTTTCGCGTAGGCCCGCACAGCCAGGGCGTTTGGCAATGATTTCTGCCAGTCGTTCGAAATGATCCGGGCCCATGTCGTCCGCGAGCCCAGCCAACGAAGCCAATTCACGGGCGCCTTGCTGCGCGGCTTCGCGGTGCGATTGAATCGATTGAATCAGCGAAACAATGCGGTCTTGCGTGTTGCGTTTGTCGCCGGTTTTCGCATCACAGCGAACGATCGCTGTCGATTGCGGCGCGTCGATCGCGACCGAAACATAGCGGCCAAAAACGGCCTTGATTTCGACGCGTGCCGGTCCGTCGACCGTAAACGCTTGGCCCTTGGTGCGTGTGATTACTAACACGATAGAACTCCCGTCCGTGAGACACGGCGGCGAGGGCGGTTCAGTCAATGAACCGCAGATACCCCGCACAACCGACGGGGGAGAATGTAAAGAAATTTCTTTAGGCGTCAATACCGCTTAAAGAAAAATCTTTAGCAGCCGGTCAGCTCGGAAAGAGTGACGCCAAGCGCGTAGGCGATCGCGGCCATATTGTCGCCGCTCAAACTTGATTCGTAGGTGCCTTTGTAAAGCGAGTAAATCGTCGGTTGGTTGATACCCGTTATTTCGATCAGTCCGGCTTTACTTATCCCGGCCGATTGCATCAACGCGGGAAGCCGTTCCATCAATCCAACGGTCGCGACGCGTTGAGCGATTGCCACCGATTTTGTTAAAGCCATTTGAATCATCCAGGTATTGTAATTACCCGGCCTCCTTCGAACAGTGCGCAGATTGAAAAGCGAACCTTGCGGCCATGAAAAACGGGACCGCTAAAATCGCGACCACGAACGAAAGCACGTACCCAAAAACCCCGCCCTCGCCCGCGGTACTGAAAACGCCAACGACGGCGAAAGCGTGATCCGCCAGGAGCAACGCGATAACGCCGCCGACCCGTTGGTGGTCGCGTTGCTCGAACGCGTGTTGAACCGGTGCCGGGCAGCGATCATCGAATCGGACGCGCCAAAAAAAAAACCGTAAGGCTTTTTTTTCTTTAGGTTCTTCCCGGCGTTTTCGGGCGAAGCCTC